>Ga0209902_101480_pt1 | contig 11052 bp, 8 predicted proteins | sample FECB27metaG_FD_188304 | JGI IMG/M metagenome (GOLD analysis project Ga0209902, IMG submission 188304) | Cyanobacterial communities from the Joint Genome Institute, California, USA - FECB-27 (SPAdes) (version 2) | ecosystem: Environmental > Aquatic > Thermal springs > Hot (42-90C) > Microbial mats ...
CGCAGATGTCGGTGAGCATGCCCCCGATCATGGTGTCGTGGGCGACGGGCGCAGCCATTCCCGCCATTACAAACAAGATCACTCCGCCTGGCATTCCAATCCCCAATGCTATTCCGGCGCGACCCTGGTTTCCTGAAGATCAAAACCGGAGGTTCGCGTCAATCCGGGAATTGGCGGGCCGGTTCACGGCATGACCCGATCGGGCTTGTGCGAAATATTAAGTGCCCCCCGCTGTCATGGCTCCGCAACCGAACCGTCGCGGCCATGGCATGATCCGGATGCATAGCCCCTCCGTTCTGCACTGCAGCAGACACATGAAGGGGGCCTTCCGTGATCCGATTTACGACCAGCTTGCTTGCGAGCACGCTTCTTTGCACCAGCGCCGCATATGCGCAGGCCGCCGATGCGGAGGGCAGCGACGCCGCGACCGACGACATGTCGGCGATCGTCATCACCGCTAAGCAGACACGCTCGGCGACCGCCATTCCCCAGAGCGAGATCCAGAAGATCCTGCCCGGCGTCTCGCCGCTGAAGGCGATCCAGACTTTGCCCGGCGTGCTCTACATCACCGCCGATCCCTGGGGATATAACGAGCAGAACGCACAGATCTTCATCCATGGCTTCGCCGCCAACCAGCTCGGCTACACAATGGACGGCGTGCCGCTCGGCGATCAGAGCTACGGCAATTATAACGGTCTCTCCCCGCAGCGCGCGGTGATCTCGGAGAATGTCGGCCGGATCGTCGTGTCCACCGGCGCCGGCGATCTCGCCACGGCGTCCAACAGCAACCTCGGCGGCACTGTCGAGACCTATTCGTCGAACCCGCTCGAGAAATTCGGCATCCAGGCGGCGCAGACGCTCGGCAGCTACAGCACTTCGCGCACCTTCGTGCGCATCGACAGCGGCGATTTCGGCGGCGGTAACTCGGGTTATATCTCGGCGGCGCGCCAGCGTGCACGCGCCTGGGATTTCGACGGTATCCAGGGCGGCTGGCAGGCCAATGCCAAGTTCGTGCACGACGGCAAGATCGGCAAGCTGACCTTTTATTTCGACTATAACGACATGACCCAGCCCAACGAGGACGCAACCGTATTTTTCAAGCCGTCGGCGGGCGGCACGGCCACCCCGGTCCAGCTCTACACGCCCTATACCAAGCCGTTCTTCTATCCGGATTTTGCCGGCTACCGCACCTATATCAGCGCGCTCGGCAATTCGCCGGCGACCGAGGGCAGCAATTACCGCAACTATTATTCGGACGCCCAGCGGACCGACTATCTCGGCTATCTCCGCTACGACGTGGACCTGTCGGAGCGCGCGTCCTGGTCGACGACCGCCTATTTCCATCACAATGACGGCGCGGGTGTCGTCGCAGGTCCGCTGGGCCAGTCGATCACGACCGCTCAGCCCTATCTCGATCCCGCCTATGCGACGCTGCCGGCCAATTGCCGTTTCGGTGGCAATGCCAATGGCGTCCGTCCCGCCGCCTGTACCGCGCTGACCGATGCGCAGGCGGCCGCGGCCGGCGCGGCGCTGGTCGCCGCGACCGGCGGCTCGGGCCTGATCACCCGCACCACCGAATATCGCATCGACCGCGGCGGCGTGATCTCCGCGCTCAACCTCGACATCGGCAATCACAAGATCGAACTCGGCGGCTGGTTCGAGCATAACAGCACCACCCAGTGGCGCCGCTGGTACGCCGTCGACGTCAACAATCCCGCGTCGAGCACGCCCTATATCCGCCCGCTCGAGGTCGCGGCGCCGCTGTTCACCCAATATCAGGGGGAGGCGCGGATCAAACAGCTCCAGCTCCATATCCAGGACAGCTGGCAGATGTTCGACAAGCTGCTGGTCCAGGCCGGCTTCAAGACCAGCGCGCAATGGGCCGATGGCCGTTTCCCGGTCCAGCCCCGGGCCGGTTCGCTCTCCGGCCTTGCAGGCGGCCTGCCGCAGGGCAAGATCAACACGTTCAACTGGTTCCTGCCCGCCATCGGCGCGACCTACGACTTCAACGGTCATGAACAGGTCTATTTCAACGTCCAGAAGAACCTGCGCCAGTATCAGGCATATCTGGCCGGCGGCGGCGGCCCCTGGTTCACGGGCAGCCAGGCGGCGTTCGACGCCTTCGCCGATCAGGGCAAGCCGGAGACGAGCTGGACCTACGATATCGGCGTGCGCACCCGTCGCAGCTTTGCCAACGACATCGGGTTCGAAGCGCAGATCAACTATTATCATGTCGTGTTCAGCGATCGCCTGCTCGCGATCTCGACCAACCCGGGCGGCATCGCCGGCAGTGGCATCACCGGCGGAACCTCGATCCTGGTGAATGTCGGCGATGTCAAAACCGACGGCGTCGATGCCGCGTTCACGCTCCGCTTCGGCCGTGCGCTCTCATTCTACAACGCGACATCTTACAATCTGTCCAAATATCAGAGCGACTACACGTCGGCGGCGACCGGCATCGGCGGCGCGACCGGAACCTGCATCGGCGGTTTCATCGTCACCGGCGGTGTCGTCCCGACTTGCGGCAAGCAATTGCCCGGCACGCCCAAATGGATGAACAAGACGGTCATGACGCTGACCGCCGGCGCGTTCGATGCGCAGTTGATCGGCGACTATATCGGCCGCCGCTTCGCCACCTTCACCAACGATGTCAGCGTGCCATCCACCTTCCTGACCTCGCTGCGCCTTGCCGTCCGCGTGCCGGAAAGCATCCTGCCGCTGCGCAAGACGGAGATCGCGCTGAACGTCACGAACCTGACGGGCGAGAAGGGCAAGTCCACTCTGTCGATCGGATCGGCGACCAACGGTTATTCGGCCTATCCGATCGCGCCGCGCCAATGGTTCGTAACCCTGTCGGCCGCTTACTGACGGCGAAATGATCGCGCCGCCGGTGGGCTCATGCCCATCGGCGGTTCGATTGATGCTCGGGCATCCGGTTCGGGTGACTGGCTGAGGAATTGGCGCGAAATCCTTGTCATCAACCCGCCTCGCTGCGACATGTAGCGCTGCGCTTCGAGGTGCGCGGGGGGTGGCCATGAATTCTCGAAAACCCTTGCCCATCTGGATGCAGCAATGGTGGCTGTGGTTTGCGCTCATCCTTGCCGTCACGTTCCTTGCCTTCTGGCCCAGCTTCTTTTCGGCGATCGTCCGTGTCGATGCGTCGGTCATCGTTCACGGTATCAGCGCAACCGCATGGATGGTCCTCACCGTCGTTCAGGCCTGGCTGATCAAGGCGCGGCGCCGGACGTTTCATCGCGCGCTGGGATATGGATCGCTGGCACTGGCGGTCGTGTTGGTGATCAGCGGCCTCCAGATGCTTCGCCAGATGGTCGTGCGAGAGGGGACGGCCGCGATCGGCGTTCCCATGCTCGGCATGAAATTCTTCTATATCGACATTACCGGCCTGGCGCTGTTCGTGCTGTTCCTGGCGCTGGCGATCCGCGCCGCGCGCAAGCGGGACATCGGCCTTCACCTGCGCCTGGTGGCTTGTACCGCGATCATCCCGCTGGAAGCGGCGCTGGAGCGCGTTTTCCTCTACACCGCGCCGCAATGGGTGCCCGGCCCGGACGTGGCCTTGTCCGCATCGATCCGGGCGTTGATCGGCCTCACCGCCGCGCTGGCGATCGCCGAATGGCGATATGGGCGGCTCCGCTGGCCCTTTCCGTGCATGCTCGCTTATTATCTGTTCGCGATGCTGACGATCGAGCCGGTCGCCAATGCGGACTGGTTCCAGGCGTTCGCATTTGCCGTGGCCGGCCGATGAGGCGCCGTGCGACGATCAGGCCGATCCCTTGACCTTGCCGCCGCGTGGCTCGCACAAGGAGCCAAGCTCGAAAGACAGGGGGAAGCGCATGAAACGGCTCGCGGGGAGGATCGCCTCCGGACTTCTGGTCTCCACCATTGTGTTCGCCGGCGTCGGCACCGCCCATGCGAAGCCGCCGGTCCAGGCGTCGGCGGCGTCGAGCATTTCGGTCGAACGGCTCGGCCGGCTGCGCGCACAGCTTCAGCGTTATGTCGATGAGGGCAGGCTCGCTGGGGCGGTGGTCATGATCCGGAAAGACGGCAAACCCGTATTTTCCGAAGCGGTGGGGTGGCGCGACAAGGAAGCGCGCGATCCGATGCGGGTGGACACGATCTTCCGCATCGCATCGCAGACCAAGGCGCTGACCAGCGTCGCGGCGATGATGCTGGTGGAGGAGGGGAAACTGCTGCTCGACGATCCGGTCGGCAAGCACCTGCCCGAATGGCGGAAGACGAGCGTCGCGGTGGCCAGGCCAGACGGGGGCTATGATATCGTCCCCGCCAAGCGGCCTATCACCGTCCGCGACCTGCTGACTCACACCGCCGGCATCTCCTATGGCACCGGACCCGCGGAAAAGGCCTGGCGCGATGCGGGTCTGATCGGCTGGTATTTCGCGGATCGCAGCCAGCCCGTCTCGACATACGTGGCGCGCATGGCGGCGCTGCCGATGGCGGCGCAGCCCGGCGAGAAATATGTCTATGGCTACAACACCGATATTCTGGGCGTGATCGTCGAGAAGCTCAGCGGCAAATCGCTCCAGGCCTTTCTCGAAGAACGGCTGATCTCGCCGCTCGGCATGAAGGACACGTCATTCTATCTGCCGCGCGAAAAGGCCGGCCGGCTCGCGGTGGTCTATGATGGCGCGGAGGGCGGTATCAAACGGGCACCGGATGCGCGCGACTGGACGGGCGGCGGCCATTTCGGCCAGGGCCATTATCTGGACGGCCCCCGGGTCGCCTATGCGGGCGGGGCGGGGCTGCTGTCGACCGCGGCTGACTATAGCCGTTTTCTCGAGATGATGCGGCGCGGCGGCGAGCTTGACGGGCGGCGCTATCTCGGTCGCAAGACAGTGGAGCTGATGCTGTCCAACCAGATCGGCGGGATCGAATTTTCGCCCGGTATGGGCTTCGGCCTCGGTTTCTCGCTCCGTATGGATCTGGGCGCCGCGGGTCAGCCGGGATCGGAAGGCGAATTCGCCTGGGGCGGCGCCTATCACAGCCAATATTGGGTCGATCCGAAGGAAGGGCTCACGGTCTCGTACATGACCCAGCTTCTGCCCGCCGGAGACATTGACGATCACGGCAAGCTGAGGGCCCTGATCTACCAGGCGATCGACTGAGCGGCGGCACCCGCCGTTCAGGAATTCGCGACGAAGGCGCCGTAGCGTTCCCGCCACGCCGCCACTTCGTCGCTCAGATGCGCGGGTGCGGCGCCGCCCGAGATGACGAGGCCGGCGACTTCATTGTCCGGGTGCATCAGCATCTTCTTCGATCCGTCGCCGAACCAGACGGGGACCAGCCCGTCGCAAAGGCTGTCGAGGATGGCTCCGGCCATGCCGTTCTCGATCGCCTTGCTGCCCGGCAGCATGCGGACCATGATCGACACGCCTTCGAAGCAGTTGCGCGGCTCTCGCACGAAATCGAGCGAAACCAGGATGCCGGACCGGTCCGGCCGGGCTTCGTCGGGCAGCGCCGCGACCCGGCGCCACGCGCAGAACCATGTCCGGCAGATATGCGGGCGCACCGCATGGATGCCGCAGCCATGCGGAACCAGGTGTGTGCACGGCGTGCCCGCCGGCTTGCTGAAATCGGGTGTGTCGACGGTCAGGACGGTGCAGCACGCCACGCAATCGCCGCAGGCGCGATCGGCGAGGACCGGACCCAGCAGGGCGGTTTCCAGATCTGTATCCGCATGCATCCGTGAAAGGGGTTGCCTCCGCCCTGCCATGAAAGCAAGGGCCCGGGCCGGGGCGTTTGCGGAATTTCATTTCGGGGCAGAACCGGATCGCCATTTCGTGCGTTGAATGATACCCGCTATCTCAACAGGCTGCGCCTTCACCGGAACCTTGATGACCGACTTGTTACGCGCCCGCCCGGCCAATCGTTTCCGCGCCGTTCCGGATGCGCCGGACGGCGAGCTTGCCGATATCGAATTGCTGCACGGCATCAGCGTCGAATTGATCGGCGAACATGATCGCTTGGAGCTTTACGGCAAGATCGTCGACGCCGCGGTTTCGATCACACGCTCGCAATTCGGGACGATGCAGGTCCTGTGCCCGAAGGACGATCCGTCGGGGCATGGAGGCGAACTGCAGCTTCTGTGTTCGCGCGGATTGCCGCCGGAGGCCGTCGGTTTCTGGCAATGGGTGAATCCCGACGCCTATAGCAGCTGTACACAGGCCCTGAAATTCGGTCGGCGCGCGATCATCCCAGATTTCGAGACGTGGCCGGATATCGCGGGAACCGAAGACCTTCTCGCCTTTCGCCGCAGCGGCATCCGTTCGGCCCAGACCACGCCTTTGCTCTCGCGCAGCGGCACGTTGCTCGGCATGATCTCGACGCATTGGAGCGATCCGCACGAACCGACCGAGCGCGACCTTCGCCTGCTCGACATCCTGGCGCGGCAAGCGGCCGACCTGTTGGAGCGCACGATCGCGGACGAGGCGCTGCGCGCCCGCGAGCAGGAACTGGACCGCACGTGCAAGGCGCTGCGCGAGACGCAGGACATGCAGCAGATGCTGACCGGCGAATTGAGCCACCGCGTGAAGAACATGCTCGCGACGGTGCAGGCCATCGCGCTGCAGACGCTGCGCCATAGCGATGACTCGGCCGATTTCGTCGAAAGCTTCGGCGGCCGCATCCAATCCATGTCGCGTGTGCATTCGCAACTGAGCACCAACGAATGGAGGGGAACGCAGCTTCGCGACGTCGTGCAGGACCAGATGAAGCTGGGGCCAGTCGACGAAGCGCAGATTTCGGTGTCGGGTCCGCAGGTCCATCTCGACGCGACGGTCGTCCCGAAAATGGCGATGATCCTGCACGAACTCGGGACCAACTCGCTCAAATACGGTGCGCTCTCCGCGCCCGACGGCGCGGTGACGATCGCCTGGTCGGTCGACGCGAACCGGCTGGAGATGCGTTGGAGCGAACGGGGCGGGCCAACCGCCGAAGCGCCGTTCCGGCGGGGTTTCGGCACGCGCCTGATCGAGGCCAGCGCGCGCGGCGCGGGCGGAGAGGCCAGGATGTCGGTCGGTCCGGACGGCGTGCAATGGGACATCGGCCTGCCGCTTCCGGACGGGATTTCCACGGATGTGGGCGCAGCCGGATCGTCCGCGCTCGGCACCCGGCCGTTCAATCCAGTCAGGGCCGGGCTTGCCGGAGAAGCAGGCGCGAAGAAACTCGCGGGCAAGCGCATCCTGGTCGTCGAGGACGAACCTCTGCTCGCCATGGAGATTGCCGGCCAGCTCGAAGACGCCGGCGCACATGTCGTCGGGCCGGCCGGAACCGCGCCCGCTGCACTTGGCCTGATCGAGCAATACAGGTTCCATGCCGCGCTGCTCGATGCCAATCTGTCCGGCCATTCGGTCGAGGAGATCGCGGCCTCGCTGACGCGCCATGCCATCCCGTTCATTTTCGTCAGCGGTTACGGCAGGAACTCGCTACCCGACGGCTTCGACACGGCGGGGCTGCTGTCGAAACCGTTCGGCAGGGACCAGCTTATCGAAGAGGCGGTCAGACTGGTCGGTTGAGGCCGTGGCGGCATCCGTGTTGCGTTCGAAGGCACTTTCCGCGATCGTCGATGCGATCTGAAAGGGAAGGGCCATGCCGGAATCTCCCGCCGAACTTTCCGCCTCCGGTGCCCTGGACACGGTCCGCATGCTCGTCCGCTACAAGGCCTGGGCGAACGGCATCACCTTCGCCACCGTGATGGCGCTGCCGGAGGGAGAGGCGCTTCGACAGAGAGAGACCCGCTTCGGCAACATAGTCCACACGCTCAACCACGCCTATGTCGTCGAAGACATATTCCGCGCGCATCTGGAGGGGCGGCCGCACGGCTATGTCGCGCGCAACACCGACGAGACGCCGGCCCTGGCCGCGCTGTGGGAAAAAGTGCAGGCGATGGATCGCTGGTATGTCGACTATGCCGACGGGCTGACCGGGGCGACGCTGATCGAGACGGTCCATTTCACCTTTGTCGGCGGAGGATCGGGCGCGATGACGCGAGAGCAGATCATCCTGCACATCGTCAATCACGGCACCTATCATCGCGGTTTCGTGGGTGACCTGCTGTACCAGGTGCCGGCCGCATCGCCCGCCAACGACCTGCCGGTCTATCTGCGCGAAATGGATCGGTAATCAGTCTGTCGGCAGCCCATTCGAACGTCGGATAGCGATCAGGCCAGGTAGCGGCCGACAATGCCGGCTTCTCTCGACAATCGCTCCATGTGATCGCCCAGTCCGGCCTTGCGATAGTCTTCGGACGCGGCCCTGCGGGCCTCCACTTCAGCATTCAGCAGCGTTTGCAGATCGTCCGGGCTCAGTCGAAGGCGCGGCTGTTCGACCGCGCTGTCGCCGAACGCCCGAACGACATATTTGTCGTGAAGCTCGTCCACCGGAACGGCCTGGGCGTTGTCGAGGGCCGCGATCAGGCTGCGCAGGACCGATACCTCCTCGGCCCGCCGTCCAAGCATCGCCGATCGGAGATCGGCCCTCAATCGCGTCTGCAGGTTACCGGCATGATCCGTCATCGCGATCGGATTGTGTTCGTCTTCATCGGCGAAGGCAATGCGCCGTCGCCGGCAAGAGCTTACCCCTTCGTCGCCGGCAGATTGCACGCATGCCGCAGCACGCGCCCGGACCGCGCGCCCGTCATCCTGCCGCCTTCGATCGCCGCGACGCCGTTGACGATCACGTCGTCGATGCCTGTCGCCGCCGCCACCGGCGCCTCATAGGTCGCGACATCCTTCAGCTTGTTCAGGTCGAACACGATCACGTCGGCGCGCATGCCTTCGCGGATCAGGCCGCGATCGGTGATGCCCATGCGCTGCGCTGGCCAGCCGCTCATCTTGCGCACCGCATCCTCCAGCGTCAGCACATTGCGGTTCTTCACATATTCGGAGATCACGCGCGCGAACACGCCATAGGAACGGGGGTGGGCGCGGCCAACGCCGCCGTTGGGCGCCGTCATCTCGTCGGTCACGCCCGCGTCGCTGCCGATGCTAACCCAGGGCTTCTTCAGCGCCGTCTCGATATCCTTCTCGCTCATCATGAAATAGAGCGCGCTCGCGCGATTGGGCTGGGCGGCAAGGACGATGTCCCACGCGACGTCGGCGGGATCCTTCTTCAGCAGCTTGCCGATCTCAGACATGCGCTTGCCTTCATATTGCTTGTATTCCGGGCTGTAGGACCCGACGAGCATGACACTGCCCCATCCGCCGGACGCATGGACGAGGTTGGACCAGTCCGGCTGCGATCCGGCCGCCAGTTCCTTCTTGATGCGCGTGCGCACCGCGGGATCGCGCAGCCGCTCCAGTCCCTTTTCGCGTCCGTCCGCCCATACCCAGCTCGGCACGGTGACGTTCAGTCCGGTGCCGCCGGCGGTATAGACATACATGTCCGCCGCGATGTCCACGCCGCGTGCGCGCGCGGCCTCGATCGATGCCAGCGCCTGTGGCATCAGCTTGCCCCAGCCGGGCTGGTATGCGGCCTTCAGGTGATAGATCTCGATCTTGGTGCCGCCGCCTTCGCCGATGTCGATCGCTTCCTGGATCGCGGGCAACAGCTTCTCTGACTCGTCGCGCATATGGGTGACGTAGAAACCGCCGCACTGGCCGGCGACCTTGGCCATCTCGATCAGGTCGCTCTTCGACTGGAAGGTGGCGGGGGCATAGATCAGTGCGGTGCTGATCCCGAACACGCCGGCGCGCATTGCTGTCGCCACTTCCTGGCGCATCACGTCGAGCTGTTCGGGGTTGGGGTTGCCCGCGCGGTCGGCCATCACCTTCGATCTTGCCTGGACCGCGCCATAATAAGTGCCGAAATTGACGGGGATGCCGGCCTTGTCCATCTGGTCGAACCAGCCGGCGATCTCGCCCGCGGGCACCGGCGTGCCGGCCTCGCCCGCGATCAGGCTGGTCACGCCCTGGCGCAGCTTGTTCTCCGCGCCGCTGGTCAGCAGGTTGCGGCCCGACTGGTCCTGCATGTCGATGAACCCGGGCGAGACATAACGGCCGCGCGCATCGATCTCCTTCTTGCCCGAGCCCGCGATCCGGCCGATGCTGACGATGCGGCCGTCCTTGATCGCGACATCGGCGAGCACCCAGGGATTGCCCGCGCCATCGAGCACGCGGCCGCCACGGATCACGATGTCGTATTCGGCGGCGGGCGCATTGGAGATCAACAGGCTCGCGGCGGCGGCCAGCAGCAGTTTCTTCATAATCCCTCCCATGGGTCGCGACGGCGCGCGCCGAATGCCGCATCTTAGCCGATCGTTCAGAACAGGCTAGAAGGAACCTGCACCGGACGAACGATCCTGAATGGAAAAATGCCTGGGCGTCCTCAATGACCGTGGGTGAACGATGCGATGTCGCATTGCGACCCGTCGGCATGTCCCATCGATCGCTCGTCTGTGGCATTGCTGACGTCGAACATGCCCGGATAGCGCATTGTCATCCGATCCGGAGCATTGCATGGCCGGCCGTGAGGAGAGCGGTGTTGGAATCGACGGACAGCAAGGTTGAACGGAGCTCGTCGTTCGAGCCGTTGCGCCATCCCGTGTTCCGCCGGATGTGGATCGCCAGCCTGCTGTCCAATTTCGGATTGCTGATCCAGGGGGTCGGCGCCGCCTGGGCGATGACCGAAATGAGCAGCGGCGCGAGCATGATCGCGCTGGTGCAGACTGCGGGCATGCTGCCGATGATGCTGTTCGCGCTCAGCGCGGGCGCCGTCGCCGATACCTACGATCGCCGGCTGGTCGGGCTGGCGGCGCTCGTCCTCTCGCTGATCGGTGCGGCGGGGTTGACCATCTCGTCATGGCTGGGCGTGCTCAGCCCCTGGCTGATCCTCGTCTTCACCTTCGTCATCGGCAGCGGCATCGCCCTGTTCAGCCCGGCATGGCAGGCATCGGTGAGCGAGCAGGTGCCGCCATCGAGCATGCCGAGCGCGATCTCGCTCACCAGCATCAGTTTCAACATCGCGCGCAGCTTCGGCCCGGCGATCGGCGGCCTGATCGTCGCGGCGGGCGGCGCCACC
>Ga0209902_101481_pt1 | contig 11040 bp, 14 predicted proteins | sample FECB27metaG_FD_188304 | JGI IMG/M metagenome (GOLD analysis project Ga0209902, IMG submission 188304) | Cyanobacterial communities from the Joint Genome Institute, California, USA - FECB-27 (SPAdes) (version 2) | ecosystem: Environmental > Aquatic > Thermal springs > Hot (42-90C) > Microbial mats...
ATGCGACCGTCGATGCAAGGGATGTTGGCGCATTTCAGGCTGCCGGAGGCGGGATCAACGACACCTGCGACCGAAATGGAAACGCCCCGAGTGACACCACGATCCAGCGCCACGCGCTCGGCTATGACTGCAGCGAAGGCGGCGAAGTCGTCGAGCGGTGTCTTCACCCGGTCGATGATCTCGATTTCGCCGGCCGAGCGCGCGCGGGCGCTTTTTATCGTTGAACCGCCAATGTCGAAGCAGGTAAGCATGAAATCAGTTCCCGGATGGATGAATGCTGCGGGACGTCTGGCCACGGCGCCCGAATTTCAAGACGACAACTCGCAAAGGCACTTATGGACAGTTCGCGCAAACGACGCACCTCGCCGACCATCGCCGATGTCGCCGAGCTGGCCGGCGTGTCGCGCGCGATCGCCTCGCGGGCGCTGTCGAGCGAAAGCCGACCCGTCTCCGCCGACAAGCGCGCGCGTGTGCTTGAAGCAGCAGACAAGCTCGGCTTCAAGCCCAATCTTCTGGCGCGCAGCCTGACCACCAAGACGGTCAACCTGATCGCTGTCATCGTCAACCACATCCACGACTTCTCCGACCTCGACCTGTTCGATCTGCTGATCAGCGACATCCAGTCGATCGGCAAGCAGGTGATCTTCCTGCGCGTCGGATCGGTCGAGCGGATCGAAGAGTTCCTGCGCAACGGCGTCGCCTATCATGTCGACGCGGCACTGGTGTTTTCCGACTTTGCCGACGCCGAAAGCGTGCGCAAGATGTTCCGCAGCGACGACGTTCTGATGCTCAACGGCATGCATGACGGCCCGTCTCCTTCAGTCGTGCCCGACGAGGCAATTGGCATCGCCGGCGCTGTCGCCGATGCCGCCAGCAAGGGTGTTGCGACAGCGGCACTGGTGACCGGCCGCGTGTCTTCCCCGGTCGAGCAGCAGCGCATCGCCAACTACAAGGCCGAGATGGCAAAGTGCGGCATCAGGCTGGTTGCGGAACTGCGAGGCGACTACTCCTACCAGAGCGGCCGCAGCGTCGCGCTATCACCCGAGTGGCCGGCAACCGACGCGGTGTTCTGCACCTCGGATGCCATGGCCATGGGCATCATGGACGTCCACCGTGACGCCTTTCCCGGCAACAGGCCCGAGCGCTTCCGCCTCTACGGCTTCGACAATCTGTCGCTGACGGATTTCGAGGCTTATCCGATCTCGTCCATCGGCTACGACAAGAAGACCTATGTCGGCGAAATCCTGCGCTTCCTTGCGACGCCCGAGCAGTTTGGCAATGGCCACGCCGAGGTGACTGTGCCGACCTTCTTCGTGCCACGCGCGACGTCGTGAATGCAAAACGGGCAGGCTTCCCGCCTGCCCGTTGCCTCGGCTCTGTCTTACCAGAGCGGAGTCAGTGCCGGCGGGTTGGCGGTTTCGCCCCACCACTTCTTGTAGTTGGTCTCATAGGCGCCGCTCTGGATGTAATCGGACACGAACATGTCGATCCAGCGGACGAAGCCCTCGTCACCCTTGGCGACAGCGATGCTGATCGGGTCGTTGGAATGCAGGCCCGGCAGCGTCACCAGGTTTTCGTTCTTGGTGGCGAGATAGTCGAGCAGCGAGGAGTCCTCGATGGCGGCGTCGACGCGCTTCTGCTGCAGCAGCAGCACGCCTTCCGGCGAGAAATTGTCGGTGTAGACGAGCTCGGCCTGGGGGGCTGCCTTCTTGATGAAGGTCTCGCCCGTCGAGCCGCGGCCGACGACGATCTTCTTGCCGGCGAGGCCTTCGAGCGAGGTGATGCCGGCGTCCTTCTGGACGATGATGCGCAGGCCGGCGCGGTTGTAGGGGATCGAGAAATCCACCGACTTGGCGCGCTCGAGCGTCGCCGAGGTGTTGGCGACGGCGATATCGATCTGGCCCGAGACCAGCATCGAGATGCGGGCATCGCCCGACACGTCGACGAATTCGACCGGCACGCCGAGCTTTTCGGCAAGCTGGGTGGCGACGTCGACGTCATAGCCGACAGGGTTGTTCTGGGCATCGCGGAAGCCGATTGGCTCGCCACCGAGCGACACGCCGATGCGCACGGTGCCGCGCTCGCGGATCTCGTCGATCTTGCCGGCCTGGGCAGCGCCAGTGGCGGCAAGGCCGACGGCCAGCGCCATGCCGGCCAGTTTCGTTATCAGGTTCTTCATTTTCCCTCTCCCTCGGGTTGTTAGGATGTGAACGGTTCGGCGAAGCGATGTTCCGGCTCGGGCAAGTCTGTGTCCCAGAACCAGTATTTGATCTGTTCTTCGCAATTCAGGCTGACGACCTTGTGGTTGCCCTTGGCGTCCAGCGCGTGGATGACGACGCCAGCAAGGAAGCCGCTTTTCAGCTCGCGCAGCTCTTCGATGGCAAGGGCGATAGCCTGCTCCAGCGAATGGCCGAGACGCATGGCCAGCACGATGGTGCGCGCGGTGCCGCAGCGCATTGTCATCTCGCCGGTGTGGGTGCAGGCGGCAGCGCCGAAACGGCTGTCGGCATAGAAGCCGGCGCCGGGGATCGGCGAGTCACCGAGACGGCCCGGGTACTTCCAGGCCCAGCCCGAGGTCGAGGTCACGACGTTGAGCCCGCCGAGGCTGTCCTTGGACAGGAACACGGTGGTGTCGCGTACGCGTTCCGGATCGGTGATAGTGCGGCTGAGCGGGGCAAGTGCGATGTCGGGGAACTTCGCCAGTTCTTCAGGCGTCAGCTCCTTTTCGAGCCGCTGCCACCAGACACGCTTGCTCTCTTCATAGAGCGTCTCGTCATGGGGGAAGCCGATCTCGGTGGCAAAGCGGCGGGCGCCGTCGCCGGTCAGCATGACGTGCGGCAGGCGCTTCATCACCTCATGAGCAAGGGCCGCCACCGGGATGGTGTCGGGCACTGCGCCAACCGAACCCACTTCACGCGTCGTGCCGTCCATGACGCCGGCGTCGAACTCCATGCGGCCAAGCATGTTCGGCCAGCCGCCGAAGCCGACTGAGCGAACCTTCACTTCACGCTCGACCTCGCTGATGCCGGCGATCATGGCATCGATGCCGTGGCTGCCGCCTTTCAGGAGTTCGACGCTCTTGGAGAAGCCGGGCCAGGCCTCGGAATTGGCAAGCAGGATCATTTCAGTCTTTACGCATCTTGGAGAGGAACTGGGCCACGCGCGGCAGGGCCATGCCCGTGGCGGAGAAGAAGTCTTCGGTCGGCAGGTCGGCGATGAGCTGGCCCTTGTCGAGGAAGGCGATGCGCGACGAGATGGAGCGCGCAAATTCAATCTCGTGGGTGACGAAGACCATCGTGGTGCCGCCCTTGGCGAGCTTGGCCAGGATCGACAGCACCTCAGACGTCATCTCGGGGTCGAGCGCGCTCGTCACCTCGTCGAGCAAAAGATAGCTCGGCTTCATGGCGAGCGCCCGGCAGATGCCGACGCGCTGGCGCTGGCCGCCGGACAGCTGCGAGGGATAGGCGTCGGCGCGCTCGGTTAGCCCGACGGAGTGCAGCAGCTCGCGCGCCTCGGCCTCGGCCTGCTTGCGCGGCACCTTCAGCACCTCGATCGGGGCAAGTGCCACGTTCTGCACCGCCGTCATGTGCGGGTAGAGGTTGAACAGCTGGAACACCGTGCCCGAGCGCTTGCGCGCCTCGGAAAGCTCGCGCGGCTTGGAGACATCGAAGCCGTCGACAGTGATCTTGCCGGTGTCGATCTTCTCCAGGCCGTTGATGCAGCGGATCAGCGTCGACTTGCCCGAGCCGGACGAGCCGAGCACCGAGACGACCTCACCCTGGCGGATCTCGAGGTCGATGCCGTTGAGGACGGTGGCGGCGCCGAAGGATTTGCGCAGGCCGGTGATGCTGATCATTTACAGACCCTTCCAGGCGGTATGGGCGCGAAGCCGCTTCTCGAAGCGCGCGCCGGCATAGGTCACCAGCTTGGCGGTGAGGTAGTAGAGCAAGCCGACCGCAGTCCAGACGAGGAACGGCTTGAGCGTGCGCAGGTTGAGGATGTTGCCGACCTTGGTCAGGTCCATGACGCCGATGACCGAGATCAGCGAGGTGACCTGCAGCTGGTTGACCAAAAGCCCGGTCAGCGGCCCGATGGCGAAGGCTGTCGCCTGCGGTGCGATCACCCGGCGCAGGATCTGCCAGCGCGTAAGGCCGAAGACGCGCGCGGCCTCAATCTGGTCGCGACCGACGGACTCGATGGCTGAAACCGCAATGACGTAGATGAAGGCGGCACTGTTGCCCGAGAGCGTGATGACGGCAGCTTCGGTCGGCGTGACGTTGATCTTGAGGAAGGCCGGCAGGCCGAAGAACACCAAAAACAACTGCACCAGCACAGGCGAGTTCTTGAGCAGTTCGGCGATGAAGGTGACGACCTGCATTAGCACTGGCACGCGGTAGAAGCGGATCACCGCCCAGGCCGTGCCGATGACGATGCCGATCAGCGTGGTCGAGACGAACAATGCCAGCGAAACGCCAAGGCCCTGCAGCAGCAGGATGATGTCGAACGGCGTGAAATCCCCGTAGCGCATCAGACGGCTCCCTCTTCCTGGTGACGGTTGAGGTAGCGGTGCAGCATGCCGATCAGGATCGAAACGGCATAGGTCAGCGCGGCATAGGCGACGAGCAGGACGAAATAGACCTCGAACGGACGGAAGGTGTTGGAAGCCACGATCTTGGCCGAGCCGGTCAGCTCGTTGAGCGTGATCGTCGACAGGATCGACGAGGTCAGGATCAGGTTGATGAAGACTGAGCCCAAAGGTCTCACCGAGGCGCGCAGGGCAATCGGCAGAATGATCTTGCGGAAGATGGTGATCTTCCTGAGACCGCTGACCTGCGCTGCCTCGATGACGCCCGGGTCGATTGCCAGGATGCCCGAGCGGATGACATCAGAGGTGAAGGCGCCGCCGGCGATCGAAAGCGCGACGACACCGGTCGTGAAGGCGTCGATGTAGATGCCGATCTCGGGCAGGCCGAAATAGAAGAAGAACAGCTGCACGATGAACGGGATATTGCGAAAAATGTCGATGTAGACCGCCGCCAGCCGGTTGAGCAGCGGCGATGCCGACGTGCGCATCGCGCCAATGACGAGACCCAGCACCAGCGAGCCGACAACGGCAAGCGCGCAGGCCTGCAACGTCAGCCACGACCCTTCCAGCAGGAAGGGGATATGCTTGGCGAGGATCGACAGGTCGAACTTCAAGCGGCATGTTCCCAGAAAGTGAAACCGGTTTCACTCTGCAAAACAGCCAAGGCGATGTCAACGCCTCGAACAGCCATGCGATCAGTTTTTCAGGGAAAGAAATGTGCCACAGCGCGGGTGCCCAATATCACCTGGCGGGTTCAGACCCATCAGGCGTGACGACGATCAACCGGGCGTCCACCGAAGCTCCTCGAATTACCTCGGGTGACCGGACGCCCGGCAGCGCCCCTCAAGCAAGACACTCACTCCATGTCGCCGGCTCAACAGTTGCCCAACGGCGGGCTGCGGAACTGGTCCGCATCTATGACTGGTTGATCCCTAGCCGGCTGCAACGAGCCTACTTGTTGTGGCCCTTATCGCCTTCGTGGTGATCATCGCCACCACCGTGGTGATCATCGCCGCCGTGGTGGTCATCGCCACCGCCGTGATGATCGTCACCGCCGCCATGGTGGTCATCGCCATGGTGGTCGTGGTGATCGTGGTGGTGGTCGCCACCGCCATTGTCGCCGCCGCCATTATCACCGCCACCGCTGGTGCCGCCATTGTCACCGCCGCCACCGGCCCCGCCTGAAGGACGGTTGCCGTCGCCGCTCGAGCGCTCATCGTCGCCGGACGGGCTGTTGGCCACGCCTATCACCGCCGTCGTCAGGGGCGGACATTGATTAAGCTCGTAAGGGGTGAGGATCTGGCTCCTGTTCAAAGCAATGCAACAGCTTTGATAGTTGGAACCGGTCAGCGGGCTGCATTTTGCGGCCGACATCATCGGTCGAACCGCCGCTTGGGCATGCCCCGCCAAGTAAAACGAAGAAGTCGACAGCGAAAGCACTACGAACAAGGCTTCAGCTACGGATTTCCGGATTGCAGACATTGCCTGTCTCCATGGGACTGCGCCGCAACCGCAATTATCTAACTGCTTCAAATGTTATGTATTCAAGTTACAATTTGTTAAGGATTTGGACACTTTTCGGCCCCGGCGTCATTTTAGCAACCGCTCATTAACCGCATTAGCCCATCCTTAAAATCACGCATCGGGGACTATCACTGTGAAACGTTTTGTCGCGCTGATCGCGTTATCGGCGTCGTTTGCCTGCACTTTTGCCGCTCAGGCCGGTACGCTGATGACCACCGCCGGACCGGCTTTCGCGCCGCCCGCCTTCTCTCCGTTCTGTGCGCGTGAGCCTCGGCTGTGCAGTACGTCGGGCGGTAAAAAGGTCGTGACCTTGCAGCCGGAGCTGCATGAACAGCTCAAGCAGGTCAACCGCTCCGTCAATTCGCGCATCAAGGAACGCAACGACACCGGCGACGACTGGCGCGTGCCCGTCTCCTCCGGCGATTGCGAGGATTTTGCGATCCTGAAGAAGCGCGAGCTGCTCAAGCGTGGCTGGCCGGCCTCGGCGCTGCTTTTGACAGTGGCGCGTTATCGTGGCCAGGGTCACACGGTGCTTACCGTGCGCACTAACGAGGGCGACCTGATCCTCGACAACCTGACCAGCTCGATCCGCGACTGGTCCAGCACGCCCTATAATTATTTCGCGCGCCAGGCCCAGGGCAACGGCCGGAGCTGGGAGCGCATCGGCGGCGCCAAGCCGGTCACGTCAACCGCCGTCGGCGGCTGACCCAATCGAGTTCTTCCGTTCGAGCAGGATGGTCGGCTCACCGTGATAGGTGGTCCGGCCGGTCTCGCGGTAGCCGTTCTTCTCGGCGACACGCAGTGATGCACCGTTTTCGGGATCGATGATGCAGACAGTGTGGCCAACAAATCGGCTATCGGCCCAGCGCACGAACGCAGCCACCGCCTCGCTGGCGATGCCCTTGCCATGCATGTCGGCGACAAAACCCCAGCCGGCCTCAGGGATGCCTTCTATCGAAGGTGTGATGTCACGCTTGAGATCGTGGAAGCCGCCCTCGCCGATGAAGCGGCCCGTCGCCTTTTCCTCGATCGCCCAGAAACCATAGCCGATCAGCGACCACGATCCGGCATGACGCAGGAAACGCTGCCAACTTTCCTCACGCGTGCGCGGCTTGGCGATGAAGCGGGTGACGACAGGATCGGCCCACATCCCGGCATAGGCCTCGAAATCTTCAAGCCGATGCGGCCGCAGCACTGTCCGCTCGGTCTCGATGACGGGAATGTCGGCAAGGGAAAAGGCGGCCATCGTCGATCTCCATGAACAATGGCAGCGGGTCTAGCACAGATGGCCGACATGGCAGCAGGCCAGAAGACAGTGACGCTGTCCGCCAGTGCTTACCTGTTCCATGCCGAGAAATGGAGCAGGCCGGCTTCCTTTCGGAGCATGATCTTATCCAGAAAACGACCCCATTTTTCGGGACGTGCTCTAGCCGTGCCAAGCCATGCGCATGTAAACGCCGCCGCGCTCGAGCTCATCCAGCATCTGGTCGAGCCGCTTGCGGCGGGTTGTCTCCAGCTTGGCGCGATCGATCCAGCCGAGATAGTCGTTGCGCTGGTAGTCGGGACGCGCCTCATAGGCGTCGACCAGGCCGCGCGAGACGAGCTCGCCGCGGATCCAGTCAGGCATCGGGTTGATTTGTCGTGTCAGCGCCATGGTCGATACGTGTATTTCCTCAGTCTATTCGTCAATTCGACAAGTGACAGACAGCTGACATATGCTGACATCTGCCTCGTCATATGCCTGACCGATGTCCGTTGCTAAGGTGCCGCGGTCGAGTCGCATCGCGAGGCACTGATGACTGACCTTGTCCTGACCATCATTCACCACCTTCTGGCATTCGCGCTGGCGGGCGTGCTCGCAGCCGAGGTGATACTGGTTCGCCCCGGGCTCGGCCGGCGCAATCTCGCTTTGCTCGGACGCATCGACGCGGTCTATGGCGGGCTCGCCGCACTGCTGGTGCTCATCGGCGCGTCACGTGTCTATTTCGGGCTGAAGGGCTGGGAGTTCTACGTCTACAACCCGACCTTTTGGGCCAAGATGGTGGCTTTCGCGGCAGTCGGGCTGTTGTCGATCGGGCCGACGATCCGGATCGCACGCTGGCGCGGCGCCGGCGGTGGCGAGGCTTACGTCGTTCCGGACGCCGAGATCGCCAGGGTGCGCAGCTTCCTCAAGGCCGAGGTCGCCGTCTTCGCGCTGATCCCGATCTTTGCCGCGGCGATGGCCCGCGGCTACTGAGCCGCCACTTCCGCTTCCGCAACCTCGATCGGATCGATGTCGTCGAGACGCACCAGCGGCGCCGGTTCGCTCGTCGACTTTTCCGGCGACTTGCAGATGTCGGCAATGACGCAGCGCCAACAGTCGGGCTTGCGTGCCTTGCAGACATAGCGGCCATGCAGGATCAGCCAGTGATGGGCATGGCGCATGAACTCGTCGGGGATGGTCTTGACCAGGATATCTTCGACCTGCTCGGGCGTCTTGCCCGGCGCGAGGCCGATGCGGTTGCCGATGCGCAAGATATGTGTGTCGACGGCCATGGTGTGCTGGCCGAAGGCCATGTTGAGCACGACGTTTGCCGTCTTGCGGCCAACACCGGGCAATTCGACGAGCTGGTCGCGATCGTCGGGCACCTCGCCGCCATGGTCGCGGATCAGCGCCTCGGACAGGGCGATCACGTTCTTGGCCTTGTTGCGCCACAGGCCGATGGTGCGGATGTGCTGGCCGACGGTCTCCTCGCCAAGCGCCAGCATCTTCTCCGGCGTGTCGGCGATGGCAAACAGCGCGCGCGTCGCCTTGTTCACGCCGACATCGGTCGCCTGCGCCGACAGCACCACCGCCACCAGCAGCGTGAACGCATTGACATGTTCGAGTTCGCCCTTGGGCTCCGGCCGCTGGACCGAAAAGCGGCGGAAGATCTCGCGCACCTCTGCGGCCGAATAGAGCGAACGACGGCGCGTGGCGCGCGGCTTGGCTGCGGCACCCGACGTGCGGCCTTTCGGCAGGGCCTTGGCCTTATCTTTGGGCTTGGGGTTTTTCATAGCCCCTCTATAATTGTCAGGCATGAGCGAGACAAACGCCACTTTTGCCGCCGACGAGCCATTCTTCAAAGCGTTGCTTCTGCCGCACCGCTCGCTCGGCCGCACCGGCTTCATGGTCCTTATGGGTGCCCTGACCTTCGGCTGGATCGTTACCGGCGCCATTTTCCTGAGCCAGGGCGCCTGGCCGATCTTCGGTTTCCTCGGCCTCGATGTCGTCGCCCTTTATGTCGCCTTCCGGCTCAACTATCGCGCCGCGCGCGCCCGCGAGGAGGTCAGCGTCTCCCGCACCAGCCTCGACATCCTGAAGACCGCCCCGTCGGGCAAGTCGGAGCAATATCACTTCAACCCGTTCTGGGCGCGATTCGCGATTTCGCGCCACGAGGAGATCGGAATCACCGGCATGGCCGTCGAGACGCGCGAAAAAAGTGTTGCGATCGGCAGTTTCCTCAATCCCGACGACCGTGAGAGCTTTGCCACGGCTTTTTCCAGGGCTCTTGCAACCGCAAGGAGCAGATGAGCAGGAATCGGGTGGGAAATACCCACAGCCAACGCGATATTGGCGTCCAAGGAGATCAAGCCATGAACGCCCAGACGCAAATGAAGCCCGTAGCCACGCTGCAGCACGACATCACGCCCACCGGCTCGGAATATGAGACAGTGCGCCGGGTGATCGAGAAGATCAGCCTCGACTATCGCGACCAGCCGTCGCTCGAGACCTTGGCGGCCGAAGTCGGCGAAACGCCGACCAGCCTGCAGAAGCTGTTCAGCCGCTGGGCCGGGCTGTCGCCGAAAGCCTTCCTGCAGGCAGTGACGCTCGACCACGCCCGCAAGCTGCTCGACGACGGCCTGCCGCTGCTCGAAACCTCGTTTGAGGTCGGCATGTCCGGACCGGGCAGGTTGCACGACCTGTTCGTCACCCATGAGGCGATGTCGCCGGGCGACTACAAGACGCGTGGCGCAGGCCTCACCATTCGCTACGGCTTCCACATCTCGCCCTTTGGCGTCGCCCTCGTCATGGTCACCGACCGCGGCCTCGCCGGCCTGTCCTTCAACGACGCCGGTGAAGAGCGCGCGGCCTTCGCCGACATGTCCGGCCGCTGGCCGAACGCCACCTATGTCGAGGACATGAGTGCGACGGCACCCTATGCCGCGCACATCTTCGACCCGACCCGCTGGCGCCAGGACCAGCCCCTGCGCGTGGTGATGATCGGCTCCGACTTCCAGGTGCGGGTGTGGGAAGCGCTGCTCAAGATCCCGATGGGCCGCGCCTGCAGCTATTCGGCGATCGCCTCGGAAGTAGGCTCGCCCAAGGCAAGCCGGGCCGTGGGTGCCGCCGTCGGCGCCAACCCGCTGTCGTTCGTCGTGCCTTGCCACCGGGCGCTTGGAAAGTCAGGTGCGCTGACCGGCTATCATTGGGGCCTGACGCGCAAGCGGGCTATTCTGGGCTGGGAGGCGGGACAACTGACCGCTGCGGACGCGAAAACAGCCGTGGCCCGAACAGGTTGATGCACAGGCCCGCGATGACGAGGCTGGAAGCGACGAGCTTCCAGTCTTGCAGCGGCTCGCCCAAAAGCACCGCCGAACCGAGGAAGCCGAATACCGGCACCAGCAAGGTGAAGGGCGCAACCGTCGAAACCGGATAGCGGGCAAGCAGCCCGCTCCAGGCGGCAAAGCCGAACAGCGTCGAGAGATAGACGATGTAGGCGATCGAGCCGACTGATGCCCAGTCGAGCCCGGTGAAGCTGCTGACGAAATGCTCGGGATCGAGGACCAGCGCCACGGCCAGCAGTGGCGGCAGGGCAAACAGGCTGCCCCAGACGACGAGGCCGAGCACGTTGGGCGCTGCCGCCGCACGCTGCGAGATCTGCTTCGACACGACGTTGCCGCCACCCCAG
>Ga0209902_101483_pt1 | contig 11025 bp, 17 predicted proteins | sample FECB27metaG_FD_188304 | JGI IMG/M metagenome (GOLD analysis project Ga0209902, IMG submission 188304) | Cyanobacterial communities from the Joint Genome Institute, California, USA - FECB-27 (SPAdes) (version 2) | ecosystem: Environmental > Aquatic > Thermal springs > Hot (42-90C) > Microbial mats...
CGACTGGGCCTCGCCACCGGACCGGTCACCGTCACCCTGCCCGGCGGCGCGCTCGAGATCGCGTGGCGGCCGGGTGAGACGATCAGCATGACCGGCGCCGCCACCCATGTCTTTTCGGGCGAGATCGATACGGGCTGGCTGGGGTGATGCGGAAGCGGCCGGGATGAGCGGGCCCGAGATCATCACATTGGGGTGCCGCCTCAACATCGCCGAAAGCGAAGCGATGCGAGCGATCACGCGCGATGCCGACGATCTGGTGATCGTGAACAGTTGCGCCGTCACCGCCGAAGCCGTCCGCCACACGCGCCAGGCCATCCGCCGCGCGCATCGGGAACGGCCGGACGCGCGGATCGTCGTCACCGGCTGCGCCGCGCAGATCGAGCCGGGCAGCTTCGCCGCCATGCCCGAAGTGTCGCTGGTGCTCGGCAATCACGAGAAGCTGGATGCCGCCGCCTTCCTGCCCGACCAGGGCGATCGCGTCCGCGTATCCGATATCATGGCGGTCCGGCGGACCGCGCCGCACCTCGTCTCCAGCTTCGCCGACAATAGCCGCGCCTTCGTCGAGGTGCAGAATGGCTGCGATCACCGCTGCACCTTCTGCGTGATCCCGCAAGGTCGCGGCAACAGCCGCTCGGTGCCCGCCGGCGCCGTGATCGACCGGATAAGCGCGCTGGTCGATGCCGGCTATCGCGAGGTCGTGCTGACCGGGGTCGACCTGACCAGCTATGGACCGGACCTTCCCGGGAGCCCCACGCTCGGCGCGCTGGTCGAGCGTATCCTGACCCATGTGCCCGCCCTGCCCCGCCTCCGCCTGTCGTCGCTCGATTCGGTCGAGATCGACGAGAGGCTGTTCGCGCTGCTGACCGAAGAGCCGCGGCTGATGCCGCATCTCCATCTGTCGCTGCAGGCCGGCGACGACATGGTGCTCAAGCGGATGAAGCGGCGCCACGATCGCGCGCAGGCCGTGGCGATCGTCGGGCGCCTGAAGGCGGCGCGGCCGGAAATCGCGATCGGCGCGGACATCATCGCCGGCTTTCCGACAGAGACCGACGCGATGTTCGAGAACACGCTGGCGCTGATCGACGATTGCGACATCGTCCACGCCCATGTCTTCCCCTATTCGCCGCGCACGGGAACCCCGGCGGCACGCATGCCGCAGGTCGAGCGCGAGGTCGCGAAAGCGCGCGCGCGGCGCCTGCGCGAGGCAGCGGCAAACCGGCAGGGGCGATGGCTGAAAAGCCTGATCGGCAGTATCCAGCATGTGCTGATCGAACGCGATGGCGGTGGCCATGCGGGCAATTTCGCGAGAATCATGCCGCTGCGTCATCCCGGAGAAAGCGGAAACCCCGCTTTTCGGGAGGCGGATCTGGACACGAAGCGGGAGTCCCGCTTTCGCGGGAATGACGTTGGAGGAATTCTGGACGTGAAAATTACCGATGTTGACGGCAATCGGCTGATCGGCGCACCGGCATGAGCGACACGCCCTGGCACAAGAAGCTGATCGGCGGTTTCAAGCGCACGTCCGACAAGCTTGGCGAGAACCTCACCGGACTGTTCACCAAGTCGGCGCTCGACGAGGGACAGCTCGACGATATCGAGGAAGCGCTGATCGTCTCCGATCTCGGCCCGGCCATGGCGGCACGCGTCCGCGAACGCATCGCCGACGGGCGCTACGACCGCGGCATCGACGAGGCCGGCGTGCGCGCGCTCGTCGCGGAGGAAGTGGAAAAGGTGCTGGCCCCCGTCGCGAAGCCGCTGGAGGTGGAGGCCTTTCCGCGCCCGCAGGTGATCCTGGTCATCGGCGTCAACGGATCGGGCAAGACCACCACCATCGCAAAGCTCGCGCATCTGTTCCTCGAACAGGATTACGGCGTGATGCTGGCGGCCGGCGACACGTTCCGCGCCGCGGCGATCGGCCAGCTCAAGGTCTGGGCGGAAAGGATCGGCGTTCCCATCGTCAGCGGCCCGGAAGGCGGCGATTCCGCCGGCATCGTCTGGGACGCGGTGAAGCAGGCGACCGAGACCGGCATCGACGTCCTGATCGTCGACACCGCCGGCCGCCTTCAGAACAAGCGCGAGCTGATGGACGAACTCGCCAAGATCCGCCGCGTGCTGGGCCGGATCAACCCGGCATCGCCGCACGACGTGGTGCTCGTGCTCGACGCCACGACCGGCCAGAACGCGCTCTCGCAGATCGAGATCTTCAAGGAAGTGGCAGGCGTCACCGGCCTGGTCATGACCAAGCTCGACGGCACCGCGCGCGGCGGCGTGCTCGTGGCGGCCGCCGAGAAGTTCGGACTGCCGATCCATGCGATCGGCGTCGGCGAAACCCTGGACGACCTTCGCCCGTTCGACGCAAAGGAGCTTGCGGGCGCGATTGCGGGAACCAACCGATGACCGGCGAGACCAAATCCAACGACAAACATCCCGGCGGCCTCGGCCTGGCGCTCGATTTCGGGCCGCTGCTTGTCTTCTTTCTGGCCTTCAAGTTCACCGGCGTCATCACCGGCACGATCGCGTTCATGGTGGCGATCGGAATCGCCGTGATCGTGTCGAAGGTGAAGCTCGGCAAGGTTTCGCCGATGCTGTGGCTTTCCGCGATCCTGGTCGTCGGCTTCGGCACACTGACCGTCTATTTCAAAGACGAACGGTTCATTCAGATCAAACCGACGATCATCTACACCCTATGCTCGCTAATCCTGTTCGGTGGACTGATGATGGGCAAACCCCTTCTCAAATTTCTGCTCAATGCGGCATTTGAGGGCGTCAACGAGCAAGGCTGGCTCAAATTCTCACGCAATATGGCGATATTCTTTGCTGGCATGGCACTCCTCAACGAAGCCATGCGCGCCACCTTGAGCTTCGATTTGTGGCTGACCCTAAAGGTTTGGGGCGTGACGATTTTATCGGTGATCTTCGGAATGGCCAACATTCCGATGTTGATGCGTCACGGTTTGTCCCTGGAGCCCAAAGAGGCGATCGAAGGGAAACCGCCCGAGGGCTGATCGCCCTGCCCGCCATTGCGAGAAGCATAGCGGCCAAGCAATCCAGAGGTTGATGCGCCTCTGGATTGCTTCGGTCCGCTCGCAATGACGATTGTTCAGCCCGTCACTGCGCCTGATCGGCCCGCTCGACGCCCTTGCCGTCGAGATTCTGCTCGACGAAATCCCAGTTCACGATGTTCTTGAGCACTGCGTCCAGATAATCGGGCCGCGCATTGCGATAATCGATATAATAGGCGTGCTCCCACACATCGAGCGTCAGCAGCGGCTTGATGTCGGAATGGACCACCGGCGTATCGGCGTCGTGCAGCGAGGTCACGGCGAGTTCGCCGTCCTTGAGCACAAGCCAGCCCCAGCCCGACGCGAAATGGCCGACCGATTCCTCCTTGAGCTTGCCGATCAGCGCGTCTGTGGAGCCGAAAGCGTCATCGATCCTCTTCTGCAGCGCTGCCGAGGGCTTGGTTCCTTCGGGCGCGAGGCACTGCCAGAAGAAGCTGTGGTTCCAGATCTGCGCTGCATTGTTGAACAGACCCTTGTCGCCGTCCGCCTTGGCCTTCTCGATCGTCTCGACCAGGCTGAAGCCCTTCAGCCCCTTCTCGTCGATCCAGCCATTGACCTTGTCGACATAGGCCTTGTGATGCTTGCCGTGATGATAGTCGAACGTCTCCGCGGACATATGCGGCTCGAGAGCGGTCTTGTCATAGGGCAGGTCGGGCAGTTTGAACGCCATGTGTGAGTCTCCGATTGGGAATGCGTCTGCTCAACGCCCCAAGTCGGGATTTGTCGCGCGGATTTTCGTTTCGCGATTGAAAGTGAAATTTGCCTGCCCGCGCTCAGAGGAGATCGTGGCGTTTCAGCGCGTGGCGAAGCTGATCGTAGCTGAGATTGAGGCTCTTGGCGGTCGCGCGCTGGTTGAACCGGTTGCGCGCCAGCGCCGCTTCCAGGATGCGGCGCTCGTGCCCGTCCACCGCCTGGCGCAGATCGGTCACTTCGAGCAGGTCGGGCTGGAGCGTCGGCGGCAGCGGACGGTCGTCCGCCACGGGCGAAGCTTCCACCGTCGCCGCCGGCTTCTCCACCTTGACCTCCGGCCGCCAGGGCGATGCGAAGGGATCGAACACGATCTCGTCCACCGGCCGTTCCGGATCGTCCCAGCGATAGACGGCGCGTTCGATCACGTTGCGCAGTTCGCGGACATTGCCCGGCCAATCATGCGCGAGCAGCGCCGCGGCCGCATCCGCGGTGAAACCCGGCCAATGCGGCCAATCCAGTTCCGCGGCCATGCGCCGTGCGAAATGGTCGGCCAGCACGGGCACGTCCCCTTCGCGTGCGCGCAGGGGTGGCAAAGTCACCACTTCGAAGCTGAGCCGATCGAGCAGGTCGGCGCGGAACCGTCCCTTGTCGACCAAGGCCGGCAAATGCTCGTTGGTCGCGGCGACGATGCGGACATCGACGCGCAGCGGATTGTTCGCACCGATGCGCGTCACCTCCCCATATTCGACCGCGCGGAGCAACCGTTCCTGCGCGGAGGCGGACAGTGTCGCGAGTTCGTCCAGGAACAGCGTGCCACCGTCCGCTTCCTCGAACCGGCCGGCGCGCGCGCGGGTCGCGCCGGTAAAGGCGCCTGCCTCGTGACCGAACAGTTCGGCCTCGATCAACGTTTCCGGCAGGGCTGCGCAGTTGATCGTCACCAGAGGCCCGTCCCAACGCATGCTCAGGCGATGGAGCCGTTCCGCGATGAGCTCCTTGCCGGTGCCGCGTTCGCCGATGACCAGCACCGGACGATTGAGCGCCGCGGCACGGCTTGCCCGCTCCACGGAGTCCAGAAAGGCAGTGGATTGGCCGATGAAACTGTTGTCGCGATCCATGCCCATGAATTAGCGAATTATCCCAAAGATTGGCAATACAAATTTGGCGCAGCCTGCTTTCGAAGCTAAGAAAACCACGCATTTCCGCCATTTCCGCAAATTGGCACGCCACATGCTAAGAAAAGGGCAAGCCATATGGCCCCGGCATCGGGGTCCAGGTTCAGGGAGTTAGATCAATGACCAACATCATCGAAAACCGGTTCGCCAAGACCGTCACCACCGTCATCTGCACCGTTCTCTTCAGCGCCACCTGCCTGCTGAGCGCGATCGGACCGGCCAGCGCGGACACCGGCACTCACGAGGCCCCCGTCGTTCGGCCGCTGGCCTGACGACACACACGCCGGGGCGGTAAACCTTGCGCCGCCCCGGCACCTTATTCGACCAGACCAAGTTCAGGAGTTTCCAGATGGGCATTTTCTCTCGGACCCGCGATATCATCGCAGCCAACGTCACCGACCTTCTCGACAAGGCGGAAGATCCCGCGAAGATGATCCGCATGATCATCCTCGAAATGGAGGAAACGCTGGTCGAGGTTCGTGCGTCCGCCGCACGCACCATCGCGGATCAGAAGGAAATGCGCCGTCACATCCTGAAGCTCGAGAAGCTGCAGGAAAGCTGGATGGAAAAGGCCGAGCTTGCGCTCTCCAAGGATCGTGAGGACCTGGCCAAGGCCGCGCTGCTGGAGCGCCAGAAGGCGGCCGACATGGCCGAGCAGCTCCAGTCGGAGATCGCGGTGCTCGACGATGCCCTGCGCGCGTCGGAAGAGGACATCTCGAAGCTTCAGGGCAAGCTGCGCGAGGCCCGCGCCCGCCAGAACTCGATCGTGACGCGACTGGAGAGCGCGCAGAACCGCGCCCGCGTCCGTGAGGCTTATGCCGGCCAGAAGGTGGAGGATGCGTTTTCGCGCTTCGATCTGCTCGAGCGCCGCGTCGACCTGGCCGAGGGTCGCGCCGACGCGCTGGCCCTGGGCGGCCCGGGCAAGACGCTCGAAGAGGAAATCGCGGAGCTGCGTTCGTCCGAAAAGGTCGATGCGGAACTTGCCGCGCTGAAGGCACGGACCTCCGGCCAGGAGGGCTGAGGCCATGGAGGACTTCATGCCCGTCGTCGCGGTCGTCGCGATCTTTATCGGGATGCCGTGGATCATCCTCCACTACGTCACGCAGTGGAAAAAGTCCGGGAACATCACGCGGGAAGACGAGAACCTGCTGGACGAACTGCACGATCTGGCCCGCCGCCTCGATGACCGGCTCCACACCATCGAACGCATCGTCGCCGCCGACAACCCGAACTGGCGCCTGAAGGGTGCCGATTCCGTCCTCGACCAGATCGAGGACGAGCGCCGCCGCCGCAGCGAAATATAATCGAAGGGGTAGAAAGATGACCGAACGCCGCACCAAATTCTATCGCGACAAACAGAACGGCAAGTGGCTCGGCGTGTGCGCCGGCATCGCGGACTATACCGGGGTCGACGTCACCTTCGTGCGCATCGGCATGGTCCTTCTGACCTTCGCCAGCGGCGGCTGGACGGTCCCGGCCTATTTCGTCACGGCCTGGATCACGCCCCGCAAGCCAGCCGGCCTGTATGTCGACGCCGAAGACCAGAAATTCTGGCAGGGCGTGCGCCGCTCGCCGGCCCGCACCACCCGCGAGGTCCGTTCCAAATTCCGCGACATCGATCGCCGCCTGGCGGATGTCGAACTCTATTACACCAGCCGCAACACCGCGCTGGCCGACGAGATCGAACGGCTGCGCTGATCCGCGGGCGAATTGGGGAGACAGGATGTGAGCGGAGGAACAGTGAGCCTGATGGTGGTCGCGATCGTCGCCCTGAGCATGGGCGCCTGGGTGGTCACCACATGGATCCGCGCGAAACACGGATATCCGCTCGACGATTGGGGTGACGGCGTTGATCGAAGCCATCCCGACGCCGATCGAAAAATCGAACTGCTTGCGAACGAGAACGGCCAGTTGAAGGGCCAGATCGGCCGGCTCGAAGAGCGGATCGCAGTGCTGGAGCGGATCGCCACCGATCCCGCCGCCCGCACCGCCCGCGAAATCGACGCGTTGCGCTGAACCCGACTGGGAAAGGGAAAATCATGGACGAGAAACTGACCCTGGCACAGGGCCTCATCAGCAGCATGGGGCCGATGATCGCCATCATCGTCGCCGTCGCGGTCACCGGATGGGTGATCACCACCTGGATGCGCATCCGCCACGGCTATCCGCTCGACGGCGCCTGGGGCCAGGCCGTGTATCCGCGCAACAATGACGAGGCCGTCGAACGGGTGAAGCTGCTGACGCAGGAAAACGCCCAGCTTCGCGCCGAGATCGGATCGATCAAGGATCGCCTCGCCAATATCGAGCGCATCGTGACCGACGAGTCGCACACGCTGACCCGCGAGATCGAGCAGCTTCGCGGCAAGACCAACTGATCGCGTCCTGAAGGGAACAGAGACATGAATCCGTTCGAAATGGTGGTCCTCATCGTTGCGATCACCGCCATCGCGAGCATCTTCCGCGCCAAATATCGCGTCGGCAAGGACGCCATGGGCAACGAGGTGTCGCTGCGCGATCCGGATGCGGATCGTCTACGCGATGAAGTGAAGCAATTGAAGGAGCGCGTCGCAGTGCTCGAGCGCCTTGCGACCGACAACAACAGCAGCAGCAATCTCGATCGCGAGATCGAAAAGCTCCGGGATCGCGACCGGGTGTAGCGCCCGCACCGATCGAAGAAATGGGGAAGACCAATGACCGACCCTTATTCCACCGTCATCCTCGCCCTCTCCGCCCTGTCGGGGATCGGCATACTCACCGTCGGCGCGTTGCGTGGCTGGCGCGGCTGGCTCGAACTGAAGCGCGCCGAACTGCATCAGGCGCATAACGACATCGCCCCGCCCTCGGCCGGATCGCGCATCGAGATCGCCGATCTTAAGGAACGCATCCGCAAGCTCGAGGCGATCGCGGCGGGCGTCGACCTGTGACCGATCGCCGCAAGCCGGCCGATCTGTTCGGAAAGATGCTGGAGCAGGCGGCCGTCAGCCACCCGTCCGGGTCGCGGCGCCGCCCCTCCACATCGCCTGCCCCTGCCCAGGGCGTTGCCGAGCACGCCCCGCGCGGCTAAGCGCGGCGGATGGCCGACCCCACGCTCGACGACATCCGCGAAGAATATGAATTCCTCGACAGCGACGATCGCTATCGCCTCCTGATCGATCTGGGCCGCGCGCTCGACGACATGCCCGCCGCCCTCAAGACCGACGCCACGCTCGTCCGCGGCTGCTCCGCGTCGGTCTGGGTCTATCCCACCGTCACCGACGACGGCAGGCTCCGCTTCCTGGCCGACAGCAACGCCGCCATCACCAAGGGCATCATCGCGCTCATTCTGAAGATCGTCCAGAATCGAACAGGCGGCGAAATCCTGGCGCTCGATATCGAGGGGGCGCTGGCGCCGTTCGACCTGAAGAACCAGCTCAGTTCGAACCGGACCCAGGGCATCCCCAACATGATCGCGCTGATCCGGGATACGGCCGGGCGGTATATCGAGCGGTAAAACAACCTGTCGCTCCAGCGAAAGCTGGAGCCCATGCAATGCCGACCACATCCGCTGACCTGAAAGATCGTATAGGCTCCAGCTTTCGCTGGAGCGACAGGTCAGGGGTTGGTGACCGGATCACCCTCACCCAGCCCCACCGCCTCGACGATCTCGTCGATCTCGGTCCCCGGCTTCACCAGCAACCAGTCATGCGGATGTCGCGTATCGACCATCACCACCGCATGGCGCGGACAGACGCCCAGGCATTTCACCTCGACGATACCGACCGGCGCCTTGCGGCCCTTCTTGCCGCCGAATTCCTTCTTGAGTGCCTTGGCAAGGGGCGTGCTCCCCTTGGGTCCGAACCCGCCATGCTGGCGCTTGGAGCATTTGCGGCAGATCAGCAGCGTCTTCTGCCAGTTTGAGCGGACCGAGCGCATCAGCGCGGGCGACGCTCCTCGGCCTGACGCAATATCTCGAACGCGGCCTGGATCGACTGGAACCGGACGGCGGCGGCGGCGTCGCCGGGCTTCACATCGGGATGGTTGGCCTTGGCCAGCCGGCGCCACGCTTTCTTGATCGTTTCGAAGTCGGCATCGCTTTCCAGCTCCAGCGCTTTCAGCGCATTGAGTTCGTCGCGCGATCGGCTGCCGTCGCCCGGCCCGCCCCAGCCATAATGGCGCGCCTGTTCGAATCCGGCGGCCTCGCGGGCTTCCTTCGCCTCGCGCGCGGCCGCTTCCTCGGCGGTCAGGCCCTCGAAATAATTCCAGTTGCGATTGTATTCGCCGGCATGTTCCTCGCAGAAATACCAGCGTTCGCTGCCGTTCGGAGACTTTGGCGCCGGCCTGTCGCCGGGGCGATCGCAGCCATCGCGATCGCACAGCCGTATCTTCGCCGCCTCGCGCGACGATTCATAGCCGCGCCAGCGGGGAAAGCCCCAGTCATAGGATCGGGAAGAACGCGTCATCCTCCCGATTTAGCGATGCGGCCCGCAGGCGCAATGGGCGCGCGCCGGATTTATCCCCGCGCGCGCCGATAGCATGTCAGCCCAGGGCACCTGCAGCAAACATGCTGCCGAAAATCGCGCCCATGATCGCGGTCATGATCAGGCCGGTTACGAAGAGCGCGATAATGATCCAGATGACCACCACCACAGCGGTATAGCCGGGCGCCTTGGCTGCAGGAACGCTCATCACCGGCGTAGTGCCGAGGTAAAGAATGTAGATTCCGTAGGCCAGTGCGACCAAGCCGAGCAACCCACCAAGCGTAAGCCCGAGAAATGGCGAAATCAGGCCAACCACCCACGTCGGGGTCGACGAATAAATGATCAGTTTCAGCCCCTGCACCAAGTCGTTCTTGCCGTCGAAACTCGGCGCGAGAACGCCGGCCAACAAGGCAATCAGATAGAGCAGGCCGAGCTGGATCACGTAGGACAACGCCGCGTAGGCAATCAGCGAACCGGAAAAACCGCCATAGCCCATGGCGCCCATCCCGAGCACGCCGGCAACAACGGTCGCGGCGAGCGGCAACAGAGCCAGAATGCAGGCATAGCCCGTATACAGGCCTTGGGCCGTTGCAGGTTCGGCCGCGATAACTGGCCATTCGGTCTTGGGGCTCAGAAGAATATTCTTGGCACGATCGACAATGCTCATGAAACCGCCTCCCTGTTGCGGGACGGAACGTGACGCATTCGCGCCCGGCTGTAAAGCAGTGCGACCGCGCCTCAGTTTTCGTCGAGAACGCCGCGGATCTTGCGCGCAAGCTGCGCGACCGAATAGGGCTTGGCCAGGAAATTTACGCCCGCATCGAGCCGGCCGTTATGCACCACCGAGTTGCGCGTATAGCCGGTGGTGTAGAGGATGCGCAGGCCCGGACACTTGACCAGCGCAGCCTCTGCGAGGCGCCGGCCGTCCATTTCCGGCATCACGACATCGGTGAAAAGCAACGCGACATTGGGCTGTTCGTCGAGCAGCGCAAGCGCCTCGGCCGCGCCAGACGCCGAGATCGCGGTGTAGCCCAGCTCACGCAGGGCATCGACCGAGAAATGGCGGACGCGCTGTTCGTCCTCGACGACCAGGATGATCTCCTCCGGCTTGCCGAGCGGCATGTCGACATCCTCTGCCGGCGCATGGGCGGGCTCGGCGGCGCCGAAGAAGCGCGGCAGATAGAGTTTGATCGTCGTCCCTTCGCCGCTTTCCGAATAGATCGCGACATGGCCGCCGGATTGTTTGACGAAGCCGAAGACCTGGCTGAGCCCCAGCCCGGTGCCCTTGCCCACCGGCTTGGTGGTGAAGAACGGATCGAAGGCGCGTTCGATCACCTCCAGGCTCATGCCCGCGCCGGTATCGGTGACACAGATCAGCACATATTGGCCCGGCGCCACTTCTGCCCGCGCCGCGGAGTAGGAATCGTCGAGATGCGCGTTGGCGGTCTCGATGGTCAGCTTGCCGCCCTCCGGCATCGCGTCGCGCGCATTGACCGCCAGATTGACGAGCGCGTTCTCGAGCTGACCGACATCGGCGTGCGTTCGCCACAGTCCGCCCGCGAGCACGGTTTCGACCATGACCTCCTCGCCGAGCGTCCGGCGCAGCAGTTCGGACATCGACGCCACCAGCTTGTTCGCGTCGAC
>Ga0209902_101484_pt1 | contig 11023 bp, 10 predicted proteins | sample FECB27metaG_FD_188304 | JGI IMG/M metagenome (GOLD analysis project Ga0209902, IMG submission 188304) | Cyanobacterial communities from the Joint Genome Institute, California, USA - FECB-27 (SPAdes) (version 2) | ecosystem: Environmental > Aquatic > Thermal springs > Hot (42-90C) > Microbial mats...
GGCATCTCGACCAAGCCCGGCGCGAACACCAGCGTGACCGATGCACTGAATACCCGGTTCGACATCTACGACAATGGGCAGAGCTGCCCAACCGGCGGAACCTGTCCGCCGTCCGCGAACAGCGTGAAGGACCTGGTCCGTCCCGCCAATGCGAACGGCAACAATGCCTGCGCCCTGCACAATCAGGGCTGGCAGTTGCCGACCAACCAGTATCTGCCGACCGATCCCGTAACCCCGCTGACGAACGCCCAGATCAATGGGATCGACGCCATGGGCTATCCCCGCGACATGTGCCACGCGATCAGTGCGAACGGCAGTTGCTCGGGCGGCCGGATCGGCAACGGCACATGGGATCGCAACGCCTATTTCCGGGTCAATTACGGCGCCGGCTTCGACTGGCAGGCCGCGATGACCACGGCCTACGGCACCACTGCGGTCAGCCGCTATCAGGTCTATCGATGGGAACTGACCAATATGGGCACGTCGACCGTGCCCGTCTCGCGCCAATATGGTGGCAACGGCAATAACGGTCGGGTGTCCTGGCGGGGGCCGGTCTGCAGCACGCCCGGGATCACGCCCGGCGGTTCGAATGTCGATCGCCGGCGCCTGTCGGCGGCCGTGGTCAACTGCACGGCAGCCAATGTGCACGGTAATTCGACGGGCGTTCCGGTCATCAGCTGGGTCGAGCTGTTCCTGGTCGAGCCGTCGGTCAATCGTACACGAACGAGTGCCGGCGATATCTATGCCGAAGTCATAGGTGAGACGAATACGGGTTCGGCCGGTGCCGCAACCTCCGGGCAGGTCGTGCGGCGCGACCTGCCCTATCTGGTGCGATAGGCCATGACGGTCCGTTCCCTCCTGCGAAACAGTTCGGGATCCGCTGCGGCGGAGATGGCGATGATCACGCCGTTTCTGATTGTCCTGATGTTCGGCGCGTTCGAACTGGGCAATTATTTCTGGGACGATCATATCGTCGCAAAGGCCGTGCGCGATGGCGCGCGTTTTGCCTCTCGCCAATCATTTTCATCAATGCCCTGCGCCGGCGCCGCGGCCAATGCGACGTCGATCAAGAACATCGTCCGCTTCGGCAATGTCGCCGGCACCGGATCCCCGCGACTGGGGAGCTGGAATGATGCGTCGATGGTCACGGTCAGCCTGACATGTGGTGCGGCGTCCACCTATTCCGGGATTTATGCCGGCGCGACCGGAACGATCCCGGTCGTCACCGTTTCGGCGGACGTGCCCTATCGGTCGCTGTTCCAGCGCATCGGCTTCGACGCGCGGACGCTGCGGCTGCGCGGGCGAAGCCAGGCGGCGGTGATGGGCATATGAGCATGCTGAGCCGCCTTGTCCGCGACCGCACCGCCTCGACCGCGAGCGAATTTACTCTGGTGCTGCCGCTCGCCATCCTGTTCCTGTTCGGGATCATCGATGTGGGGCGGCTGATGTGGACCTGGAACCGCGCCGAACTCGCGACCCAATGGGGCGCGCGCTATGCCGTGGTCACCGATCTCGTGCCCGCGACGCTGGCCACGCAGAGCTTCGTGTCCGGCAGCGTGACGCAGGGCGATCCGATCCCGACATCCGCGTTCAGCACGACGCGATGCACCAGCGTCTCTCCGTGCAGCAACAATTGGGGTTACAATGCGACGGCGTTCACAAACATCGTGAACCGGATGCGGACGATCGATCCGAACATCAAGGCCACGAACGTCACCATAGATTACGACAATGTCGGCCTGGGCTATGCCGGCAATCCGGATTCGACCATGCCCGACGTGTCCCCGCTCGTCACCGTGCGGGTCAGGAATCTGGCGTTTCGATCGCTGGTCCTGTTCGGACGATCATTGACACTGCCCGAGATCAGCGCCGCCCTCACGCTCGAGGACGGTTCCGGTTCGGTATCAAATTGAAGGATTTCAAGACAGTGGGCGTTGTGAACAAGAACGATAGCCGCCAGCGCAATTGGACGGTGCGCAAGGAGGACGGGAGCGTCCAGATCGTTCTGTCGCCGGTCGAGATCACCGCGGCGGAGATCGCGGCGGGCGAAATCGCCGGTTTCGGCGTGGCGATGAACATGCTCGCCGCGACCGCGCCGCTTCCCGAGGAGATCGTTCAGCGCGGCCAGGTCCTGATCGTGGAGGTCGACCCGGGCGCCGACGCATCGTTCAAGCGGCTTGCCGCTTTGCGAGAGGCGCATGCGCGCCTGCCCGTCATCGCCGCGGTGCGCAATGCGTCGATCCCGGTGGTCCGCGCGTTGCTGCAATCCGGCGTGAACGACGTGGTCGCGCTGCCGCTGACCGGCGCCGATCTGCGCTCCGCGCTGGAACGGATCCGCGGCGCCGTCGATGCCGGCCATCATGGCGGCGGGATCGACGGGCGCGTCATATCGGTCATCAAGAGCGTCGGCGGCGTCGGGGCGACGATGCTGGCCACCCAGGCCGCGAGCCTTCACGCCAGCCGGGGAGTCGGCGAAACCTGCCTGTTCGACTTCGACCTCCAGTTCGGAAATGCCGCCACCTTTCTGGGGCTTCAGCCCCAGCTTGGTCTCGCCGATCTGCTCGAGGCCGGCGCGCGCGTGGATGGCGACCTGCTGCGTTCGGTCATGGCGCGGACGCGGACGGGATTGAATGTGGTCGCCGCCCCGCCCGAGATCATGCCGCTGGAATCGGTGAGCGCCGATCAGGTGTTCGACGTGGTCGATCTTGCCACACGCAATTACGGAACGGTCTTCGCGGACCTGCCGGGCAACTGGACCAACTGGTCGCTCTCGCTGATCGCGCGTTCGGATGTCGTCCTGCTGGTCGTCGAGCTGACGATCGCCAGCCTGCGCCAAGCGCAACGCCAGATCGCGCTGTTGCGCAGCCAGGGCGTGGTAGACGGGCGACTGCAGATCGTGGTCAACCGCGTCCAGAAGAAGCTGTTCCGCACCATCGACCTGGCGGACGCCGAACGCGCGCTCAACCATCCGGTCGCGTTCAGCATCGCCAATGATTTCCCGCTGGTCAGCGCCGCGCTGGATCAGGGTGTGCTGCTGGACGATATCAAGCCGAAGAACCGCATCTCGCGCGATATCGGTGAAATCCTCGATGGCTGCAGCGAACTGGTCCGGCAGGGAGCCGGCTAGGCCATGTGGCAGATCAGGAAGCCCGGCCCGCTGCAGGATCTGGTCGGCGACCCCAAGAGGCGGTCGCGGATCGACGGCAAGGCTGCGCGTGGGGCAGGTCCGTTCGATGCCGAACGCCATACCGACCTGAAGGTCGAGCTTCACAAGAGGCTGCTGGATCTGATCAACCTGTCGGCGCTCGACACCATGTCGCGCGAGCAGGTCCAGGCCGAGGTCGGCGAGATCGTCCACGAGCAGCTCGCGCTTCAGAAGCATGCGCTCAACCATGAGGAGCGCAAACGCCTCGTCGCCGACGTGCTCGACGAACTGCTCGGCCTCGGGCCGCTCGAGCCGCTGCTGAAGGACAACAGCGTCACCGATATCCTCGTCAACGGCTATAACATCGTGTTCGTCGAACGATCGGGCAAGCTGGAAGAGACACCCGTCCGCTTCAAGGACGAGAAGCACCTGCTGCGCATCATCCAGAAGATCGTCGCCGCGGTCGGCCGGCGGGTGGATGAATCGTCGCCCTTCGTCGATGCCCGGCTTGCCGACGGTTCGCGCGTCAATGCGGTCGTGCCGCCCCTGGCCGTGGACGGCTCGTTGCTCTCGATCCGCAAATTCGCGCGCATCCCGATCGACATGGCGAAGCTGACGGAATTCGGCTCGGTGCCCGCGGAGATCGCGGAAGTGCTGAAGGCCGTGGTCGCCGCGCGCCGCAACGTCATCATCTCCGGCGGCACCGGATCGGGCAAGACCACGCTGCTCAATGCGATGTCGGCCTATATCGAGACGGACGAACGGATCGTGACGATCGAGGATTCGGCGGAACTGCAATTGCAGCAACGCCATGTCGCCCGGCTGGAAACGCGGCCGGCCAATATCGAAGGGCGCGGTGAGGTCAGCCAGCGCGATCTGGTGAAGAACGCGCTGCGCATGCGGCCCGATCGCATCATCGTGGGCGAGGTGCGCGCCGGCGAAGCGTTCGACATGCTCCAGGCGATGAACACCGGCCATGACGGGTCGATGACGACGGTGCACGCCAACACCCCACGCGATGCCCTGTCGCGCATCGAGCAGATGATCGGCATGAGCGGCATCGAGATTTCGCCGCGATCGGCGCGTGCGCAGATCGCGTCCGCGCTCCACGTCATCGTCCAGATCGGCCGTCTCGCAGATGGCCGGCGCCGCCTGCTCAGCCTGTCCGAATTGACCGGCATGGAGGGCGAGGTGATCTCGATGCAGGAGATCTTCCGCTACAGGATGATGGGCCGGGACGAGGATGGAAAGGTGCTCGGTCGTTTCGAGGCGACCGGTATCCGCCCGAAGTTCATGAGCGAGCTTTCGGATCGCGGCATCCATCTGCCGACGGAACTGTTCCGTCCCGACGTGGCGATCGGCACATGACCCCGACCGCGCTGCGCTTCCTGGCGCTGATCCTGATCTTCGCATCGACGTTGCTCGCGGTCGAGGGCGGCCTGTCGTGGCTGCGCAGTCGTCGCGGCACGGAGCGCGCGGTCAACAAGCGTCTGGCGATGATCGCCACGGGCTATGAGCGGGGCGAGATCCTGTCCAGGCTGCGGCGCGATACGTCGGACACGCTGGGCATAACGGGACCTGTGGGCGCCATATTGCGGCGGATCGAACGGACGCTGCACGGCGCCGGACTGGCGATGCCGGCACGGCAGCTTTTCATGATCATGATCGTCGCGGTCGCGACGATCTTCGTGGCGATCGCCGGACTTGCGATCATGACCGGCTATGCGCTCACGTCGGGCAGCATCCTGATGATTGCGACCTTCGCCGTCGCGGCTGGGTTCGGCGTCCCGCTGATGATCCTGTCGCGGATCAGCGACCGCCGCCGTCGCCGGATCCAGGAACAGTTTCCGGTCGCGCTGGACGTGTTCGTGCGCGGCCTGCGCGCCGGCCATCCGATCAATGCCGCGCTCAACCTGCTGACCGTCGAAATGTCCGATCCGATCGGCAGCGAATTCGGGATCGTCGTCGACGAGATCACCTATGGCGCCGATCTGCGCGATGCGCTGCAGGGCATGGCGGAACGGTGGGACATGCGCGACATGCACATGTTCGTCGTCTGCCTGGCCGTACAGAGCGAAACCGGCGGCAATCTCGCGGAGATACTGGAGAATCTGTCGCGTGTGATCCGCGAACGCGCGAGCATGTTGATGAAGGTCCGGGCGCTCAGCTCCGAGGGGCGGATGACCGCCGTGATCCTCTCCGGCCTTCCGGTGCTCGCCTTTGTGGGCCTGTTCGTGATCAATCCTTCCTTCTACCTGGATATCGCGCAGGATCCGGCTTTCGTGATCGGATTTTCCGGCCTCCTCCTTCTCTACGCGATCGGCTTCTTCACGATCCGTCGCATGATCGATCTGAAGGTCTGATCCGCGATGCTCGACCTTCCTTTTCAATCCGCATCGCGCATCGCCGTATCGATCGCCATCTTCGTGACTGTGGTGGCGCTGGTGATGCTGGTCAGCAACCTGCTGAACAAGCGCGCCATCGTACGGCAACGTCTGGCGGATACGCAGCTGACGGCAAAGACAGCGCAGAGTGGGTCCTCGCTCCGGACGCAGGCGACCCGCAATGCCTGGACCGCGTTGGTGGACGCGATCGAGAAGGGCGGCATTTCGCTTGCCGACAGCAATGACGGGCTTCGCGGCAAGCTGATTGCGGCGGGTTATCCCTCGCCGGAGGCGCCGAGGGTGTTCACGCTCGTCCGCCTGGTGACGACGTTCGTGCTGCCGGTCGGTTTCCTGGCGCTCGAACTGACCTCCAACGAGCCTATGCCGCTCATCAAGCTCTATTTCTGTGGTGCCGGCCTGGCGCTGTTTGGCCTGTACGCCCCCAATCTCTGGCTGTCCGCAAAGGCGGACCGTCGACAGCAGGAAGTGATCAACGGCTTTCCCGATGCGCTCGACCTGATGCTGGTCTGCGTCGAGGCGGGATTGGGCGTCGAGGCCGCGTTCGATCGGGTCGGGCGCGAAATGGCGGTTTCGCACCCGCTGGTCTCGCGCATGCTGGGCAGCGTCGTGCTTCAGCTTCGCGCGGGCCAAAGCCGGGAGGAAGCGCTGCGGCGAATGGCCGACAGCGTGAAGGTCGACGAGATCAAATCCTTCGCGACGCTGATCATCCAGTCCGACAAGCTGGGATCGAGCATCGGCCAGACATTGCGCATCTATTCGGCCGAAATGCGCGAGAAGCGCCGGATGCGCGCCGAGGAAAAGGCGCATCGTCTGCCCGTATTGCTCTCGATCCCGCTCGTTGCGTGCATGCTGCCGGTGATGATCGGGGTGCTCATGCTGCCGGCGGGAATCCGCGTCGTGCGCCAACTCCTGCCGCTTCTCTACGCGCCATGACGATATCGATGCTGCCCGCCAGGCTGATCGTGGTCACGATGCTTCTCGCCGGCACCGGCTGCGCGCGTGAGGCGCCGCGGTTTGAAGCCAGGCCGCTGCCTTTGGCGGAGGACGGCGCTCCGCTCGCGCAGGGGCGCATGCTTGCGGGGCGGGGCGAACATGCGCTGGCGATCGACGCATATCGCAAGGCGCTGCGCGCCGATCCAGACAATGTGAAGGCTTATCGGGGCCTGGCGGCCAGCTATGACGCGATCGGCCGTACCGATCTCGGCGGGCGCTATCACGAACTGGCACTTGCCCTCTCGCCGCGCGATCCCGCGCTTCGCGAGGAGATGGCGCAATCGCTGGAGCGACAGGACCGCCCTCAGGACGCGGCTGTATTGCGGCAGGAATTCCCGGCGGAAACCACCGCCGCGGAACCGGTGGCACGCGGCAAGGTGGTGACGATGGATATCGTCGACGTGCCGCCCCGAGGCATGGCGGCACGTCTGGAGCGTGTCTCGATGGGGGAGGTCGCCCTGATCACCGACGGCAGCCGGGCGTCCGGGGGCGCGCCCGCACAGCCGCCCGCGTCCCTGCCGGCGCGCGCGGGATCTGCGCCGATGGCCGCGCCGCAGACGCAGGTTGCGATGGCGCCGTTGCGCGTGATGAACGCGGTCGGCCGTCGCGGTCAGGCTGCGCGCATGCGCGGCCATCTGCTTCGCTCGGGATGGGCCGCGGTCGAAACCGGGGATTCGGCGCAGCGCGTGACGCAGTCGCGGCTGATCGCACCGCCGGCGATGCGGGGCGATGCGCGCAGGGTGGTCGCCGCGCTGCCCTTCAAGGTTCAGCTCTACACATCGCCCCAGGCCGGCCGCATGGTCCTCCTGCTGGGTGCGAATTCGGTACGCTTCGACGAGAAGCTGCGCGGAGCGGGGCGGCTTTGAAGCGCCTTCGCGCCATTGCCGCTGCAATCGCGATCGCGATACCGGCGATCTCGCATGCCGGTCAGACGGCCGATCCGGCCGATATCGGCGCGGCGATCTCGGGCGGGCGGCTGGCGCAGGCGCGCGCGATGATCGCGCGGGCGGATCTCGCCGCGCCGGCGATGGTCGATGCGCTTCCCTTGCTGACCGCGGAACTGGCCCTCGCCGAGCGGCACGACCAGCTCGCCTATACCGGGTTCGACGCCCTTCGCGCGAAACGGCCCGACGATTGCCGCGTGAACGAAGGATTCGGACTGTCCGCGCTGCGGCTCGGCCGGACGGCCGATGCCGGCGAAGCGTTGGAGTCTGCGACGCGGACCTGCCCCGGCCGATGGCGGTCGTGGAACGCGCTGGGCATCGTCCATGATCGCGCCGGTCGCTGGGCCGACAGCGACAACGCCTATCGGATGGCGCTGCAGTCGACCACGGACCGCGCCAGGGTGCTCAACAATCTCGGCTATTCGCTGATCCTGCGCCGCCGGCCAGCCGACGCAGTGGCGATATTGCGCGAAGCGGCGACGCTGGCGCCACAGAATGAACGCATCGCCAACAACCTTGATATCGCGCGCGCCGCGGCGGGCGAGGATCTGATCGCGCAGATCCCGGACAGGGGTAGCGAACGCTGGGCGGATCGGGTGAACAATGCCGGATACGCCGCTTTGCTCGCCGGCAAGCCGCGCCAGGCGGTCCGATATCTGAGCGAGGCGGTGTCGACCGCCGATATGTATCCCATACGGGCGGCCGCCAATCTCGCAGTGGCGCAGGCGACGCCATGACCATTGCGGGCATCATCCCCTACCTTTTGTACGCGATGGTTGTCGGCGCGGCGTTGCAGGACGTCGCACAGCTCCGCATCTCCAATGCCTTCCCCGTCGCGATCGTCGCGTTGTTCTGCGCATGGATCGCCGTGATCGGCGTCGAAGCGGACATATGGAAGAACCTGCTCGCCTTTGCCGTCATGCTTGCGATCGGCACCTTGCTCTTTTCACGCGGATGGCTGGGCGGCGGCGACGTGAAGCTGCTTGCGGCAATCGCCCTGTGGTTCGACATTTCGGGCGGGCTGGCGTTGATCGCCTATGTCTCGATCGGCGGCGGGCTGCTTGCGCTGGGCTTCATCGTCGCGCGCCGGCTGATCCCGGCCGCGAAGAACGGCGGGGTGCGGCCACCGGCGCTGCGGCCGCGCGGTCCGATCCCTTATGGTCTTGCGATCGCCGCCGGCACGCTGATGTGCGCAAGCTGGCACGGCACGAACCCGCCAGTGCCGGGTGGCCTCGCCGTGCCCGCGCCGTCCGCGCCCGTCGCCGCACGCGGCTGACGCGCTGCTCAGTCCATCGTGTTGACGATCAGTTCGGCACGCGATTTGACGCCCAGCTTCTGGAAGATGCTGTGGAGATGGACCTTCACCGTGCCTTCGGTCAGGCCGCAGCGCAGCGCGATCTCGCGATTGCGAAGGCCCGTCCTGATAAGTGTCGTGATCTCGCGCTCGCGCTCGGTCAGCGCGCCTTCCTTCCCACCCTTGCCGCCGCTGATCACCGAATAGAGCAGGGCCTTTTCGCTGACGCGCGGATCGATCCAGGTCTCGCCGCGCAACACGATATTGATGCAGTTGAGCAGTTCGAACGGATCGCCTTCCTTCAGGACGATCCCGTTCACGCCCAGCTTCAGCGCTTCGACGGTCTTTTCCGGCGGAATCCCGACGGTCAGGAAGATCGCCGGGACAGTGTTCTTCGCCTCGCGGACGGCCGACAATATGGTGAGGCCGCCGCCATCCTTCATCGTGACGTCCAGGATCAGCACCTCCGGCGCCTCGCTCCCGATCTTCTGGATCGCGTCCTTCGCCGTGCGCGCGCAACAGATCACGTCATGCTGATGGCTCCGCAGAAAATGCGCCAGCCCATCCAGAAAGATCGGATGGTCGTCCGCGATCAGTACCCTGGCCATTATGATCCTCTTTTCAATGGAATGCGGATCGCCAGCAGAGAGCCAGAATTCACTTCCTCCGAGTAAGCGACGCCGCCGAGCGACGTCAATCGGCGGGAAAGCGAACGGGATGCGATCCTCGTATCGTCGGGCGCCTTGCCGCGCCTTCGGTTTTCGTTGCGTAGCGACAGGAACAACGTGTCCTCGTCGATGGCGACGACCAGCGTCAGCTTGCGCGCGCCGGCATGCTGGACTGCGTTCGCGACCGCCTCGCGCGCCAGGAACTCGACCTCGACCGCGGTGTTGCTGTCGACCGGCAGCGTTCCTTCCTGCGTGAGCAATCGGCATTCGACGCGCCATTGTCGCGACAGATAGGCGGTGCAGGCGGTCAGTTGCCCGACCAGTTCCACCATCTGTTCGGATGCGCGATAGCTCTCGTCCAATATGTCGCGAAGCCTGGCCTGTTCCTCGACGATCACCGTCTGGAGCGATGCCAGCTTTTCGCGCCTCTCTTCGGCGGGCGCCGCGCTCCCTTCCTCGATCAGCGACGCGATCTGCAGACGCAGCGCCGCCAGCGTCTGCAGCACGCTGTCGTGCAGGTCGCGGCTCAGCGAATGACGGGCGTCGACGAATGCGCGTGCGCGCCATGCGTTCAGGAAGAAATAGCGTTCGAAGACGCCTTCTGTAAGCTCGGCCGCGCGCTCGGTCTCGGTCAGCGCCGATTCCGATATCGGGCAGCGGCCGATCACATAGATACGGCCGACCAGTTCGCCGGCACGCACCGGAAAGCTGCGCCCCTGGCCGGCCGAGAACGCCTCGACGATCTGGGCCGTCACGCCGGGCGCCTCGGCTACCAGCGGATGGCCGCCCGCGTCCCGGCTGAGCAAGGCGCCGGATTCGTGGTCGAACAGGAATGCGCCTTCGGCCGCTTCGATGCGGATCAGGCGATCCGATGCGCGTCCGAGATGGGCGACGCCGGCGGTGACGCCCTGATCGTAAATCGCCAGATTGACATGGTCTTCGTCGGATACACTCCAGAAAAAGCCGACGCGTTCCGCCCGGAACAGATCGTTCAGGCGCTGGAGCAGATAGTCGACGGGCAGCGATCGGAAATTGCTGCCGACCATCAGCAATTCTTCCCCCCAGCTTCGGATCGCGTTGCGATAGGCGCGTGCGCTGGCCAGCGAGAGCGCGACGAAGCCGGCCAGTACCACGGTGGCGGCGCTGAAGCTGGGTAAAGGTACATGCTGCTGCGGGACGGCGAAGGGCGGCGATCCCGCTTCTCCGCGCAGAATGAAGGCGACGCCGAGCGTGATGCCGGTCAGCAGCGAGAGCGCCCCGCCGAAGCGCGCCTGGATCGCGGAGAGGATCAGGATTGCGAGGAGCAGGACGGGCAGGACATAGGGCTCGAGATAAAGGATCATGAACCCGCAGATCAGCACATCGCCGACCAGGATCACCGGCCAGGCGTGGATATTGGTCTTCCACGAGAACGCCGCGACGGCCGGACAGCCGATCGCCCATGCGAGATAGGCGAGGAAGATCAGGCATTCGGCGTGGAGAGCGGCAAGGCCGTCGGGATGGAGCGAGCGGCATTCCACGAAGCAGGCGATCGCCACGCATAGACGCGCGATGGTGACGGGAAGGCTGGGGCT
>Ga0209902_101485_pt1 | contig 11021 bp, 7 predicted proteins | sample FECB27metaG_FD_188304 | JGI IMG/M metagenome (GOLD analysis project Ga0209902, IMG submission 188304) | Cyanobacterial communities from the Joint Genome Institute, California, USA - FECB-27 (SPAdes) (version 2) | ecosystem: Environmental > Aquatic > Thermal springs > Hot (42-90C) > Microbial mats ...
CCTGGTCAGGCTTGACCTCACCAACGACATCGACCGGCTGCTCGGACGGGCGCTGCGGCGCGATCGGAGCGGTGGACGGGGTGTTGGCCGACTGCGCTGGCTTGGCGACGGGCGCCAGCGCCGGCTGGGCAGGCACGGTGCCGGTGGCTTCGCTTGCCGGCTCGGCAACACGCTGCGGCGCCGGATCGGTGGGCTCGGTTGCGGCAACAACGGCCGGAGCCGGTTCTTCGCGCGGCACCAGCGTGCCATCAGGCCTCACCACCATGGTGCGGACCTTGCGCGGAGCGACAGCTGCCGTCTCGGTGCTGGCGTCGGGCTGATCGGCCTGCGGTGCCTGGGCAACGCGCTCCTCCGACTTCGCAGTCGGTTCAGCAGCGACGTCATCTCCGTTGAGCGGCAGGTTTTCGGGCATGTTCGCCTCGGCTTCCTGTGCCGCCAGGTCGACCGGCTCTTCAGCGTTGGTGACGAGCTTGTCCTGGGCCGGAGCGCCGTTGGTCGAGCCGCCTGCGACGCGGTCGTAGACCTTGCTGTCCTGGTTCGGCACGGTGGCGCCGCCCGGATTTTCCGGCTTGACCTTGATCGGGCTCTCGTCGGCCTTGACGATGACCGGTGCGCCTGCACCCTCGCCGCCACCGAACGACAGCGCGAAGGCGCCAATGCCACCGACAACGGCAACAGCGCCGACGATTGCGGCGATCATCATGCCGCGACGCGCCGGACGGGCTGGAGCCGAGCCGGGCAGCGTTTCCATCGCTTCGTCGAAATCAGGATCGTAATCGAACTCGTCGGCCTGGGCCTGCTGGCGCGGCGCGTTCGACTGGCTCTGCTGCATGCCGCCGAGGTCGAAGCCACCGAGACGGTCGTCGGCCTGCTGGCGACCGGCATACATCGCTGCGGCACCGGCTGCGGCAGCACCTGCCAGTTCGATCGGCTGCGACGCATCGCCATCGCGCAACGTCTTGCGATCGAAGCCGTCGGCATAGGGGTTCGACGCATAGTTCGATGACGCGGCCGGCTTGGTTGCCTCCGGCGCGTTCATCTCGTTCATCAGGTTCGAGAATTCGCCGTCGAGATCGTCATAGGCCGGAGCTGGCGGCGCGTCGTCCTCGAACGACAGTTCGGGGATGTCGAGGTCGTCGGCGAGCGCGACAGCCTTTTCCGGCACATCGACGGTCTCGATTTCAGGCGCATCGTCAAAGGACGAAACAGCGGCGAAAAGCTCGGCTTCCAGATCGTCGACGACAGGCTCTGCTTGCGCATATGCCTCAGGCTCGGCCTGCTGGGCATACGCCTCAGGCGCATAGGCCACGGGCTCGGCCTGCGGCTCATAAGTCGGCGCGACTGGCACATAGGCATCCGGCTGCTGGATCGCTTCCGGCTGGTAGCTCGACTGGCCTGCTACAACAGGAGCCGCTGCGCGCGGCGCAACCGGCGTGCCGAGGCCCCAGCTGCGGGCCTGCTCGTAGCGCGAGGCAGCAAGCGGACGCATCTGCGCTGCGGCAGCAGCGGCTGCTGCGACGGCAACTGCCGGCGCAGCGACTTCGGCCACCTCGGCCACAGCACTGCGCTCGAGCGCCATGTCGAAGGCGTCGTCGTCGAAGCTGACGTCGATGTCGGCCTGGTGATCGTAGCTCGGCTCGGAATAGCCGGCATCGGCCTGGACGGGAGCTGCTTCCTCGGCAGCCACGAACTCCTCGACCGGCGTGTCGTAGGAAGGCGCATAGTCGGTGTCGTCATAAGCCTGTGCCAGTTCCTCGACGGGCTGCTCGGGCGCCCAGAGCGAGCTCGCGAAGGTCGGCTCGGGCTCCACAGCAACCGGCTCGACAACGCGAAGCGGCGTCGGCTCGGACAGCGCCTTGGCCTGGCTGCTCATATTGCCAAGCAGCGCGTTCAGCTCGTCTTCGAGGCTTGTATCTTCAACTGGAGCCACCGGAGCCGCGACCTGGGCAACTTCGGGCTCATAGACCGGCTCTTCGACCACCGGCTCGACCGCTGGCGCTTCATAGGCGACCGCAGGCTCATAGGCCGGCTCCTCGTCGCGTAGCGCGTCCTGCAGGCGGCGCTCGAACTCGTCATAGTCCTCGGCCTGCGCGACAGGTGCTGCAACCGCTTGCGGCTCCTCGACCAGATCGGCATGCGAGAATGCAATTTCCGGCTCAGCCGGCTGGTATTCGCCCAGCGTCAGCTGATCGTCAGCGACGGCTTCAACGGCATAGCTGTCATCGTCGACAGCCGCGAAATCCATGTCGACATCGGCAAGGGCGACGTCGAAATCGGCATCGAGATCGACATCGGTCGAAGCCGCATAAGAAACCGGCTGCACCACCTGCTCGGCAGGCTCTTCGGCCGCCAACAGCTCGTCTTCCATCGAGAACTCCTGCTCGAAGGAAGCGGCAACCGCATCGTCGAAATCGGGCTCGGGCGCAAAAGCCGGCTCGGGCGTGAAAGCAGGCTCAGGAGCGAAAGTGGGTTCCGGAGCGAAGTTGACTTCAGGCGCCGGCTCGTAGGCGGGAGCTGCGGCATAAGCCGGCTCCTCTGGACGAAGCAGTTCGTCTTCGAGCGAGAAATCCTCGAAGCTCGCGGCAACGGCATCGTCGAACGACGCGTCGGAGGCCAATTCCGGCTCACGGGCACGCTCTTCAGCCGGCGCATAAGCAACGGGCGATTCCACGGGCGCGTAAGCTGCCGGTTCGCTTGCCTGGACATAGGCCGCGGGGGCAACGCGCTCCGGCTCCGCGACGAGATCGTCGCCGGCCAGCTCGCCGAGCAGTTCCTTTTCCAGATCAATGCTGAAGTCGTCGTCAACGGTCGGCTCGACGCGATCAGCGGGCGCGCCAACATCCTGGCGCACCACAGGCTGGCGCGGATCAAAGCCCATGATCCTCGTCAGTTCGGCGAAGGGATCTTCGTCGGCGAAGTCATTCTTGTCTGCGATCTTCAGCTGGGTTCTGTCTGCCATTCTTTTTCCCGAACTCTCGCACTTTTTTCGGACGCAATGAACGTCGCGTAAGGTTGGCCCTTACCAGCGCAATGTGGGCAAAAGGTGACATTCAGCTCCGGAAAACCTAGCGCATTTCGGTCGGCGCATCCGCTCCGATCAACGCCAGGCCTGACGTCAAAACGTCCGAAACAGCCTGCACCAGCCCGAGTCTGGCATAGGTCAATTCTGGATCGTTAACCTTAACAAACCGTAAGTCATGGTTGTCCGTGCCACGATTCCAGTGTCCGTGGAAGGTGCTTGCGAGGTCGTAGAGGTAGAACGCCAGCCTGTGCGGCTCCATCGACTGCGCAGCCGACTCGATCAGGCGCGGATACTCGGCGAGCTTCTTGACGAGTGCGATTTCGCCTTCGTCGGTCAGCCGTTCGACAGCCCCAATCAGGCCGGCGCGCGCGAACTCTGCTTGGCCGAGCTGCTCCTTTGCCTGCCTGAACACCGAGTGGCAGCGCGCGGATGCGTACTGCACGTAGAACACCGGATTGTCCTTGGACTGCTCGGTAACCTTGGCAAAATCGAAGTCGAGCGGCGCATCGCTCTTGCGATATAGCATCATGAAGCGAATCGCGTCGCGGCCGACTTCCTCGACGACCTCGCGCAAGGTGATGAACTCCCCTGCCCGCTTGGACATGCGCACCGGCTCGCCGTCGCGGAACAGCTTGACCAGCTGGCACAGCAGTACGTCGAGCTTGACGGCACCATCGGTTACCGCACGCGCCAGCGCTTCCATGCGCTTGACGTAGCCGCCATGGTCGGCGCCGAGCACGAACACCAGCTCCTCGAAGCCGCGGTCGACCTTATCCTTGAGGTAGGCGACGTCGGCCGCGAAATAGGTGAAAGCACCGTCCGACTTGACCAGGGCGCGATCCATATCGTCGCCGACCTCGGTCGAGCGGAACAGCGTCTGCTCGCGGTCTTCCCAGTCGTCAGGCTTCTCGCCCTTGGGCGGCGGCAGCTTGCCCTTGTAGACATGGCCCTTCAGCGTCAGGTCGCTGATCGCCGAGCGGATCGCCTTGGCGTTGTCGGCGTGCAGCGTGCGCTCGGAGAAGAACACCTCGTGGCGGACGTTGAGCAGTGCCAGATCCTCGCGGATCATCACCATCATCGCATCGATGGTGCGATCCTTGATCAGCGCCAGCGCCTCGTCCTCGGGCTTCTGCAGCAGGTCGCGGCCGAATTCCTTGGCCAGCGCCTGACCGACCGGCACGAGATAGTCGCCCGGGTAGAGGCCGGCAGGGATCTCGCCGATCTCGTCGCCGAGCGCCTCGCGATAGCGCAGCATCACCGAGCGGCCGAGCACATCGATCTGCACGCCGGCGTCGTTGATGTAATATTCCTTGGACACGTCGTAGCCGGCAAAGCCGAGGATGTTGGCGAGCGCATCGCCGACAACCGCGCCACGGCAATGGCCGACATGCATCGGCCCGGTCGGATTGGCCGAGACATATTCGACGTTGACGCGCTTCTTCTTGCCGAAGCCGGAGCGGCCGTAGTCAGTGCCGCGCGACAGCAAGTCAGCCAGGTGCTTCTGCCAGAAGGCGTCGTGGAGCTTGAGATTGACGAAGCCGGGGCCGGCAACCTCTGCCTTGGCGACGTCGGCATCCTTGGACAGCTCCGCCACCAGCCGTTCGGCCAGAGCGCGCGGGTTCTGCCCGGTCGGCTTGGCCAGCACCATCGCCGCATTGGTCGCCAGATCGCCATGCGTCGCATCGCGCGGCGGCTCGACGGCAATGCGCGTCAGGTCGAGCGTACCACCCTCTTTCGGAGTCAAATCAAGCGCTTCGACGGCTTTGGTAATCCGCTCGCTGAAATCGGCGAAAATGTTCATTTCTAGGCTTTCGTAGGACGCTTCGACGTCACTTTTGACGTGACATTCCACTGAATGATGATTTCGCCCGGCCTAAACCAAATCGGGCGTATGGTCAAACAAGCGTCGGTGCTCCTTGACTGCGTAGGTATCGGTCATGCCGGCCAGGAAATCGGCGACGGCGCGTGCCTTGATGCGATCCTCGGCCCTGTCGAGCCCCTCGCGCCAGCCCTCGGGCATGACACGTGGATCAGCGTAATAGGCGTCGAACAGGTCGCGCACGATGCGGTCGGCATTCGCCCGCACCCGCATCACTTCGGAATGCCGGTACATATTGCGGTAGAGAAACGCCTTCAGTTCCTTCTCCGAAGGCGTCATCTCGCCCGAGAACGTCACCATCACCTCGCCCGCGTTCCTCACCTCGTCAGCGCTTTGCGGCGCCAGGCGCGCAATCCTTGCGGTCGCAGTGGAGATGACGTCCTCGACGAACATGGTGATCTGGCGCCGCATCAGTTCGTGGCCGGTCCGCATCGCATCGAGCGCAGGATAACGCTCGCGCACGCCGCGCAGGATCGAGGCCGGCAGCGGCACGTCGTCGAGCATCTCCAGGGTCAGCAGCCCTGCCCTCAGCCCGTCGTCGATGTCATGGGTGTTGTAGGCGATATCATCGGCGATCGCCGCACACTGCGCCTCCAGGCTGGCGAAGCGGTCGAGTTCCAGGTCATGCAACTCGGAATAGTCGCGGATCGCCTGCGGCACCGGCCCCTTCAGGCCCTTGCCGGCGGCGTCCGTCAGCGGGCCGTTGTGCTTGACCAGCCCCTCCAGCGTTTCCCAGGTCAGGTTCAGCCCGTCGAACTCGGCGTAGCGGCTCTCGAGCCGGGTCACCACGCGCAGCGACTGGGCGTTGTGGTCGAAACCGCCCCAGGCCGCCATCTTGTCGTTCAGCGCATCCTCGCCAGTATGGCCGAACGGCGTGTGGCCGAAATCGTGCACCAGCGCTATCGCTTCGGCGAGATCCTCGTCGCAGCGTAAAGCGCGCGCCAGAGCCCGGGCGATCTGCGCCACCTCGATAGTGTGCGTCAGCCGGGTGCGGAAATGGTCCCCTTCATGGGCAACGAAGACCTGAGTCTTGTGCTTGAGGCGGCGGAAGGCGGTCGAATGGATGATGCGGTCGCGGTCGCGCTGGAACGGCGTGCGTGTCGGGCTCTCGACCTCGTCGAACAGGCGGCCGCGCGAAGCCGCGGGATCGCAGGCATAGGCCGCGCGCGGCCGGTAGCCGAAGCCGATATCGCCAAGTTGCCGTTCGCCTGCCATACTCCCCACCTGTTGACTTGCCCCAGGTGGCTTCATACCTATCATAAGAAACCGAAAGCAAGGTGACGCCAATGGGCGCTGATGCAAAGACCGCCATGAAGGTCGACATGACCGAAGCCGCAGCGAAGCGGATAGCCAAGATCGTCGCCGGCGATCCGGGCAAGATCGCATTGCGCATCTCGGTCGAAGGCGGCGGCTGCTCGGGCTTTTCCTACAAGTTCGACCTGGTCGAAGGCCGCAATGACGACGACGTCGCCATCGAACGCGACGGTGCTACGCTTCTCGTCGACGATCTGTCGCTCGTCTATATGGGCGGCTCGGTCGTCGATTTCGTCGACGACCTGATGGGCCAGTCGTTCCAGATCAAGAACCCCAACGCGGTCGCCGGCTGCGGCTGCGGCACCAGCTTCTCCATCTAGTCATGCGCAGGCCGCAAGCGCTCCGTCAGGTGGCGCTTTCGGCCGGTCGCGACATCGACGCGACGCTTGCCTTCTGGCTCGACGTCTTCGGACTTCCCGTCCACGCCCGCTACGACCCGCCCGGCATCGCCTTCATCATCGTCGGCGGCATCAGGCTGTTCTTCACCGGCGGCATACCGCAGGCGACCGTCTATCTCGACATAGACGACCTCGACGCCTTCTACGAAACCGCATCCGACAATGGCGTGGCGTTCACCACTGCCCCCACGCTCGTCCATCGCGATGCGGCCGGCGAATTCGGCCCCGCTGGCGAGAGCGAGTGGATGGCTTTCCTGAAGGACCCCGCCGGCAACACGATCGGGCTGGTCGAGCGCAAATAGGCTTGCGCATTCCTCCGAACCGCTCCATCTCGTCGCGATGCGCCGCTGCCCCCGGGCGTTCTAAGATTCCGAGCGTAAGGGAACAGCATGCATATCCGTCGTTTTGAACCGCGTGACTTCGATGCCGTGGTGAACGTCATACTGCCCATCCAGCGAGACGAATTCGGCTTTGACGTTACCGTCGACGACCAGCCGGACCTGCGGATCATTCCAGAATTCTATCAGCGCGACCTTGGCGATTTCTGGGTCGCCGAGGTCGATGGCAAAATCATCGGGACGATCGGCCTTGTCGACATCGGTGATGGGCTCGCTGCCTTGCGCAAGATGTTTGTCGCCGCCGAGTGGCGTGGCCGCGAACATGGTATCGCTGCGAGACTGCTGGGCCTCTTGCTTGCCACGGCCCGCGAACGCGGCATCCGCGCGGTCTATCTCGGCACGACCGACAGATTCCTGGCCGCCCATCGCTTCTACGAGAAGAACGGTTTTGCCGAGGTCGCCAGATCCGACCTGCCGGCGCGCTTCCCGGTCGTGTTCATCGACACCAAGTTCTACGTTCACCGGCTGGACGCCTGAAAAGCAGAGGGCCCCACGCAGGGGCCCTCGTCTCTTGTCAATTTTCCCGGATCAAGCTTCCGATGCCATCGCCGCTTCGCGGATCTCGGCCTCGTTGACCTTGGTGCCGTTGAAGAAGGCGTTCAGCACCACCGCCGAAACCGACGCCAGAAGAATGCCCGACTCGATCAGAGGATGGATGTCGTGCGGCATCCACATCTTGAAGTCGGGGGCGACGAGCGGGATCATGCCGAAGCCGATGGAGACCGCGACCACGAACAGGTTGTTGCGGTTGGTCTTGAAGTCGACATTGGACAGGATGCGGATGCCTGTCGCTGCCACCATGCCAAACATCACCAGTCCCGCACCGCCCAGCACCACCGTCGGCAGCGCCTCGACCAGCGCGCCCATCTTGGGCACCAGTCCCAGGATCAGCAGGATCACACCACCGGCAACGCAGACGAAGCGGCTCTTCACGCCGGTGACGCCGACGAGGCCGACATTCTGCGAGAAGGAGGTGTACGGGAAGGTGTTGAACAGGCCGCCGATGATGGTGCCGAGACCATCGGTGCGCAGGCCGGCCGACAGCATCGGCTGGCTCACCTTGCGGCCGGTCATGTCGCCGAGAGCCAGGAACATGCCGGTCGATTCGATCATGACGACGATCATCACCAGCACCATCGTGATGATCAGGATCGGGTCGAAGATCGGCATGCCGAAGCGCAGCGGCGTGATCAGTTCGAACCATTCAGCCGAAGCGACCTTGTCAAAATGCATCATGCCGAGCGAGGCGGTGAGCACGCCGCCGATGAGGATGCCGAGCAGCACGGCAATGTTGGCCACGAACCCCTTGCCGAACTTGGCGATGACGAGGATCGACAGCAGCACGACCGCCGAAATGCCGACATTGACCATCGGTGCGTAGGCGGCGTTGGGCGCGGTTGCGGCGAGCGCCAGCTTGGCCGGGATCGGCGGGATGGTGGAGCCGGTGGATGCCGCCATGTCGGTCACCGTCTTCAGCCATTCGGCATGCTCGGGCGCCACGAGCCTGGGCGCGGTCGGGCCCACCGGATTGCCGAAGATCCAGTTGATGCCGATGCGCATCAGGGATGCGCCGATGACCACGATGATGGTGCCGGTGACGACGGGCGGAAAGAACCTGAGCATGCGGCTGACCAGCGGCGCGATCAGGAATGCCACGATGCCGGCGCCGATGATGGCACCGAATATCATGCGGGCGCCGTCAGGCCCCTGATTGGCGTTGGCCATGGCGACCATCGGGCCGACAGCGGCGAAGGTGACGCCCATCATGACCGGCAGCTTGATGCCGAACCACTGTGTCGCGCCGAAGGACTGGATGATTGTGACGAGGCCGCAGACGAAAAGATCAGCGGAGATCAGGAAGGCGACCTGCTCCGGATCGAGCTTGAGGGCTCGTCCGATGATGAGAGGCACCGCGATTGCACCGGCATACATGACCAGCACGTGCTGGATGCCGAGCGCTGCTAGGCGAGGCGCTGGAAGCACCTCGTCCACAGGATGAGTACTGTTGGACATGGCATTTGTTCCCCTTTTGCCAGCCGGTCCGAAGAATGCCGAAGAGGACCGGTTCCCTTCTCCCTAGGGATGGTGCAGGATCGTCTGGAACCGCCGTGCAGGCTATCAAGAATTATTTGAAATCATCGCGTGAAATTCATGAAGATCGTCACCTGGAACATCAACGGTGTCCGCGCCCGCATCGAAAACCTGGTGCATTGGCTCAAGGAAAGCGATCCGGACATCGTCTGCCTGCAGGAAATCAAGACGGTCGACGAAGGCTTTCCGCGCTTCGAGATCGAGGCGCTCGGCTACAACGTCGCAACGCACGGCCAGAAGGGCTTCAACGGCGTCGCCATCCTGTCCAAGCTGCGCTTCGACGAGGTCAATCGCGGCCTGCCCGGCGATGAAACCGACGAGCAGGCGCGCTTCATCGAAGGCGTGTTCTCGACCGACAAGGGCGTGTTGCGCGTCGTCTCGCTCTATCTGCCCAACGGCAATCCCGTCGGCACCGAGAAATTCCCCTACAAGCTGTCATGGATGGCGCGGCTCGAGCGCTGGGCAGCGGAGCGGCTGGCGCTGGAAGAAGCACTTGTGCTTGCCGGCGACTACAACGTCATCCCCGAGGCAATTGACGCCCGCAACATCGAGGTGTGGCTCGGCGATGCGCTGTACCAGCCCGAGACGCGGCAGGCGTTCCGCCGGCTGGTGAATCTCGGCTTCACCGAAGCTGTGCGCTCGGTGACCGACCAGCGCGATGTCTACACGTTCTGGGATTACCAGGCCGGCGCCTGGCAGAAGAACAACGGCATCCGGATCGATCACCTGCTGCTGTCGCCGGAAGCCGCGAACCGCTTCGCATCAGCCTCGATCGAAAAGCACGTGCGCGCCTGGGAAAAGCCGTCCGACCACGTGCCGGTGGCGATCGACCTCAACCTTCAGGCGGCCTGAGAGACAGCCAGAGCTCCGGCTCTGGCGCGCTTACAATATCATGCTTGAGAAAATGCTGGGCGACCGCAATGGCGGTCTCGCCGAAAGGCGCATGCAAACCAGCGGCGGTAATCGTGCGTCTACTGGTTGCCCTTGGTCAGGATGTCTTCGGCAAGCGAGATCGCGGTGCGGCGATCGGATTCGTCGGCAAGGGCAAACGCCTCTTCCTGCATGCCGCGGATCCAGGGCTGGTCGGAGGGCTGGGCGCGTTCGAGGGCGGCGGTCATCATGGCGAGGCCACGCACCACCTTGCCGCTCTGGAACAACAGGTTGCCAAGTGTCGCCTGCGCACCGGCGTGGCCTTTTTCCGCCGCCAGCTGCAGCCAGCGGCCGGCCTGCTTGACGGAAGCCTTCACCCCGCCGTCGCCCTTGAGAAACATCTTGCCCATTTCGTACTGGGCATTGGCGTTGCGGTAATTGGCGGCGGCGCGCATGTAATACTCCTGCGCGGCGACCGGGTTGGCCGACACCGGGCTGCCCGGGATGCCTTCCTTCATGTAGCCGCCAAGCGCCACGAGCGCGTCGGAGACATAGCTCTCCTCGGGCGAACCGGGCTCGACGTCCTGCTCGGCGATCTCGGTGAAGAACTTGAATGCCTCGTAGTCGTCCTGGGCAACGCCGTCGCCTTCGGCATACATGCGCGCGAGCTTCCAGGTGGCGCCGATCTGGCCATTCTCGGCAGCGTAGCGATAGGCCTCGACGGCCTGATCCTTGTGACCGCTCTTGTAGGCGGAGAAGCCAAACTGGAACACCGCCCATGGGCTCGATTCCGGCTTCACGCCGGTCTTGTCGTCGAACACCTTGTCGTCAAACGCCAGCGCCTCGCCTGCGGCGCCCAACAGGGAGGCCGCGACAAGCGCCGAAAAGGCTGATGCTCTTACCAACTCAGATATGCGCATAGCAGTACGTTTCTTCCGCCCACCTCGGTGGGTGACCGTGTCCTTGCCATCCGGCGCGGACACAATTCCAGAGCGCGCCCGACCGATCAGCCGGACCCGGATTCCATTCTTTCGCCCTCTCCACGCTTT
>Ga0209902_101486_pt1 | contig 11003 bp, 9 predicted proteins | sample FECB27metaG_FD_188304 | JGI IMG/M metagenome (GOLD analysis project Ga0209902, IMG submission 188304) | Cyanobacterial communities from the Joint Genome Institute, California, USA - FECB-27 (SPAdes) (version 2) | ecosystem: Environmental > Aquatic > Thermal springs > Hot (42-90C) > Microbial mats ...
TCCGGCGGTGCTCAGCATCGGGCGGATTTACTGTGACCTGATTTTCACCGGCCTGGCATCGCTGCCCGAGCCGGGGCGTGAGGTGTTTGCGCAAGACATGAAGATGGCTGCCGGCGGCGGGGCGTTCATCGCGGCCGCCCACATGGCCCATGCCGGACGTCAGGTCGCTCTGGTGGCGCGCCTTGGCACGGACTCGCTGTCGACAGGGATCGAGGCCGAACTCGGTGCCAGCAATGTCGACCTGCGCTTCGTCGAGCATTCGCCTGGTGCGGGGCCGCAGGTCACCGTCGCCTCGGTGATCGGCAACGACCGTGCCTTCCTGTCGCGCCGCGCAGGGACCGCGCTTCCGGCGACCCTCGATGCCGCGCTCGACTGGACCGATGCCGGCCATCTGCACATCGCCGAATATGCCACGCTGCACGAGATCCCCGATCTGGTAAGCCGCGCCAAGGCCAAGGGCCTGACCGTCTCGCTCGATCCGAGCTGGGACGAGACGCTGATCTACGAAGCCGAACTGCTCGATCGCTGTGCGGGCGTCGACATCTTCCTGCCCAACATGGAAGAGGCGACCGCGATCACCCGCGAGAACGATCCGATCGCGGCGATCGAAGTTCTGTCCAGGGATTTCCCTGTCGTTGCCCTGAAAGCGGGTGGCGAGGGCGCATGGCTGAAGGCCACTGGCCAGCTGTTACACCGGCGGGCGGAAGAAGTTCCGGTCATCGACACCACGGGCGCGGGCGACGCTTTCAACGCCGGCTTCATCGATGCCTGGCTGTCCGGTCAATCCGAGGACGCCTGCCTTGCCGCTGGCATCACCTATGGCAGCCTTGCCGTCCAGGCGGCAGGGGGCTCGGCGATCCTGCGCCAACCGCTGCGGCGGGCTGCGGGGTGACTACGCCAAATCGCCGTAGCGAGGAACAACTCGCTACGGTCGGCTGATCAGCAGCGAAATACCCTGGCCGACGCCGATGCACATGGTGGCGAGCGCGCGTTTTGCGCCGCGCAGGTCGAGTTCCAACGCCGCTGTCAGCGCAAGACGTGCACCCGACATGCCGAGCGGGTGGCCGAGGGCGATCGCGCCGCCATTCGGATTGACGTGGGCCGCATCGTCGGCGAGGCCAAGTGCTCGCATGCATGCCAGCGACTGCGCGGCAAAGGCTTCGTTGAGCTCGACAATATCGATGTCGGTGATGACAAGGCCCGCGCGCTCCAGAAGCTTTTTCGTCGAGGCGACCGGGCCGATGCCCATGATGCGTGGGGCAACGCCGGCGGTCGCCATGCCATCGACCTTGGCGAGCGGCTTGAGGCCATAGCGTTCGACAGCGCGCGCAGAAGCGATGATCACGGCCGCGGCCCCGTCATTGACACCAGACGCGTTGCCGGCGGTGACCGTTCCGCCATCGCGGAACGGTGCCGAAAGGCCCGCAAGCTTTTCGATTGTCGTTTCGCGCGGATGCTCGTCGTGTTCGACGACAGTCGCTTCGCCCTTGCGGCCCTTGATCGTGACAGGCGCGATTTCGCGGGCAAAACGACCGCTCTTCTGCGCGGCGGCGGCACGAGCCTGGCTGCGCAGGGCGAAATGGTCCTGATCCTCGCGTGAAATGGAAAACTCGGCGGCGACGTTCTCGGCGGTCTCAGGCATGGAATCGATGCCGTATTGCCTTTCCATCAACGGATTGACGAAACGCCAGCCGATGGTGGTGTCGAAGATCTCGGTGCTGCGCTGGAACGCGCTTGCAGCCTTGGGCATGACGAAGGGCGCGCGCGACATGCTTTCGACGCCGCCGGCAATGACGATATCGGCTTCGCCGAGCTTGATGGCGCGGGCGGCATAACCGACCGCGTCGAGGCCGGAACCACAGAGACGGTTGATCGTCGTGCCGGGCACCGTCTCCGGCAGGCCCGCAAGCAGGGCAGCCATGCGGGCGACATTGCGGTTGTCTTCGCCGGCCTGGTTGGCGCAGCCGAGTACGACCTCATCGATTTGGTCGGCGGGGATGCCAGGGTGCCGCGCCAGCGCTTCGCGAATGGCGTGAGCGGCGAGATCATCAGGTCGCACAGAGGCAAGCGCGCCGCCATAACGGCCGATCGGAGTGCGGACGCCACCTACGATGTATGCTTCGGTCATGGTGTCTTGTCCTTGTGCGTTTCGGCTGAGAACATCGGCCCACCCTTGTGCGCCGGAAAGCCGTAGCCATTGATCATCACCAGATCGATGTCGCTCGATCGCGCGGCGATGCCCTCAGTGAGCAAGGCAGCGCCTTCGTCGGCCATGGCACGTAGCAGCCGGTCGACAATCTCGTCGGACGTAAAGCTGCGGGGCGAGATGTCCTTGGCCGTGCGTGCGGCGGTAATCAACGCGGTGACCTCTGGATCGACGGCCTTTTCGCCAGAAGCATAGTCGTACCAGCCCTTGCCTGTCTTGCGACCGAAACGGCCGGCTTCGCAAAGCTTGTCGGCGATCTCGACATAACGCGCGTTTGGATCGCGCGTTGCCGCCTGCCGCTTGCGCCGCGCCCAGGCGATCTCCAGCCCGGCCATGTCGTAGACGGTGAAAATGCCCATCGGAAAGCCATAGGCTTCAAGTGCAGCGTCGACCTCTTCGGGTGCGGCACCGTCCTCGACCATGAACTCCGCCTCGCGGCGATAGGCCGAGAAGATGCGGTTGCCGATGAAGCCTTCGGTTACGCCTGAGACCACAGGCAGCTTGCCGAGTTTCCTGGTGAAGGCCAGCGCGGAAGCGAGCACGTCGGGCGCGGTTGCCTTGCAGTCGACGACCTCGACCAGGCGCATAATGTTGGCCGGCGAGAAGAAATGCAGGCCGACGACGCGCCCGGGGTGAGCAGTCGCCGCTGCGATCTCGTCGGGGTTCAGGTAGCTGGTGTTGGTGGCGAGGATCGCGTCTGGCCTGACGATGCCATCGAGGCGCTGGAACAGCTCGCTCTTGACCGCGAGATCGTCGAACACCGCCTCGATGACGAGGTCTGCTGCGGCGAGTTCGCCGATGTTCGCAGCCACCAGCAGCCGCGCAAGGCATTCGTCGCGAACTGTCGCCGCAAGACGCCCTGACTGGACCGTCTTGTCGAGAATGCCGGCGATGCGCTCGCGCCCTTTGGTGGCCGCGTCTTCGGTCTGCTCGATGCCGACGACGCGGTAGCCAGCTGTCAACGCGGACACTGCGATGCCGGCGCCCATCAGGCCGGTACCGACGATTCCGACTGTCTCGATCTTGCGCGGGGCGACGCCCTCGAGCTTGCCGGCTTGCCGCTCGGCGAAGAAGACATGGCGCAGTGCCGCCGCCTCATTGGAATCGCGCAGGCGCAGGAAGGTGGCGCGCTCCTCGGCGAGGCCGCCCTGTAAGGTCCTTTCCGAAGCCAGCCGGACAAGGCGAACGGCTTCCGCAGGTGCCGATTGGCCGCGCGATCTGGACAGGATCTTTTTCGAAGCGGCGTCGACGGCGGTCGACTCGGCGACCGGAACGTCGAGCAACCCCGTGCGCGTTAGCGGTTGGCCGGCGAGTTGGTGGACAAGGCCGATGGCTGTCGCGAGATAATCGGCTGCGACGCCGTCGACAAGACCTAGCTTGATGGCCTCATCAGGCCTGACTGTGCGGCCGCTGCCGATCAGGTCGATGGCAGCAATGGTGCCGATGAGGCGCGGCAGGCGCTGGGTGCCGCCAGCGCCCGGCACGATGCCGAGCTTGACCTCAGGCAGACCGAAACTCGCGGCCTCGCCGGCGACGCGTCCATGGCAGGCAAGTGCGATCTCGCAGCCACCGCCAAGGGCAGCACCATTGGCTGCTGCAACCACCGGCTTGCTACAATTTTCGATGCGCTGCATGACCTCGGGCAGCGTCGGCTCGACCGGTGGCTTGCCGAACTCCCTGATGTCGGCACCGCCGACAAAAGTGCGGCCGGCGCCGGTGATGACGACGCCGATTACGTTGCCAACGGCTGACGCATGGTCGAGTGCCTTGACCAGCCCCTGCCGGACATGCGCCGAGGTGGCGTTGACGGGCGCATTGTCGATGGTGACGACGAGCACGCCGTCACGGATGCTGCCCGAAACGCTTTCCGAAAACCGCGTCGCGCTCATGGCTATGCCGGGATGACCGCGGTGGCCTGGATCTCGATCTTGGCGCGGTCCTCGACCAGCGCCACCACCTGCATGGCGGCCATGGCGGGGAAGTGGCGGCCGATCACGTCGCGATAGGCCTGGCCGAGGCCGCGCAGGTTCTCGGTGTATTCCTTTTTGTCGGTGAAGTACCAGGTCATCGTCGTGATGTGGTGCGGCTCTGCGCCCCCGGCCTTCAGCACGGCGACGACGTTCTCCAGCGTCTGGCGCACCTGGCCGACGAAGTCGTCGGTCTCGAATTGGCACTGCGCGTTCCAGCCGATCTGGCCGCCGACGAAGATGGTGCGGCCGCTGGCGGCGACGCCGTTGGCATAACCGATGGGCTTGGCCCAACCTTCGGGTTGCAGGATCTCATGCATCTGACGTCTCCAGGCGGCTTTCGAGCGCGGCACGGAGATCGTCCGGCCAGGCAAGCGATTTGTGGGTATCGAGCGAGGTGGCGACCACGCTGTGGCGAGCGCTCCAGAGCAGCGTGCCGGCGGCCGAAACCTTGTGCTCGAGATCGAGCGACGAGCGGCCGACACGCCGGACGAACAACTCGAAGTCGAGCGTGTCGCCATGGAAGCCCGGATGGGCAAAGGTGAGGTCCAGTCGCACCGTCGGCGTGCCGATGCGGCGTTCGGCGATCAGGCCTTTCCAAGGCGCGCCGGCATCGCCGAAGAACTCCTCCAAAACACCGACGAGGATGTTCAGGTAGGACGGGAAATAGGCAATCCCGGAGGGGTCGCAGTCTCCGAAACGCAGCGGCCTTGAGGTGCGGAAGGGCACGTCAGCTCTCCTACCTCAAGGCCTTCATCAGCTCGCGGCCGATGATCAGCTTTTGCACTTCGGTGGCGCCCTCATAGATGCGCAGCGCACGGATCTCGCGATAGAGGCGCTCGGTGATCTCACCGACGCGTACGCCGCGGCCGCCGAACAGCTGCAGCGCCTGGTCGATGACCCACTGCGCATTCTCGGTCGCGGTCATCTTGGCCATGGCCGCTTCGCGGGTGATCGGCAGCTTTTGGACGTCGCGGCGCCAGGCGGTGCGCACGGTCAGCAGCGATGCGGCGTCGATTGCCGTGGCCATCTCGCCAAGCGTGCTCTGGGCGGTCGGCAGGTCGGACAGTGTCGCCCCAAACATCTTACGCGACTTGGCGTGAGCTACAGCTTCGTCGAGCGCGCGGCGGGCAAAGCCGAGTGCTGCGGCAGCCACCGACGGGCGGAAAATGTCGAGCGTGCGCATTGCAATCTTGAAGCCTTCGCCCGGATCGCCCAACAGGTGGGATGCCGGGATGCGGCAATTGTCAAACCTGACGCGTGCCAGGGGATGCGGGGCGATTGTCTCGATGCGCTCGGCGATCGAAAAGCCCGGCGTGTCGGCATAGACGACGAAGGCCGAGATGCCGCGCGTGCCGGGCGCCTCGCCGGTGCGGGCAAAGACGGTGTAGACGTCGGCAATGCCGCCATTGGAAATGAAGACCTTCTCGCCGTCGAGCACGTAGGTGTCGCCGTCACGGCGCGCGGCGGTGCTCATTGCGGCAACATCGGAGCCGGCCTCGGGCTCGGTCAGCGCGAAGGCGGAAATCAGCTCGCCTCGGGCGATCTTCGGCAAGATGGCCTGCTTGAGTTCGTCCGAACCGGACAGGCTGATCGCGCCGGTGCCCAGGCCTTGCATGGCGAAGGCGAAGTCGGCGAGACCGTCGGCATAGGCCAGCGTCTCGCGGATCAGGCAGAGCGAGCGGCTGTCGATCATGTCCGACGCGCCGCCGAAGGCGGCCGGCACGCAGTGGCGCAGAATACCCGCCTGGCCAAGCGCCGCCACCAGCTTCTTGCAGGCGCCGTCAGCGTTGCCATGGTCGATCTCGCCCAGCCCGCCGCTGGCGATGAAGGCGTCGAGTTCAGCTGCCAATGCGCGATGGCTTTCGGCGAAGAACGGCCAGTCGAGATGGTCGCGAGCCGGCGCACTGGTCGGCATCAAATGCGCGGCCATGGCTCAGTTCCCCTTGAATTCGGGCTTGGCCTTGGCGGCGAAAGCCTCGAAGGCGCGGCGGAAGTCGCCTGTCGCCATGCAAATCGCCTGGGCCTGCGCTTCGGATTCGATCAGCTGGTCGATGCCCATCGCCCATTCCTGGTCGAGCATCTTCTTGGTCATGGCATGCGCAAACCAGGGGCCGTCAGCCAGGTTGCGGGCGAATTTCTGCGCCTCGGCGAGCAGTGCGCCACGCTCATGCAGCGCATTGTAGAAGCCCCAGGCATGGCCCTCGGTCGAGGTCATGACGCGGCCGGTAAACAGCAATTCGGCGGCGCGGCCCTGGCCGATGATGCGCGGAAGGATGCCGCAGGCGCCCATGTCAGCTCCGGCCAGGCCGACGCGGGTGAACAGGAAGGCGGTCTTCGCCTCCGGCGTGGCGACGCGGTAGTCGGACGACATGGCGATGATTGCGCCGGCGCCGGCGCAGATGCCGTCGACGGCTGATATGATCGGCTGCGGGCAGGCCCGCATCTGGCGCACCAGATCGCCGGTGAGGCGGGTGAAGTCGAGCAGGTCATGCATCGGCATGCGGGTCAGCGGCTCGATGATCTCGAACACGTCGCCGCCCGAGCAGAAATTGTTCTCGGCACCCGCGATGACGATGGCGCGCACGTCGCTGGCCCGGTGCAGGGAGCGGAACAGGTTGCCGAGCTCCTCATAGCTCTCGAAGGTCAGCGGGTTCTTCTTCTCGGGGCGGTTGAGCGTGATGGTCGCGACCTTGCCGTCGGCATCGGTCTCGAACTTGAAGTGCTGCGCCTGATGGCCCTGGAAGGGACGCTTGTTATCCTGCATCGGGTTGGTCATGGTCATCCTCCCAGAACTTCGCCGCCGGCGACGGGGATCGCCTGGCCTGTGATTGCGGTGGCCTTTTCCGAGGCGAGCCAGAGCACGGTGTCTGCCACTTCCTCAGGGCTCACCAGCCGCCCTTGCGGGTTGGCTCGGGCGAGCGTGGCGCGGGCTTCTTCCGCCGACCGTCCGGTCTTGCCGGTGATGGTTTCCACGGCGCCATCGAGCAGCGGCGTATCAGTGAAGCCGGGGCAAACCGCGTTGACGGTCACGTCAGTGCGGGCAAGCTCAAGCGCCAGAGCGCGCGTCATGCCGACCACGCCATGCTTTGAGGCGCAATAGGCGGAGACGTAGGCATAGCCGGTCAGGCCGGCGGTGCTGGCGACGTTGACGATGCGGCCCTTACCGGCGCGCTTGACCGATGCAAGCGCTGCCTGTGTGACCAGGAACGTGCCGGTGAGGTTGATGCCGATCACCCGGCTCCACAATGTCAGGTCGGTCTTGTCGAACGGTGCCGACGGCGCTTCCCCGGCGCAGTTGACCAGCACGGCGATGTCGCCTGCCTGGGCAATCGCCTTGGCGATGCCTGCTTCGACCGAATGAGCATCAGTGACGTCGAAGCCATCAAGCACGACGGCCTTGCCACCCAGCTTGGCGATCTCGTTGCGCACCGCCTCGAGTGGCGCGGCACGCCGTCCGCACAGGCTGACGCTGTGGCCGTTGGCGGCGAGCGCCAGGGCGATGGCCTTGCCGATACCGCTGCCGGCGCCGGTGACGAGGGCGTGACGCTTGGCCATGCTCATGTCCTGCCCGAGGGGGCCGCCGCCGCGGCGCGGGCGAGGTTGTTCACATATTGGGCACGGGCCGAATGATACTGCTTTGGCCAGACCTGCTCGGCATAGCCGATCTTTGCCGCCTCATGCATGACGAAAGACGGGTCGGCGAGGTGCGGGCGGGCGACGGCGCAGAGATCGGCACGGCCGGCGGCGATGATCGAATTGGCGTGATCGGCTTCCGAGATCGCACCAACCGCAATGGTCGGCACCTGGATCTCGTTGCGGATCTTGTCGGAGAAAGGCGTCTGGAACAGGCGGCCATAGACTGGCTGCTCTTCCTTCACCACCTGGCCCGACGAGCAATCGATCATGTCGGCGCCAGCGTCCTTGAACATCCTGGCGAAGATCGCCGCGTCTTCAGGCGTGTTGCCGCCTTCGTACCAGTCATGGGTGGAGAGACGCACCGAGATCGGCTTGTCTTCAGGCCATGCAGCGCGCACGGCGCGAAACACTTCGAGCGGATAGCGGGCGCGGTTCTCGTGGCTGCCGCCATATTCGTCGTCGCGCAGGTTAGTCAGTGGCGACAGGAAGGAGGACAGCAGGTAGCCGTGAGCGGCATGCAGCTCCAGGATGTCGAAGCCGAGGTCGCGGGCCCGCTCCGTGGCGCTGACGAAGTCGGCCAGAACGCGATCCATGTCCTCGCGGGTCATGGCGCGCGGCATGTCCGAATGCTTGAGATAAGGCAGGGCGGAGGCCGAGATCAGCGGCCAGCCGCCTGAGGTCACCGGCTGGTCGATGCCTTCCCAGGCAACCTTGGTCGCACCCTTGCGGCCGGCATGGCCGATCTGGATGCCGATCTTCGCCGGCGTCTGCTGGTGGACGAAGTCGACCATGCGCTTAAAGGCTTTCGCCTGCTCGTCATTCCACAGGCCGAGGCAGCCGGGGGTGATGCGTGCGTCTGGCGACACGCAGGTCATCTCCGGGAAGACGAGTGCTGCGCCACCCATGGCGCGCGCACCGATATGAACGAGGTGGAAATCGTCGGGCAGGCCGTCGGTCGCCGAATACATCGCCATCGGCGACATGACGATGCGGTTCTTCAGCGTCAGCCCGCGGATCGAAAACGGCGTGAACATCGGTGGCGGCACCGAACCGTTGGGGGCAGGCGACACGCCGGCGCGCTCGGCGAACCAGCGTTCGAAACCTTCCAGCCAGTCCTTGTCGCGCAGGCGCAAATTCTCATGGCTGATGCGCTGCGAGCGGGTCAGCATCGAGTACATGAACTGCTCGGGTTCGAGCGTGTCGGCGTAGCGCGTACCCACGACCTCGAACCATTCCATGGCGTTGCGTGCCGCATTCTGGATGCGGGCGACGTCGACGCGGCGCACTTCCTCATAGGCCGACAGCACGGCCGGGATGCTGGCCTTGTCGTGGCCGATGAGGTCGAACTGGCGGGTCAGCTCGATGGCGTCGTCGATGGCCAGCTTGGTGCCCGAGCCGATGGCGAAGTGCGCAGTGTGGGCGCTGTCGCCCATCAAGACGACATGGCTTTGGCCATTGAAGTGGCTCCACTTGTCGCAGATCAGTCGGCCGAAATTCAGCCAGGCCGAGCCGCGCAGGTGGCGCGCATTGGTCATCAGCTTGTGGCCGTCGAGCGTGCCGGCGAAGAGCTTTTCGCAGAAGGCGATGGACTGATCCTGGTCCATCTCGTCGATGCCATGCGCCTTGAACACTTCATCTGTGGTTTCGACGATGAAGGTCGAGGTGTTGTCGTCAAAACGGTAGATGTGGGCCTGGAACCAGCCGTGCTCGGTGCGCTGGAAATCAAAGGTGAAAGCGTCGAAACGCTTGTCGGTGCCGAGCCAGATGTAGCGGTTCGGCCGCATCACCATGTCGGGCTTGAAGATGTCGGCATATTTGTGCCGGATGCGCGAGTTGACGCCGTCGGAGGAGATGATCAGGTCGGCGTCGGGGAAGTCCTGGTCGCCCTGCACGTCGGTCTCGAACACCAGTTCGACGCCTAGCTCGATGCAGCGCTCCTGCAGGATGTTCAGCATCTTCTTGCGGCCGATGCCGACGAAGCCGTGGCCGGTGGTGCGGATCTTGCGACCCTTGAACACCAGCTCGATGTCGTCCCAGTGGTTGAAGGCAACCTCAATGGTCTCGGCGGTCGCCGGATCCCACTGGCGCATCGACTGCATCGTGGCGTCGGAAAAGACCACGCCCCAGCCGAAGGTGTCGAAGGGACGGTTACGCTCGACGACGGTGACCTGATGCTCAGGATGCTGCTTCTTCATCAGCAGGGCAAAGTAGAGACCGGCCGGTCCGCCACCGATACAGACAATGCGCATGCCGTCCTCCTCCTGAAGCCGTTCGTTCAGGTGGACATGCGTGCCCGACCCTGACCATGGAGGTACCATGGACGCATTCCAAAAAAACTTCAAGCTTAAAGTTGTTTTTGGAAGTGAGCGCAAAAAGGCCCCGGGCGGCGGGCGCCGACCGGGGCCAGATAGGACCTGAATGTGCTAGCGCGACAGGTAGGCCGCGGTATCCACGAGTTCGCCATAGCCGAAAGCGATCGCTGCCATGGCGGCGTCATGGACCTGGGCGGCCGGCACGGTCTTGCCGTTGAATTCGAGATCGCGTGTGGCGCAGGCGTCGTGGACGACAGTCGCCTTGTAGCCGAAGTCGGCCGCGGCACGGGTGGCGCCTTCGACGCACATATGGCTCATCGCGCCGACGATGACGACTTCCTCGATGCCTTTGGCGTCGAGCGTTGCCTTCAGGTCGGTTTCGCGGAACGAGTTGACGTAGTTCTTGGTGATGACCTTCTCGCCATCGGCCGGGGCAACTGTGGCGTTGATCTCAATGCCCGGGGTGCCGGGCGCGAAGATCGGGGCGTCTGCCGCCTTCGAGAGGTGGCGGACGTGGATGACGGTGTCGCCCTTGGCACGTGCCGCCTCGACAACGCGGGCGGCGTTTTCAGTTGCCTGCTCGATGCCCACGAGCGGCATGCGGCCGCCCGGGAAATATTCGTTCTGGATGTCGATGGCGATCACTGCGCGCTTGCTCATGTCCCTGATGCCTTTGCTGTTGGGAAGGATGTTGCATGGAAGATGCAATGGATTATGGTGCCGGCCCATTGGCGATATCGACATAACAAGGGGTGATTTCGACAAATGGCAAAAGCTGGCGTCATCGAGATTGGGCTGGTGTTCTACCCCGGCGCACAGATGTCGGCGGTACTTGGCATGACTGATCTGTTCGAACTCGCCAACCGCACCGCTGCTCGC
>Ga0209902_101489_pt1 | contig 10986 bp, 10 predicted proteins | sample FECB27metaG_FD_188304 | JGI IMG/M metagenome (GOLD analysis project Ga0209902, IMG submission 188304) | Cyanobacterial communities from the Joint Genome Institute, California, USA - FECB-27 (SPAdes) (version 2) | ecosystem: Environmental > Aquatic > Thermal springs > Hot (42-90C) > Microbial mats...
GCCGTGATGGACAGCAAGCTGGTGCTCGAGCATGTCGCTCCTGTCACGCCAACCGACGAGTACAAGTTCGACAACGACTTCGGCAATGGCTGGCTCAAGACCGGCTACGCCGGCTCGGGTCCGTTCAAGATCCGCGACTGGCGCGCCAACGAGATTCTCGTGCTGGAGCGCAACGACAACTATTATGGCGACAAGCCGGCACTTGCCCGCGTCATCTATCGCCACGTCAAGGAAAGCGCGACCCAGCGCCTGATGCTCGAAGCCGGCGACATCGACGTTGCCCGCAACCTCGAACCGGGTGACCTCGAAGCCATTTCGAAGAATGCCGAGCTGACCACGACCAGCGCGCCGAAGGGCACCGTCTACTACATCAGCCTCAACCAGAAGAACCCGAACCTGGCCAAGCCTGAAGTTCGCCAGGCGCTCAAGTATCTGGTCGACTACGACGCCATCGGCTCGACGCTGATCAAGGGCATCGGCGAAATCCGCCAGACCTACCAGGCCAAGGGTGTGCTCGGCGCACTCGATTCCAACCCGTTCACCTTCGACGTCGCCAAGGCCAAGGAACTGCTGGAAAAGGCAGGCCTCAAGGACGGCTTCTCGGTGACCATGGACGTGCGCAACACCCAGCCGGTGACGGGCATCGCCGAATCCTTCCAGCAGACCGTCGGCCAGGCCGGCGTGAAGGTCGAGATCATCCCCGGCGACGGCAAGCAGACGCTGACCAAGTACCGTGCTCGCAACCACGACATGTATATCGGCCAGTGGGGCATGGACTACTGGGATCCGAACTCCAACGCCGAGACCTTCACCTCCAACCCGAACAATGCCGACGACGGCACGGTGAAGACGCTGGCCTGGCGCAATGCCTGGGACGTGCCGGAGCTGACCGAAAAGACCAAGGCTGCCCTGCTGGAGCGTGACAACGACAAGCGCGCAACGATGTACAAGGAACTGCAGCAGGCAGCCCTCGACACAAGCCCGTTCGTGCTGATCTTCCAGCAGACCGAAGTCGCCGGCCTGCGCGGCAACGTCAAGAACTACAAGCTCGGGCCGAACTTCGACTCGAACTTCGTCGCCCCCGTGACCAAGGAATGATCCTCTACGGCGCCGCGCGTTCTCAGGAACGCGCAATGCGACGCTGTAGCCATACGAGTCTGCGCATGACCTCCGCCAGGGGTCGTGCGCAAAAGGATCGGACCATTGAGCACTGCTGAAACACAAACGCCCGCGAGGCGCGCCAACAGGCGCGCCTCCGCCATTCTCAAGGCGGTCGCCAGTTTCGTGGTGATCGTGGGCACGACCTATCTCGGCCTTCTGGCCGTCACCTTCTTCATCGGCCGCGTCGTGCCGATCGACCCCGTACTCGCCATCGTCGGCGACCGGGCGCCGGCCCATGTTGTCGAGCGGACGCGCGAGCAGATGGGCTTCAACCTGCCCTACTACCAGCAGTTCTATCTCTATGTGAAAGGCGTGCTGTCGGGCGACTTCGGCACCTCGGTGCTGACCACCAACCCCGTCATGGCCGACATCCGCCGCGTCTTCCCGGCGACCATGGAACTGGCCACAGTCGGCACCATCATCGGTGCAGCGCTCGGCATCCCGCTCGGCGTGCTCGCCGCCGTCAAGCGCGGCAGCCTCGCCGACCAGATCGTCCGCATCATCGGCCTGATCGGCTATTCGGTACCGATCTTCTGGCTCGGCCTGCTGGCGCTTCTGGTGTTCTACGCCCGCCTGGGCTGGACCGCCGGCCCCGGCCGCATCGACGTGGTGTTCGAATACACCTTCACGCCGATCACCGGGTTCTACCTGCTCGACGCGGTGCTCAACCGCGACTGGGCCGCCTTCAAGGACATCTTCGCCCACATCATCCTGCCGGCCTCGCTGCTCGGCTATTTCTCGCTCGCCTACATCAGCCGCATGACGCGCTCCTTCATGCTGAACGAGCTGAGCCAGGAATACATCGTCGCTGCCCGCGCCAAGGGCCTGTCGGAAACCCGCATCATCTGGGGCCACGCGCTGCGCAACGCCGCCGTGCCGCTGGTCACCGTGATTGCCCTGTCCTACGCCGGCCTGCTCGAAGGCTCGGTGCTGACCGAAACCGTCTTCGCCTGGCCGGGGCTCGGCCTCTACATCACCAACTCGCTGCAGAACGCCGACATGAACGCGGTGCTGGGCGGCACGATCGTCATCGGTTCGGTGTTCATCGCGCTCAACCTGCTCTCGGACCTGCTCTATCGCCTGCTCGACCCAAGGACGCGCATCCGATGAGCGAGACCACGATGACCCGCCGCGAATGGCTCCTCACCGACCGGCCGCAGTCACGCCTGCAGGCCCGGCTCGGCCGCGCCTATGTGACCTGGCGCCGCTTCACCGCCAACCGGCTTGCCGCAATCGGCCTCGGCATCATCCTTTTGCTGCTGTTCGTCGCAGCCTTCGCGCCACTGCTGGCGCCGCATTCGCCCTATATCGGCGACCTGAAGAACGCCCGCCTGCTGCCGCCGAGCTCGACCTATTGGCTCGGCACCGACGACCAGGGCCGCGACATCCTCTCGCGCCTGATCTACGGCTCGCGCCTGACCTTGCAGGTCATCGTGCTGGTGGCGATCATCGCCGCTCCGATCGGCCTTTTGGTCGGCACAGCCGCAGGTTATGCCGGCGGCTGGGTCGATGCGGTGCTGATGCGCATCACCGACATCTTCCTCGCCTTCCCCAAGCTGGTGCTGGCGCTGGCTTTTGTCGCAGCACTTGGACCCGGCATTGAAAACGCCATCATCGCCATCGCGCTGACCTCGTGGCCGCCCTATGCCCGCATCGCCCGCGCCGAAACGCTGACCGTGCGCAACTCTGACTACATCGCTGCGGTGAAGCTGATGGGCGCCTCGCCGATGCGCATCGTGCTGCGCCACATCATGCCGCTGTGCATCTCCTCGCTGATCGTCCGTGTCACGCTCGACATGGCCGGCATCATCCTGACCGCCGCCGGCCTCGGCTTCCTCGGCCTCGGCGCCCAACCGCCGCTGCCGGAATGGGGCGCGATGATCGCCTCGGGCCGCCGCTTCATCCTCGACCAGTGGTGGGTGGCGGCAGCACCGGGTGCTGCGATCCTCATCGTCAGCCTCGGCTTCAACCTGCTCGGCGACGGCCTGCGCGACGCACTCGACACACGCAGCGGTGGCCAATGAACACGTTGCTGCATGTCGAAGACCTGCGCGTCTCCTTCCCCACACGCACCGGCGTGGTCGAAGCGGTGCGCGGCGTATCCTTCGCACTCGGCCAGGAACGGCTCGGCATCGTCGGTGAGTCCGGCTCCGGCAAGTCGCAGACCGGCCGCGCCATCATGGGGCTGACGCCGCAGCAGGCCGAGATCAGGGCCAGGCGGCTCGAATTCAGCGGCATCGATCTGCTCAAGGCCTCCGTCCCTGAGCGTCGGGCGCTGCGCGGCAACCGCATCGCCATGATCCTGCAGGATCCGGTGATGACCATCGGCCGCCAGATCGTGGAAACGCTGCGCACGCATGAGAAAGTCGGCAAGTCGGCAGCCCGCGAGCGCGCGCTCGACATGCTCGCCGCCGTGCAGATTCGCGACCCCAAGCGCGTCTACGACCTCTACCCGCACGAGGTCTCAGGCGGCATGGGCCAGCGCGCGATGATCGCCATGATGCTGATCGCCGGCCCCGAACTTCTGATCGCCGACGAGCCGACCTCGGCGCTCGACGTCACCGTCCAGCTCGACATCTTGCGCATCCTCGATCGTCTCGTCATCGATCGCGGCATGGGGTTGATCTTCATTTCGCACGATCTGCGGCTGGTCTCGACTTTCTGCGACCGGGTGATCGTCATGTATGCCGGCAAGATCGTCGAGGAGCTCAAGGCCTCCGAGTTGTCGCAGGCGAAGCACCCCTACACGCAAGGCCTGCTCAACTGCATGCCGAAGATCGGCTCCGACCGGCACCCGCTGCCCGTGCTCGACCGCCAGCCGGAGTGGCTGCTGTGACCCCTGCTCTTAAGATCGACAAACTGCGCGTCGTCTACGACGACTTCATCGCGCTGAAGGACGTAAGCCTGACTGTCGCCCAGGGCGAATCCTTCGGCCTCGTCGGCGAGTCCGGCTCCGGAAAATCGACGCTGCTGCGCGCCGTCGCCGGCCTGGCGCCCGTAACCTCCGGCACCATCGACGTTGGCGGCAAGCGCCTGGGAAAGAGCCGTGACAAGGAATTCTACCGCCAGGTGCAGATGGTATTCCAGGACCCCTACGGTTCGCTGCACCCGCGCCAGACCGTCGACCGGCTGCTGCTCGAACCGCTCGACATTCACGGTTTCGGCGACACCGAAAAACGCATCCAGCGCGCGCTCGACGAGGTCGGTCTCGGTTCCGGCTTCCGCTTCCGCTACTCGCATCAGCTCTCGGGCGGCCAGCGCCAGCGCGTGGCGATCGCCCGCGCGCTGATCCTCGAACCGTCAGTGCTTCTGCTGGACGAGCCGACCTCGGCGCTCGATGCCTCGGTGCAGGCCGAGGTGCTCAACCTGCTCGAACAGGTGCGCCGCGACCGCAAGCTGACCTTCGTCATGGTCAGCCACGACCTCGGCGTCATCACCCACATGTGCGAGCGGCTGATGGTGATGCAGAGCGGCGAGGAGGTCGAACGGCTGGAAGCTGGCGATCTCGCAACCCGCAATGTCGCCAAGGACTATACGCGCAATCTGCTTGTCGCGAGCGAAGGTTTCGTCCGCGACGCATAGGGCAGTTCTGGAGTGCGGGAGCCGTTTTCCGCGCTTCAAGGAAAGGCGAAAATGCCCTGATGGGCGGCTTGCGCGCGGAAGCACTTGCCTGCAATTCTGGGCCGGAAATTCTGGACTGCAGGGGGCGGCCGCCCCTCATCCGCAACCCGCATCTCAGGTGACAAATATGCTCCTTGGTATCGACCCTCTGCTCGGCCCTGACGTGCTCTATGTGCTCCGCGCCATGGGCCATGGCGACGACCTGATCATCGCCGATGCCAATTTTCCGGCCGATGCGATGGCGAGGCAGACCGTCTTCGGCCGGCCGCTACGTATCGACGGCGACATCGTCAGCGTCATGAAGGCGGTGCTGTCGGTGATGCCGGTCGACACCTTCGTCGACGACGCCTTCGGCCGCATGGAAGTGGTCGGCAAGCCGAACGAGATCCCCGACGTCCAGCGTGAGGTCGGCAAGTTGATCGAGGGCACGGCCACCAAGATGGTCGGCATCGAGCGCTTCGCCTTCTACGAGCGCGCCAAGAAGGCCTATGCCGTCATCCAGACCCAGGAACGCCGCTTCTACGCCGACTTCGCCGTGCGCAAGGGCGTAGTGCCGCCAGGGGCGTGAGGTCCGCCTTCATCGGCACAGGTTTCTGAGAGCCAGCAATTCCCTTGAAAGGGCGCAGCCGCCCCTCATCCGCCTGCCGGTACCTTCTCCTCGTAATGACGGGGAGAGGGTAAGGGTGAGGGGCAGCGCCAAGCTCTCCGATACGCAGGAGCTAAAGCAAAGCCCGCCTACGACAGCGACAGCTTCGCAGCCACGTCCTTGAGCAACACCAGTGTCTGGTCGATGTCGGCCTGCCTGTCGTCGATCCGCAGGATGTAGGGGCAGGTCAGCACGGCGATGGCATAGCCGTCGGGCGAGAGGATCGGCACCGAGATGTCGTCGATGGCGCGCATCTGCTGGCTCGGGCCGACGCGGTGGCCGGCCTCGCGATAGCCTGTCAGGATCGGCTCCAGTTTTTCACGCGCGCTTGCCTGCTTGGTGCCTTCCCAGCGCGCGGCGGCTTCGGATTGCGAATGCGGGTCCTGGAAAGCAAGCAGTATGTGGCCGGAACTCGTCGTCAGCAGATCGATGTGAGCGCCGATGCGGATGCCGAATTCCCAGTTGCCCGGCGGGCTGGCATGCGCCACCACGATCGAGGCGTCGCGGTCGGGCGCCACCAGATGGCATGACTGGCCGGCGGCGATCGAGAACGCATCCATCAACGGCTGGGCGCGGGCCACCAGCCGCCGGATGGGCGGGTGCCGGTGGGCGAGGATGAACAGCTTCATGGTCAGCGCGTAACGGTCGCCCTCGGGCGAGCGGCTGACGAAGTCGCGCGCCACCAGGCGTTCGAGCATGCGGTAAACCTCGCTCGGCCCACGCCCCATCGCCTCGCCGATCTCGGCCCGGGTCAGGCCACCCGGCTGCTCCGAAAGCAGCTCGAGAATGTCGAGCCCCTTGTCTAGCGCCGGGGCGCGGTAGCGCTCGTCCTTGTCGACGCTGTTGGCGGTCTTTGCCGGTCCTTTTGGCATGACGCGAAATCCTCCCTCTCGACCGGCCTCACGATTCCCCATTGCAAGGTCAGTTCATTTATGAATAGTATGTTCGTATATAGACAGAAGCGCAAGCAGTTTGCTGGGAGGAGCGACGGTTATGCGACTAAGCGGGAAACGCATTTTCATTTCCGCCGCCGCCCAGGGCATCGGCCGCGCCAGCGCGCTGGCCTGCGCCAATGAGGGCGCCCATATCATCGCCACCGACATCAATGACGGGGCGCTCAAAGCGCTTGCGGCCGAGCACAACAACATTGAGGTCCATCGCCTCGACGTGCGCGACGCCAAGGCGGTGGCAAGCTTCGCCGCCGGCCAGGCGCCACTCGACGGGCTCTTCAACTGCGCCGGCTTCGTGCACAACGGCACGATCATGGACTGCAGCGACGAAGACTGGGATTTCAGCTTCGACCTCAACGTCAAGAGCATGTACCGCACGACCAAGGCGTTCCTGCCCGGCATGCTCGAACGCGCCGAAAAGACCGGCGCCGTGTCGATCCTCAACATGGCCTCGATGGCCTCGTCGATCAAAGGCTTCCCAAACCGGCTGCTCTACGGCGCAACCAAAGCCGCCGTCATCGGCTTCACCAAGGGCATGGCTGCCGACTATGTCCGCCGCGGCGTGCGCTGCAACGCGCTCTGCCCCGGAACCGTCGACACACCCTCGCTGCGCGGCCGCATCGCTGCCGCCGCCGACCCTGTGCAGGCGGAAAAGGACTTCATCGCCCGCCAGCCCATCGGCCGGCTCGCCACCGTCGACGACATCGCGCCGCTGGTGGTCTACCTGTTGTCCGACGATTCGCGCTTCGTCACCGGCCAGGCAGTCCTGGTCGACGGCGGCGTCACGATCTAGGCGGAGCGACGGCCATGATCGAAAGGATCGACGGCCACTGCCACTACTGGGCGCTCCAGCGCGGCGACTATGGCTGGCTGACGCCTGACGCCGCCCATCTCGCGCCAATCTACCGCGACTTCGGCGCAGCCGAGATGCGCCCGCTGGCGAAAGCCGCCGGCATCGCCAGGCGCATTCTCGTCCAGGCAGCGCCGACGGAGGCCGAGACGCGGTACCTGCTCGACCAGGGACGCGACGACGAGGCCGTTGCCGGCGTCGTCGGCTGGGCTGACCTGTCCTCCGCCGACAGCATCGCCACGCTCGAACGTTTCGCTGCCGATCCGTTGTTCAAGGGCGTGCGGCCGATGCTGCAGGACTTGGAAGACGTCGACTGGATCGCCACCCGCCCGCATCCGGAAGCTATCGCGGCGCTCAAGCGTCTCAGCCTGCGTTTCGACGCGCTCGTCTTGCCGCAGCATCTGCAGGCGCTCAGGCGTTTCGTGGAGACGCACCCCGACCTGCCCGTCGTCATCGACCACGCCGCCAAACCCGCTTTCGCAGCCCCTGCCGACGATCCGCGCCATGGCTTATGGCGGTTCGGCATGGCCGAGCTATCGGGGCACACGCAGGTCCATTGCAAGGTCTCGGGCCTGCTCACCGAACTGCCCGAGGAGCACCGCACGACGACCAAGGCCGCGGCTGAAGCGCTGCGCCCTACAATCTGCAGCCTGCTCGACTGGTTCGGCCCGGACCGCCTGATCTGGGGCTCGGACTGGCCGGTGCTGACGCTGGCCAGCCCCTTCGCTTTCTGGGACGAAGTCACGGCCCGCCTGCTCGACGGCCTTGGCCAGCGCGAACGCGCGGCCATCCTCGGCGGCACCGCGGCCCGCTTCTACGGCATCGAGGGAGGCCGCGCATGAGCGCCCTCGTCGTCATGAAGGACATTGGCAAGTCGTTTCCGGGCGTGCGCGCCCTGCACAATGCCCAACTCGAGCTGCTGTCGGGCGAAGTGCATGCCCTGATGGGCGAAAACGGCGCCGGCAAGTCGACGCTGATGAAGATCCTCGCCGGCATCTACCGCCGCGATGCAGGCGAAATCCTGCTCGACGGCAAGCCGGTCGAGATCAACTCGCCGCGCCAGGCCCAGGACCTCGGCATCGGCATCATCCACCAGGAACTCAATCTGATGCCGCATCTGACGGCGGCGCAGAACATCTTCATCGGCCGCGAGCCGCGCAAGGCCGGCGGCCTGCTGCTCGACGAGGCGAAGCTCAACGCCGACGCCGCCGAGATTTTTGCTTCGATGCATCTCAAGCTCGACCCGCGCACACCGGTCGGCGGGCTGACGATCGCCCGCCAGCAGATGGTCGAGATCGCCAAGGCGCTGTCCTACCGCTCGCGCGTGCTGATCATGGACGAGCCAACGGCAGCGCTCAACGACGCCGAGATCGCGGAACTCTTCGCCATCATCGCCAGGCTGAAGGCCGAGGGTGTCGGCATCGTCTACATCTCGCACAAGATGGACGAACTGAAGCGCATCGCCGACCGCGTCACGGTCATGCGCGACAGTGAATACATCGGCACGGTTCCGGCCGCCGAAACGCCCGTCGACAGGATCATCTCGATGATGGTCGGCCGCGCGCTGACCGACGAGCGGCCGGACATTCCCGACCACAGCAAGTCCGAGATTGTGCTGGAGGTCAAAAACCTCAATCGCGGTACAGTCATCCGCGATGTCAGCCTGTCCGTCCGCAAGGGCGAGATCCTCGGCTTCGCTGGCCTCATGGGCGCGGGCCGCACCGAGGTGGCGCGCGCCATCTTCGGCGCTGACCGCCGCGACAGCGGCGACATCTTCATGCATGGCAAGAAGGTCGACATCCGCATCCCCAGGGACGCGGTACGCGCCGGGATCGGCTACCTCTCCGAGGATCGCAAGCATTTCGGCCTCGCCACCGGCATGGACGTTCGCAACAACGTTGTCTTGGCGAGCCTTGCCCGCTTCACCGGTCCTGGCGGGCTGCTGAAAGAGGGCGCCATGCACGATGTCGCCGCCCGCTACATCGACCAGCTCGCGATCAAGACCCCGTCGGACCGGCAGGAAGTACGCCTGCTCTCGGGCGGCAACCAGCAGAAGATCGTCATCGCCAAATGGCTGCTGCGCGACTGCGAGGTGCTGATCTTCGACGAGCCGACGCGCGGCATCGACGTTGGCGCCAAGAATGAGATCTACAAGCTCTTGAACGCGCTGGCCCAGCAGGGCCGCGCCATCATCGTCATATCCTCTGAGTTGCCGGAGGTACTCCGGCTCAGCCATCGAATCGCGGTGATGTGCGAAGGGCGACTGACCGGCATCCTGCCCGGCGGCGCCAGCCAGGAAGAGATCATGCATCTGGCGACGCTTCGTGGCGATGCCGCCAACCAGAACAAACAAAAGACGGCAAAGGGAGAGGCCAAATGAGTGCAGCAGCATCCACGGCGAGCGCCTCGGCCGTTTCGCGATTTTCAGGCGCGCAACACCGGCTGCTCGCCTTCGCCAGCCTGATCATCCTGGTCGCGGTGTTCAGCTTCGCCTCGCCCAACTTCATGCAGACGTCCAACATCATCGCCATCCTGCAGGCGACGTCGGTCAACGGCGTGCTGGCGATTGCCGCGACCTTGGTCATCATAACCGGCGGCATCGACCTGTCGGTCGGCACGCTGATGACCTTCTGCGCGGTGATAGCGGGCGTGGTGCTCACCTTCTGGGGCATGCCGCTCGGCCTCGGCGTGCTGGCCGCGATCCTGGCGGGTGCCGCCAGCGGCACGCTGTCGGGCACCTTCGTTGCCAAGCTCAAGATCCCGCCCTTCATCGCCACGCTCGGCATGATGCTGATCCTCAAGGGCCTGTCGCTGGTGATCTCGGGAACCCGCCCGATCTATTTCAACGGCACGCCCGGCTTCACCCAGATCTCGCAAGGGTCGCTGTTCGGCTCGGTCATTCCTGGCTTGCCCATTCCCAACGGTGTGCTGATCCTGTTCCTGGTGGCGATCGCGACGAGCTTCATCCTCGAGCGCACCATCCTCGGCCGCTTTACCTTCGCGCTCGGCTCCAACGAAGAGGCGGTCAGGCTGTCCGGCGTCAACACCGACCGCTGGAAGATCGCGGTCTACGCCCTCGCCGGCTCGATCTGCGGCATCGCCGGCCTGCTGATCGCCTCGCGCCTGAACTCGGCCCAGCCGGCGCTTGGCCAGGGTTACGAGCTCGACGCCATTGCGGCTGTCGTCATCGGCGGCACCTCGCTGTCGGGCGGCCGCGGCACCATCATCGGCACGCTGATCGGCGCACTCATCATTTCCGTGCTCGCCAACGGCCTGCGCATCCTTTCGGTCGCCCAGGAATGGCAGACCGTGGTCACCGGCTCGATCATCATTCTCGCCGTCTACACCGACATTCTGCGGCGCCGCAGGCTTTGAGGAAGCTTGCTTCGCGCAGCGCCGGGGCGCTGCGCCAACATCAAGAAGAGAGCGAAAACGCTCCACCAGCAGAGATCAACAACCAAGGTTCAATCGGAGGAAACATGTTCACCAGACGCACTGTGCTTGGCGCCCTCAGCGCCATGACGATCCTCGGCTACGGCTCGACCATGGCAATGGCCCAGGACAAGATGTACATCCCGCTGATCTCCAAGGGCTTCCAGCACCAGTTCTGGCAGGCCGTGAAGGCGGGTGCCGACAAGGCAGCTGCCGATCTCGGAGTCGAAGTCACCTTCGAAGGCCCTGACTCGGAGACCCAGGTCGACCGCCAGATCGACATGCTCGCCGCAGCGCTTGCCAAGAAGCCGGCGGCGATCGGCTTC
>Ga0209902_101491_pt1 | contig 10971 bp, 9 predicted proteins | sample FECB27metaG_FD_188304 | JGI IMG/M metagenome (GOLD analysis project Ga0209902, IMG submission 188304) | Cyanobacterial communities from the Joint Genome Institute, California, USA - FECB-27 (SPAdes) (version 2) | ecosystem: Environmental > Aquatic > Thermal springs > Hot (42-90C) > Microbial mats ...
AGGAAATCAGGCTCAATGTGCTCGAGCAGGGAAACCCGAGTTTCCAGGCCTTCGGACTATGGGCGCATCCGCGCGACAAGGCGGTCGATTATCTGAAGATGGATTACTGGCTGGACTATGCCCGGCTGGCCGAACGCGGACTGTTCGACAATTTCTTCCTGGCCGACGTCTATGGTTTCCCGGACGTCTATGAGGGGAGCGCCGCCGGCGCGCTGCGCAACGGATCGCAGGCGCCCAGCCTCGACCCCTCCGTGATCGTCGCGGTGATGGCCACCGCCACCAAGAATCTCTGCTTCACCATGACGGGCAGCGCATCCTACGAAGCGCCCTACAGCTTCGCGCGGCGCATCTCGACGCTCGACCATATCACCGGCGGACGGCTCGGCTGGAACATCGTCACCAGCTATCTGCGCAACGGCGCGCTCGCCATGGGCCGGCCCAAGCTGACCGAGCACGACCTGCGCTACGAAATGGCCGACGAGTTCCTGGAGGGCGTCTATCGCCTGTGGGAACAGAGCTGGGCCGAAGGCGCGCTGGTCAAGGACAAGGAGAGCCGGATCTATGCCGAGCCCTCGCTGATCGACTCGATCGAATTCAACGGCGAATATCACCAGTTCAAGGCGATCAGCGCGGTCGAACCCTCTCCGCAGCGCACCCCGGTGCTGTTCCAGGCTGGCGGATCCGAGCGCGGCCGCCGTTTCGCCGCCACCCATGCCGAGGGCGTCTATCTGAACGGAACCAAGCCCGAGCTGGTCGCGGCGCAGGTCGCGCGCATCCGGGCGGCCGCCGCCGAACAGGGCCGCGATCCGCAATCGCTGAAATTCTTCACCGGCATCTCGGTGTTCGTCGACGAGACGGAGGCGCTCGCGAAGGCGCGCTACGCCGATTACAAGAAATACAGCAGCTTCGAGGGGCTGATCGCGATGATGTCGGGCGTGATGGGCATCGACCTGTCCAACTATCCGCTCGACCAGCCGATCACATATGAGAAGAACGACGCCAACCAGTCGGCGCTGGAGATGTTCACCCGCAACAACCAGTGGACGCTGCGCCAGGTGCTCGACGAAAAGGCGCTGTGCGGCACCAATGTCGCGCTGATCGGCACCGCCGAACAGGTGGCCGAGGAAATGGCGCACTGGATGGAGGTCTGCGACATCGACGGCTTCAACGTCGCGCGCATCGTCGCGCACGAGACGCTGGAGAATTTCGTCGATATGGTCGTCCCCGAACTCCAGAAGCGCGGCCTCTACAAGACCGAATACCGCCCCGGCACCTTTCGCGAAAAGCTGTTCGGCCATGGCCGGATCGCCAGCGACCACATGGCGGGTGGCTTCAGCCGGTAGACGAATATCCGTCATTGCGAGCGAAGCGAAGCAATCCAGGGATGCATCAGCACCTGGATTGCTTCGTCGCTACGCTCCTCGCAATCACGTCGGGAGTGCTTCGACTCTAAGCCAACGCCGCCAGATAAGCCCCCCGAGCCCCCTCGATCGAGACGATCACCTCGTCGAGCAGTTCGCGATTGGCCATGGCGACGATCCGCGCGACCGATGCACGGCCGGACAGGCGGCTCCACCAGCCCGTCGTGCGCGGCAATCTTTTGGTCCAGGCGGCGGACATGCCGAATTCGTCCAGCCGCAGCATGATCGGCATCATCGCGCAATCGGCGAGCGTGATGCGATCGTCCGCCAGCCAGTCGTGATCCGCGAGCGATGCCTCGATCCGGTCGAGCATCTTGCGCAGCGAGGCAAGGCCGGCGGGCACGAAGGGGGAGTCGAGCCCACGCAGCACGCAATCCTCGCGCATCAGGCGTCCGGCATGGTCGGTCATCGCGTTCAGCATGACCGACAGCCTTTCGGTATCGATCGGATCGCCGAACATGCCGCGGATGAAGGTGGCGGCGGTGATCGCGCCCAGAGCGGGGAAATATTTCTCGTCGATCAGTTTCAGCCACAGATCGCATTGCGCGCGCCGCCAGGGATCGCCGGGCTGGAGCGCCGGGCCGGCATAGGCATCGTCAAGGTAACGCATGATGATCGAGGATTCGACGAGCGGACGGCCGTCGTCGAGCACCAGCGTCGGCACCACGCCGTCCGGATTGAGCGCACGATATTCCGGCGTCCGCAGATAGAGCCGGTCCAGCTCGAGCGTGCCGACCGGCGCGCCCTTTTCAAGCAGCGCCATCAGCGCCTTTCGCGCGCAGGTGGCATGATGCATCACATAGAGCTCGGCCATCGGCCCTCCCCTTCCTTTCAGTGATCGATGATCGGACGCGCGGTTCAGGCGCGCAGCCGGACCTCGACCGCTTCATAATCGTCAGACACGGCGCTGTCGTGCCAGTCGGCATTGCCCGGGATGACGATCAGGTCGCCGACGCCCGCGCGGAGCCCAGCCCCGTCCACCTCGACGTCGCGCCAACCCTGCATCACGAAGATGAAGCGATAGGGATCGTCGTGCCGGCTGATGCCCGGCTCGAACGGCTCGGTGCGCGAACGGACATGGCGGCGTATGTCGAATTGCGCGTCATAGGGAGCGGCGACGGGATAGCCGTAATCGATGACCCCGCGGACCGATGCGGTGCGCACCGCATCGCGGCTGCCCCAGATACGCGCCGGCGTCTCGACGTCGCGCGCCGGCATCGCCGCCTCGGTCGTGCCGAAGCTGCCGGGAAAGGTGATCTCCGCCACCTGATAATCGGCCGAGGGATTGCTGACGTCGTGCATGACATGGCCGGGGATGAACAATATGTCGCCCTTGCCCGCGCGGGCATAGGTGTCGCCCTGAAATCCGAGCTCGATCGACCCCTCGAGCACGAACGCCACCTGCAGGTCGCAGTCGTGATAATGCCAGGGGCTGCCGAAGGCCGGCTTGTCGACGAAATGGTCGGGCACGGTCGAAATGGCGCGCGCGGCCTCGCCGGTCACGTCCTGCAACCGATAGTCGATGGTCCAGCCCGCGGCGGAGCGATGCGCCTGACCCGGCTGGTGCGCCATCTGCACGCGATGATCGGCCGCCTTGCGCACCAGCACGCCGGTTCGCACGCTGCTGTCTTGGTTCAGGTCAGTCGCCATCATGCATACTCCGTCCCTCTCTCCATATCCTGTTAGCAGCAGCGCCCGGGCCGTGCCCAATCACGAAATCGCCGCTCCCTCATGCGATGTTCCGATGCCCGGCGCCGCGAAACGCGGCAGGGTGAGGAACAGAAATGCTGCGCAGCATAATGCGACGGTCGCCGCGACCAGCGCCTGGCCGTATCCGCCCGCCCAATCCGACCAGAAGCCGTAGAGCGAGGTCGACGTCATGGTGCCGACCACCATCACCGTGAACAGCAGGCCGTAGATGCGGCCGAAGAAGCGCGCCGGAAAATAGCGGGAGACGAGATAGGCGGCGAGGTCGAACTCCGCGCCGATCACCAGCCCGACCGCGAAAGCGCCCACCGCCGCTGTCGACGCGCCGCCGAATGCGAGCAGTCCGACACCGATCGCCGCGGTGATCGTGACGGCGGAAGCGACGAAGGGCGCGAACACCCGGTCGATGATCACCCCCACCGCCAGCCGCGAGACGATCATGACCGCGCCGATCACGCCCGCGAACATCGCGGCGCGCTGAGGCGCGACACCATGATCGGTCAGCAGCGGGATGAAATGGACGAGGATGCCGGTGACCGAGACCTGGATCAGGAAAAAGCCGATCGCGAGCGTGCGGAAGATCGGCTGCGCGAGCATCCGTCCCAACGATTGCCGTGCGTCGGTCGCGGTGGCGGCCGTCTCGACCGGTTCGGCGCGACGATGACGCCAGACCGGCCACGCGACGAGCGGCAGGGTGATCAGGCTGAGCGCCGCGACCGCGCGATAGGCGGCGCGCCAGCCATCCTCCGCGACGATGCCGCTCAGGATGCTGGGTGCGATCATGCTGGTGACGCCGATGCCGAGGAGACCCAGGCCGAGCGCGGTGCCGCGTGCGCGATCGAAACCGGTCGCGACGATCCGCGACATGATCAGGGTGGTCGCCCCCGCCCCGGCGATGCCGAGCGCGGCGAGGATCGCGAGGAAGATCGCATAGCTGCCGTCGAGCATGCCGAGCAGTGCAAAGGCGATCGCTGTGGAACCCAGCGAGACGGGCACCATCAGCGCGACCCCGCGCCGATCGGCGAGCATGCCCGCGAACGGCGCCATGAGCGCGGTGATGCCGAGATAGAGGGTGATGCCGAACGAGATCCTGCCGCGCGTCCAGCCGAATTCGTCCTGCAGCGCGGGCATGAACACGCCGGCGGTATAGGGGACGAGCACGGTCGGACCGACGCCGCTGCCCAGCATGACGGCGAGGATCAGCAGCCATCGCGACCGCAATTCCCCCAGCGCCGATCCCGGCGACCCGTCGTTCATGCATCCTCCCGGCACGCGGCGCGACCATGGTCCGCACCGTCGCAGGCAGAGTAACGCGTGCATGCCGCCCCGGCGCATGATGAAAATCGGCGCCGGCCATGCGATCTTTTGATGATCGCCACGGCGGCATTTGCGGATAGCCCGGGAAAAATGGCGGAGACGTTCGCCGGCGGGAGAGAGAGAGATGGCCGAAACGCAGGCGCGTACCGAAATCGGCTTCATCGGACTGGGATCGATGGGATCATGCCTGGCGCGCCGCCTGCTCGCGCGCGGCCGCGCGGTCGCAGGCCATGACCCGAGCGAGCCGGCGATGCGCGATTTCGTCGCCGCGGGCGGGCGCGCCGCTGCATCGCTGGAGGATCTGGCGGCGACGTCGCCCGTACTGCTGCTGGCCCTGTCCAGCATCGACGTGTTCCGCGGCGTGATCGACCGGATCGTCGCCGCACCCGGGGGCGGCGGCGTGGTGATCGACATCAATACCCTGTCGCCCGACGACAAGCGCGCCGCGCGCGACCGGTTGGCCGCTGCCGGCTGGCGCATGCTCGACTGCACCATTTCCGGCACGCCCGAGATGGTCGCGCGCGACCTGCACGGTTTCTATGTCAGCGGCGATGCCGAGGATGCGCAAGCGGTGGCGCCGCTGATCGCCGACATCGTCGACGCCCCCTTCGACATGGGTGAGTTCGGCAATGCCGCGATCATCAAGCTGGTGATCAACCATATGGTTGTCTGCCACAATGTCGTCGCGGCGGAGGCGATGAGCCTGGCGCTGAAGGCGGGGCTGGACGCCGAGACCGTCTATCGCACGGTCACCGCGAGCGCGGGGACGTCGCGCATCTTCGAGGTGCGCGGCCGGATGATGGCCGACCAACGCTATCCGCCGGAGACGATGTACCAGTTGATCGTCGACAAGGATGCGCTGGTGATCGCCGAGATGGCCCGCACGCTGCGCCATCCGCTGCCCATGTTCGCTCCCGCCGTTCAAGCGCATGTCGAGGCATTGACGACGCGCTGGGCGAACACCGATCCCGCATCGCTCTGCGCGGTGATGGAGGAACGATCGGGCGTGGAACGGCGGCGCCCCCGATCGTGACCGAACCCTTCGACCATATCGTCGTCGGCGCGGGCACCGCCGGCTGTGTGCTCGCCAACCGGCTGAGCGCCGATCCGCGTCGCCGCGTGCTGCTGATCGAGGCAGGCGAAGACCATGCGCCGGGCAGCGAACCCAGAAGCATTCGCGACGCCTTTCCCAGTTCGGTCGCCGAACCCGCATTCTTCTGGCCGGGTATCCGCGCGCAGGTGACCGAGCGCGACGGCGATATCCGCCCTTATCAGCAGGCGCGGGTGATGGGCGGCGGATCGAGTATCATGGGCATGATCGCGCTACGCGGCCTGCCCGCGGATTATGACGGATGGCGCGACGCGGGTGCAGAGGGCTGGGGCTGGGACGACATCCTGCCCGATTTCCGCCGGCTCGAACGCGATCTGGACTTCCACGGCCCGATGCATGGTGGCGACGGCCCGATGCCGATCCGGCGCCATACGCCCGAAAGCTGGCCGATCTTCTGCAAGGCGGTGGCGCGCGCAATGGGTGAGCGTGGCTATCCGCTGGTGGCCGACGCCAATGGCGATTTCCGCGACGGCATCGTCGCTACGCCAATGACCAACCTGCCCGCGGGCCGCATCTCCTCCGCCATGGCCTATCTGACGCCCGAAGTGCGACGGCGGCCCAATCTGGAGATACGCTGCGCCACCCAGGCGATCGCGCTGCTCACCGAAGGGCAGCGCATTGCGGGCATCCGCACCCGGCGCGACGGGCAATTGACGGACGTCCCCGCGCGCGAGGTGATCCTGGCGATGGGCGCGCTCCATTCGCCCGCCCTGCTCCAGCGCTGCGGCATCGGCCCGGCCCAGAGGCTGCGCGCGGCGGGCATTCCGGTGATCGCCGATCGCCCCGGCGTCGGCGCGAACCTGCTCAATCACCCCGCGCTCTACGTCGCCACGCATCTCGAACGCCGTGCGCGACAGCCCGCTGCGCAACGCGCCTGGAGTCAGAACAGCCTGCGCTACAGCTCCGCGCAGCCCGGCTGCCCGCCCGGCGACATGCTGATGTTCGCCTTTGCCCGGACAAGCTGGCATGCGCTGGGCCGAGCGGTCGGATCGCTGAACGTCGCCGTGTACAAATCCTTTTCGCGCGGAACGGTGGCGGTGCGCGGCCCCGATCCGGACATGCCGCCCGACATCGATTTCCGCCTGCTCTCCGACCGGCGCGACCGCGACCGGCTGATCGCCGGCGTCCGCTTCGTGCTGGAGCTGCTGGTCGATCCGGGAGTCGCGGCGCAGCGGCACCAGGCATTCATCGCCAAGGGCTATATGGCGCAGCGGCTGGCCCGCCCGCGCATGTCGAGCGCGATCGCGGCGCAGGGGATCGCGGCATTGCTCGACGGACCCGCCGCGCTGCGCCGGCGCCTGCTGGCCGACGACACGATCGATCCCGCCGCCCTGCTCGCCGACCCGCACGCGCTTGCCGCGCTGGTCGAGGCGAATGCCTTTCCGATGGGCCATGTCTCGGGCACGTGCCGGATCGGCCGCGAAGACGATCCACTGTCGGTGCTCGATCCGGCATGCCGCGTCCGCGGCGTTTCCGGGCTGCGCGTGGTCGACGCGTCGATCATGCCCGCGATCACCACCGCCAACACGCATCTGCCCACGCTGATGATCGGCGAACGGGCGGCACGCGCCATATTGTTCGATCCGCCCGGACGCTGATCGGCGATCGATGACCGCTAGAATGTGATCTCGACGGACGGCGCGCTGCGCTTCGCTTCGCCGTGATAGACCGCCTCGATATTGTTGCCGTCCGGATCGATCAGGAAGGCCGCGTAATAGCCGGGATGATAAGGGCGTTCGCCCGGCGCACCATTGTCGGTGCCGCCACCGGCGAGCCCGGCCTTGTGGAAATCGTCGACAGCCGCGCGGTCCTTGGCCTGAAAGGCGAGGTGATGCCGGCCGGTCAGCTTGCCCTGCGCCGCCTGGCTGTCGGCGGTGGAGACGAACAGTTCGTCCACCCAGAAATAATCGTCCTCGCTGCCGCCGATCGGCATGTCGAGCACCTCGAAGATCGCCTCGTAGAAGCGACGGCTGGCCCGCAGGTCCGCGACCACCAGCTGGATATGGTCGATCAGGCGACCGCGATGAAGTTGCTGCGTTTCCATGTCCGACGCCTCATGGTTCGAATGCCCCGCCGCCCCGGAAACGTGCTTTTCGCCGTCCACGTTCCGCAGCCGCATCTTTTCGGTCGCCGGATCGCGCCGGGACGGGCATGGATTGCGGCATGTGTGTCCTGGCCTTTGCATGGCGATCGCATCCCCGCTGGCAATTGATCGCGGCGGGCAATCGCGACGAGCTCCACGCCCGCCCAGCCGCGCCGCTCGCGCGCTGGGAGCGGCCCGACGGATTGATCGCGGGGCGCGATCTTGCATCGGGCGGAACCTGGCTGGGCGTGTCCGAGCGGGGGCGTTTCGCGGTCGTCACCAATCTGCGCGGACATGGCGGGCCGGATCCCGATCGCGCGTCACGCGGAGCGCTCGTCGCCGACCTGTTGTCGGGGAACGGCGCCTATGCCGATCCCGATCGCGCGACGCTTTCGGATTTCAACCCGTTCAACCTGATCGTCGCCGACCGTCAGCGCGCGCTGTTCCTGTCGAACCGGCCGGACGCGATCCGCAGCACGCTGGAGACCGGGATCTACGGCGTGTCGAACGGGACGCTGGACGAACCCTGGCCCAAGACGCTGCGACTGAAGGCGATCATGCTCGACTGGATCGTGCGCGACGCCAGCCGGCCCGAAGCGCTGCTCGACGGATTGGCGGAGGACGTGCTGCCCGATGCCGGGATCCATTTGGCCGGCCCTTCGGACGTACCGCTTGAGCCCGCGCTTTCGCCCATTTTCATCCGGCATCCGGTCTACGGCACGCGATGCAGCACCGTCGTCGCGATCGACGATCGCGGCCGGGGCATCATCGTCGAGCGGCGCTATATGGCGACAGGCGAAGTGGCGGGACAGACGTCACTGCACTTCGCCTGGCCGGAATAGGGTCTATCGGGCGCTCGGGCGCACCGTGATCGGGTTGCGCTCGACGCGGCCGTCGATGATCTGCTTGGCAAAGGCCTTGCGAAGTTCATGCGCACCCACGCTGGTCGAACAGACGACGCGCGTGCCCTTTCGCGGCAGGCTCTCGATCGTGCTGATGCGGATACCGAGCTTGTCGCAGGTGCTGACGACGGATGTTTCCGTGGCATCCAGGTTCATGGCGCGGCTCATGCGCCGAGTCCGATCATGGGGTGCGAAGGGCGGAGGATCATGATGCATTGCTCCCGTCTGCAAGCGGGGGCGCAATGTCCCTCAGCCGCGCGAGCTTGGATTTCCGTTTCGCGCGATGCGCTCCCCTAGCACGGGGAGCGTACAACGCCGCCTGTTATTTCGAGGCGAACTGGCCCGGCTCGGCACTGAAATGATCCTTCGCATGTGCGCGGGCGGCGGCGGCGGTCTTGAAACTCTCGTCCTGCAGCCTCGCGGTCACGATCGGATAGCCCTGCGAATTATAGCGGATATCGCGGACGGTCAGGCGGAACTGGCCGCTTTCGTCCTTGGCGATCAGAAACGGGCGAATGGGCTCTCTGGACATAAGATCTTCCTGTTCGGAAATATGAAAAGGCCAGGCGAGGCCAAAGGCCCCGCCTGGCGGCGTTGGGTCAGCCGAGCAGTTCGGCCACGATCTTGCGAAGTTCCTTGCCCGACAATGTCGCCGGGCGGGACTGGCCATTGGGTCGCGCGTTCGATCCGTGATCGAAGGCAAGCGAGAGCCGGGGCCGATGGGTAACGAAATTCTCTGTAGTCATGATATCCTTTGGCAGCACCTTGCCGCCGTTCAGTACGAATGCGCGACGTCCGACGCGCCGCACGAATGCGCGCGTCTCGAAAAAAGGGAAGAACCGTGAACCGGTAGGAAGCGTGAGCTTCGCGCCAAATCCTCCTGCCGTTTCGGCATCCGCAACTGGCGGCGCACGAAGCGAGGGGAAGAGCCAAGGTCCGTCTCAAGCGACGTCGACATGACGGATATAGCGCAGCCATACCGAATTATCAACGACAGCCGTCCCGCTATCGCATCGCCTGACGCTGGAGAGCGCCGCAATCGGCATCCTCGGCGGTATCGCCCTGCTTGCCCGTCACTGCCCGCCCGATCATCCCGAGCACCCCGCCAAGCGACCTGGCGCGTTTCGGCACGCGGACATCGGGCGCCTGGATCGTGCCGCCGACAGGAATGCTGCCGGGCAGGCGCAACAGGCTGTCCTTCTTGGGGGCGCCGGCCAGCGACAGCGACAGCCGTTCGTCGGCCAGCGCGATCGTGCCGGTGACACTGGTCAGTGCGCGAGAGGTATCGATGATCACCGGCGCCGCGCTCGCGCGGCCGTCGCGCACGTCGAAGCGCGCCAGCATGCAGCGCAGCACCGCCTGACGGTCGGGATCGGTGGTGATGCCGCGGCCGACATCCAGCCCGAGCAGCGAGGCGGTGCGCGCGGGGATCGCGCCGTCGCGCGCGAACAGCGCGACCCGCCCGCTCGACCGACCGACTGCAGCGCGGATCGTGCGACCGGGCCCCGTCAGCCTGGCACGCCCGGTCAACGCCCCATCGACCGCCGCCGCCGGGAAGAAATCGAGCATGCGCGCTTCGTGCAGGTCGAGCGCGAGGGTCAGTACGGGGGCGCCGCCGCGCTGGTCGACGACGACACGCCCGTCGATCCGGCCCCGATCGAGCGCAAGTGTGAGCGGCGCAATCTCCATCCGGCTGCGTTCGAGAACGAGCGTGCCGCGAAGCGAACGGAACGGCGCGGAACCGGGCCATAACAGCCGGTCGGCGCGAATCTCCAGCCGGCCGTCGGTCCTGTCAACGGTTGCCAGGTCGATCGCCGTGTCCGGGATCAGGCGATCGCCGTAGCGCGCGCGCTTGGCTGCGGCGATGCGCCGGCCCTCGTCGGATGCGAGGTCGTCGAAATCGAAGCGGCGCGCGGTGAGCACCCCGTCGATCCGCGTGCGTCCGTCGCGCTTCAGCACGGTTGCGCGGCCGGCGATGTCGGAGCGGCCGATCGTGCCGGCGAGCGTGCGGATCGTCCAGTCGCGGCCCTCGCGGCGCACATCCGCGGTCAGCGTCACTGGCTGTGTGGCGGGCAGGCCGGCCTCGATCACCTTATCGACCAGCGCGAGATCGTCGCCATGCGCCACGATGCGCGCGGTCAGATGCGCCGCATCGAACGGCCGGTCCATGGTGCCGGCGATACGCAAACCCACCGCCTGCCCACGGATGACCGCGGCAAAGGGCCATGGCCGCGCCGCGCCATCGTCGGCGACCGGCGCCCCGCGCGCACCGATCGTGACGAAATTGCCGCGGATATGGCCGCGCCCGGAGAGCGACAGGCCACGCGCATCCACCACCAGCTTCGCGACGAAATCGCGCGATTGTTTGTCGTCCCGGTAGCTGACGACGCCGTCGCGCACGCGCAACCGTTCGAGCGGCGGGCCGCCTCC
>Ga0209902_101494_pt1 | contig 10927 bp, 10 predicted proteins | sample FECB27metaG_FD_188304 | JGI IMG/M metagenome (GOLD analysis project Ga0209902, IMG submission 188304) | Cyanobacterial communities from the Joint Genome Institute, California, USA - FECB-27 (SPAdes) (version 2) | ecosystem: Environmental > Aquatic > Thermal springs > Hot (42-90C) > Microbial mats...
CCCGCCGCGTCGCGGTTCGATACGGTGCCCGATCCGATGATCGTGCCGGCGCCCAGCGCGCGCGTCTTCGCCGCATGCGCGACGAGCGTGCCGAAATCGAAGGTCATGTCGACGCCCGCATCGGCGCGACCGAAGGGCTGGCCGTTGAGGTCGACCATCAGCGCGCCGTGCAGCTTGCCGTCCTTCCAGCGGTCGCCAAGGCTTTCAGGCGTCACGAACACGGGAGACATGGCGCTGGCCGGCTTGGACTGGAAGAAACCGAAGCCCTTGGCGAGCTCGCCGGGGATCAGGTTGCGAAGCGACACGTCGTTGGTCAGCCCGACCAGACGGATCGCAGCCAGCGCCTGCTCGCGCGTCGCGCCCTGCGGCACATCACCGGTCACGACGACGACTTCGGCCTCCATGTCGCAGCCCCAGGTTTCGTCGGCGAGCGGGATCGGATCGCGCGGGCCGAGGAATCCGTCGGAACCGCCCTGATACATCAGCGGATCGTGCCAGAAGCTGTCCGGCATCTCGGCACTGCGTGCCTGCCGCACGAGCGCGACATGGTTCACATAGGCCGAGCCGTCCGCCCATTGATAGGCGCGCGGCAGCGGCGACGCCGCCTCGCGCTCGTGGAAACGCTCGCGGGGAATCACTTCATGTTCGAGGTCCGTGGCGAGATTCTCGAGATCGCCCGACAAATGATCCCAGTCGTCGAGGGCCGCCTGAAGCGTGGGCGCGATATGCGCTGCGTCGGCGTACCAGGCGAGATCGTTGGAGACGACGACAAGCCGGCCATCACGTCCGGATTTCAGGCTGGCAAGCTTCATATGGGATCCTCTCCGAATGGCTACCCCGGGGCGGGGCGGCGTTAGTATCAATTGAAACCAAATCTGTCCACGGGCCAAAATTGACGAAAACGGAAAGTCGCTTGACCATAACGTCAACTTGGGCTTCGTAGGGACAATATTCAGCCAAAACCCCTGAGAGGAAAGAGCCCATGTCCCTCGACGCACTCGCGCGCACCGCATATTCCGAAGATCACGAGGCGTTTCGCGACTCCGTGCGTCGTTTCATGCTCGAGGAAGTGGCGCCGAACGCCGCGAAATGGGACGAAGCGGGAATCGTCGACAAGGCGATCTGGACCAAGGCCGGCGCGCTCGGCCTGCTCTGCCCCACCGTCCCCGAGGAATATGGCGGACTGGGTCTCGATTTCGGCTATAACGCGATCGTCGACGAAGAAGCCGCCTATCATGGCGGCGTCGCGCTCGGTTTCTCGCTCCAGTCCGATATCGTCGTGAACTATATCGTCTCTTACGGATCCGAGGAGCAGAAGAAGACCTGGCTGCCCAGGCTCGTTTCGGGCGAAGCGGTTTCGGCGATCGCGATGACCGAGCCGGGCACCGGATCGGACCTTCAGGGCATCCGCACGACCGCGCGCAAGGATGGCAACCATTATGTCATCAACGGATCCAAGACCTACATCACCAACGGCCAGAATGCCGATCTGATCCTGGTCTGCGCCAAGACCGACACCGAAGTGCAGCCCGCCTGGAAAGGCGTGTCGATCATCCTGGTCGAGGCGGATCGCGAAGGTTTCAAGCGCGGACGCAATCTCGACAAGATCGGCCAGGATGCAGCCGACACCTCGGAACTGTTCTTCGAGGACGTCCGCGTGCCGATGACCAACTGCCTGGGCGAAGAAGGCAAGGGCTTCATCTATCTGATGAGCGAGCTGCCGCAGGAACGGCTGTCGATCGCGGTTTCGGCACAGGCATCCGCGCAGCGCGCCTATGACGAGACCGTCGCATTCACCAAGGATCGCAAGGCGTTCGGCAAGCCGGTCTTCGATTTCCAGAACACCCGCTTCACGTTGGCGGACATCAAAAGCAAGCTTCAGGTCGGCTGGGCGCATCTCGACTGGGCGCTGGCCCGGCATATGAAGCGCGAACTGACCCCTGAGGAAGGCGCCGCCGCCAAGCTGTGGCATACCGAACTGCAATGGGAAGTGATGGACAAGTGCCTGCAGCTTCATGGCGGCGCGGGTTATATGAACGAATATCCGATCGCCCGCGCATGGCGCGGCGCACGCGTCACCCGGATCTTCGGCGGCACCAACGAGATCATGAAGGAACTGATCGGGCGCAAGCTTTAGGCCGCCAGAACGGACGACCGGCGCGACGGCTTGCTCCAGATCAATCTGCGCACAGTTTACAGTGGTTTAGCCCGCTCCTAGGGTGATCATATGTATTCAGGCGCCGACGATCCGGGGCGGGATGGCCGTCGGTCAGCCGCTGACCCTGCCCTTCAGCCCTTTCACCTAGAGCTCCGCGCCGAAACGCGCGCGGATCACGAGGGGGTGGATCGCGCATTCGGATCGCTCGGGCTGGGCGACCGTGCCAGCTATGCCCGTTTCCTGAGCGCCCATGCGCGGATCCTGCCGGCGGCCGAAACCGCGACCGATCCGTCGGCGCTGCTGCCCGGCTGGCAGGGCCGCGCCGCCGCACTTGCCGGCGACCTTGCGGACCTGGGCATCGCGATGCCCGATCCCCTGCCCTTCCCGCCGATGACCGACGATGCCGCGCGCTGGGGGGCGATCTACGTCATCGAAGGATCGCGGCTGGGCGGCGCGATGCTTGCGCGCAGCGTCCCCAGCGAACTTCCGTCCGCCTATCTCTCCGCGCGGCACGGCCCCGGCGGCTGGCGGCTTATCCAGACCGCGATCGACGATGCCGCGGCGAACGCCGACGCGTCCTGGCGCAGCCGCGCGATTGCCGCCGCCCGCGCCACCTTTGCCGCCTATCGTCAGGCCGCCGCGATCGAGACGGCCGATGACTGACGAGAATCCGGCCGAATTCACGGTCGATCTGAGCAATTGCGAGCGCGAACCCATTCATGTGCTCGGCCAGATCCAGCCTTTCGGTTTCCTGATCGGGCTGGGCCCCGACTGGCTGGTGACGCGCGTCTCCGGCAATGTGGAATCATTCACCGGCGTCGCGCCCGACGCATGGCTCGGCCGCCCGATCGTGGAATTCGTCACCGAAAAGGCGCTGCACGCGATCCGCAACCGCCTGACCATGCTGCGTGGGCCCGACGCGGTGGAGCGATTGTTCGCACAGCCGCTGATCGAAGGGCGCCCGCCGGTCGACGTCGCGGTCCATATGAGCGGCGACACGATCGTGATCGAGGCCGAGCCCGCGATCGAAGAGGATCTGGAAGCGGCGGCCATCGTCCGCGCGATGGTCGCCCGGCTGGGCCAGAGCGACACAATGACGACCTTCCTTCGCGAAGGCGCCCGACAGGTCCGGGCAATCACCGGCTTCGACCGCGTCATGGTCTATCGCTTCGACGAACAGGGATCGGGCGAGGTCGTCGCGGAAGCCCTGCAACCCGGCGTCGACAGCTTTCTGGGGCTGCATTATCCGGCCAGCGACATCCCGGCACAGGCCCGCACGCTTTACATGCGCAGCCTGTTCCGCATCATCGCGGACATCGGTGCGACGCCGGTCCCGGTCCTGCCGATGCTCGATCCCCGCGGCGTCGCGCTCGACCAGTCGCTTTCGGTGCTCCGCGCGGTTTCACCGATCCATATCGAATATCTCAAGAATATGGGCGTCGCCGCCTCGCTCTCAATCTCGATCATCGTCGAGGGCAAATTATGGGGCCTGTTCGCCTGCCATCATTATGCGCCGCGGCTGCCCAGCTTCGCGAACCGCACCGCCGCGGAACTGCTCGGCCAGATGTTCTCGCTGATGCTCGAAAGCCGCGAACGCCGGGAAGCCGCCGAATACGAGACGCGCGCGCGCAACGTCGCCGACCGGATGATGGCGACCGTCGCACAGGACGGCGACCTGCTGAGCAACGCGCCCTGGATCGGCGACATCATCGTCGACACCATCCCCGCCGACGGCGTCGGCGTGTATCTGAACGGTGCGGTCTCGCTGAGCGGCCTGGTTCCGAACCATAACCAGTTCGATGCGATCGTCGCGATGCTCAATCGTATCGCCGCGAACGAGGTCTTCGCGCTCGATTCGATCCAGAACATCATTCCCGAAGCCGCCGATTATGCCGATCGCGCGGCGGGGCTGATCGCGATCCCGCTGTCGCGCAGGCCGCGCGACTATGTGGTGCTGTTCCGCAGCGAACGGCTGCGTTCGGTGCGCTGGGCGGGCAACCCCGAAAAGCCCGTCGAATACGGCCCCAGCGGAGCCCGCCTGACCCCACGCAAGAGCTTCGAAGCCTGGTCGGAGCTGGTGAAGGGCAGCAGCGTCCCCTTCACCTCCGCCGAACGGCGCGTCGCCAATGCGCTGAAGACCGGCATGCTCGAAGTGCTCGTCCGTCTGTCCGACAATGCGGGCGAGGAGCGGCAACGCGCCAATGAGCGTCAGGAGCTGCTGATCGCCGAACTCAATCACCGCGTCCGAAACATCCTGTCGCTGATCCGCGGCCTGATCTCGCAGACGCGCGACAGCGCCGAAACGGTCGAGGGCTTCATCGGCACGCTGGAGCATCGCATCCAGGCGCTTGCCCGCGCGCACGATCAGATCACGTCGGATCGCTGGGGTCCGGCGCGCCTGTCCGACCTGATCGAGATCGAGACCGGCGCCTATGCCGGATTGCAGCGCGACCGCGTCCGCATAGACGGGCCCAACGTACTGCTGCATCCGGCCGCCTTCACCACGATGGCGCTGGTCTTCCACGAACTGATGACCAATGCCGCCAAATATGGCGCGCTGTCGGATCATGGCGATGTGTTGATCCAATGGCGCGTCGACGACGACGGCAGCCTGATCCTCGACTGGATCGAGCGCGGCGGCCCCGCAGTGACGGCGCCCACGCGACGTGGCTTCGGCAGCACGATCATTGAACGTTCGATCCCCTACGACCTGGGAGGGAGCGCGGAGCTCAACTATCGCCTGGCGGGCCTGGAAGCGAGCTTCTGCGTCCCGTCCCGTCACGTCGCGGGCATCAGCGAAGCGCAACTCGCGCCGCGGCAGATCGAGGAAGGCATGGAGGCAAGGCCGCTGGACGGCTGCGCGGCGCTTCTGGTCGAGGACAGCATGATCATCGCGCTCGACGGCGAAGACGCGCTGCGCGCGCTCGGCGCCCGACAAGTCACGACGGTGGGCACCGTCGCGCGCGCGCTCGCTGCGATCGAACAGGAACGGTTCGACTTCGCATTGCTCGACTTCAACCTTGGCAACGAGACCAGCGCTCCGATCGCCGACGCGCTCGCACGGCACGGCGTCCCCTTCGCTTTTGCTACCGGTTACGGCGATTCGATCGGCGAGATCGGACGTCACGAGGCGGTGATGACGATCAGCAAACCCTATGGGCCACGCCAGCTATCCGCCGCCGTCCTCCACGCATTGTCCCGCGCGGACAGCGATCAGGCGGGCGTCAGCACGCCGCGATAGGCGGGATCCTCCAGCGCGCGGCCCGCGCCCTTCGCGACGCAGATTAGCGCCTCTTCCGCCACCGCGACGGGCAGGCCCGTCGCTTCCGCCATGGCCTGGTCGATATGGCGCAACAGCGCGCCGCCGCCGGTCATGACGATGCCGCGGTCGACGATATCGGCCGCCAGTTCGGGCGGCGTATTCTCCAGTGCGGCGCGCACCGCGCCGATGATCTGGCTCACCGGTTCGGCTATCGCCTCGGCGATCTCGGCCTCGGTGACCCGGATCTCCTTGGGAATGCCGGCGACCAGATCGCGGCCCTTGACGCTGATCGTCAGCCCTTCGCCCTTGGGCATGATCGCACTGCCGATCTGCAGCTTGATGCGTTCGGAGGTCGCTTCGCCGACCATCAGATTGTGCTTGCGACGGATCGAGGCAGAGATCGCCTCGTCCATCTTGTCGCCGCCGACGCGCACCGAATTGCTGTAGGCGAGCCCACGCAGCGACAGCACCGCGACCTCGGTCGTGCCGCCGCCGATATCGACGACCATCACGCCCACCGGCTCGATCACGGGCAGGTCGGCGCCGATCGCCGCGGCCATCGGCTCTTCGATCAGGAACACCTTGCTTGCCCCAGCATTGGTCGCCGCATCGCGGATCGCGCGGCGCTCGACCGTGGTCGAACCCGACGGCACGCAGATCGCGATCTCCGGCCGGCGCGGCAGGCGCGATGCGCCGCCATGCGCCTTGTCGATGAAATGCTTGATCATCTGTTCGGCGACGTCGATGTCGGCGATCACGCCGTCGCGTAAGGGGCGGATCGCCTCGATATTGGCGGGGGTCTTGCCCATCATCAGCTTGGCGTCGGCCCCGACCGCGCGAACCTTGCGCACGCCGTCACGCGTTTCGAGCGCGACGACCGACGGCTCGTTGAGCACGATGCCATGGTCGCGGACGTAAACCACCGTGTTCACGGTGCCGAGATCGATGGCCATATCGTGTGAGGCCAGCTTGAATAAACGCGAAAAGAACATGAACGGAAACGCTACCCTGAACCGTCGTCAAGCGACTTGGCGGCCGGGAAAATCGTCCCCCCTGGCCGTTCGCAAGGCTTGAGAGCGCGGCGATGCCGCGTCAATCGCGCCCTGCGCCCGGGCGGGCGGTTAACACGGCGAATGCCATGATCGTCAAGAGACCATCGCCTCTTCTTGAGATTTTCATATTGAAATGAGATTTAAGTCTCATTATGGCCCGGCCATCGATTTCATGGGAGGGCTGGATCATGGCGCTGACACGCGAACAGATGGACATGAAGCTGGAAGAGCATTTCCGTTACGAAGCGACCGATGACGTGGAGGGCGTGCTCCGCACGCTGACCGCGGACGTCGAACACGACATTGTCGGATCGCCGACCGGCCCGACGCGCGGGCCGGATGCCGCGCGGGGATTCTACGAATCGCTTTTCGCCGACCTGTCGGACGGCAGCTTCGAAACGCGCCGGCGGCTCTATGGAGAGAATTTCATGGTCGATGACTCGACCTGGCGGGGCAGCGCCCCCGGACGCCCGTTCGGGATGGAGGGGCAGGGTCGCCCGCTCGAGTTCCGGCTGCTCCATGTCCTCGAATTTGCGGACAGCGGCGACATCAAGCGCGAGAATGTCTGGATCGACATGGCCGCGATCGTGCAGCAGCTTTCGCCCGCACCCGCCGCATGAGCCGCGGCAACCAGCGTCGGCGAACGCGCAAGGACCTGTTGCAGGCGGCCGCCCGGTTGATGAAGGACGGGCGCACGCCGACGCTGGAAGAGATTGCGGAGGAAGCGCTCGTCTCGCGCGCGACGGCTTATCGATATTTCCCCGGCCTTGACGCGCTGCTGCTCGAAGCGTCGCTCGACGTCGCGGTGCCGGGGCCGGACGAGATATTCGGCGACGATGCGGGCGGAGACCCGGCCGAACGGCTTCTGCGCGTCGACGCAGCGCTGCACGCAATGATCGCGGCCAACGAGCCGGCTCTGCGCGCGATGCTGGTCCATTCGCTGCAGCAGGGCATGAACGAGGGCGAGGTGCCCGCGCGGCAGAATCGGCGAACGCCGGCGATCGAGGCCGCGCTCAAGCCGGTGCGAAACCGGCTGGACCCTGTCGCCGCGGAGATGCTGGGCCACGCGGTCGCGCTGGTCGTCGGCATCGAGGCCGTGGTCGTGCTCAAGGACGTGCTGCAGCTCGACGAGGACGAGGCCGGCGCCGTGCGGGCCTGGGCCATCGCCGCGCTGGCCGGCGCAGCACGCCGGCAGCACTGACGCTCAATCCAGGAAGCGCATCCACTCATCGGCTGGCGCGCGCTCGGTGCGCAGGCGATTTGCGGGCTGGCCCGGATCCTCGCGACCGACCGCGATCCCGCAGAACAGCATGCGCTCGGCGGGTGTGCCGAGGAAGCCGGTCACCGTTTCGGGATAGACCGCCCAGCATTCCTGCGGGCAGGTGGCGAGCCCCGCTTCGACCGCGAGCAGCATCACGGTCTGCAGGAACATGCCGAGGTCCGACCATTGCGGCGGCCCCATCTGCCGGTCGACGGTGCAGAAGATCGCGGCCGGGGCGCCGAAGAACTGGAAATTGCGCGCGAACCATTGCCGGCGCGCGTCCTTGTCGTCGCGCGGAATGCCGATATGCGCGTACATCGCCTCTCCGACAGCGAAGCGACGGTCGCGATAGGGCGCGGTCAGCTTCGGCGGATAGATGTCATAGGCGTGGGCCTCGCTCTCACCCGAGGCGAGTCGCTCGCGCATGACCGCCTTCAGCCGCTCCATCGCCGCGCCCGACACGACATCGACATGCCAGGGCTGCACATTGCCGCCGCTGGGCGCGCGTGCCGCCTTTTCCAATATGGTGCGGATCAGCGCAGGATCGACCGGCTCGTCCAGAAACCCGCGCACCGACCGCCGGGCAGCCACAGCCTCGCTCACATCCACCGCCGTCACTCCCACAATGTACAGGTCGCCCCCCTTGCCAACGTTGACGTAAACGGCAAGAGCGTTTCGCAGATCCCTTCGAATCCGAACAGGAGACCCCCGATGCCCACAGCCTACATCGTCGACGCAGTTCGTACAGCCGGGGGCCGCCGCGGCGGCAAGCTTGCCGGATGGCATCCCGCCGACATGGCCGGCCAGGTGCTCAACGCGATCGTCGACCGTACCGGCCTGGACCCGCGCGCGATCGACGACGTCATCATGGGCTGCGTCAGCCAAGGCGGCGAACAGAGCTTCCAGGTCGGCCGCGGCGCGGTGCTCGCGTCGAAGCTGCCCGAGAGCGTTCCCGCCGTCACGATCGACCGCCAGTGCGGATCCTCGCAACAGGCGATGCAGTTCGCCGCGCAGGCAGTGATGAGCGGCACGCAGGATGTGGTGATCGCCGCCGGCGTCGAAAGCATGACGCGCGTGCCGATGGGCTCCACCGGTGCGCTCTTCGCGCAGGCGGGCCTGGGCACGTCGAAGAGCCCGGCGCAGGAAGCGCGCTATCCCGGCATCCAGTTCAGCCAGTTCATGGGCGCCGAGATGATCGCGAAGAAATACGGCTATGGCCGCGACCAGCTCGACGCCTATGCGCTGGAAAGCCACAAGCGTGCGATCGCCGCAACCGAGGCCGGTGCCTTCGCGAACGAGATCGTCGCGCTGAACGTCGAGACGCCGGAGGGCACGATCAGCCATGATCGCGACGAGGGCATCCGCTACGACGCGACGCTGGAAAGCATCGGCTCGGTCAAGCTGCTTCAGGAGGGCGGCGTGATCTCCGCCGCCAATGCCAGCCAGATCTGCGACGGATCCTCGGCCGTGCTGATCGTGTCCGAACAGGCGCTGAAGGATCACGGCCTGACGCCGATCGGCCGCATCCATCACCTGACCGTCACCGGCGGCGATCCGGTCGTCATGCTCGAGGAACCGCTGTTCGCGACCGAAAAGGCGCTGAAGCGCGCGGGCATGTCGATCAACGATATCGACCTCTATGAGGTGAACGAGGCGTTCGCGCCGGTTCCGCTCGCCTGGCTGCAGCACATCGGCGCCGATCCGGCGAAGATCAACGTCCATGGCGGTGCGATCGCGCTCGGCCATCCGCTCGGCGCCAGCGGCACCAAGCTGATGGCGACGCTGATCAACGCGCTGAAGCGCCATGGCGGCAAATACGGCCTGCAGACGATGTGCGAAGGCGGCGGCCTCGCCAACGTCACCATCGTCGAGCGCTTCTGATCCGAAAACCAAGGGAAACATCATCATGATCATCGAAAACGGCACCGCCGCCATCGTGACCGGCGGCGCGTCCGGCCTGGGCGCGGCCACCGCGCGCGCGCTCGCCGCCAAGGGCGCGAAGGTCGCGCTGTTCGACCTCAATGCCGAAAAGGGCGAGGCCGTCGCCGCCGAGATCGGCGGCCTGTTCTGCGCGGTCGACGTGACGTCGGAAGAAAGCGTCGACGCGGGCTTCGTCAAGGCGCGCGCGGCGCATGGTCAGGAACGGATCCTGGTCAATTGCGCGGGCATCGCCAACGGTATCAAGACCGCCAGCCGTTCGAAGGACGATGGCAGCATCAAGCATTTCCCGCTCGATGCCTTCGAGAAGGTCGTCCAGATCAACCTGATCGGCACCTTCCGCTGCATCGCCAAGTCGGCGGCGGGCATGATGACGCTCGATCCGATCGACGAATTCGGCGAACGCGGGGCGATCGTGAACACCGCCAGCGTCGCGGCGGAGGACGGCCAGATCGGCCAGGCCGCCTATTCGGCGTCGAAGGCCGGCGTGCTCGGCATGACGCTGCCGATCGCGCGCGACCTGATGGGCGAGGGCATCCGCATCAACACCATCCTGCCCGGCATCTTCGAGACGCCGCTGCTGATGAGCCTGCCCGAGAATGTCCAGCAGGCGCTGGCGGCGTCGGTGCCCTTCCCCAAACGGCTCGGCCGCCCGGCGGAATATGCGCAGCTCGCGCTCACCATGATCGAGTGCGGCTATTTCAACGGCGAGGACGTGCGCCTGGACGGCGCGATCCGGATGGCCCCGCGCTGATGGCGCGGCCCGAAGGCTGGCGGCTCGAACGGGCCGCCTACCCCTTCACCTGCGCGACCGAGACGCGCTTCCAGGATCTGGACGTGCTCGGCCATATCAACAATGTCGCGATGGCGGCGCTGTTCGAGAATGGCCGGGTGCGTTTCAACCGGTCGCTCGGCCTGTTCGACCGGCGGCAGGACGGAGAGCGCTGGCTGATCGCCGCGGTCTCGATCAACTATATCGCCGAAGCGCATTTCCCCGACGATATCGAGATCTGCTGCGGCGTCGGCTCCATCGGCACGCGGAGCTGGCGGGTGGATGCGGCAGCGTTCCAGAACGGCGCCTGCGTCGCGACCTGCGAGACCAGCATCGTGCTGAGCCTTCCGGGCGGCCCTGCCCCGCTGCCCGACCATCTGCTTGCCGCGCTGCGCGACAAGATGATGCGCGTGCCGGGCTGAGCGATACTCCCGATTTCCGTTCGGGCTGAGCCTGTCGAAGCCCTGTCCTGTTTCTTGCTCCA
>Ga0209902_101495_pt1 | contig 10884 bp, 8 predicted proteins | sample FECB27metaG_FD_188304 | JGI IMG/M metagenome (GOLD analysis project Ga0209902, IMG submission 188304) | Cyanobacterial communities from the Joint Genome Institute, California, USA - FECB-27 (SPAdes) (version 2) | ecosystem: Environmental > Aquatic > Thermal springs > Hot (42-90C) > Microbial mats ...
GGTGGCGCCGACGCCGAGCAGGATGAGCTGACCAAGGCCCAGGCTGCGCACCAGCGCCTTTTTCTCGGCCGTGCGGATGATCGCTTCGACGGGTTTGATGCGCCCGAAAATCATGCTGTGCGTCCCCCTCTGATACGGCTTGGCGGACGCACGCGGACGCCAGGTCGCGACAGCCCCTTCGCGGAAGCGCGATCCCGGCTTGTCCCGGTGTCACATCAATTTATAGTCGTTCTTGTCCCGCCAGTTCCTCCAGAATTTTCGGGTGTCCGCAAACCACTATTCTTAGGCCTGAGGAACAGATGTCCTAATGTTGCGAGAGACGCCCAATCTCGACTGGCTGCGCGTGTTCACCGAAACCGCCGCGACCGAGAGCTTCGCGCTGGCGGCCCTGCGGCTGGGCGTCACACCCGGCGCGGTGAGCCAGCGGATCAAGGCGCTGGAATCCTTCCTGCAGATCGACCTGTTCGAGCGTTATCCCCGCGGCGTGAAGCTGACCGAAGCGGGCAAACGCTATTCTCAGCGGCTTGCACCCGCACTGGAACAGATCATCGCGGCGACGCGCGAGGTGACCTCCAGCGGCAGCAACAAGACCGTGCGGATCACGATCCTGCCCGCGCTCGCGCAGCTCTGGCTCGGCCCGAAGATGGAGCATTTCCATACGCTGGATACGGGCGCGAATGTGGAGATCTGGGCGGATCCCGCGATCATCGACCTGCGCACCTCGAATTTCGATATCGCCATCCGCTGGGGCCGCCCGCCCTTTCCCGGCCTCGACCAGACCGAATTGTTCTTCGACGAGATCGTGCCGGTGGCCAGCCCCAGGCTGATGGAGACCGCGGACGTGGACGAACGCGGCCTGCCGGTGGGCGCGCCGCTGATGGTCGATCTCTATTGGCAGCATGATTTCACCGACTGGCTCGGCCGCACCGGCCAGACCGCGCCGCCCACGCTCAACACGCAGACCTTCTCGCTTTATTCGATGACGGTGGAGGCCACGCTGCAGGGGCGCGGCTTCATGATGGGCCATACGTCGCTGGTGGGCGACCTGCTCGCGGATGGCCGGCTGGTCGCGCTGTCGGAACGCCGTGTGACCTCGAGCAACCAGTTCTACCTGCTGACCAAGTCCGCCACGCCGCTGTCGGACGCGGCGCAGAGCTTCGTCAACTGGCTGGTCGAGCAGGCCCAGCCCGGCCAGACGCAAGCGCAGGCGGACCCGAACGACTAGAGGGGACCCGGTTCAGTCGTAACCGGATCCCCTCCAGATTTCGCTGCCCGACGCCGCGCCCGTATTCGGGTTCACGGCTCTGGGAGACTCAATCGCGAACGAAGTGCAGCGTGTCGAAGCGCTTGCGGAACGCGGTGGCGCGTTCGGCGGTCGCCGCGGCGTCGTTGCCGGTCAGGCCCGCCACGATCAGGTCGGCGAGTTCGGGCATGTCGGCCGCGGTCATGCCCCAGCGGACGATCTCGGGCGTCCCGAGGCGGAGGCCGTTGAAATCGCCTTCGACCGGATCGATCGGCAGGCCGATGCCCGAAGTGAGGATATTGGCCTGGCGCAGCTTCTTGGCTGCGGTGTGGCCGCCGCCGAAGGAAGCGGCCTCGATGACGAGCTGCTGAGACTCCGTGAAGCCGCGCGCCTTGCCGAAAACGGGGATGCCGCGTTCGTCCAGGCTGCGCGCCAGCGCCTGCGCGCTTTCGCGCATCTCCCTGGCATAGGCGGGTCCGTAAGCCTTCCAGTCGAGCAGCGCGAGCGCGAGCGACGCGGTCTTGGCGGCGTCGAAATTGGCGGTGAGGCCGGGATAGGCGATCGCCTCGATCCGCTCGGCCAGCGCGGCGTCGTTGGTCACGAGCAGGCCCGAAGGCGGTCCGCCGAGGCTCTTATAGGCGCTGCAGCCGAGCAGGTGCGCACCTTCCTCGAGCGGCTGCTGCCACTCATGGCCGACGATCATGCCGCAGATATGCGCGGCGTCGAACAGCACATAGGCGCCGACCTCGTCCGCAATGGCGCGGATCTCGCGGATCGGATGGCGCCACAGATTGACGCTGCCGCCGATGGTGATGAGCTTGGGCTTCACCTGGCGGGCAAGCTCCGCCAGTGCGGCGACGTCGACCGTATAGTTGTCGGCGTCGACCGGGGCGCTGTGGACGTTCAGCCCGTACAGGCCGGCCGCGCCCGGCGCGTGATGGGTGACGTGGCCGCCGATCGAGCCGGGCGGCGCGATGATGGTATCGCCCGGCTTGCAGGTGGCCATGAAGGCATAGAGATTGGCCATCGCGCCCGAATTGACGCGGATTTCCGCATAGCGCGCGCCGAACATCTCGGCGGTCAGTTCGGCGGCGAGGATCTCGATCTGCTCGATCGCTTCGAGGCCCATCTCGTATTTGTCGCCGGGATAACCGAGCGACGGTCGCGTGCCGATGCCGCTGGCGAGCAGTCGCTCCGCGCGCGGGTTCATGGTGTTGGTCGCAGGATTGAGATTGATGCAGCCGACATCATGGATCTGGCGGTTTTCATCGATCAGTTCGGCAAGGCGCGCATCAACCTGATCGACGCTGCTGCCCGCGATCGACGCCGCGACCGACTGAACCAGATTTTCACTACCCTCACCAACCCAGGGGCGCCGTGCCAGCATCGTCATGATCTATCCTTGAATGAGGGCGCGGATGCAGCGCCGCGAAGCGCCGCATCCGCCAGGTCGTTTTGCGGAACCCGCCGAAATCAGGCGGCGATCTCGTCCAGCAGGCAATTGTCGGCGAGCGGACGGATCGGCGTCAGATCGCGGTGATGCTGGTGATCGGCACGATCGGTCTTCGTCAGCGCGTTGGCGACCGGGTTCGCGATCATCGAGAAGATGCTGCGGTTCCACGGCGACATGTTGGGCGGCGAACCGTGCAGCATGCAGTCACCGAAGATCAGCGCCGTGCCGGCCTTGCCGGTGATCGACTGGAGATCGCAGTTTTCGGAAACCCGGCGGACGTCCGTCTCCTCGATCACCCAGAGCGGCCAGCTGGTCGAGACAGTGTCGTGCCAGGTGCCGAGATGGCCGAACTTCTGCGAGCCCTTGAAGAAATAGAGCGGGCCGTTGAACTCGTTCACATCGTCCAGGAAGATGTGGAGGTTGAGCGCGAGCGGCTCGGGCACGCCATCCTCGTGATGGTGGGTCGAGAAATCCTGGTGCCACTGCCATTGCTCGCCATCGAACGCGGCCTTCACATTGATCTTGGCCTGCTGGACGTAGAGATCTTCGCCGCGGAGCTGCTGCGCGGGCTCGATCAGGCGCGGGTGGCGCACGACCTTCGCGAAGACTTCGTCGCGCAGATGAAGCCCCGTCGCCATGCGGACCACGTTGCTCTTCTTCTCGCGGATGTTGGTGGGAACGTCCTGCGCGAACACGCGGTCCGCCGCCGCGCGGATCTGCGCAACCTCCTCGGCCGAGAAAAGCTCGGGAAGAATGAGGAATCCGTTCTGCTGGAATTCCTCGATGCGCTCCTGCGAAAGTTTCATGTTCTGCTCCTGCCGGCCATTCCGACCATTTTCGTCGCTGATGCCGGTTCGCGAATTCGCGGCGCCGACTGCAATCACCCGCCTCCTTTCCTAAAATCCGCAGCCTGCATCAAACCAGAAATCTTGGGGTGATGAGCCAGGATTTCTAGGCCTTTCAGAAACCATAGGCTACGGAATAGCCTTGATTTGACACAGTCGAGACTATAGCCATTCTATCACTGAAAGCAGTGAAGACCGCTGCCATATCGGGCTTTGGACATGAAAAACCATGTCTCAGCCGCAGTTTTTCTCTTTAGCGACGAGTGATGCGAATGACCGGCGAGACCCAGTTTATCGATCGTGTGCGCGAGGCGCTGGCCGGTATCGAGGCGGCCGGGCTGACCAAGCCGGAACGGGTGCTGCTCTCCGCACAGGGACCGGAGATCACCGTCGCCCGCAAGGACGGCGGCACCGCCGATGCGATCAATTTTTGCGCGAACAATTATCTCGGCCTCGCCTCCGATCCGCGGGTCGTGTCCGCAGCGGCCGAAGCCATGCGAAACTGGGGCTCGGGTGCTGCGGCGGCGCGCTTCATCTGCGGCACACAGGGCATCCACAAGGAACTGGAAGCCGCGCTCGCCGATTATCTCGGCTTCGACGACGCGATCCTGTTCGCCGCATGTTTCGATGCGAACGGCGCGGTGTTCGAGCCGCTGTTCGAGGAGCAGGACGCGATCGTGTCCGACACGCTCAACCACGCCTCGATCATCGACGGCATCAGGCTGAGCAAGGCGAAGCGATACCGCTTCGCGACCGGCGACATGGCGGATCTGGAACGGCAACTGGAGGCCGCCCGCGCCGAAGGCGCGCGCACGATCGTGATCGCCACCGACGGCGTGTTCTCGATGGACGGCCATATCGCCAACCTGCCGGCGATCACCGCGCTTGCCGCCCGCTACGGCGCGCTGGTGATGGTCGACGACTGCCACGCCACCGGGCATCTCGGGCCGGAGGGGCGCGGCACGCCCGCGCTGCACGGCGTGGACGGCCGGATCGACATCCTCACCGGCACCTTCGGCAAGACGCTGGGCGGCGGCCTGGGCGGCTTCATCTGCGCGGCGCGCGAAGTGGTCGCCCTGCTGCGCCAGCGCGCGCGGCCCTATCTGTTTTCCAACAGCCTTTCGCCCGCAACATGCGGCGCGGCGCTGGAGGCGATCCGCATCGCGCGATCGGACGAAGGGGATGCGCTGCGCCGGCAACTCGCCGCGAACCGCAAGCAGTTCCGAGAGGGGATGGCGGCAGCAGGCTTCGACCTGGCACCGGGCGAGACGCCGATCATTCCCGTGCTGCTGGGCGACGATCGCGCCGCGCAGGAGATGGCGGCGCGGCTGCTGGAGGCCGGCATCTACGTCACCGGCTTCTCCTATCCGGTGGTGCCGAAGGGCAAGGCGCGCATCCGCGTTCAGCTTTGCGCGAAGCACAGCCCCGACCAGATCACACGCGCCATCGAGACGTTCGCGAACGTTCGCGACACGATGGTCGCAAACGGGAGTCGATGACCATGGCGGACGATTTCACGGGACAGGCGGTGCTGGTGACCGGCGGCGCGAGCGGGCTCGGCCGCGCGATCGCGCGCGCCTTTGCCGAGGCAGGTGCAAGGGTCGCGGTGGCCGACCGCAACAGCGAGGCAGCCGCGCATGAGGTGGAGCATCTCCGCACGATGGGCTGCGAGGCGCTTGCGATCGATGTGGACGTGACGGAGTCCGCGCAGGTGCAGGCCATGATCGACCGGACCATCGAGACGTTCGGCGGGCTGGATGTGCTCGTCCACAGCGCGGGCGTCGGCGTGGAACGGCGCTTCCTCGACACCACCGACGAGGAATGGCGGCGGATCATCGACATCGATCTGAGCGGCAGCTTCTATTGCATGCGCGCCGCGGGCCGGGTGATGGCCGCGACGGGCTATGGCAGGATCGTGCTGCTCTCCTCCACCGCAGGAATGCGCGGCGGCACCGCGCGCGCGGCCTATGGCGCGGCGAAGAGCGGCGTGATCAACCTGACGCAGGTGCTCGCAGTGGAACTGGCCGAGCAGGGCGTGACGGTGAACGCGCTCGCCCCCGGGGCGATCGAGACCGAACTGGTCCAGCGGATGCACTCGCCCGAGACGCGCAGGAACTATCGCCGCGCAATCCCGATGGACCGCTACGGCACCCCCGAAGAGGTAGCGCACGCCGCGCTTTATCTGGCGAGTCCGGGGGCCAGCTATGTGACGGGGCATATCCTGGCCGTGGATGGCGGATTTCTGGCCGCGGGCCTGCTTAACAAACCGGACGACGCTTAGGACAACTGACGCTCGACCCCAGCTTTATTGCGTTGTCTCGCGCCGGCCTCGTCACCCATTACGGCGCCACAAAAGGGAGACGCATGATGACCGATTTCTCGCGCAGGCAAATGGTCGGCGCCACGCTGGCGGCGACAGTGGCCGCGCCTTATATCAGCCGGCCGGTGCAGGCCCAGACTTCGGCCTATCCGCCGCGCGCCTATCCCAAACAGGTGGTCGATCTGGTCAACGAGTCGCTCGTGATCGACATGCTCCATCCGATCAAGATCGCCGAGAAGCCCGAGCCGATGACCGAGAAGCTGGAGGCGGAATTCCGCACCAGCGGCATCACCGCCATGCACCACGCCAACGGCATCGGCGGCCCCGACGCGCGCGACATGGTGCTGACCTTTTACATGATGTGGACGCACTATATCGCGGTGAACAGCCATGTGCTGACCGGCGTGAGCAAGATGGCCGACATCCTGCGCGCCAAGCGCGACGGCAAGGTGGCGGTGATCATCGGCGTGCAGAATGCCGACCATTTCCAGAAGAAGGAGGATGTGCAGACCTTCTACAATGTCGGCCAGCGCGTCTCCCAGCTCACCTATAACAGCCAGAACCGCCTCGGCTCGGGATCGACCGAGCGGGTCGATGGCGGCCTGACCGACTATGGCGCGGTGATCATCGAGGAGATGCACAAGGTGGGTATGCTGGTGGACGTGTCGCATTGCGGCGACCGCACCACCCTCGACGCCATCGCCGCCTCCAGCAAGCCGATCGCGATCACCCACAGCAATTGCCGTTCGCTCACCAACCATCCCCGGCTCAAGACCGACGAGGCGATCAAGGCCTGCGCGGCCAAGGGCGGCGTGATGGGCATCGCGGGCGTCCGCAACTTCGTCAGCAGCACGGAGCCGACCACGATCAAGCAGTTGGTCGACCATTTCGACTATGCGGTGAAGCTGATCGGCATGGACCATGTCGGGCTGGGCAGCGACCTCGACATGCACGGCTATGACGACATGCCGGCCGAGTTGCGCAAGTCGATGAAGGAGATCACCGGCCCCAAATATCTGTGGCGCGACAAGGTCGACACCGACGGCTTCGACCACCCGCGCCGGGCATACGACCTGACCGAGGAACTGCTGCGCCGCCGCTATTCCAGAGACAATATCAAGGCAATCCTGGGCGGCAATTTCGCACGGCTGCTCACCGCGACCTGGGGCGGCTGAGGCGATTTCGGGGCGGATGGATCATCCGCCCCGAAATCGCACCGGATCAGGTCGATGCGAGCATGTGGAGGAATTCCACATGCGCCATGGTGGCGTCGACCAATCCTGCCACCTTGGGATTGACCGAGTCGATCAGGTAGAATTCGTCGGGCGCATGCGCCGCGCCGCCATAGCCCAGGCCGAAGCGGCCGACGGGCACGGAGACCGGCGGCTGGGTGAAGGTGCCGCCCGGCCAGCTTCCCGCAAGGCGCGGGCTGAGGCTGGGGCGCACGCCCAGCTTGCGGTACGTCGCCACTTCGGCGCGGGTGAGCGAACTGGTCTCGCTGGTCTCGGTCGGGTCGTAGCCGCCGCCGACGTTCATCTCGATATCCTTGAAGCCGCGCTTGTCGAGATGCGCGCGCAGCTTGCCGAGGGCTTCAGTCCGCGTCTGGTTCGGCACCAGCCGAAGATCGAGCTTCGCGACCGCGCGGCCCGGCAGGATGGTCTTGCCGCCCGGCCCCGTATAGCCCGCAACCAGCCCCTCGATATTGACCGTGGGCTCCTGCATCAGGCGGATCATCGCATCTTCGTAGGACAGATTGTCGATCCAGTGGGTGAAGCTCATCGCCTCCTTGATCTGCGCCTCGCTCGAATATTTGGTTGCCTCGCGGATCAGCGACTTCTCCCGGTCAGTGAGCGGGCGGACTTTCTCGAACCAGCCGTCGATCGCGGGCGTGTTGCCGTCCGGCGTGACCAAGGTCTGGAGCGCCTGGACGAGCCGCCAGGCGGGGGAGTCGAGCGCCGCCTTCAGGCTGGAATGCACGTCCTTGCGCGGACCGCGGCCCCATTTCTCGCCGCTCGCGACGAGTTCCAGCTCGATGATGCCCTTCGCGCCCAGCTCGATCACGGCATTGCCCTCCAGGTCCGCCATGGCGGTGGGCATCATGACCCCTTCGCATCGCTTGAGCGCGGAAAGCACCTTCGGGGTGGTCGCGAGTTCGCTGAAGTTCGGTGAGCCGATCTCCTCCTCGCCTTCGCAGAGGAATACGAGGTTGACGGGCAGCTTGCGGCCCGCCGCGCGGATCGCATGGAGCGCGGCGAGGAACGTCGCTTCCGGCCCCTTGTGGTTGGCGGTGCCGCGCCCGATCATCACCGAGCCGAGCCCCTTGCGCTCCACCAGCCGACATTCCAGCGGGGGAGATGTCCATTCGGCAGCGTCATACTGTTTGACATCGTACATGAAGTAGAGGCCCAGCGTGCGCTTCGCACCGGCATCGAGTGTGCCGAGCACGCCGCTATGGCCCTTGGTGGGCACGATTTCAGCGGTCTGGAAACCAGCCTGCCTGATCAGCTCGGCCATATAGGCCGCGCCTTCGGGCATGTTCTTGTTTTCGGCGGCGATCGAATCCAGCGCCACCCAGTCGCGGATACGCTTGACCGAGGCCTCCTTGCCCTCCTCCGCCGCCTTGCGCACGTCAGCGAAGCCACCCTTTTGCGCGAACGCACCGAACGGGCTCGCCAGCGCGGCCCCCGCCCCCAGCATGGCCGCGCCGCGGATCAAATCGCGGCGGTTGAACGGATCGATCGTGCTGAAAGTCATGCGGCTGTTCCCTGTAAAGATCATGGTCTTTTGTCTCGCCCCGGCGGCCCGGGCGCAACGCGTAAAGCCTAAGGCTTAGGCTTAGCTCTTCTATCTTCAGACGGTCTCGGCGATGCGCCGGCGATTGCCGCCGAAGAGCTTGCCCAGCGTCTCGCGGCCATGCCCCCGAGCGGCGTCCCGACCCGTCCGCACGCTACCAGATCCTGACGCGCTTGGACGGTTCGAGATAGAGCTTGTCGCCGGGCTTGACGTCGAACGCCTTGTACCAGGCGTCGAGATTGCGCACGACCCAGGTGCGCTGCGTCGCAGGCGAATGGGTATCGGTGAGCATCTGCTGGCGAAGATGCTCCTCGCGCTGCTTCACGCGCCAGAATTGCGCCCAGCCGAGGAAGAAGCGCTGATCGCCGGTATAGCCGTTGATCACCGGCGCGGGCTTGCCGCCCAGCGAGCGCTGATAGGCTTCATAGGCGATGGTCAGGCCCGCGAGATCGCCGATATTCTCGCCAAGGGTCAGCCGCCCGCTCATATGTTCGCCCGGCAACGGCGCATAGGCGTCATATTGCGCGATGAGCGCCTTGCTCGCTTCCTCGAAAGCCTTGAGGTCCTCCGGCGTCCACCAGCTCTGAAGCAGCCCCTTTTCGTTGAACTTGGAACCGTTGTCGTCGAAATGATGGCTGATCTCGTGCCCGGCGATCGCGCCGATCGCGCCGTAATTCACTGCCGGATCGGCCTTGGGATCGAATGAAGGCGCCTGCAGGAACGCGGCCGGGAACGTGATTTCGAGCCGGTTCCAGCTCGCATTGGCGTTGACCGTCTGCGGAGAATAATACCAGTCGGACCGCTGCGTCGGCCGGTCGAGGCGACCGATCGACCAGAGGAACTCGAAACGGTTCGCCCGGATGACATTCCCGAACAGATCGCCGGCTCGCACGTCGAGCCCGGCATAGTCGCGGAATACATCGGGATAGCCGACCCTGACCACGAAGCCCTTCAGCTTCTCCTGCGCCTTTGCCTTGGTGACCGGCTGCATCCAGTCGAGCCGGCCGATGCGCTCACCCATCACGGCCAGCAGATTGTCGGCAAGGCTGGTCATCGCCGCCTTGTATTCGGGCGGGAAATAACGCCGGACATAAAGCTGGGCGACCTCGTCGCGCAGCATCCCGTTCACCAGCGCCGTACCTTTCCGCCAGCGCGGCTCGCGCTCCGGCGTGCCGTTCACGACCTTGTCGTAAAAGGCGAAACGCTCGGCCTCGACCGCGTCCGGCAGGGCCGGCGCCAAGCTCATCAGGCTGCGCACCATCATCTGATCGCGCAACACCTGGATCGGCGCCTTGTCCATGATCCGGGCAATGCCGACCATCGCGCTCGGATGGCTGACGATCAGTTCGCCGGCATTGGGAACGGCGGCCTTGATCACGGTCGGCATATCGAGCGTCGGCGTGGAGAATTGCGCGGTCTGCGCAAGCGTGAACTTGTTGTAGGTCTTGGTGACGTCGTTCGCGTCCACGCGCGTCCATTGAACCCTGGCGATCTCGGTTTCCATCGCCATCACCGCCCTTGCGCGGGCCTCGACATCGCTTTCGCCGGCAAGCGTCAGCACGCGCGCGAGATGGGCGACATAGGCCTGACGCATCCTGGCGAATGCGGGCTTGTCCGACAGATACATGTCACGATCGGGCATGCCCGTGCCATCCTGCCAGATGCTCAGGATCATGCGCTCGGGCTGCCGGTCGTCGGGCCATACCCAAGGGAAATAAGGGCCGCTGATGCCCACCCGCATCGATTCCGCGACCAGCGCCGAATAGCCCCTGCGATCGTTCAGCCCCTTGATCCGGTCGAGCCAGGGCTGGACCGGCGTCATGCCCAGCGCCTCGATCTTCGCGCTATCCATATAGGCGGCATAGGCGCGGCCGAGCTTGCTCGCCGGATCGGCCTGCGTTGCCTGAATGATGTCGCGCAACCGCTCGCTCGTGAGGTCGCGCATGATCAGATACGATCCGTACATCGCCTTGTCGGCCGGCATCGGCGTGTTCTTCACCCAGCCGCCGCCCGCATAGGCGTAGAAATCGTCACCGGGCCTGACCGACTTGTCCATGCCGCTCTCGTCGAAGCCGAACGCGCCGATCTCGGGCTTCGCAGGCGCGGCCGGGCGCGGCGCATCCTGCGCGCCGAGCTGCGCGAAGCCGGCCATGGCGGTGCCGATGAGGAAGGCGGACATAAGCAGACGGCGCATGGAAACCTCTCAGGCTGAACGGACCGGTGGCGGCAT
>Ga0209902_101496_pt1 | contig 10879 bp, 12 predicted proteins | sample FECB27metaG_FD_188304 | JGI IMG/M metagenome (GOLD analysis project Ga0209902, IMG submission 188304) | Cyanobacterial communities from the Joint Genome Institute, California, USA - FECB-27 (SPAdes) (version 2) | ecosystem: Environmental > Aquatic > Thermal springs > Hot (42-90C) > Microbial mats...
CGCCGTAAAGGTGAAATCGTAATCGTTGGCTCGATTACTGATGATACCTCCAAGGAAGTTCTACGCATTCTTCGCAATGCCTGAGAAGCCTACACCATACCCGTTAGGGTTGGTGTAGGAGCGTCACTATTCAGCGGTACTGACACTAGTGGCTCATCCAGTGGTGCTTTTAGTGCAGTGGAAGAAAAGGCAGTGGGGAATGCCGGAGCCATTAAAATTACTACAAATGAACTGGCTGTGAATAATGGTGCTCGATTAGTTGCCAGCAGTTTGGGACAAGGAAATGCAGGTACTATAACAATTCAAGCCTCAGATAAAGTTTCAGTGAATGGAGACACTAGAAATAGCTCACCCACTGGTGTATTCGCTGAATCCACAACAGGTAGAGGTGGAGATATCGGGCTTACGATAGGAAACTTACTTTTGTTGCGTAGTAGAGGTTTAATATCTGCTAGAAGTGGTGTTGAAGGTCAGGACGGGATTGACGGCAATATCGATATCAACACAAAATTCGTAATCGCTTTTCCTTTAGAAAACAGTGATATTATTGCAACTGGTTTTGGGCGAAGTCCTGGTAGCAATATTCGAGTCAATGCTCAAGGAATCTTTGGCACTCAATTTCGGCAACAACTAACACCAGAAAGCGATATTGTTGCTACTGGAACCGTCACGTTGAACACAGATCTTGACCAAACCTTAGGATTTGTAGAACTGCCCATAGCGTTAACAGATACATCAGAGCTAATAGCAGACACTAGCTGTGGTGCTATTGCCAGCACAGATTCTGACACAGATAAAAGCAAATTTACTATCACCGGACGTGGCGGTTTACCTCCCAGCCCCTACGAACCCCTTACTACTGATGTTCTGTGGTCAGATACTCGCATACCAAATATCGCATCCCAACAGCGCTCAGAAAAACCATCTACCAAACCAGCGACTAAAGATGATGCGGTGAAGATAGTACCTGCGACGGGGTGGGTGTTCGACGGGAAGGGGCACGTTACCCTCATCTCCCATGCTTCTAATGCCAATAACTTGGGTTCTACTCCTGCTTGTCAAAAGAAATGATTTGGGGAGGTAGGGGAAGGCGATCGCCCAAGAGCCAAATTACCCATAATCACAGCACCCCACCCCCCTTTTGGCTACACCAAACTTCCCCTCCTCGCTTGCGGGGAGGGGTTAGGGGTGGGGTTTTCCGGGTTTTCTGGGTAATTGAACGGACATAATATTACCAAATTTTTCCTCAAAATCTCATCATAAAAGTGCTGACAACACCTCTTGAGTCATAAAACTTACTGTGATCCCGCTTTTTGATAGCTTGAGGAACCAACACACAAAGGTTTAGCTGAGCGCAACACAGCGTCCAGCAACCCCGGAAAAAGTGCATCCAAATCCTCTGTGCGCAACATATTAATGTGCTGTGTTCCTTCTTTGCGAGTCAAGACGACACCTGACTCCCGCAAAATCTTGAAGTGATTGGACATGGTGGACTTGGCAATGGCAAAATCGAAGTCAGCACAGCAATGCTCTCCCTTAGTTGCCAGCCGCCGCACAATTTCCAGCCGCACTGGATCACCTAACGCATACAGCACTGCTGCCAAAGAAATATGTTTTCGGTCTGGATGATATAGCAGTCTCATACTTGCATTATCTCATTAAGTAGACTATATTTTAATTATTCGATAATATCGAATAAACGAACTAATAGGAGGACGAATATGTCATCCGTAGCACATGTAACAGAATCTACGTTCAAGCAAGAAGTCCTTGAAAGTGCAGTTCCAGTGTTGGTAGACTTTTGGGCACCTTGGTGTGGACCTTGTCGTATGGTGGCTCCCGTGGTAGATGAGATTGCTACCGAATACACAGGACAGGTAAAAGTCGTGAAGTTAAACACAGACGAAAATCCTACTGTTGCCAGCCATTACGGGATTCGCAGCATTCCTACGCTGATAGTGTTTAAAGGGGGTCGGCAAGTCGATACGGTGGTGGGTGCAGTGCCAAAAACAACGTTGAGCAAGACCTTAGCGCAGTATCTATAGTTATAATTCGTAATTGATAATTGTTGCTTTGTCATAAATAACTCAATTACGAATTAAGATTTGGACGGGTGTAGGAAATAAGGGAAAAAATACTGAGCTTATACCTCACACCTCACACCAAGTCTTGACAGACAAGCAATGCGTAAATCCTATCATTTGCTGGAGTGAGCGCAATGGACTTGAAATTGCATGGTAAATCCGCGCTGGTGAGTGGTTCAACTGCAGGTATTGGTTTTGCGATCGCTCGAGGGCTTGCACAAGAAGGAGCATCAGTTATTATTACTGGACGTTCTGTTGAACGAGTGGAACAGGCTATAGACAAAATTCAGCAAAGCAACCCAGAAGCAAAAGTTTCCGGTGTAGTCGCCGACCTTGCAAAAAAAGAAGGAGCAGAGCAAGTCTTTCAACAAGTTCCTAGCATTGATATTCTCGTTAACAATCTTGCTGTTTTCGAGTTTAAGGCATTTTCCGATATTACCGATGAGGACTGGTTCAACTTCTTTGAAGCTAACGTTCTTAGTGGAGTGCGCCTGAGTCGCCAATACCTGCCAAAGATGTTAGAGCAAGACTGGGGACGTATCATTTTTATCTCCAGTGAGTCCGGCATTCAAATTCCTGTCGATATGATTCACTATGGCATGACCAAAACGGCTCAGCTTGCCGTTGCCAGGGGTTTAGCAGAATTGACCGTTGGCACCCAAGTCACAGTCAACTCTGTTCTTGCAGGACCGACTCGGTCAGAAAGTGTTGAGGACTTTTTGACAAAGATGGCAAAAGAGCGTGGTATCAGTCTCAGTGAAGTCGAAACTGACTTTTTCAAAAATATTCGTCCAACTTCCCTGCTCAAACGCTTTGCAACAACCGACGAAGTCGCGGCGATGGTTGTTTATCTATCCAGTCCGATAGCTTCAGCTACTAATGGTGCAGCTTTGCGGGCGGATGGCGGGGTTGTGCAGTCAGTTGTTTAAGAGTTATCAGTGAGCAGTTATCAGTGAGCAGTTATCAGTTATCAGTTTCATCAGCCTGCTCGCTGAGAACTCATGACTGATTGAACTGACATCTTGCACCAATATCAATAAGAGGCGGAGCCTCTATATTCTCGTTCCCAGGCTGAGCCTGGGAACGAGGGCTGGGAGGCTAGAGCCTCCTCCTTGTTGAGAATGGTGAGTCCAGAGAAAGCAGGCGGGTTTCCCACGCCCAGGGGACTGGCGTTCGCCGTCAGGCGTGCCGAAGGCATACCCGAAGGGTGCAAGTTATCAGATTGAACTGAGTTTGGTTGTCAACCTGGAATTTTAATTTTTGGCGTAGCACAGAATTTAGAGATTTAACCCATGAACACTAACATCAACTTACTCTCTCCCTACAAGTTAGGTCATTTAGAACTGCCCAACCGCATAGTGATGGCTCCCTTAACCCGACAACGCGCGGGTGAGGGTAATGTGCCGCACCAACTTAATGCCACCTACTACGTCCAACGCGCTTCTGCGGGGCTGATTATCACTGAAGCCACTCAAGTTTCTCCACAGGGTCAAGGGTATCCTTATACACCAGGAATTCACTCACAAGAACAAGTAGAGGGTTGGAAGTTAGTCACAGATGCGGTGCATCAGCAGGGAGGGAAAATTTTCCTGCAACTCTGGCATGTAGGACGCATTTCACACCCAGATTTCCAACCGAATGGTGAGTTACCGCTAGCACCTTCTGCGATCGCACCCAAGGGTCAGCTACTCACCTATCAAGGCATGAAACCATATGTGACTCCTCGCGCTTTGGAAACGTCAGAGATTCCCGGAATTATCGAACAATATCGCCAAGGGGCAGAAAATGCTCTGGCTGCAGGCTTTGATGGGGTGGAGGTTCACGGAGCTAATGGTTATTTACTTGACCAATTTCTCCGGGATGGTACGAATCAGCGCACAGATAACTATGGCGGTTCCGTGGAAAATCGTGCCCGACTGCTTTTGGAGGTAACCGAGGCGGTTGTTGGTGTCTGGGGTGCAAAACGCGTTGGCGTACGCTTGTCTCCCAGTGGAACATATAACGACATACAAGACTCCAATCCGCTAGTAACTTTTGGTTACGCAGCCCAAGCGTTGAACCAGTTTGATTTGGCGTATCTGCATATCTTTGAGGCGATAGAAGCAGACATCAGATATGGCGCGACAGTGGTGCCAACGAGTCATATACGGGAGCGTTACAAAGGTACATTGATAGTCAATGGTGGATATACCCGTGAAAAAGGGGATGCAGTTTTAGCCAAGGGAGAAGCAGAGTTAGTTGCCTTTGGGACACTGTTTATATCAAATCCCGATTTACCCCGACGCTTTGCTCTGAATGCACCACTGACTGAGGCAGATACGACAACCTTTTATGGCGGTGGGGAAAAGGGGTATACCGATTATCCTACAGTGCAAGAGCAACACCCTTCTCTTGTCGGGGCAAAGTAATTCGTAATTCATAATTACAAATTACGAATTTGTGTCATGGAACCTTATAATCTTCTTAAAAATTAACGGACAGATCCAATGGTTCAAGAACTCAGCCTTCAAACCAAACCTCTGGATGTACCTAGCGCGATTATTCAGCGTCGTTCTATCAAAAGTTTCAAACCAGATCCCATATCCCCAGAATTACTCAAGCAACTTGTTGAGCTAACTGTAGCAGCACCCAGTAGCTATAACATTCAAGATTGGCGGATAATTCTTGTACAAGATCAGGAGCAAAAGGCAGCTCTTTCTGCTGCAGCTTGGAATCAAAAGCAAATTGTCGAAGCGCCTGTAACCTTTGTCTTTGCTGCTGACGCTACTGCTGGCGAACAAGACTTGACTCCAATTTATGAGCAAGGACTTGCAACTGGTGCATGGACTGAAGCCACGGTAAACTACTTTAAAACGGCTATTCCGCAGCATCAAGCAGGACTTGGAGACAAGCGGCGGGAGTATGCAATTAAAGATGCTGTCATTGCTGCGACTCATTTGGTGCTAGCAGCAGAAAGCCTAGGCTTATCCACCTGCTTTATGAATGGTTGGATTGAAGAGAAAGTCAAAGAAGTGATTGGTGCTGCAGACAATCCAGATATTGCGATCGCTCTTCTTGTACCTGTTGGATATGCAGCAGAATCGCGTCGCGATCCCGGACGTTTGCCATTTGCCTACAACGTCTTTGTAGATAAACTAGGAAACCCTTATGAAGGGTAAAGGGGATTGGGGATTAGGGATTGGGGATAGTCAACAGTAAACAGTGAACAGTGAACAGTGAACAGTACCAGCATGGTACTTGATAACTGAAAACTGGTAACTGGTAACTGGTAACTGATAACTGATAACTGTCGCCAGTACTCTCCGAAGGGTCTCCCGACCGAGGCTTCTGGCGTCCCCCCACCAACTTTGTACGTATGGTGTGGGACTCCCAGCCGCGACCAGTTGAACTAGATAATTTACCCAGATAAAAGAGATTCATGATGAGAAAACGGTACATAGCGAGTAGCGAAGTACCGTCTATCTGCGAATCGTAACAATGCGATTCACTTGACTCCAAAGTCAATCGCACCAAAATCATCATCTACCAGAGAAAAAACCATGTCCATAGCCTCATATCTAGCGCGTCGTTCGCTTCATTATGGCTGGCTGGTTGCGGGCTTAACTTTCTTAGCCTTGCTAGTCGCTGCTGGAATTCGTGCCACTCCCAGTGTACTTATTGTCCCTCTTGAACAGGAGTTTGGTTGGTCTAGGGCAACCATCTCGCTGGCGATTTCTATCAAAGCATAACGTCCGGGTGAGAACCCCTGCCTTTTAATCCGGGGATGAAACCCGACACGCATTCCATGCGCGTCCTCCGTGTCTTTTAAGCATTAAAGCATAACGTCCGGGTGAGAATCCTGGCTTTCAAGCAGGGGCAGGAATGCGACAGGTTTTCATTTGTTGTATCTCTGGTATAATTATTCAAGGTACTGGGTGGCGACCCGTACAGGATATCCATAACTGGACTCCGAGGGTAGAAACGTAGTCTTTAGACTGTACCGTAGTCTGCGGTGGGACGCGTCGTGGACTCTAAATAAAATTGCCTGCGGAGACGATCTGACGGGGACTGATTTTCAGTCTAGTTAAGAGTCTAAGAAACAGGAACAAAGGTGGAAATGCATGGCTTTAGCCATACATTGGAACATCTTTTAAGAATCCCCGTGCATTGAGGCGCGGGGAGTACGTCAATAACTTGGTACTCTATGGACTCATTGGACCTTTTGCCGCAGCAGTCTTAGAGCAAATCGGGATTCGACGCACGATGGTGTTTGCTCTTATCTTACTTGGCGTTTGGGTTAGCTTAACTACGCTGATGTCAGCTTCGTGGCAACTAGTTTTGCTATGGGGGGTAGTTGTAGGTAGCGGTAGTGGCGTCATTGGTTTAGTTTTGGGTGCCATTGTTGTCAATCGCTGGTTTGTGGAACGACGGGGTCTGGTTCTCGGTGTCTTAACTGCAAGCACCGCTACCGGACAATTGGTGTTTTTACCAATGCTGGCATCATTAGTCGAACGCTTCGGGTGGCGGAGTGCAGTTCTCACCATTACTGGTGTTGCTGTGTTGATTGTTCCTCTGATTGCGCTATTGATGCGCGTTCGCGAAGCGGGCGCTCTGCGCCATCGCCCTTCTCAAGTTGGTTTACGACCGTTTGGTGATCACTCCGAAACGGTGGAGGTGCGTCATCGCAGTGTCAACCCTATCGCTTCGACCCTGAGTACATTGAGAGTGGGAATGCGTAGACGCGAAGCGGCTTGTCGTCAGACATCGCGTGACTTCTGGTTGTTATCTGGTAGTTTTTTTATCTGCGGTGCCAGCACCAATGGTCTCATCGGTACTCATCTCATTCCCGCCTGCATCGATCACGGAATTCCCGAAGTCAAAGCGGCAGGACTGTTAGCCGTGATGGGGATATTCGATTTTGTCGGAACCACAGCCTCCGGTTGGTTGTCTGACCGCTGGAATAATCGTTACCTGTTGTTTTGGTACTACGGATTGCGAGGGTTGTCCTTAATCTTCTTGCCCTTCAGTTTCGACCCCCATTTCTACGGACTCTCCATTTTCGCAGTCTTCTACGGTCTTGATTGGATTGCCACCGTACCCGCCACCGTGCGTCTAACTACCAATGTGTTTGGTAAAGAAAAAGCGGGTGTGATGTTTGGCTGGATCGTTGCAGCGCATCAAATCGGCGCAGCCACAGCAGCATTTGGAGCAGGGGCGCTGAGAACTTGGCAGGGCAGTTATCTACAGGCATTTATCCTGTCTGGTATTTTGTGCTTAATTGCAGCAGTGCTTGTACTCCGTATTGGTCAACGTCCAAACTCAAGAGATTATCAGCTTTCTCCAGCCCAACTTCATCCTTAAGGAGGAATCGAGCGAATGTCAACAATAGCTTTGATTGTCGGAGCAGGTAGTGGATTGAGTGCATCGATAGCCCGCCTGTTTGCAAAAGAAGGAATAACCGTCGCTTTAGCTGCTCGTCAAATTGATAAACTGAGTGAGCTAAGCAGTGAGATTGATGCTGCTACGTTCGCCGCCGATGTCTCCAAACCGCACGAAGTAGAGCAGTTATTTATTGATGTTGAAAATAAACTAGGTTCTCCTAATATCGTCGTTTACAATCCCAGCTTTCGAGTGCAGGGATCTCTTATTGATTTAGATCCTACCGACGTAGCGAAAACTTTAGATATCACTGCTTATGGAGGCTTTCTTGTAGCCCAAGCTGCTGCTAAACGGATGTTGGAGCAGGGAGGCGGTGCTATCTTCTTTACAGGAGCCTCAGCGAGTGTTAAGGGTTATCCGCGATCTGCTCCTTTTGCAATGGGCAAATTTGCACTGCGTGGTTTGGCTCAAAGTATAGCCCGGGAACTAGCACCAAAGAATATCCATGTAGCACATTTTGTGATTGATGGTGCAATCCGTTCAGCAGTACGCCCAGATCCAGTAGACAAGCCTGATAGCACACTTGACCCTGGTGCGATCGCCTTAACTTATCTCAACATTTTGCGTCAGCCCCGGAGTGCTTGGACATGGGAAGTAGAACTACGACCGTGGGTAGAGCATTTCTAGCCAAGACAATTGTTACAAGAAGTAGAAGTATTTGAGCGTGAACTTGCGGCATTACTCAACGCAAAATATCCAACGCCTATTCTTGAGGTTCACCATGCCGTTATCGCCAAATCACCGCAATCTTAGCGCTGCTGGTTTTAAGAATTTTTGGAGAGTGAAATGAAAAAGTATCGCGGTAGCTGTCATTGCGGAAAGGTACAATTTGAAGTGACAACGAATCTTGAGCGAGTTGTGCGGTGCAATTGCTCTTTGTGCTCCAGAAGAGGTGCAATTATGCATCGCGTTCCCGCTGAACAATTCACTTTGATAGCTGGCGAAGACTATCTTACCCTCTACCAATTTCATACAAAAACAGCAAAGCACTATTTCTGTAAAGTTTGCGGCATCTATCCCTTCCACAGACCCCGCGTTGCTCCCGATTTTTATGGAATTAATGTCGCCTGCTTAGAAGATGTTGATACCTTTAAGCTAGAGCCTGGACTAGTTGATGGTCGGTCATACGAGTAGCAGGGGTGCAGAATGCGTTCGTGCATCTCTAACACAGGATTCACCTAAACAAAACTATCGCATAATTTAGGAGAAAGAATAATGATTGAACTTTATTATTGGACAACACCAAACGGTCACAAAATTACAATCTTCCTTGAAGAAGTTGAACTACCTTACACTATAATTCCTATCAACATTGGCGCTGGGGATCAGTTTAAGCCGGAGTTTCTTAAAGTTTCGCCTAACAACCGCATTCCAGCAATTGTAGACCGTGAACCAGCAGGAGGCGGTGAGCCAATTTCTGTTTTTGAATCGGGTGCAATCTTGCTCTATTTAGCAGAAAAAACTGGCAAGTTGATTCCAACTGATTTGCACCAACGCGTTGAAGTCCTCCAATGGTTATTCTGGCAGATAGGGGGCTTAGGACCGATGGCGGGACAGAATCACCACTTCAACAGGTATGCTCCCGAAAAGATTGACTATGCTATTAAGCGATACGTAAATGAGACAGCACGTTTATACGCTGTCTTGGATAAGCGGTTGGCTGATAGGGAATTTGTGGCTGGTGATTATTCCATCGCCGATATTGCTGCCTATCCTTGGATCGTGCCATATGAGAGCCAAAGCCAAAAATTAGAGGACTTCCCCAACCTCAAGCGCTGGTTTGAGACAATTCAGGCGCGTCCTGCGGTCATTCGTGCTTACGAGAAGGCAGAGGCTTTTAAAAATCAGGCGCTTGATCCAGACAAGTCAAGAGATTTGTTATTCAACCAGTCGGCGAAAACGATTCAGCATTAGTACATACTTTGTAAGTATTGTCAACTGCTTCACTCATCGTTCCCCACATTTTCCCCAAATTTCCTCGTTTTAGAGGATAAAACAAACCATAGATGGACACAGATGGACACAGATAAAATTGCATCTGTGTTTATCTGTGTGTATTTCTAGTTCTCAACTTTAGTCTTATATGATGTCCGGATGAACACTTATAAAAAACGAACAACCTCAAGAGCCTCCCTTCCCCTTCTCCTTAGGAAGGAGAGAGTTGGGGTGAGGTAAAGTGAGTTCATAGCAAGGGCTTCCAACTGATGGGAACTTGCTGCAAGACATAAGTTACAGCAGATTGCATTTTTCTTGAGCAACAGCTTTTCAACTCAAAAGCCAGATAAGCGAGCAAAGTTTACTTCTGACTCCTGACTCCTGACGCCAATATTTCTGCTGTATAAGTTGAGCAATATTGTCTGCCACCCTAAAGAATAGGAGACCTAAGTGGGTAGTTCTACAACAGAAAAAGCAGGTAAGCAGCGCGTTTCATTGGGACTACTAGGCGCTGCTGCTTTTATGGTCTTTGCTGATGTGCGAGTGATTGATCCTCTGCTTCACATCATTGCCAATGAGTTTAAAGTCGGTGTAGGTAGCGCGGCAATCATTGTCAGTGCTTACAGTATTCCTTATGGACTGTTCCAGTTAGTTTACGGTCCACTCGGAGACCGTATCGGCAAGCTGAAGGTGATGACAGCAGCGATGGCTGCATTTGCTGTTGGAACAGCAGTCTGTGCGTTTGTACCTAATATCGCGTTACTGACGTTGCTGCGTTTTCTCACGGGGGTGGCTGCTGGTGGGATTATCCCGCTCTCACTAGCTTATATTAGCGACAATTTCCCTTACGAGGAACGCCAAACTGCAATTGGACGTTACTTGAGTGCGCTTATGTTGGGTCAAATTCTTGGCGGCAGTTTGGGAGGTATTTTTGGAGAATATATCGGCTGGCGTGACATCTTTTTGTTATTTGGGATTGTGTCACTGATTATTGCTGTAGCAATGTGGTACGCAACCCGCCGAATACCTGATCAGCAGAATATACAAAATCGGGTAGGTTTGGTAAATTTTAAGCCTTATTACCAACTCATGAGGCAACCTGCTGCTCGTAATGTCATTATAGCGGTGTTTATTGAAAGCTTTGTCTTCGGGGCGTTCGCCTATACTGGTGCATTTCTCCGCGATCGGTATAACCTACCTTATGTCACCATCGGGTTTATGCTGGGTGGTTTTGGAGTGGGTGGACTGATTTACAGTCGTTGTGTCAAGTGGTTGGTCAACAAGCTTGGTGAAACTGGTCTGGTTGGTGTTGGCGGGTGCGATTCGTTGCTTAGAAACTAGACGCCGTAAAAGGTTCTAGGGGATTAAGCGGTGAGGAATTGTCCTCACACAACTGGGTAATAATGTAGGTGAAAATCCTACCCCTCAAGTGCAGAGGTGAA
>Ga0209902_101497_pt1 | contig 10878 bp, 9 predicted proteins | sample FECB27metaG_FD_188304 | JGI IMG/M metagenome (GOLD analysis project Ga0209902, IMG submission 188304) | Cyanobacterial communities from the Joint Genome Institute, California, USA - FECB-27 (SPAdes) (version 2) | ecosystem: Environmental > Aquatic > Thermal springs > Hot (42-90C) > Microbial mats ...
GGGTGAGGGGGCCTTTGCCCAAACAAAAAAGGCGGGGATCACTCCCCGCCTCGTCACTCCTGAAACCCCAAGTCTCAGGGAAAGTTTTCAGAGCTTGTCGGTGATCGCCGAGGTGAAGGCGCCCGACGGCTTGTTCTGGATGATCTTCTGGTCCAAGAGCGCCTTCTCGGTGCGGTCATAGGCGGCCGCGTCGAGCTTGAAGTCCTTGGCGTCGACGAGCTTGGCCACTTCGCCCATCATGTACTTCTGATGGTCGAGGGTCTGTGCACCGCTTTCGTCGTTGTCGATGACGATCTGGGCGGCTTCATCCGGATTGTCGATCGCGTACTGCCAGCCCTTCTGCGAAGCGCGGACGAAGCGCACCATCTTGTCGGCGAAGGCCGGGTCGGCGAGCTTGTCTTCCATCGCATAAAGGCCGTCCTCGAGCAGGTCGTTGCCGAGATCGGTGTAGTTGAAGATCACCAGCTTGTCGGTGGTGAAGCCGGCGTCGATCGCCTGGCCCAGTTCGTTATAGGTCATCACCGAGATGCAATCCGCCTGCTTCTGCACCAGCGGCTGTACGTCGAACGACTGCTTCAGGACGTTCACGCCATCGGCGCCGCCCTCGGTCGGGATGCCCAGCTTGTTCATCCAGGCGTAGAACGGATACTCGTTGCCGAAGAACCAGACGCCGAGCGTGTGGCCCTTGAAGTCGGCTTCGGTCTGCACCGGGCCATCCTTCGGGCAGATCATCAACAGGCCGGATTTCTTGAACGGCTGCGCGATGTTGACGAGGCCGACGCCCTGCTCGCGGGCCGCCAGCGCGCCGCCCATCCAGTCGACGATCACGTCGGCGCCGCCACCGGCGATCACCTGTTCGGGGGCGATATCCGGCCCGCCCGGCTTGATCGTGATGTCGATGCCTTCTTCGGTGTAGAACCCCTTGTCCTTGGCGACGAAGTAGCCGGCAAACTGCGCCTGCGTCACCCACTTGAGCTGCAAGGTGACCGGATCGGCCGCCCAGCTCGCGGTGGCACCGAGCGCCAGAGCGCCCGCCACCAGACCAACGAGAAGCTTCTTCATTTTTGCGTTTCCCTTTTCCCCTGATTACGCCCGACCACCACGGACGGACGGATGCCAGAAGGTGACTGCCCGCTCGATGAGCGCCACCAGCCAGTAGAAGACAGAGCCCGCCAACGCCGCCACGGCGATCTCTGCCCAGACCATCTCGACATTGAGCTTGCCGATCTCCGACGAGATGCGAAAGCCCATGCCGACGATGGGTGTCCCGAAGAATTCAGCCACGATTGCGCCGATCAGCGCCAGAGTCGAGTTGATCTTCAAAGCGTTGAAAATGAACGGCGCGGCTGCCGGCAGCCGGAGCTTGAACAGCGTTGACCAGTACCCCGAGGCATAGGTGCGCATCAGGTCGCGCTCCATGTGTCCGGCGGCGTTCAGCCCGGCGACGGTGTTCACCAGCATCGGGAAAAACGTCATGATCACCACTACGGCGGCCTTACTTGGCCAGTCGAAGCCGAACCACATCACCATGATCGGCGCGATGCCGATCAACGGCAGCGCCGAGATGAAGTTGCCGAGCGGCAGCAATCCGCGTTTGAGGAACGGCGAGCGGTCCACGGCGATGGCGACGAGGAAGCCGGCGCCGCAGCCGAGCGCGTAGCCCGCCAGCACCGCCTTGAGGAAGGTCTGCTGGAAATCCGCCGCGATCCTCGGGATGTTGCCGATCAAGGTCTCCCAGATCCCCGAGGGCGAGGGCAGCAGCACCTTGGGCACGTTGCCGCCCCGGGTGATCGCTTCCCAGGCGACCAGGATGGCAACGCCGAAGATCGCCGGGATCAGCACCCCGACCGCATCCGGCACCTCGTCCCGCGCAATCGCCAGCGCCAGCCGCTCGGCGAACAGCCAGGCAAACAGCCAGCTCGCCACCAGCGCGAACCAGTAGCCTGGCTCGGCCTGCTGCAGCGTTTCGAGCGCCAGCACCAGTCCGACCGCGCCGATCGCTGCCAATACCCCATCGACCCAGTAGCTGATCTTTACCCGGAAGCGGACGAGGCTCAGCACCCCAAGCACCAGGAACACGCCGACCAATGGGAACTCCCACACAGGCAGCGGTGCGCCTTCGGTCGAGGCGAAATCGAAGATCAGGGCCAGCAATGCAAAGCCCGAGGCGAAAGCGGCGAGGACCCGTTGCAGCGCCGTCATGCTCGGGCTCCCAGCCGCTGGTTGGTTAGCCGCTCGGCCAACCCAACCAGCGCGATCAGCGCCCCGGCCAGCAGGGCGGCGGCCAGCAGCGCCGACCAGATCTGGATCGTCTGCCCGTAGTAGGACCCGGCGAGCAGCCGTGCCCCGATGCCGTTGCTGGTGCCGGCCGGCAGCTCGCCTACAATGGCGCCGACGAGGCTCGCCGCCACGCCCACCTTCATCGAGGTGAACAGGTAGGGCAGCGCAATCGGCCAGCGCAGCTTGGTGAACACCTGGAAGCGCGCCGCATTGTAGGTCCGCATCAGATCGAGCTGGATCGACTCGGGGCTGCGAAACCCCTTCACCATGCCGACCACCACCGGGAAGAAGCTGAGATAGGTCGAGATCAGCGCCTTGGGGATCAGCCCGGAAATGCCGACGGCGTTCAGCACCACGATCACCATCGGTGCAATGGCGAGGATCGGGATGGTCTGGCTGGCGATGATCCACGGCATCAGCGAGCGGTCCATCGCCTGGTTGTGGACGATGAACGCCGCGAGCCCGATGCCGAACACCGTGCCCATGGCAAAGCCGAGCAGCGTCGCGGAAAGCGTGATCCAGCCGTGGTAGACGAGGCTGCGCTTCGACGTCACCGCCTGCTCGACCGTGGTCTTCCAGAACTCGCCGACAATCTGGTGCGGCGCCGGCAGCAGCGGCTTTTCGGCGTTCAGCACGTCATTGAGCTGCTGGTTGAAGCTGACACCGGTCACGTCGGTACGCTGGTAGAAATCCGACATCCCCTGCCAGTTCATCAGCACCGCCGCGACGTACCAGACGACAATCAGTGCCGCCACGACGATCAGGATCGGAACGAGACTGCCGCTCGTTTTGGCGGTTTGGGACGCAGCGGTCATGCCTCGGCTCTCCGCATCCCCAATGCAGGCCGCAGCCTGTCGAGCAGGTGCGTCGCTTCGCTTTGTGAGATGCCGCGCAGAAACTCGATCGACTTGGCACCGTAGTCAGCGACGATCGCCGACGGTTTGGTTCCGCGACCCTGAAGAAATGCCGGGCCACCAGATCCGTCCCTCCACATGAGGTTCTTGAGCTCCGCCGGCTTGTAGTGCCTGTCATACCGCAGCGGTCCGACATGCAGCGTGTGCGTGAGCGCCGTGGTGTTGGCAGTCACCGACTCGGCCCCCATGGTCGTCCATAGGACAGTCGCAGCCGCAGCGACCCAGCCGCACGCCCAGCCGATCAACCAGAACATCGTAAACAGCCTGGTCTCGCTGGGGAGATCAGCCGAAAAAATCCGAAACCCGAAAGACCCACCCATCGTCCAGCCCCCGAGCCAGACGAGTATGAACAAAGCGAGGAACCAGTTTCGCTTGTTGGCCAGGCGAAAGTGCAGTGCGCCGTCGCGGTGCTCTATTGCGGTGCGCGTTACCTCCTCGAAGCGCATCCGCTACTCCTCGTAGGAGTGGCCGGCCCTGAGGCCGTCGCGCACCCGGTGGGCGATGGCGAGGAACTCCGGCGTCTCGCGGATTTCGAGCGGCCGCTCCGCGGGGAGCGTGCTTTCGATGATATCGGTCACCCGTCCCGGCCGCGGGCTCATCACCACGATCTTGGTACTGAGGTACACCGCCTCGGGGATCGAGTGGGTGACGAAGGCGATGGTTTTCTGCGTCGCCGCCCAGAGCTTCAACAGTTCCGAGTTGAGGTGGTCGCGGACGATCTCGTCGAGCGCTCCGAACGGCTCGTCCATCAGCAACAGGTCGGCGTCGAACGCCAGCGCCCGGGCAATCGAGGCCCGCTGCTGCATGCCGCCACTGAGCTGCCAGGGGAACTTCTTCTCGAAGCCCTCGAGGTTCACCAGCTCCAGCGCTTTCTTGATCCGCGCCTTCCGGTCGGCGTCGCCATAGCCCATGATCTCGAGCGGCAGCGCCACGTTGTTCTCGATGGTGCGCCACGGAAACAGCGCCGGCGCCTGGAACACGTAGCCATAGGAGCGGTTGAGCCGTGCATCGGCCGGCGAGGTGCCGTTGACCGTGATGCTGCCTGAGGTCGGCTGCTCGAGGTCGGCGATGACGCGCAGGAACGTCGTCTTGCCGCAGCCCGAAGGGCCGATGAACGAGACGAATTCGCCCCGCTTGATCTCCAGGTTGACGTCCGACAGCGCCACCACGTCGCCATCCGCCGTCTTGAACGTCAGGCCGAGACCCTTGGCCTCGACCACGCTCTGCGATTTGCCCCCATCAGTCGTCAAACCCTCAAACCCCCGTCGCCGGAATGCCGGACCGTTCCACCTTGCGCGGTGCGGTAATCTCTTTCCATGTCGAAAGCGCCCGGTTCACCGGGTTCTTCGCCTCACGGGCGACGAACTGGCCATGCCCCTGCTCGGTGCTGATCGTGTCTTCGGTCACCGCCACCTGTCCACGCGTCAGCGTGAACCGCGGCAGCCCCTCGACCTCGATACCCTCGAACACGTTGTAGTCGATCGCCGACTGCTGTTTGGCCGCGCTGATCGTCTTCTTGCGCTTGGGGTCCCATACCACCAGGTCGGCATCTGCCCCGACCAGGATGGCGCCCTTTTTGGGGTACATGTTGAGGATCTTGGCGATGTTGGTCGAGGTCACCGCGACGAACTCGTTCATCGTCAGCCGGCCGGTCTTGACGCCCTTGGTCCACAGCACCGGCATCCGGTCCTCGAGCCCGCCGGTGCCGTTCGGGATCTTGGCGAAGTTGCCGATCCCGTTGCGCTTCTGCGCCGTGGTGAAGGCGCAGTGGTCGGTCGCCACCACCTGCAGCGAGCCTGAGGCCAGCCCCGCCCACAGCGAATCCTGGTGCTGCTTGTTGCGGAACGGCGGGCTCATCACCCGGCGCGCCGCATAATCCCAGTCGCGGTTGAAATACTCGGTTTCGTCGAGCACCAGGTGCTGGATCAGCGGTTCGCCATAGACGCGCTTGCCCGCCTGTCGCGCTCGGCGGATCGCCTCATGCGCCTGCTCGCACGAGGTATGGACGATATAGACCGGCACCCCCGCCATGTCGGCGATCATGATCGCCCGGTTGGTCGCTTCACCCTCCACCTCCGGCGGCCGCGAATAGGCATGCGCCTCCGGCCCGTTATTGCCCGCGGCAAGGAGCTTGGCCGTCATCTGCGCCACCACATCGCCGTTCTCGGCATGAACGAGGGGCAGGGCGCCGAGGTCGGCGCAGCGCTGGAACGACGAGAACATCTCGTCGTCATCCACCATCAGCGCGCCCTTGTAGGCCATGAAGTGCTTGAACGAGGTGATGCCGCGATCGACCACATCGGCCATCTCGTTGAACACCTGCTCGCCCCACCAGGTGATCGCCATGTGGAACGAGTAGTCGCAGCTGGCCTTCGAGGTCTTGTTGTCCCACATCTGCAGCGCTTCGAGCAGCGACTGCTGCGGGCTGGGCAGGCAGAAATCCACCACCATGGTGGTGCCCCCGCTCAGCGCCGCCCGCGTCCCGCTCTCGAAATCGTCGCTCGAATAGGTTCCCATGAACGGCATTTCGAGATGCGTATGCGGGTCGATCCCGCCCGGCATCACGTAGCAGCCGCTGGCATCGAGCACCTCGCCACCGCTGAGGTTCTGCCCGATCTCAGTGATCCTGCCGCCTTCGACCCGGATATCGGCCATATAGGTAAGGTCGGCGGTAACGACGGTGCCGCCCTTGATGATCTTGCTGCTCATGGCATTTCCTCTAATGTGCCCTGAAACCCCTCACCCGTCTCGGCCTTCGGCCGATCCACCCTCTCCCCGACGGGGAGAGGAACAGAGGGTGCCCCGCTCAAATGTCTTGCCGCAAATGCAGCCCTCGCCGCTCGTGCTCCCCTTGTTCCTCTCCCCGTCGGGGAGAGGGTGGCCTGCGCGAAGCGCAGGTCGGGTGAGGGGTTGCCTGCCACGGTGTCGAGAATAGCCTGCAGCACAGCGTCGCGATTGCTGTTCACTTCATTGTTCCAGAATCTGAGGACCGAATATCCCTCGCGATTCAGGAATGCCGTACGCCTCAAGTCGGCCGCGCTGTCCGCGTGCTGCCCGCCGTCGAGTTCGACGATCAGCCCCGCCTCAGCACAGAGAAAGTCCGCAAAGTACGGCCCGATCGGCGCCTGTCGCACGAACTTCAGGCCATCAAGGTTTCGGTTGCGCAACACGTACCAAAGCCTGTTTTCGACGTCCGTTCCGGCTTTGCGCAGTGAGCGTGCGCGCCGAATAGTAGTTTCTGCGCGCTCGCCACCGCTCACCCCACGATCTCCGCCGTCTCCAGCACTGCCCGCAGCAGCACATCTGTCCCTGCCGCTGCCCACTCCTTCGAGATCTCTTCCGCCTCGTTGTGGCTGAGCCCATCGACGCATGGGCACATGATCATTGCCGAGGGCGCCACCCGGTTGATCCAGCAGGCGTCATGCCCGGCGCCCGAAACGATGTCGCGGTAGGAGTAGCCGAGTTCCTTGGCTGCCTCGCGGATATTGCCCACCAGCGTCTTGTCGAATGTCACCGGGTCGAAATGCCCGACCTGCTCGACCTCGAAGCCGATATCCAGCGCCTCGGCGGTGTTCTCGATGCCGTGGCGGATGCGCTCGTCCATCTCGTCCAGCACCTCTTTGTTCGGTGAGCGGATGTCGATGGTGAACACCGCCTTGCCGGCGATGATGTTGCGCGAGTTCGGCCAGACCTGGATGTGCCCCACTGCGCCGACGGCCTCCGGCTGGTAGTCCATCGCCACTTCGTGCACCAGCTCGATCACCCGCGCCATGCCGAGGCTGGCATTGCGCCGCTTCGGCATCGGGGTGGAGCCGGTATGCGCTTCCTTGCCGGTCAGCGTCACCTGCAGCCACTTCAGCCCCTGGCCGTGCGTCACGACGCCGATATCGACGTTCTCGTCCTCGAGGATCGGACCCTGTTCGATGTGGAGCTCGTAGTACGCATGGATCTTGCGCGCCCCGACCACCTCGTCGCCGCGCCAGCCGATCCGCTCCAGCTCCTCGCCGAAGCTCTTTCCGTCCTTGTCCTTGTGCGTATAGACGTCGGCCTGGTCGAGCACTCCGGCGAACACGCCCGAGGCCATCATCGCCGGCGCGAACCGCGCCCCTTCCTCGTTGGTCCAGTTGACCACCACGATCGGGCGCCGGGTCCGGATGTCGAGATCGTTGAGCGTGCGGATCACCTCGAGCCCGCCCAGCACCCCGAGCACGCCGTCATAGCGCCCGCCGGTCGGCTGGGTGTCGAGATGGCTGCCGACATAGACCGGATCGAGCCCCGGCTCGCTGCCTTCGCGCCGCGCGAACATGGTGCCCATCTGGTCGAGCCCCATCTCCATGCCGGCCGCCTCGCACCAGCGCTTGAACAGCGCCCGGCCCTTGGCATCGTCGTCGGTCACCGTCTGCCGATTGGAGCCCCCGGCAACGCCCGGCCCGATCTCGGCCAACTCATGAATGGAGCTCCACAGGCGTTCGGGGTCGATACGGAGGTTTTCGCCAGGAGCTGCCATAGTCAGTCTTTCGGATTGTGTTCGGATAGTGCCACAGCACCCCCTCGCCCCTCTGGGGAGGCAATGAGGTCGGATCCTTTGGCTATTTCATCGAGCCACACTTGCGCCTGACGTGGTTCGCCCAAGGCGTTGCCTGCGTGTGCAGCCCGGCGCAGTTCGCGTAAGCGAACCAGTTCCGGCAGTTCAGTATAGCCGAGGCTCACTCGTGCTTGGGCGACCTGTTCTCCCAGATCGTCCACCCTTGCGACTGATTCCGGCAAATAGCGCGTCTCGAGATGCGCTGGGTGGAGGCCCTTGTTCCGCTCGAACAGGCCCCACCGCCCGCCTGCGCATTCTTTCAGCGCCTCAACCAGAGCATCGCGGAAGTCCCTCTCGAGGGACTGCCTTTGCTGCTCTAATTTTCCGAGACGCTGCGCTTTCACGTGGGCTCTATTTCTGGCTCGGGAAGCTGAACTCGGCGCCGCTCTTGATCCCGGCCGGCCAGCGTGTGGTGACCGTCTTGAGCCGGGTGTAGAAGTGCACGCCTTCCGGCCCGTAGATGCCGTGGTCACCGAAGATCGAGCGCTTCCAGCCGCCAAACGAGTGGTAGGCCACCGGCACCGGGATCGGCACGTTGATGCCGACCATGCCCACTTCGATCTTGTCGGCGAAGTCGCGTGCCGCGTCGCCGTCGCGGGTGAAGATCGCCGTGCCGTTGGCATATTCGTGCCCGTGGATCAGGTCGACCGCATCCTGGTAGCTCTGCGCCCTGACCACCGACAGCACCGGCCCGAAAATCTCCTCGCGGTAGATCTTCATGTCGGGCTTCACATGGTCGAACAGCGTGCCGCCGACGAAGAAGCCGTTCTCATAGCCCTGCAGCTTGAAGCCGCGGCCATCGACCACCAGCTCCGCCCCGGCTTCGACGCCGGCATCGATATAGCCGACGATCTTGTCGCGCTGCGCCTTGGAAACGATCGGGCCCATCTGCGCGTCCTTGTCGGTCGCGGGGCCGATCTTCAGCGCTTCGACCCGCGGCTTCAGCCGTGCGATCAGCGCGTCTGCCGTCTTGTCGCCCACCGGCACCGCCACCGAGATCGCCATGCAGCGCTCGCCGGCTGAGCCGTAACCGGCGCCCATCAGCGCGTCGGCCGCCTGGTCCATGTCGGCATCGGGCAATACGATCATGTGGTTCTTGGCGCCGCCCAGCGCCTGCACGCGTTTGCCGGCCTGGGTGCCGCGCCGATAGACGTATTCGGCGATCGGCGTCGAGCCGACAAAGCTCACCGCCTTGATGTCGGGGTGGTCGAGAATGGTATCGACCGCTTCCTTGTCGCCATGGACGACGTTCAGCACGCCGTCGGGCAGCCCGGCATCCATCAGCAGCTGCCAGGCGAACATCGGCGCGCTCGGATCGCGTTCCGACGGCTTCAAAACGAAGGTGTTGCCGCAGGCGATGGCCAGCGGATACATCCACATCGGCACCATGGCCGGGAAGTTGAACGGCGTGATGCCGGCGACCACGCCCAGGGGCTGCCGGTCGGAATAGCTGTCGATGTTCGGCCCGACATTGCGGCTGAACTCGCCCTTCAAGAGCTGCGGCACGCCGCAGGCGAAATCGACGCAGTCGATGCCGCGGGCCAGCTCACCCAGCGCGTCGTCATGCACCTTGCCGTGCTCGCGGCTGATCAGCTCGGCCAGCTCGTCAGCGTGCTTTTCCAGCAGCTCCTTGAACTTGAACATCACCCGCGCCCGCTTCATCGGCGTGGTCGCGGCCCAGCCGGGCAGGGCCTTCCTGGCGGCGGCGACAGCGGCATTCACTTCGTCGACGCTCGACAGCGGCAGCGTTGCGGTGGCCTCGCCGGTGGCCGGGTTGAACACCGGCTGAGTGCGCGGGCTCGTCGAGGTGACCAGCTTGCCGCCGATCGCATTCTGTATCGTCTGCATCACAGACCTCCGCTCGTTGGGTGTAGAACGTTCGTTCTATCGGGTGCGATATAGAACAATCGTTCCATTCTACTCAAGCGTCTTCAGGATGCTGCCCAAGGTGCCGATCAGCTCGTCGATCTGCGCGTTGGAGATGATCAGCGGTGGGCTCATCGCGATGATGTCGCCGGTGGTGCGGATCAGGATGCCGGTCTCGAAGGCTTTGACGAAGGCCGAGAAGGCCCGCTTGGTCGGCTGGCCGGCAATCGGCTCGAGCTCGATCGCGCCGATCAGCCCCAGGTTGCGGATGTCGATGACGTGCGGCAGTCCCTTGAGCGAGTGCAGCGCATCGGCCCAGTAGGGCGCCAGCTCCGCGCCGCGGGTCAACAAGCCTTCGTCCTTGTAGGTCTCGAGCGTCGCGAGGCCCGCCGCCGAAGCGATCGGGTTGCCCGAATAGGTGTAGCCATGCATGAACTCGATGACGTGCTCGGGTCCCTGCATGAACGCATCGTGGATCTCGGAGCTCACCAGCACCGCGCCCATCGGGATGACGCCGTTGGTCAGGCCCTTGGCCGTCACCAGGATATCCGGTGTCACGCCGAAATAGTCCGCCGCGAACGGTGTGCCGAGGCGGCCGAAACCGGTGATCACTTCGTCGAAGATCAGCAGGATGCCGTGCTTTTTGGTGATCTCGCGCAGTTTCTGCAGATAGCCCTTGGGCGGGATCAGCACGCCGGTCGAGCCGGCCACCGGCTCGACGATGACAGCTGCGATGGTCGAAGCGTCATGCAGCGTGACGATGCGCTCGAGCTCGGACGCGAGGTCCTCGCCGCCCGCTTCGCGCTCGCCGCGGGTGAACTGGTTTTTGCCCGGCGTATGGGTGTGCGGCATGTGGTCGACGCCGGTCAGGAGCGTGCCGAACATCTTCCTATTGGTGACGATGCCGCCCACCGAGATGCCGCCGAAATTCACCCCGTGATAGCCGCGCTCGCGCCCGATCAGCCGGAACCGGCCGGCATCGCCTTTGACCTTGTGATAGGCCAGCGCCACCTTCAGCGCCGTCTCGACCGATTCCGAGCCGGAATTGGTGTAGAGCACATGGTCGAGCCCCTCAGGCGCGATCGATACCAAAGCATTCGCCAGCTCGAACGCCTTGGGATGGCCCATCTGGAACGCCGGTGCGTAGTCGAGCTCGGCCGCCTGCTCCTGGATCGCCTCGACGATCTTGGGGCGGCAATGGCCGGCATTGACGCACCACAGGCCCGCCGTGCC
>Ga0209902_101498_pt1 | contig 10874 bp, 9 predicted proteins | sample FECB27metaG_FD_188304 | JGI IMG/M metagenome (GOLD analysis project Ga0209902, IMG submission 188304) | Cyanobacterial communities from the Joint Genome Institute, California, USA - FECB-27 (SPAdes) (version 2) | ecosystem: Environmental > Aquatic > Thermal springs > Hot (42-90C) > Microbial mats ...
GGGCGTCGACGGCTCGCCGAGTTGCGGCGCATCGTCGAGTTTCCAGTCGCCGGTATGGAATATCCGGCCATAGGGCGTCTCGATCAGCAGCGCGTTGCCCTCGGGAATGGAATGGGCAAGCGGCACGTAGCGGAAGCCGAAGGGGCCGAGCGCAAAACTGCCCTCATTCTCGACGATGATCAGTTCGATCCGCTCGCTCAGCCCTTCCTCGTCGAGCTTGCCCTTGATCAGGCCCGCGGTGAATGGCGTCGCATAGAGCGGAACCCCGAGATCCGCCGCCAGATACGGCAAGGCGCCGATATGATCCTCGTGCCCATGGGTCAGCACGATGCCGAGCAGGTCGTCCGCGCGCTCCTCGATGAAGGCAAGATCGGGCAGGATCAGTTCGACCCCGGGATAGGAAGGATCGGCAAAGGTCAGGCCGCAATCCACCATCACCCACTTGCCCTGGGTGCCGTAGAGATTGACGTTCATGCCGATCTCGCCCGAGCCGCCAAGCGCGAGGAAAATGAGTTCGTTGCCGGGCTTTGTCACGTGGACGGTAATCCAATCTATGTCATGTCGCCCCGGGAAATGCCGGAGCCCTGAACGACGAAATGTCGTCCGGATGCCGACCCGTGTCGGCGCGATGATTCAGGTCTAAGCGCGCGAGCGCTCGTACAGCATCGAAAGTCCCCGGATCGTCAGATCGGGCTCGATGACATCGAACATATCGTGCATCTCGAACAATGTTGCCAGCCCGCCGGTCGCAATAACCTTTGCCGGGCGGCCGATTTCCGCCTTGGTGCGCGCCACGAGCCCCTCGATCATCGCGACATAGCCCCAATAGATGCCGATATGCATCTGGTCGACGGTGTTGCGTCCGATCACCGAGCCGCTCTTCGGCACCTCGATCGCGATGCGCGGCAGCTTCGCGGCGGCGGTGACCAGCGCGTCGAGCGACAGGTTGATGCCCGGCGCGATCACGCCACCCTTATAGGCGCCGCGATAATCGACCACGTCGAAGGTGGTCGCCGTGCCGAAATCGATGACGATCAGATCGCCGTCATGCTGGGCATGCGCCGCGATCATGTTGAGCGCACGGTCTGCGCCCAGGCTGTTGGGCTCGTCGACGTCGAGCGGGAATCCCCATTGCGCATCGCCCTGCCCGGCGATCACCGCCTCGACCCCGAAATATTTGCTGCTCAGCACCTGCAGATTGTGCAGCGTGCGCGGCACGACGGTACCGATGATCACGCCGTCGACGACCTTGCGATCGAGCCCCTCGAGCTGGAGGAGTTGGTTCACCCACACCGCATATTCGTCGCCGGTCCGGCGCGGATCGGTGGCGATGCGCCAGCGCGCGCGAATCTGTCCGTCGTCGACGAGCGCGCAGACGACATTGGTGTTTCCGGCATCGATGGCGAGAAGCATGTCGCGTCCTTCAGATCAGGAAGACGTCGCCCGCGTGAATGACACGCATGGTGCCATCCGCCAAGCGCAGGATGAGGGCGCCACCCGTGTCGAGGCCGTCGAACAATCCCTCGACATGCTCTCCATCGGGAAGATTGGCGGTCAATGCGGTGCCACGGGCATGCGCGGCCGCCAGCCAGCGCTCGCGCACGGGTTCCAGTCCCTCGCCGCGCCAGCGCGCCAGCCAGTGCGCGAAAGCCGCTGCCAGATCGTCGAGGAACAGCGCGGGATCGGGCGCCGCGCCATGCGCTGCCAGGCTGGTCACAGGCCGGTCGAGTCCCTCGGGATAATGGGCCAGGTTCACGCCGATGCCGATAACCACCGCGTCGCCGGCGCCTTCGAGCAGGATACCCGCCAGCTTCGCGCCGTCGATCATCAGGTCGTTCGGCCATTTGATGCGCAGCGCGTCCCCGCCGCTCCATGCCGTCAGCACCTCGTGCAGCGCAACCGCGGTCACCAGTGCCAGCGTCGCAACGGGCGGATCGCTCGGCCGCGGCCTGACCAGCGTGCTCGCATAGAGATTGCCGGGCGGCGAAGACCAGCTTCGTCCCAGACGGCCGCGTCCCGCGCTCTGCGTCACCGCGCGCAGCCACAGCCCCTCGCCCTCGCCCGCCGCCGCAAGCGTCGCCATGTCCTGATTGGTGGACGCGGTCTGCTCGACAGTGCGGATCCTGGACGTCATGCCGCGAATGCCCCCTTCACGCGCCGGATGCCGGAATCCGGCATCCGACGGCCGTGGTTCAGAACAGCGCCCGTGCCGCGCTCGTCGTCGCCACGCCCAGCGCCGGGATCAGGAAATAGCCCAGCGGCGAGACGAACAGCGCGGCGACCGCGATCAACCCGCCTTCGACATAGCTGTCGGTGGGGCGATAGGCCGGCGCAGGATCGTCGAAATACATGATCTTGACGATCTTCAGATAATAGAAGGCGCCGATGACCGAGGCCGCGATGCCGATCGCTGCAAGCTGCCACAGGCCGGCGGCCACCGCCGCGTCGAACACCAGGAACTTCGCCCAGAAGCCGAGCAGCGGCGGAATACCCGCCAGGCTGAACATGAAGATCGCGAACGCCGCCGCCAGTGCCGGACGCGTGCGCGACAGGCCTGCCAGGCTGGCGATGCTCTCGATATGGTTGCCGTCGGCGTCACGCATCTGAAGGACGCACAGGAAGCTGCCGAGCGTCATCGCGACATAGACCGCCAGATAGGTCAGCACCGCCGAGACGCCAGCCTCCGTGCCCGCCGCAAGCCCGATCAGGATGAAGCCGACATTGTTGATCGACGAATAGGCGAGCAGCCGCTTGATGTTGGTCTGGCCGATCGCCGCGACCGCGCCGAGCACGATGGATGCGAGCGCGGCGAAGACGATGATCTGGCGCCATGCCTCTGTGGCCGGGCCCATCGCTTCCACCGCGAGACGCGCGGTGAGCGCCATCGCGGCGACCTTCGGCGCGGATGCGAAGAACGCGGTGACCGGGGTCGGCGCGCCTTCATAGACGTCGGGCGTCCACATGTGGAACGGCACCGCGCTGATCTTGAAGGCGAGACCCGCCATGACGAACACCAGCCCGAACATCTCGCCATTGGAGAGATCGTCGCGCATCGCGACCGCGACACCATCGAACAGGGTCGTGCCCGTGAAGCCGTAGAGCAGCGAGATACCGTAGAGCAGGATGCCGCTGGCCAGCGCGCCGAGCACGAAATATTTGAGACCCGCTTCGGCAGAGCGCGTGTCGCGCCGCATGAAGCTGGCCAGCACATAGGCCGCCAGGCTGTTGAGCTCCAGCCCGACATAGAGCGTCAGCAGATCGCCCGCCGACACCATCATGCCCATGCCGACCGATGCGAGCAGGATCAGTACCGGATATTCGGCGCGAAGCGGTCCGCCCTTGTCGAAGAAGGCGGGCGCCACCAGGATCGAGACGGCGGCGGCGATATAGATCAGCAGCTTCGAGAAAGCCGCGAAACCATCCGCACGGTACAGGCCGTAAAATGCCTCGCCCCCGCTGCCGGGCGCGCCCAGCAGCGATACCGAGGCGCCGGCAAGTGCCAGCACCGAAAGCAGGCCGACGACCCGCGTCGCCTTGTCGCCTGCATAGGCGGCGACCAGCATCAGGATGAGCGCCGCGACGGTGAGGATCACCTCCGGCAGCGTCATCATTACGGATTGCGCGTAATCCATCAGTGCGCCTCCGCCTGAGTTTCATGTGTGGAGCCATGCTCCGCGACAGGCGCGGGCTTGCCCTGCTGGATCTTCATGTCGCCGACCGGACGGGTCGGCTCCAGCCGGGCGACCAGCGTTCCGATATCCTTGCGCATCGGCGCGATGAAGCTTTCGGGATAGACGCCCATCCACATCACGATCGCGGCGATCGGCGCAAGCAGCCAGATCTCGCGGCCCGACAGGTCGGGCATGGCGCGAACGTCGTCCTTGGTCAGATCGCCGAACACGACGCGGCGATACAGATAAAGCATATAGGCGGCGCCCAGGATGATGCCCGTGGTGCAGACCAGCGCCACCCAGCTCGACATCTCGTAGATGCCGGCCAGCGCCAGGAATTCGCCGACGAAGCCGCTCGTGCCGGGCAGGCCGACCGACGCCATGGTGAACAGCATGAAGAACAGCGCATATTTCGGCATGTTGTTCGCCAGGCCGCCATAGCGCGAGATCTCACGGGTATGCAGACGGTCGTAGATCACGCCGACGCACAGGAAGAGAGCGCCCGAGACAAGGCCGTGGCTGAGCATCACCACCATCGCGCCTTCCAGGCCCTGGCGGTTGAACGAGAACAGGCCGATCGTGACGATCGCCATGTGCGCGACCGAGGAATAGGCGATCAGCTTCTTCATGTCCTGCTGCACCAGCGCGATCAGCGAGGTGACGACCACCGCGATCATCGACAGCGCGAAGATCAGCCAGGCCAGATCGGCGGACGCGATCGGGAACATCGGCAGCGAGAAGCGGATGAAGCCATAGCCGCCCATCTTCAGCAGCACGCCGGCCAGGATGACCGAGCCGGCGGTCGGCGCCTGGACGTGCGCGTCGGGCAGCCAGGTGTGGACTGGCCACATCGGCATCTTCACCGCGAAGCTGGCGAAGAAGGCGAGGAACAATATCGTCTGCGCCCCGGCCGGGAAATCATAGGCCATCAGCTCGGGGATGGACGTGGTGCCGGCATGCTGCGCCATCCACAGCATCGCGATCAGCATCAGCACCGATCCGAGCAGCGTGTAGAGGAAGAATTTGTAGCTGGCGTAGATCCGGTTCGCACCGCCCCAGATGCCGATGATCAGGTACATCGGGATCAGGCCGGCTTCGAAGAAGATGTAGAACAGGAACAGATCCTGCGCGGTGAACACGCCGATCATCAGCGTTTCCATCAGCAGGAACGCCGCCATATATTCGCCGACGCGATCCTCGATCGCTTCCCAGCTCGCCAGGATGCAGATCGGCATCAGGAACACCGACAGCATGATCAGCATCAGCGCGATGCCGTCGATGCCAAGCGCCCAGGCGAAACGGCCGAACAGCGGCACATATTCGGTGAACTGCCACTGCGCGCCGGCGGCACTCGCGTCGAAATTCGCCCAGAGCAGGATGCCGAGAACGAAATCGATCAGCGTCGCGCCAAGCGCGATCGTCCGCGCGGTCTGCGCATTCACGTAGAGACATGCGATGGCCGCAGCCATCGGCACGCCCAACATGATCGAAAGGATGGGAAGCCCGTTCATTCTTCGATCACCGCCCCGCGATCGCCCAGGTGGCCGCGGCCGCAAGGCCCAGCAGCATCACCAGCGCATAGCTGTAAAGATATCCCGACTGGAGCTTCGCGCTGAGCGCGCTGCCGCGCACAACCAGAGCAGCCAGCCCGTTCGGACCGAACCGGTCGATCAGCCCTTCGTCGCCCCGCTTCCAGAAGAGGCGGCCGAACCAGAAGGCAGGCTTCACGAACAGGAAATTATAGAGTTCGTCGAAATACCACTTGTTGAGCAGGAAGGCGTAGAGCCCACGCGCCGAGGCCGTGAAGCGGGCCGGCAGGGTCCTGTCCTTCATATAGGCCCACCATGCGATGAACAGGCCGGTCAGCATCACACCGAACGGCACGAACTTGATCCAGGTCGGCACTTCGTGCGCGGCGTGCATCAGATGCGCGTCGAACGCCAGGCTGCCCTTCCAGAATTCCGCGCCATGCTCGGAATCGATGAACGAGTGATGGAATGCGACGCCGGCGAACACCGCGCCCAGGCCGAGCACGAGCAGCGGCACCAACATCGGCAGCGGGCTTTCATGCGGGTGATAACCCGCGGTCCCGTCGCTTTCGGCATGGCCGTGCGCGTGATCGTCATGCGCATGCGCGGCATGGCCGTGATCGGCAGCGCCATGATCGGCGTGACCATGATGATCGTCATGCACCGCGTGCTGGATATGCTCGGACTGTTCCCAGCGCGGCTTGCCGAAGAAGGTGAGGAAGATCAGGCGCCACGAATAGAAGCTGGTGAGCAGCGCGGCGAACGCGCCGACCGCGAAGGCGACCTGACCGTGATAGCCCGAGGCGAAGGCCGCCTCCAGGATCATATCCTTCGAATAGAAACCGGCGAAACCGATGCCGACCAGCGGAATGCCGACGCCCGTGATCGCGAGCGTGCCCGCCATCATGGCCCAGAAGGTCAGCGGGATCTTTTTCCGCAGGCCGCCATAGTAACGCATGTCCTGTTCGTGGTGCATCGCGTGGATCACCGAACCCGCGCCGAGGAACAGCAGCGCCTTGAAGAAGGCGTGGGTGAACAGGTGGAACATCGCAGCGCCATAGGCGCCGACGCCGGCCGCGAAGAACATGTAGCCGAGCTGCGAACAGGTCGAATAGGCGATGACGCGCTTGATGTCGGTCTGGGTGGTGCCGACGGTCGCGGCGAACAGACAGGTCGCGGCGCCGATGAAGGTCACGAAGCCGAGCGCGACGGGCGCGGTCTCGAACATCGGCGACAGGCGGCAGACCATGAACACGCCCGCGGTCACCATGGTGGCTGCATGGATCAGCGCGGACACCGGCGTCGGGCCCTCCATCGCGTCCGGCAACCAGGTGTGCAGGCCGAGCTGGGCGGACTTGCCCATCGCGCCGACGAACAGCAGCAGGCAGAGCACGGTCATCACGTCCAGGCGCATGCCGAGGAAACCGACGGTCGAGCCGGCCATCGCGGGCGCGGCCTCGAGGATCGCGGGGATCGAGACGGTGCCGAACACCCAGAAGGTGCCGAAGATGCCGAGCATGAAGCCGAGATCGCCGACGCGATTGACGACGAACGCCTTGATCGCGGCCGCGTTGGCGCTGGGCTTCTTATACCAGAAGCCGATCAGCAGATAGGATGCCAGACCCACGCCTTCCCAGCCGAAGAACATCTGGACCAGATTGTCGGCGGTCACGAGCATCAGCATCGCGAAGGTGAACAGCGAGAGATAGGCGAAGAAGCGCGGCTGGCTGTCGTCCTCCGACATATAGCCCCAGCTATACAGGTGGACGAGCGCCGAGACGGTCGTGATCACCACCAGCATCACTGCGGTCAGCGTATCGACGCGCAAGGCCCAGTCGACGGCAAGGTCGCCGGAACGGATCCACTGCAGCACGGGCACGACCTGCGCCTCGGCATGACCCGCCACGAACGGCAGGAAGATGACCCAGGAGAAGGCGCACGATGCGAACAGCGCGCCGGTCGTGATCGACTTTGCGACGGTGTTGCCGAGCATGCGGTTGCCGAAGCCCGCGACGATCGCGGCCAGCAACGGCAGGAAGACGACGAAGAGGATTGGATTCACCGGGAACTACCCCTTCATCCGGTTGATGTCGTCGACCGCGATGGTGCCGCGGCCACGGAAATAGATGACGAGGATCGCAAGACCGATCGCAGCCTCACCAGCGGCGACGGTCAGCACGAACATCGCGAAGACCTGTCCGACCAGATCGCCCAGATAGGCGCTGAACGCGACGAGGTTGATGTTCACCGCGAGCAGGATCAGCTCGATCGCCATCAGGATGATGATGACGTTCTTGCGGTTCGCGAAGATGCCGAGCACCCCCATCACGAACAGGATCGCGCTGACGACCAGATAATGCTGGATCCCAATCATGCGCGAAGCGCTCCTTGAATCCGCTCGTCCTGAGCTTGTCGAAGGGTCACAGCTCCACCCCCTGCCCGACGGGCTGGTTCACGTTGCGCGTCGCTTCGTGCGGACGGCGCTTGTTCTGGTCCGAGATCTTCTGCGGACGGGTGCCGCCGCGCGCACGGTGCGTCAGCACGATCGCGCCGATCATTGCGACCAGCAGGACCAGACCGGCGGCCTCGAAGATGTAGAGATAGCGGCTGTAGATCACCCCGCCGAGCGCCTGGATATTGGGCATGTCCGTCGGCGTCGGCGCGATGCGCTGCGCCAGCTCGATCTTGCCCGCGCTCCATGCGCCGACTGCGACGATCATCTCGCCCACCAGCACCAGCGCGATCAGCAGGCCGAACATCGCATAGCGCGCGAAACCGGCGCGCATCTCGGCGAAATCGATGTCGAGCATCATCACCACGAACAGGAACAGCACCGCGACCGCGCCGACATAGACGATGACGAGCAGCATCGCGATGAATTCGGCACCGGCCAGCAGCATCAGGCCGGCCGCATTGAAGAATGCGAGGATCAGCCAGAGCACCGAGTGCACGGGATTGCGCGCGGTGATCGTGAGCGCTCCGGAGAGGATCACGACGAACGCGAACAGGTAAAAGGCAAGGGCCTGGATCATGCGCGCGCCCTACCTGTACGGTGCATCTGCGGCAAGATTCGCGGCGATCGCGCTTTCCCACCTGTCGCCATTCGAGAGCAGCTTGTTCTTGTCATAGAGCAGCTCCTCGCGCGTTTCCGTCGCGAACTCGAAATTGGGGCCCTCGACGATCGCATCGACCGGGCATGCCTCCTGACAGAAGCCGCAATAGATGCACTTCGTCATGTCGATGTCGTAGCGCGTCGTGCGGCGGCTGCCGTCCTCGCGCGGTTCGGCCTCGATCGTGATCGCCTGAGCCGGGCACACCGCCTCGCACAGCTTGCACGCGATGCAGCGTTCCTCGCCATTGGGATAGCGGCGCAGCGCATGCTCGCCGCGGAAACGCGGAGAGATCGGGTTCTTCTCGTACGGGTAGTTGATCGTCGCCTTGGGCTTGAAGAAATACTTCAAGGTCAGCCAGTGCGCCTTCACGAACTCCCAGAGGGTGAACGATTTGATGAGATAGCCGAGGCTCATGAAACGCCTCCATAACGGGTGAGCATCAGATATCCGGAGACCAGGAAGACCCAGATGAGCGAGAATGGCAGGAAGATCTTCCAGCCCAGCCGCATGAGCTGATCGTAGCGGTAGCGCGGCACGGTCGCCTTGATCCACGAGAAGATGAAGAAGAACACGAGGATCTTGATGAAGAGCCAGATGATCCCGGGCACGACATAGAGCGGCGCCCAGTCGAACGGCGGCAGGTAGCCACCCCAGAACAGGATCGCGTTCAGCGCGCACATCAGGATGACGTTGGCATATTCGCCGAGCCAGAAGAGCGCGAAGCTCATCGACGAATATTCGGTCTGGTAACCGGCGACGAGCTCGCTCTCCGCCTCGGTCAGATCGAACGGCGCGCGTGCCGTCTCGGCCAGCGCGGAGATCAGGAAGACCACCGCCATCGGGAAGAGCAGCGGGTTGAAGCCGTTGCCGTTGAGGAAGCCGTAAAGCCCCTTCTGGCTTTCGACGATGCCGGTCAGGTTGAAGGTTCCCGCCCACAGCACCACCGAGATCAGCACGAAGCCGATCGAGACTTCATAGCTGACCATCTGCGACGCGGCGCGGATGGCGGAGTAGAAGGGATATTTGGAGTTGGATGCCCAGCCCGCCAGGATGACGCCATAGACGCCCAGCGACGACGCGGCGAGGATGTAGAGCAGGCCGACATTGATGTCGGCGAGCACCATGCCCGCGCCGAAGGGGATCACCGCCCAGACGATCAGCGCCACCGTGAAGGTGATGATCGGTGCGAGCAGGAACAGACCGCGATTGGCCGAGGACGGGATGATCGTTTCCTGAAGGAAGACCTTCAGGCCGTCGGCGAAGGATTGCAGCAGGCCGAGCGGCCCGACGACGTTGGGGCCGCGGCGCAGCGCCATCGCCGCCCAGATCTTGCGATCGGCATAGATGATCATCGCGACCGCCAGCATCAGCGGGAGCGCGATCATCAGGATCAGGATCAGCGTGGCGAGGAACCAGCCGAAACCGTAACCCAGATAGGTCTGGAAGAACTCGGTCACTCCGCGGCCTCCAGATACTGTTCGCCACGCACCAGTTCGACCGAGCAGCGCTCCATCGTCGGCGACGCGCGGCAGATCGCGTTGGTCAGGTAGAAGTCCTTGATCGGATAGCCGATCTCACCCGAGGCTTCGGCCGCGAGCTTGGGCGGCGCCCAGTCGAAGCTGGCCAGCCCCTCGATGCCCAGCGCCGGCACTTCGGCGGCCATCGCGGCGCGGAGCTGCTCGAGCGTGTCGAACGGAAGCGGCGTGCCGATCGCGGCGGAAAGCGCGCGGAAGATCGTCCAGTCCTCGCGCGCATCGCCGGGCGCGAAGACCGCCCGGTCGCCACGCTGCACGCGCCCTTCCAGGTTCACATAGGTGCCGGCCTTCTCGGTGAAGGCGGCGCCCGGCAGGATCACGTCGGCGGCATGCGCGCCCTTGTCCCCATGATGGCCGACATAGACGTTGAAGCTGTCGGCGAACTTGCCGAAATCGACTTCGTCCGCGCCCAGGAAGAAAGTGAGCCTGGGTGCTGCCGCAACGATATCCGCGATGCCGCCCGGCTGAGCATAGCCCAGCATCAGACCGCCCATGCGCGATGCCGAGAAATGCAGCGCGTTATAGCCGTTCCAGCCATCCTTGATCAGGCCGAGCGTCTTGACGAGCGCGAGCGAAGCCCCCTGCCCGTTCTTGAGCGCGCCACCGCCGACGATCACCGCGGGGCGCTGGGCGGTCGCGAAGGCGTCGGAAACGGCCTTGGGCAGCTTGGCGAGCAGCGACAGGTCGTTGCCCAGCCATTCCACCTTGTAGGTCAGGTCGGTCTCGGCGCCGATCGCGAAGACCTTCGCGCCCTTCTTGATCGCCTTGCGGATCCGCGTGTTCACCAGCGGCGCTTCCCAGCGCACGTTGCTGCCCACGATCAGGATCGTGTCGGCGGTCTCGATGCCCGCGATGGTCGAGTTGAAATTGACCGCGGCCAGATTGGTCACGTCATAGGCGAGGCCGGTCTGGCGCCCTTCGAGCAACGACGAGCCGAGCGAGCGGACCAGCGCCTTGGCAGCATACATGGTCTCGCAATCGACCAGATCGCCGGCGATCGCGGCAACCGCATTGCCCGCGCCCCTG
>Ga0209902_101499_pt1 | contig 10872 bp, 7 predicted proteins | sample FECB27metaG_FD_188304 | JGI IMG/M metagenome (GOLD analysis project Ga0209902, IMG submission 188304) | Cyanobacterial communities from the Joint Genome Institute, California, USA - FECB-27 (SPAdes) (version 2) | ecosystem: Environmental > Aquatic > Thermal springs > Hot (42-90C) > Microbial mats ...
CCTCCTCGTTGTTGCCGATGGCATAGAGCATGCGGCCGAAGACGGTCTTGGCGAGCACGATCCAGCCTATTGCCACGATGGCCAGGGCGACGATGAACAGCAGAGGTATGCCGCCGACATCGATGGTGCCGAAATCGTTGAAGCCGGGCGGGAAGTTGTAGATCGTGTTCGACTGCGTAAACTGCAGCGCCCCGCCACGCGCCATGTTCAGCATGCCGAGTGTCACGATGAAGGACGGCACGCTCCACCAGGCCGACACGAAGCCGTTGAAGATGCCGACCAGCGCACCGACGCCGCAGGAGACGAGGATGGCCAGCGGGACCGCGACCTGAACCGGCAGCGAAGGGTCGGTCATGACGGTGCCGCCGATCACCGCCGCCAACGCCATGACGGAGCCGACCGAAAGGTCGATGCCGCCGATCAGGATGACGAAGGTCATGCCCGTGGCGAGGATCACGTTGAGCGTGATCTGGACCATGATGTTGGTCAGGTTGTTGGGCAGCAGGAACGTACTGGTGGTGAGGCTGAAGAAGGCGATCAGCGCAAGCAATGCCAGGCCGATGCCGGCGTCGCGCAGGACGCGTGAGACGACAAGGCCGGCACGTTTCGACGGTGCGGGAATAGTTTGAACATTGTTATTGGACACGGGAGACCTGCTCCTTCAGATATTCGCTGTAGGCCATTTGCAGCACAGCCTCTTCGTTCATTTCGTCGGTGTTCAATTCGCCGGCCAAAGCGCCACGCGACATGACCAGGATGCGATCGGCGAGCCCGAGCAGTTCGGGCACGTCCGATGACACGACGAGAATGGCCACCCCTTGCGCCGCGAGCCCGCGCAGCAAGCCGTAGATCTCGGCCTTGGCGCCGACATCGATGCCGCGCGTCGGTTCGTCGAGCAGCAGAACCCTCGGCTCCTTCAGAAGCCATTTGCCGAGCACGACCTTTTGCTGGTTGCCGCCGGACAGGCTGCGCACCGGCTGGTCGAGGCTGGCCATGCGCGTGTCCAAGGACCTCATCATTGCCTGCGCTGCCGCCCGTTCCTTGCCGTGCTGGAGGAACCCCGCTTTTGCACTGTCGAAGACGGAAGCCAGCGTCGTGTTGACCTGGATGGACATGGGAAGGACGAGGCCTTCCTCCTTGCGGTTCTCGGTGACGAGCGCGATGCCATTGGCGATCGCCTGCCGGGGCGAGCCGATCCGGACGGCCTTGCCGTCACGCAGGATGGTGCCCCGGTCGGGCTTGTCGGCGCCGAACATGGCGCGCAGGATCTCGCTGCGCCCGGAGCCGACAAGACCGGCCACGCCGACAATCTCGCCGGGGTAGACCTCGAAATTGAGCGCCGGCCTCTTGCGATTGGCCTGCGACTGGAAATCGGCAACCTTCAGTGCCGGCGGCACGTCACGCCGGCCGATGCCCATGCCCTTCCTCTGGACAACCTCGCGGCCAACCATCTGCTTGACCAGACCATTGGGCGTGATGTCAGACGTCTTCTGCGTTGCCACGAAACGGCCGTTGCGAAGCACCGAGACGGTGTCGCAATGCTCAAAAATCTCTTCCAGATGGTGCGATATGAACACGATGCTCACACCATCGGCGCGCAGGCGGTGGACGATCTCGAACAGACGACCCGACTCGCGCGGCGTCAGCGTCGCCGTGGGTTCGTCGAGGACAAGAACACGCGCCTTGTCGGACAGGGCGCGCGCGATCTCGATTAGTTGCTGCTGCGCTACGCCCAGCCGTTCCACCGGCAACGTCGGGTCGACGTCCTGCAGTCCGACGAGTGCCAGAAGCTCGCGGGTATGGGACAGCAGTCTGGAACGGTCGACGAAGATGCCGAGGCGGCGCGGCAGACGTTCGAACAGAACGTTTTCGGCAACGGACAGATAGGGCAGCAGGTTGAATTCCTGGTGGACGACGCGCACACCCGCCTGGATGGCGGCCTGCGGCGAAGCCGGAGCGTAAGCATGGCCGGCAAGCGACATCGTGCCCATGTCGGGCTTGACGATGCCGCCGAGGATCTTGATCAGCGTCGACTTGCCCGCGCCGTTTTCGCCGGCGAGCGCATGGATTTCGCCGGCCTTGAAGTCGAGCGAGATGTCGTCCACGGCGACGACGCCGGGGTATCGCTTGCCGATATGGCGGACAGATAGAACGGACGCCGCAACACCAACTGCGTCGTGGCCGGGATCAGCGGACATGCCAGAGCTTCCTGAATGATGGGAAGCGCAGCGCAGCAGGCCCGAGTGACCCGCCGCGCCACACCCCGGGAGGACCTGCTACTTCACATTATCCTTGGTCACGAGCGCGATGTCGGTTTTCACCCAACCCTCGAGTTTTGCGCCCGACTTGAAGGACTCGATGCCGCGGTTGATGGCGTCCGACGCCATGTCGCGGCCGAACTGGTCGATGGTGGCAAGAAGCTTGCCCTCCTTCACCAGCGGTCGCACGGCCGGGATGTTGTCGAAGCCGACGACCTGGATCTTGCCGGTAAGACCGGCGGCCTCGATCGCCTTGACGACACCAAGCGCCATCGAGTCGTTGGCGGCCATCACGCCCTGAAGGTCAGGGTGCGCCGTCAGCATGGTGGTGAAGACGGTGTTGGCTTCCTCGGTTTCCCAATGCGCGGTGCGCGAGTCGAGCAGCTCCAGCCCATACTCCTTGATCGACGCCTCGAAGCCTTGCTTGCGCTGCTTGGCGTTGTCGGCGCCGGGATTGCCTTCGAGGATGACAACCTTGCCGCCCTTGCCGAGCAGCTTGCCAAGCACATCGCCGACCATCTTGGCGCCGTCTGCATTGTCGGGACCGACAAAGGCCAGGTCCAGACCGGCGGCCTTCTTGGCCCCGTCGTCGAGCGGGACGTCGAAGTTGATGACGGTGGCGCCGGCCTTGATGGCGCGCGACACCGGACCGACCATGGCCTTGCTGTCGGCCGGGGCGAGTACGATGACGTCCTTTTGCTCGGTCACGCAGGTGTCGACCGCGTTCACCTGCGCGTCGAAGTCGGTTTCCGACTGCATGCCGACCATTTTCAAGTCGAAGTCACCGCGCTTGGCAGCGTATTCTTTCGCACCTTCGCTCATGTCCTTGAAGAACTCGTTGGACAGCGATTTCATCACCAGACAGACCTGAGGCTTCGCCTTGTCGGCATGGGCCGGCACTGAAATCAGGGCAGCAGAACTCAGCATGGCCGCAGTGGCGGCCACCACAATCTTTCGCATGTTGTCATTCCTCCACGATCCGTTTCGGCGTTTAGTGGAAACGGTTCCACTACCATATCCAAGCTTTTTTCAGCTGTCTACAGGCGTGATTCGTGATGGAGGGCATGGGCCGGAGGCAGGTGATAGGAGCCTCGAACCGGCGCGTGAGCCGGGTATTTTCGGGCAGCCGGAGGCAACGCAGACTGGTCGGCGAGCAGTCGGCTTGAAGAGTTGGCTGCGGCCAGATCGCGCCTGAGCCAGACGTCCGTCAGCGCAATAGCCGCCCCGTTAGACGGACCGACGACGGCGAGGTCTGAAACAGGGGCCATCGCGTCAGCACGGGCTCGATGGCCCACTCATCACGGCGACAAGCCACCTGGCTCGAACCGCTTCGGCTACATTAGAACCACGTTCCTGGCTGCATTCGGCACCACCCTTAACAGGCAAATTTCTTGTGCCGCACCGGACGGATGCTCACTGAGTTCACGACAGCGCCAACTGCGCACGATGTCGAATGCGAAATCGTTCGTGCGCTCGTCCATGACATCGAGCCGGAGGCTTTCCGACATGGGTCACGGTGACGACTGCAACGGGCCGTGAGCGGACCGTCCGGTTCTGGCACGAAAAACACGATCAGACATTCCGCTTCCGCCCGGTACCAAGCGTCAACACAGCCCCGACCTCCTGAATGCTGAGCGATATCTGTTGAACTGGAGCATTTTTCCTTTTGCCAAAGACAGAGAATGCTCACGACGCATTATTGTCTTTTACTCATCAAAAGATTGAAATAATAAATTTGTCTAAATTAATCGCCCGTGCTCTCTTTCCGTCATAACAAGAATGCGGGAACAAGCTGTGCGCGATATTCCAACTGCATCCATAGCAGACCTCGTCTCTGGACAGCCCTTTGCACTCACCGGGGGAGCTGTCATTCAGACAGACGGCTCGCAAGCGGTCAGCGACATCATAGTCGGGGCGGATGGACGCTTTGTCGCAATCGGGCCGTCCCTGGACACCAGGTCCTGCAGCGCCTGCGTCGACATTACAGACATGCTGGTTTCGCCAGGTTTCGTCGATGTGCACCAGCACCTCGACAAGACTGGAGTGCTGCGCTTTACCCCCAATCCTTCCGGCACGCTCCAAGGCGCCCGCGAGGCATTCGCCAAATATGCCCGAACCGCCGGTCCCGACGACATCCACAAGCGGGCGATGCGCACCATCAGGCGGTGTCTTTCCCGCGGCACGACCGCCATTCGCAGCCACGTCAACGTCGACAAGGATGCTGGCTTCCATGGCATTGAGACGCTGGCAGGCGTGCGCGACGGGGCACGAGATGACATCACTCTGCAGCTCGTGGCCTTCATGACACCGCATCCCGGCCAGGACTTCGACTGGCTGACCGAGAATATCGATGGCGCCGTGGCGCTCGCCGATGCAGTGGGTGGCACGCCTGCTGTCTCGGAAGACCCACCACGCTACCTCGACATGTTGTTTTCCGCCGCCGTCAAGGCGGGAAAACCGGTCGATCTGCATCTCGATGAACATCTCAAGGCCGATGTGCATCTGCTTGATGCAGCTCTCGAAAGGGTCGAGCGCTTCGGCATGCAGGGCCGCACCGTATTCAGTCACGTCTCGGTGCTGAGTGCCCTGCCTCGCAAGGAATTCCTGCGTATCGCCGAACGTCTTCTGGCGCTTGATGTCGGCGTCGTCACATTGCCAGCGGCGAACCTTTACCTGCAGGGCCGCGACGCCGAGATGTTGCCGCCGCGCGGCCTGACTCGCGTCGCTGAGCTCTACCGCGCTGGCGTCACGATTGCCGCGGCGTCGGACAACATCCAGGACCCGTTCGTGCCAACGGGCTCGGGCGACATGCTGGAAATCGCGCGCTGGACATTGCTCGCCGGCCATCTTCGGGGGGATGAGCTTGCTGCCGCCCACCGCATGATCACGACGTCGCCAGCCCGCCTGATGAGTCTCGGCAAGGAGCACGGCCTCAAGGCCGGCGCCCGCGCCGACTTCGTCATCGCCGACTGCACCGACACCGACACGCTGGTTGCCGGCGGACCGGACCGGGCCTTCGTCTTCTCGAAGGGTCGTCTCGTCTCACAGAGCACGACCGACACCGTTCGCTTGAAGGAGAACGCATAAGCCGAGAGCAACTCCGGGGGGATTGGACTTCAATCTAATGGGAGAATGGGATGAAGAGCACTGCATTTTCACGTCGTTCGCTGCTTGCCTCCACTCTCGGGTCGGCCCTTGCCGGCATGGTCTGGCTAGACCATGCGCATGCCGAAGATTTCAAGATGGGCCTCCTGGTACCCGGCAGCGTCGCGGAGGAAGGCTGGAACCGGATCGCCTATGACGCGCTGAAGCGAGTGGAAAAGGAGCTCGGCGCCAAGATCAGCTATGTCGAGCTGGCCGAGAACCCAGCCGCCTTCGAAAAGGCGTTCCGCGACTATGCGAGCCAGGGCTATCAGGTCGTTCTGGGCCATGGCTTCCAGTTCCAGGACGCCGCCCTCACGACGGCTGAGGATTTCCCCGACACCGTTTTCCTCATCTCGTCGAGCAGCGTACATGAAGGGAAAGTCATCGGCCTCAATACCGATGCCAGCCAGCCCTTCTACTTGATGGGCGTGATCGCTGCAAAGATGGGCAAGGGCGCGGGCCTTATCGGTGGCATGGAAATTCCGCCCATCGCGCATGCCTTCGAGGGCTTTCGGAAAGGTGCCGAGAGCGTGAACCCAGACTACCCCGTGTCCACGGTCTTCATCAACAGCTTCACCGATGCGAGCGCCGCCAAGGAAGCCGCCGTGAGCATGATGGCCCAGGGCGCCGATTTCGTCGTTCCCAATGCAAATGCAGCGGGACTGGGCGTCATCCACGCCGCGCAGGAATCAGGCACGCAGTCGGGCACCTTCAGCGTCTATAGCGACTACACCGACGTCGCCCCCAAGAACATCCTCGGCACGTTCATAGCCGATTACGGCCAAGGCATCGTACGCATCGTCTCGGGCATTCGGGACGGCGCCGTGCCGCCAAGCAATGTCGATTTCGGCCTGAAGGATAAGGACGTCATCAAGTTCACCTTCAACGACGAAGCCGCCAGATCGATACCGCAAGACCTGCGCACTCACCTTGAAGAGGTGAGTGCGAAGATCATTGCGGGTGAGATCCAGACACGCGCGAAATAAGCGCGGTCCCTGGGAACTTATCAAATGGGAGGAAGAGCAATGAGACTTTCACGCAGAACGTTCGTGGAAGGAGTGGCGGCGCTGACCATCGCCGTGGCCATTCCGGCGATGGCACAGGCCGAAGACTTCAAGATGGGCCTTCTCGTGCCCGGCAGCGTTTCGGAAGAGGGATGGAACCGGATCGGCTTCAATGCGCTGAAGGGCGTCGAAGAACAGCTCGGTGCCAAGATCAGCTATGTCGAGTTGCAACAGAATCCGGCCTCGTTCGAAAAGGCGTTCCGCGACTATGCCAGCCAGGGCTACAAGGTCATCCTCGGCCATGGCTTCGAATTCCAGGACGCCGCACTGGAAGTCGCGCTCGATTATCCCGACACCTATTTCCTGATCTCGTCGAGCAGCATTCACGAAGGCAATGTCATCGGCCTCAACACCGATACGAGCCAGCCCTTCTACCTCATGGGCGTCATCGCAGCTAAGATGGGCAAAAAGGCCGGCCTCGTCGGCGGCATGGAAATCCCGCCGATCCAGCAGGCCTTTGTCGGCTTTAAGAACGGCGCCAAGAGCGTCAATCCGGAATTCCCTATCAGCGAGGCCTATATCGGCAACTTTACCGACACGACCGCTGCCAAGGAAGCAGCCTTGAGCATGATTTCACAGGGTGCGGATTTCGTCGTGCCGAATGCTTCGGGTGCGACCGTCGGCGGCTATCAGGCGATCTCGGAATCCGGGCCGGCTGTGCGCTCTTTTTCGATCTTCAGCGACTTTACCCAGGTCGCACCCAACAACATTCTCGGCCTCTACGTTGCCGATTACGCCCAAGGCGTGGTGGAAGTCGTGCGCTCGATAAAGGACGGCAGCCCGCCTAAGGAAAACATCATCTTTGGCCTGAAGGATCCGAAAGTCATCTCATTCACCTTCCGCGATGACGGCCCGATCACCGTGCCCGAAGATATTCGCGCCCAGGTGATGGCGATCAGCGCCAAAATCGCTGCCGGTGAGATCAAGACCGACGCCCAGTGACTGGCGAGCGCTGCGGCCGGCCCTTCGGCCGCAGCGCCTTGCTACGCCTCATACCAACATTCGGACCGGACCCATGGAACAGGTAAACCAGGGAGTGCGTGAGAACGTGTATCCTCAAGCAGCCCAAGCTTTCGGCCGAACGCTCAGGCAAGCCGTGATAAACGCCGTGACGCCGGCCGCAGCTGTCCTTGTCGCGCTTGCCTGCGGCGCGGCCCTTTTGTGGCTGAACGGCTTCAATGGGAGCGACGTGGTCACGGTGATGATTTTTGGCTCCTTTCAGGATATGCGTTCGGTTGGCGAAATCCTGCTGAAGGCGACGCCGCTGATCCTTATCGGCGCCGGCCTCTGCGTCGCCTTCCGCTGTTCGATCTGGAACATCGGCGCCGAGGGCCAGCTCTATGCTGGAGCTATTGCCGCCACGTTGGTCGGAACCAGTTTTGACGGGCTTTCCGTCTGGGTGCATGCGCCGCTTGTCATGCTGGCCGGCGCCTTGGCGGGTGCCGCTTGGGCAGGCATTGCCGGCTATCTCAAAGTACGCTTCCAGGCGAGCGAGATCGTCACAACGATCATGCTCAACTACATCGCGCTGATCCTGACGAGCTATCTCGTCACCGGCCCGATGCGCGATGCAAGTGCTGCCTATCCTCAATCTGCCCGACTTATCCGCGAAGCCTGGACGCCACGCATCGTCTCCGACATGCGCCTCCATATCGGTATCATCGTCGCCGTCGTTTTGGCAGTCGCGCTCTACATCTTCTTGCAGCGCAGCAGCCGCGGCTTTGCACTCCGCGTCGTTGGTCTCAATCCATACGCAGCCCGCTATGCCGGTATGCAGGTCGCCCGCAACGTGATGATCGCAATGTGCATTTCCGGTGCAATGGCGGGGCTGGCCGGCGCCTTCGAAGTGGCGGGTGTCACGCACCGCCTCTACCAGAACATTTCGCCGGGCTACGGTTTCGAAGGCATCGCGGTCGCGCTGCTTGCCGGCAACAACCCCCTGGCGGCGATCGTTTCGGGCGGGCTCTTCGCGACCCTTCGCTCCGGCTCGGAGGTGCTGCAAATCACCTCGCAGGTGCCGCAGGTCCTCGTTCTGATCATACAGGGTATCGTCATTCTCTCGGTCGTCGCCTTCAACAGGCTGCGCGACATCCGCAGGATCGTGGCTTGAAGAATGGAAACTCCCGCAAGGCGCCTGAGCCCTGAGGGAAAACAAAACTTTGGAGCATTTGCGCAATTCCCGGGCACGACCACTTCGCGCACCTTGTCGGAATTGCTCTAGGCGACCTTCCTGAGGGGTATCTCCATGGACGACATGATGTTTCTCACCTTTCTCGCGACGCTTGCCGGCGCCGCCTGGAGGCTTGCGACGCCCCTGATCTTCGCCTCGATCGGCGAAATATTTTCCGAGCGAGCGGGCGTGCTCAATATCGGGCTGGAAGGCACCATGCTCGTCGGTGCCTTCTGCGGCTTCGCTGCAGCCTTCGCCACCGGCAGTATCCCGCTTGGCTTACTGGCCGGCATCGCGGGCGGCATGCTGTTCGGGGTGATCTTTGCCTTCTTTACGATCACCATCAAGGCGGACCAAATCGTTGTGGGTGCGGCGCTGAACCTGCTCGGCATGGGCCTCACAGCCTTCCTGTTCCGTACCTATTACGTCTCGACCGGCAAGGGCATCGAGATCGCGCAGCCCGTGCAAATCCCCTTCCTGAGCGATATCCCCTTTCTTGGCGAAGCCTTCTTCCGGCAGAACCTCATCGTCTATTCGACGATCCTCGTCGCGATCCTGGCCAGCCTTGTGCTCTTCCGCACGTCCTTCGGCCTGACGCTGCGCGCCGTCGGCGAACACCCCAAAGCCGTCGACGTCGCCGGTCGCAATGTTGCGAGCTACCGCTATGCCGCGGTGCTGGTCGGCACTGGGCTCGCTGGCCTCGGCGGGGCCTTCCTGACGCTCGGGCATTCCAATCAGTTCGTCGAGGGCATCACCTCCGGCCGCGGCTTCATCGCGCTCGCCGTGGTCGTCTTTGCACGCTGGTCGCCGATGGGAGCGTTCTTCGTCTCGCTGCTCTTCGGCCTGTTCTACGCGCTGCAGCTGATGCTCCAGGCGCAGGCATCCATCGTTGTGCCCTATCAGCTGCTGCAGGCGCTTCCCTACATCATGACGATCGTCACGCTCGTCGTGGTCCGTGGCAAAGGCGCTGCGCCCAGCAAACTCGGCCAGCCCTACGAGATGAGGTGACGGATATGTCTCAGAAACCCTTCCTGCGCGTCGAGAACATCCGCAAGCGCTTCGGTCCGATCGTTGCCAGCGATGGCGTGTCACTGGAAATCGAGGAGGGCGAGATCCACTCGCTGCTTGGCGAGAACGGTGCGGGCAAGAGTGTTCTGATGAGCATGATCTGCGGGATGGTTCGGCCCGACGAAGGCGAGATCGTCTTCAAGGGCCAGTCAGTTCGCTTTGACAGCCCGCGCGAGGCGATCCGCCAGCGCATCGGAATGGTGCACCAGCATTTCATGCTCGTGCCGAACCTGACGGTGGCGGAAAACTACATTCTCGGCCAGGGATCTCCGTTGCGTGTCATTAACGACATGGACGAGGTCCACGCAAAAATCCGCGAGCTTTCGGATCGCTATGCCCTCGACGTGCGTCCGGACGCCATCATCGAAGACCTTTCGGTCGGCGAGCAGCAGAGAGTGGAAATCCTGAAAGTCCTGTTCCACGGCATCGACCTGCTCATCCTCGACGAGCCGACAGCCGTGCTCACCCCACAGGAGACCGACCGCCTGCTTTCGTTGATGGGAGACCTCGCCAAGGACGGCAAGACGGTTGTCTTCATCTCTCACAAGCTCGACGAGGTGATGCGCGTCAGCAATCGCATCAGCGTCATGCGCGATGGGCGTGTCGTGCACACGGTCAATGTCGGCGAGACGAATGCGCGCGAGCTTGCCCGCATGATGGTCGGCCGCGACGTGCGCATGGAGCTGCCGCGTAGCCCCGAACCGCCCGGCCACATCGTGCTGTCGGTCGACAACCTCACCTGCCGCGCCGAGACCGGCCTTCCCGCCGTGCGCGGCGTAAGCCTGAACGTGCGCTCCGGCGAGATCGTCGGCATTGCCGGCGTGTCCGGCAACGGTCAGACGGAACTGTCGTTAGCGCTTTCCGGTCTGTTGCCGGTCGACAGCGGCCGCGTGATGCTGAACGGCAAGGACATTACCGGCCTCGACCCGGCCCGCATCAATGCCAGCAGCTTCTCTCACATCCCGGAGGACCGGCACAAACACGGCATCGTGGCCTCGATGTCGCTGAGCGAAAACACAATCCTCCAGCGCTACGATCAGAAGCCTTTCGCCAGCCACGGTATGTTGAACCGTGGGGTCATCGGCGAACACACTCGCGATCTCATCAAGCGGTTTCGCATAAAAAGCCGCGACGAGGATCAGCCGATCGGCGCGCTCTCCGGCGGCAA
>Ga0209902_101500_pt1 | contig 10858 bp, 7 predicted proteins | sample FECB27metaG_FD_188304 | JGI IMG/M metagenome (GOLD analysis project Ga0209902, IMG submission 188304) | Cyanobacterial communities from the Joint Genome Institute, California, USA - FECB-27 (SPAdes) (version 2) | ecosystem: Environmental > Aquatic > Thermal springs > Hot (42-90C) > Microbial mats ...
CCTGACCGCCTTCGGCGGTCTGTCCCTCCCCCTGGCAGGGGAGGGACGCGTCGCGTCTGTCACACCGCGTCTGTCACACCGCCGGCACCGGCGCCGCTCCGCCGTGGCCTGCGGGCGGCGGCTCGTCCTCGTTCTTGCCGTGGCGCATGCCTTCGTCGGGGATGCCGAAGGTCTTGTCGCCCATCCACTGGAACAGCACGTAGAGCCCCGGGATGACGATGATGCCGAAGATGGTGGCGAAGGTCATGCCGCCGATCACCGTCATGCCGAGGTGGATGCGCGAGTTGGCGCCGGCGCCGGTCGCGGTGGCGAGCGGCAACAGGCCGATGATGAAGGCGAACGCCGTCATCAGCACGGCGCGGAAGCGCATGTGGGCACCCGCGATCGCCGCGTCGTAGCGCGTTCGTCCCGCCTCGCGCTGCTCCTTCGCGAACTCGACGATCAGAATGGCGTTCTTGGCGGCGAGGCCGATCAAAAGCACCAGTCCGATCTGCGCGTAGAGGTCGCTCGGCAGACCGGTCACCGTCAGCGTAATGACGGCGCCGAGGATGGCCACCACCACCGACAGCATCACCGCGAACGGGATCATCCAGCTCTCGTACTGGGCGACCAGGAACAGGTAGCCGAACAGCACCGCGAGCCCGAAGATCATGCCGATGTTCCCGGCCGCCGCCACCTCCTGGTAGGTCATCGACGACCACTCGTAGGTGTAGCCGGCCGGCAGCACCTTGGCGGAGATCTCCTTCATCGCCGCGATGGTGTCGCCCGAAGAGAAGCCGGCGGCCGGGCTGCCGGTGATCTGCGCCGCCGGGAACAGGTTGTAGCTGTAGACGACGTCGGAGCCGACGGTGGTGTTGACGGTGGCGAGCGTCGACAGCGGCACCATCTCGCCGCTGTTGTTGGCGACGTACAGTCGGCCGATGTCGTCGATCGCATTGCGGTACTGCTGGTCGGCCTCGATGTAGACCTGGTAGGTCTGGTTATTCAGGTTGAAGTTGTTGATGAACAACGACCCCAGCATGGCCTGCATGATCTGGAAGACGTTGCTGACGGGGACGCCGAGGCTCTGGGCCTTGGTGCGGTCGAGGTTGAAGTAGAGGCGCGGGACCGAGGCGGAGAAGGTGGAGAAGGCGCGCGAGATGCGCGGGTCCTGGTTGGCGGCGATGACCATGGCGCCGAGCACCGCCGCGAGTTCCTGGCCCGACTGGCCGCCGATCGCCTCGAGGCGGTAGTCGAAGCCGTTCGCCTGGCCGACGCCGGGGATCGGCGGCGGCCCGAACGGCAGCAGGTTCGCCTCCGGGATCGACTGGAAGCCGCCATAGAGCGTGCGGGCGATACCGTTCGCCCACAGGTTGCGCGTCGGCCGCTCGTCCCACGGCTTCAGCACGAGGATGCCGAAGCCGGAGCTCGCCGCCGGGGCGCTCGTCAGCATCGAATAGCCGGAGATGCCGATGACGTTGGCGATGCCGTCGGTCTTCAAGGCGAGGTCGGTGACGTCGCCGATCACCTTCTGGGTGCGCGGCAACGCCGCGCCGGGCGACAGCGAGGCGTCGACGAACAAGACGCCCTGGTCCTCGTCCGGCAGGAAGCCGGTCTGCAGACGCTCGAACAGCAGCCCGGTGGCGGCGCCGACGGCGATGATGATGATCAGCGCCACCAGCGAGCGCCGGGCGATCAGCCCGACGAGGCCGACATAGCCGTTGCGGGTCTTGTTCAGCCCGGCGTTGAACCAGGCGAACGGTCCGCGCGTGTGCTCCTTCGGCTTGCGCAGGATGAGCGAGCACAGCGTCGGCGACAGCGTCAGCGCGTTGATCGCCGAGATCGCCACCGCGGCGGTGATCGTCACGGCGAACTGCCTGTAGAGCTCGCCGGTGATGCCGGGCAGGAAGGCGACCGGGCCGAACACGGCGAACAGCACGAGCGTCGTCGAGATGATCGGGCCGGTGACCTGCTCCATCGCCTTCAGCGACGCCTCGCGGGGGCCGAGCCCCTCCTCCTCCATGACGCGCTGGACGTTCTCCACCACCACGATGGCGTCGTCGACGACGAGGCCGATGGCGAGCACGATCGCAAACAGATCGATGGTGTTGAGCGAGAATCCGGCGGCGGAGAGGATGACGAACACGCCGATCAGCGACACCGGGATGGTCACCGCCGGGACGATCGTCGCCCGCCAGTCCTGCAGGAAGACGAAGACGACGATCATCACGATGATCGCCGCCTCGATCAGGGTGTGGATGATCTCCTCGATCGAGGACGAGACGAACAGGGTCGAGTCGTAGATGACCTCGGCCTGGACGTCCGCCGGGTAGCGCGACTTCAGATCCTCGAGCGTCTTGCGCACCTCGGCGGCGACGGAGAGCGCGTTGGCGTCCGTCGACTGATAGATGCCGAGGGTGACGGAGGGCTTGTTGTTGAGCGTCGAGGTCTGCGTGTAGACCTGCGCCCCGAGCTCGACGCGGCCGAGGTCCTTGATGCGCACGACCGCCCCGTCGGAGCCGGTGCGCACGATGATGTTGCCGAACTCCTCGGTGGTCTTGAGGCGGCCCATCGTCTCGATGGTGTACTGGAACACCTGGTCGTCGCCGATCGGCGGGCCGCCGATCTGGCCGACGGCGGCCTGGATGTTCTGGCTCTGGATGGCGTTCTGGACCTCGTCGATGGTGATGCCGAGGGCCGTCAGCCGGTCCGGCACCAGCCAGACGCGCATGGCGTAGTTGAGCTGGCCGAAGATCGTCGTCGAGCCGACGCCCTCGAGGCGGGCGATCGGGTTCTGGATGTTGATCGTCGTGAAGTTCGACAGGAACACCGGGTCGTAGGTGCTGTCCGGCGACGAGATCGCGATGGCGAGCAGCAGGTTGGTCGACTGCTGCTGGGTCGTCAGGCCCTGGGTGATCACCTCGCTCGGCAGCTGCGATTCCGCCTGCGAGACGCGGTTCTGCACGTTGACCTGGTTGATGTCCGGGTCGGTGCCGATCGCGAACGAGACCTGCAGGGTGTAGGTGCCCGAGGAGGTCGAGGTCGAGGACATGTAGAGCATGTTCTCGACGCCGTTGACCTGCTGCTCGATCGGGCTCGCGACGGTCTCGAAGATCGTCTCGGCGTCGGCGCCCGGATAGGTCGCCGACACCTGCACCACCGGCGGCGCGATATTCGGATACTGCGCCACCGGCATCGAATAGAGCGCCAGCGCGCCGGCGATGGTGATGACGATCGAGATGACCGCGGAGAGCCGCGGCCGGGCGATGAAGGTCGCGGAGAGCATGGCTCAGTTCCCCGACTGGGTGGCGGGCTCACTCGTGCCGGTCGCGGCGGGGGGTGTCGCGGGGGCCGTCGTGCCGCCCGCAGCCGGCGCCGGCGCCGGCGTGCCGGACGCGGGTGCGGGCGCCGGGGTGCCGGTTGCGGCCGGCGCCGACAGCGTCGGCACGCCCGAGGCGGACTGGTTGGCCGGCATCGGCCGCGGGTCGACCACCATGCCGGGGCGCACCTTCTGGACGCCCTCGACGATGATCACCTGGCCCTGGGTGAGGCCGCCGGTGACGACGTAGTTCGTGCCGGTCTGCACGCCGGTGGTGAGGCGGGTCTGCTGCGCCCGGTTCTCGGCGCCGACGGTCAGCACGTACTGGCCGTCCTTGTCCTCCAGCACGGCGGCGATCGGCACCACCAGCGCTTCCTGCTTGGTGTCCTGCTTCACCGAGATCGTCACGAAGCCGCCCGGCAGCAGCAGCTCGCCCGGATTGGGAAAGTCGGCGTAGACGGGCAGCGTGCCGGTCGTCTGCGAGATCTGGTTGCCGATGAAGGCGATCTTGCCGGACTGCGGATACTCGCTGCCGTCGGAGAGCAGGATCGTCGGGATGAAGGTCTCCGGCCGCGAGCCGGGGGCGTCGCGCGCCGCCTGCAGCTGCTTGGCGACCTCGGTGTACTGGGCCTCGGAGATCGAGAACACCACCCGCATCGGGTCCATCTGGACGACGGTGGCGAGCGTGCCCGTCGCGGTGTTGACGAGGTTGCCCTGGGTGACGTTGGTCTGGCCGATGCGCCCGTCGATGGTGGAGGCGATGTCGGTGTAGGAGAGGTTCAGCTTCGCCGTCTCGACCGAGGCGTTGGCCTGGGCGATCGCCGCGTTCGCCGACTCGACGTCGGCCGCGGCCTTGTCGCGCTGCGCCTGGGCGGTGTCCTGCACCGCCTGGCTGACGGCGCCGGACTTCACGAGCGCGATCTGCCGGTCGAGGGTGAGCTGCGCCTCGGCGAGCGAGGCCTTGGCGCCGGCGAGTTGCGCGTTGCCGGCGGCGAGCTGGCCGTTGGCCTGGTCGAGCTGCGCCTGGAAGGGCGCCTTCTCGATGGTGTAGAGCGCCTCGTTCGCCTTGATGTGCGAGCCCTCCTGGAAGAGCACGCCGGTGAGGAAGCCCTCGACGCGGGCGACGAGGTTGAGCGTCTGGATCGCCTGGATGCGGCCGACATACTGGAAGCTCTGGGTGACGTCCTGCTGCACCACCGGGGCGACGATCACCGCCGGCGGCGGCGGGGCGGCGGCGGTCTGGGCGAGCGCTGGGCCAGCCGTCAGCGCGAGGCCGGCCGTCAGGAGCCCGAAGCGGACGGTAGCGAATTCGAAGGGCCGCCGCTGGCGCCGTCCACGGACACTATGAAACACCGGCGAACCCTCCCCGCGGTCACTGCCTCCGTGATAGCCAAGCGCGGAGCGAAAGGGAATTGCCTGATCGTGCGAAGCCTGCCGCCACTCCGGATGACACCAGCTTGTGTTCGCCCGGTCACGGTCGTGCCGAAGCGACGCTGCCGCCGCTGGTGGCGAGCGGTTGAGCCGTGGGCGCCCGTACGCTATGAGACTTTGAAAACCGAACGACCGTTCGGTCAATGAATACTGACGACAGAGCTTCCGCGCCGACGGGCAATGGGGGCGTACTCGGAGGACAGTCCATGCGCGAGGCCTACATCGTCGACTTCGTCCGCACGCCGATCGGCCGATTCGGCGGCGCGCTCTCCGGCGTGCGCACCGACGACCTCGCCGCCGTGCCGATCCGCGCGCTGCGCGAGCGCCATCCCGGCATCGACTGGGCCGGTGTCGACGAGGTGATCTACGGCTGCGCCAACCAGGCCGGCGAGGACAACCGCAACGTCGCCCGCATGGCCGCCCTGCTCGCCGGGCTGCCGGTCGAGGTGCCCGGCACGACGGTGAACCGCCTCTGCGGCTCGGGCATGGACGCGATCGCCATCGCCGCCCGCCAGATCAAGTGCGGCGAGGCGGAGCTCATCATCGCCGGCGGCGTCGAATCGATGTCGCGGGCGCCGTTTGTCCAGCCGAAGGCCGACACCGCCTTCTCGCGCCACGCCGAGATCTACGACACGACGATCGGCTGGCGCTTCATCAACCCGTTGATGAAGAAGCTCTACGGCGTCGATTCGATGCCCGAGACCGGCGAGAACGTCGCCGAGGACTTCCAGGTGTCGCGCGCTGACCAGGACGCCTTCGCGCTGCGCTCGCAGCAGCGCGCCGGCGCCGCCCAGGCCTCCGGCCGCTTCGCCGAGGAGATCGTCCCGGTGACCATCCACGGCCGCAAGAGCGACACCGTCGTCTCGGTCGACGAGCATCCGCGTGCCTCGACGACGCTGGAGCAGCTCGCCAAGCTGCCGACGCCGTTCCGCACCGGCGGCACGGTGACGGCCGGCAACGCCTCCGGCGTCAACGACGGCGCCGCGGCGCTGCTGATCGCCTCGCCGGAGGCCGTCGCCCGCTACGGGCTGACGCCGATCGCCAAGGTGTCCGGCGCCGCCACCGCCGGCGTGCCGCCGCGCATCATGGGCATCGGCCCGGCGCCGGCGACGCTGAAGCTCGTCGAGCGGCTCGGCATCAAGGTGTCGGACTTCGACGTCGTCGAGCTCAACGAGGCGTTCGCCAGCCAGGGCCTCGCGGTGCTGCGCCAGCTCGGCCTTCCCGACGACGGCGAGCACGTCAACCCGAACGGCGGCGCCATCGCCCTCGGCCACCCGCTCGGCGCCTCGGGCGCCCGCATCGTCGGCACGGCGGCGCTCGAGATGCGCGCCCGCAACGGCCGGCGGGCGCTGGCGACGATGTGCATCGGCGTCGGCCAGGGCATCGCCCTGGCGATCGAACGCGCCTGAGCGCCCGATCCCATTCGCCCTCGCCCGCGTCTCGCCACGGGGGCGCTCGCCCTCGAGCGCCACTGCCGTAGCGGGGCGCTTTCGGGCGGCGCGGCGCGGCGGTAGGATCGGCGCGGGCATCCGAGCGGAGGAGCGGCGATGTCGCGCCTGTGGGGCGTCGTTGTGGCGATGCCGGTCCTGGCGACCGGTGTCGCGACCGGTCTTGCCACCGTGCCCGCCGTCTCGGCACCGGTGGCGACCTGTTCGCCGGCGGCCGGGCCGGCCGTCGCCGTCGCCGCCGTGCCGGCGCCGTTCGAGCTGCTCCTCGCCGACGGCACCCGCGTCCGCATCGCCGGCATCGGGCTCGCCGCCGCCGGCGAGGGCAACGCGTTCTCGGAAGTCACCCTGCGCGCGCTCGTCGCACCCGGTCCGGTTCGTCTCGGCGCGGGGCTGCCACGGCTCGATCGCTACGGCCGGCGCGTCACCCGCGTCGCCACCGCCACGGGAGCCGACGTCGGCGAACGGCTGGTCGCGGCAGGCGCCGCCCTCGTCGGCCCCTCCCCCTTCACCGAGGCGGAGGGCCCCTGCCGGGCCCGCCTGCTGGCGGCGGAAGCCTCTGCCCGCGCCGCCGGAGCGGGCCTGTGGGCGGACGGCACCTTCACCGTCGACGCCGCCGACGACCCGCTCCTCGAGGCCCGCGCCGGCCGCTACGCCCTCGTCGAGGGGCGCATCGCCGGCGTCGGCAAGGCCGGGCGGACGCGCTATCTCAACTTCGGGCGGCGGTGGAGCCTTGATTTCACCGCGACGATCGCCGAAAGCGATGGGGCTTGGCCGCGCGGCTGGGGAATCGGCCCGACCGCGCTGGATGGCACCCGCGTACGCGTGCGCGGCTGGCTCGAAGCGGACGATGGCGGTCTCGTGCGGCTCGGCCGTCCGGAAGACCTCGAGCGTCAGGGCGGGCTCGCGCAGCGATGAGGACGAGTGAGCGTCGAGTGAGGGACGTCGTCTCCCGAAGCGCCGATGGGGCGTGCCGTCCAGCCGGCCGGCTGGCGGTGGCAGCGCGTCTGCTCGCCTTGGCGGGAGCCCTCGCGCTCACCGGATGCGCCGGCAGCCAGGACATGGCGCAGCCGACGATCTCGACGCCGGTCACCGCCGATCCCGCCGCCGCCCCCGCCGCCGACGTGACGCTGGGCGCCCGCGAGCACCCGCGCCTGGTGATGGCCTATGGCGGCGTCTATTCCGACCCGAAGGCGGAGCGCGCCGTCGCCCGCGTCGTCGGCCGGCTGGTCGCCGCCTCCGACGACCCCTCGCGCACCTACCGCATCACCATCCTCAACTCGCCGGCGATCAACGCCTTCGCGCTGCCCGGCGGCTATCTCTACGTGACGCGCGGCCTGCTCGCGCTCGCCGACGACGCCTCCGAGGTGGCCGCCGTGCTCGCCCACGAGATGGCGCACGTCACGGCGAACCACGCCATCGCCCGCCAGCGCCGCGCCGAGGCCGCCGCGGTGGTCAACCGCGTCGCCGCCACCGTCGTCGGCGACCCGACGGTCGCCCGCGACACGATGGCATCGACGCAGATGTCGCTCGCCCGCTTCAGCCAGACCCAGGAGCTCGAGGCCGACCAGATCGGCGTGCGCACCCTCGCCCGCGCCGGCTTCGATCCGTTCGCGGCCGCCCGCTTCCTCGAGGCGATGTCGCGCTTCGCGTCGCTGAAGGACGTCGCCGCCGGCGACAAGCCCGACTTCCTGTCCTCGCACCCGGCGACGCCCGAGCGCGTCGCGCTCGCCGTCCGCGCCGCCCGCCAGCTCGGCGGCACCGACATCGGCGAGCGCGACCGCGACGCCTACCTCGCCAGCCTCGACGGCATGCTCTACGGCGACGACCCGCGCGAGGGCTTCGCCCGCGGCCGCGCCTTCCTGCATCGCGAGCTCGGCATCGCCTTCACCGTGCCGACCGGCTTCTTCCTGGAGAACACCTCGAAGGCGGTGCTCGCCAGCGACGGCGGCAAGGTGGCGATGCGCTTCGACGGCGTCGAGGTGCCGGAGGCGATGTCGCTGCCCGACTATCTCGCCTCGGGCTGGGTCAAGGGTCTCATCCCGGACAGCGTCCGCTCGATGGAGGTGAACGGCGCGCCGGCCGCGACGGCCTCGGCGATCTCCGACGGGTGGTCGTTCCGCATCGCCGTGGTGCGGGCGGGCTCGCGCGTCTACCGCTTCATCTTCGCCACTGCCTCGCCGACCGGCAGCTTCGAGACCGGTTTCATGGAGACGGTGAAGAGCTTCCGGCGCCTGACGGCCGAGCAGATCGCCGCCCTCAAGCCGCTGCGCGTGCGCATCATCCGCGTCGCCGCCGGCGACACCATCGAGACGATCTCCGGCCGCATGACCGGTATCGACGCGTCGCTGCGCCGGCAGCTGTTCATGGTGATGAACGCCATCGCCACCCCCGCCGACCTGAAGCCCGGCATGGCGGTGAAGATCGTCGGCGAATAGCCGGCGTCTGGCGGGCCCAAGAGGTCGATCAGACCGACACGCTCACGCCGAGACGGTGAGCTCGATCCGATCGGCGGCGAAGCGCGTGTGGCCGCACTCGAGCGCCGCGCCGCCCGGGTCGCCGTCGACGCTCTCCGTCACCAGCACCGGCGCCCCGGCAGGAAGCCCGAGCCGCAGCGCATCCTCGGCGTCCGCCAGGGCGGCGCGGATGCGCGTCTCCAGTCGCACATAGTCGGCGACGCCGGAGCGGGCGAACGCCGCCGTGTAGGAGCCGGTCTCGGCGATCAGCGCCGGAAAATCCGGGAAGCGATCCGCCGACAGCCAGCCGGTGGCCACCGAGATCGGCGCGCCGTCGACGACGCTCATCGTCTCGATGCGGTGCAGCCGCGCCCCCGGGGCGAGCCGCAGCCGCTGCGCCAGCGCCGCCGTGGCCGGCTCGATGACGGCGCCGAGGAGGATGCGGCCGGGGGTGCGCGCCGCCGCCTCGACGGCGGCGGAGAACCGCGTCCGCCGGCCGATCGGGTAGGGCAGCGGCCGTTCCGCCACGAAGGTGCCGCGGCCCTGGTCGGCGCGCACCAGCCCGTCGGCGGCGAGCGCGGCGATGGCGCGGCGGAGCGTGTGGCGGTTGACCCCGAAGCGGAGCGAAAGCTCGGCCTCCGTCGGCAGCCGCTCGCCGGCTGCGAACACCCCGGCGGCGATCTCCTCGTGCACCGCGTCGGCGATCTGCCGCCAGGCCGAGACGCCGCTGCCCCGCACCACCGACGGCGCCTCGCTGCGCACCGGAGCGGTCGGCTCACCCTTGCCCATGCGCGTCTCCGTTCGTTGGCCGGCGAAGATTATTCGTATAGTCTTATAGACAAATTCCGGCGGCGCGTCCATGGTGCCGCTCACGATCGGCGGGTCGGGCATGACTCTGTCCCGTTCCGGCGGATCCCGGCGTCCCGCGTGCGGCCTCCCGATGCGAGGCAGGTGCACCGCGGCGGCCGGACGGAGTAATGGCGATGTCTCTCGGCGTCCTGCTGGTGCTGATCTTCGCGGCGGCGCTGCACGCCGGCTGGAACGCCGCGGTGAAGAAGGTCGACGACCGCGAGGCGGCGGCGATCGCGGTCGCCGGCGGCGGCGGCATCGTCGCCATCGCAGCGCTGCCCTTCCTGCCGCCGATGGCGCCGGAAGCCTTCGTCTACGTCGTCGTCACCAGCCTCGTGCACATCCTCTATTTCGCGCTGCTGTCGCGCGCCTATCGCGGCGCCGACCTGTCGGTCGCCTACCCGCTGATGCGCGGCCTCGCGCCGATCCTCGTCACCGGCTTCGGCGCCGTCGTGCTGTCGGAATATACCGGCCTCGTCGGCTTCCTCGGCGTCGTGCTGGTCTCGCTTGGCGTCATCGCGCTCGGTCTCGAAGGCTTGCGCGCCGGCCGCTCGGGCCGGCCGGCCCTCGGCGCGGCGCTGCTCAACGCCGGCATCATCGCGAGCTACACGCTCGTCGACGGCGTCGGCGTCCGCCTGTCCGGCGAGGCCGCCACCTACGCCGCCTGGGTCATGGTCGCCTCGGGCGTCACCAACACCGCCTGGTCGCTCTTGCGGCAGGGCGCGCCGTTCGCGCGGCGGCTCGTCCGCCATGCCGCGGTCGGCGTCGTCGGCGGCACGATGTCGGGCGTCTCCTACGGGCTCGCCTTGTGGGCGATGACGGTGGCGCCGATCGGCTTCGTCTCCGCCGTGCGCGAGACCTCGGTGCTGTTCGCGGCGGCGCTGGGCGCCACCGTGCTGCACGAGCGCTTCGGCGCGCTGCGCTGGGTAGCGGCGGGCTGCGTCGTCGCCGGCCTCGTCGCGGTGAAGGCCGGCGGCTGACCTCCGGGTGTCGGCGCATCCGCCATCGGGCCCGTCGCATCGTCACGGATCGCCTGATAGAAGGGCGCGCCGGTGATCGCCGGCCAGGAGGCACCGGCGAGGAGGCCCGCGACCCACGATGCGTCACGCCGTCTACTACGCGCCGCGCGACACCGCGCTCATCGCCCGCCTCGGCGCCCGCTGGCTCGGCCGCGACGCCGCGGGAGGCCGCGCCCTGAAGCAGCCGGAGATCGACGGCGTCAGCGGCCCGGAGATGGAGGCGGCCACCGCCTCGGCCCGCCGCTACGGCTTCCACGCCACCCTGAAGCCGCCCTTCCGCCTCGCCGAGGGACGCACGGCGGCGGACTTCACGAGCGCCGTGGAGCGCCTCGCCGCGACGCTACCGGCCGTCACCATCCC
>Ga0209902_101502_pt1 | contig 10819 bp, 14 predicted proteins | sample FECB27metaG_FD_188304 | JGI IMG/M metagenome (GOLD analysis project Ga0209902, IMG submission 188304) | Cyanobacterial communities from the Joint Genome Institute, California, USA - FECB-27 (SPAdes) (version 2) | ecosystem: Environmental > Aquatic > Thermal springs > Hot (42-90C) > Microbial mats...
GACGGTGATCGTCTTCGACATCGGCGTCTACCTGGTCGTGGTGGGGTCGTTCACCTCGATCGCGCTGGCGCTTGAAGACAGGGAGCACGATTGATGGAAGCCGTGTTCGCAATCCTCGTTGGCCTGTTCTTTGCCGCCGGCATCTACCTCATGCTGTCGCGGCACATCATCCGTATCCTGCTCGGCGTGGTGCTGTTCGGCAATGCGGTCAACCTTCTGATATTCACCAATGGCCGCATCATCCGAGAGGTGCCGCCGATCATCGCCGAAGGCCTCGACGTGCCGGCAGGGGCTGTGGCCAATCCATTGCCGCAGGCGCTGATCCTGACGGCAATCGTCATCTCGTTCTGCTTCTTCTGCTTCCTGCTGGTGCTTGCATATCGCGCCTACCAGGAGATCGGCACCGACGACACCGACAGCATGCGTGTCGCCGAGCCCGTAGACGACGGCTCGCCGCCGATGGGGTACTGAAACCATGGCCGTGCAAGGTGAGATCGTCGACAAGGCTGCAGCGATGGTTGCCGGACCGATTGCCGCCGCCGACTGGCTGGTCATTGCTCCGGTCGTGCTACCGATCATTGCGGGTGCGGTACTTTTGATGATCCGGCACAGCATTCGCTGGCATGCCGTGCTGGCGCTGGCGGTGCTGGTTGCTATGGTTGGCGCCAACGGCCTGTTGCTGCAGCGCGTGCTGGCCACAGGAACGGTGTCGATGACGATGGGCAGCTGGCTGCCGCCATTCGGCATCTCGTTTACCGCTGACGTGCTGGGCGCTGCTTTCTCGCTGACGGCTTCGGTCGTAGCGCTCGTTTGCTGCGCCTATTCGCTGCGCGACATCGATGCGAATGGCAGGCGCTACGGCTTCTATCCGTTCCTGCTGCTGATGATGGCCGGCGTCAGCGGCGCCTTTCTGACCGGCGACATGTTCAACCTCTATGTCTGGTTCGAGGTCTTCCTGATCTCGTCCTTCGGGTTGCTGATCCTCGGATCCGACAAGGCGCAGATCGACGGCGCTACCAAATACGCGATCCTCAATCTCGTCGGCACGACGCTGTTCCTGATCGCGACCGGCTATCTCTATGGCACGTTCGGCACGCTTAACATGGCCGACCTCGCCACGCAGGTACGGCAGATTGGCGAGGCCGCGCCGCTGATGACGCTGGCCACGCTCTATCTGCTCGCCTTCGGCATGAAGGCAGCTGCCTTTCCGCTCAATTTCTGGCTACCGGCGTCGTACCACACGCCGCCCGTCATCACCGGCGCGCTGTTTGGCGGGTTGCTGACCAAGGTCGGCATCTACGCATTGTTGCGAACGCTGGTGATGATCTTCGCAGCCGAACGGTTGGTGCTGGCTGGTCTCATTGGCTGGGTGGCGGTAGCGACCATGCTGATCGGCGCGCTCGGCGCGCTGGCACAATCCGACATCCGCAGGATCGCCGGCTTCCTCGTCATTTCAGGTGTCGGCATCATGCTCGCCGGCATCGCGCTCGGCAGCGATGCCGGGCTCTCGGGCGCCATCTTCTATGCGCTGCATTCGATGCTGGCTTTGTCGGCGCTCTATCTGCTCGGCGGGCTGATGCGCCAGCGCGGCGGCAGTTTTTCGCTGCACAGCCTGTCTGGGCTTTATGGTGCAAGTCCTTTGCTTGCCGCGCTTGCCTTCATCATCTCGCTGGCGGTCGCCGGTCTGCCTCCCGGCTCGGGACTTTGGCCGAAAGTGATGCTGGTGCGGGCCTCGCTCGACATTGGTGCATGGCAGATTGCGGCCGCGATCCTGCTGAGCGGCTTCCTGGCGACCATCGCGCTTGGCCGTGTGTTCATCCTGGCGTTCTGGCGCGTCGAGGCATCTGGTGACAAGACAGCAGCCGCTGGCGCGATGTCGGTGTCGGGTTGCTGTGCCCTAGCGGTTCTTGTGCTGGCGATGCTTGCGATGGGTGTCCTGCCAGAGCCCTTCATTCGCATCTCGACGGCCGCAGCCAGCGGATTGCTCGACGCATCGGCCTATGTACATGCAGTCTTTCCGGCGGGGAGTGGATCATGATCCCGTTCCGCAACGAATTGATACTGGCCCTTATCTGGGTAGCTGTCTCCGGAAGCTACTCGATCCCTAATCTGGCCTTTGGATTTGCGGTCGGCTGGGTCGTCCTGTTTCTTGTGCGCGATCAGCTGCAGACCACCAAGGCAGTCATTCGCCCCGTGGCGTTGCTTCTGCTCATCGCCTTGTTCATCAAGGAACTGTTCCTGTCGGCGTTCAGGGTTGCCAGGCTCGTTCTGTCACCGCGCATGGACGTCAAGCCCGGCATCTTTGCCTATCCTTTGAAGGTCGACCGGGATTTCGAGATCACCTTGCTCGCCAATCTGATCACGCTGACGCCTGGCACCTTGTCGGTCGACGTTTCCGATGACCGGCGCACGCTGTTTGTACATGGAATGGACTGTTCCGACCCCGATCAGGCGCGGCGCGAGATCAGCCAGGGGTTCGAGCGCAGAATACTGGAGGCATTCAGATGATGTCTGGAGCTGCTTTCCTCAACATCAGCGCGATCTTTGCGCTTGGCGTTCTCACCATCTCGTTTCTGCTCGTCGTGGTCCGCGTCGTGAAGGGACCGTCCTTGCCGGACCGGATCCTGGCGCTCGACATGCTTGTTGCCGTTGCTATCGGCTTTATTGCCGTGCTCGGAGTACGTTCGGGCTTCACATTGTATGTCGATATCGCCATCGCGCTTGGTCTTGTCGGGTTCCTGGCAACTGTTGCTTTCGCGCGCTTCGTGATGAGCGGCGGCGTCGATGCCAAGAAGGAAGAAGCCGAAGAGGATAGGCCATGATTGACGGAGCAGCCGATTATCTGGCCGGAGCTCTCATCATTGTGGGCGCGTTGTTTGCGCTTGTCGCATCTGTTGGGTTGTTGCGACTTCCTGATCTTTATACGCGTATGCACGCAGCATCGAAGGCCGGAACGGTGGGATCTTGCCTGATGCTGATTGCTCTTGCTGTGCACATCGGCGAACCAGCAACCGCATTGCGGGCGCTGGCTGGCGTGGTGTTCTTCCTGTTGACCGCGCCGATCTCGGCTCACTTGCTTGCCAAGGCGGCTTATTCGGCCGGTTATCGTATGTGGGAGGGCGCTGTGAGCGACGATTTGGCTGAAACGGCCGCCGTGGCAAAGAAGAACGGCGCGATTGGCACTGAAGGTTGATAATGACCTTTTGGGACAACTTTCAGCGTTGTCAAAAATGATCTCATTTGAAGGCCTCAGCGTATCAAAAAGGTTCATTTGTTAGAGAAGTGATGAAATCATTGTTGTTGTAGTTCACAAAGAATAGTGAATTGACTTGTTCTGTGGACGGGCTCATTAAAGTGATGGAGTGCGAGTCGCAGAGGCAATCTGCGATACAAGAACGCACCGCATCCCGATCGGAATATCGGGCAAAAAAACATCCAGTCACATTGGGGCCTAAGCATATGGATACTTCCGAAACGCCTGCAACCAACAATGACACGCTGATCGAGTTGACCGCCGATGTGGTGGCTGCCTATGTCAGCAACAATCCAGTTCCGGTGGGAGAACTTCCGGGCCTGATCGCAGATGTCCACGCAGCCCTCGGCCGCGTTGGCAATGTCACCGAGACGCCGCCAGCCGACAAGCAGAAGCCGGCCGTCAATCCCAAGCGCTCGGTGCACGACGACTACATCATCTGCCTTGAAGACGGTAAGAAGTTCAAATCGTTGAAGCGTCACCTGATGACGCACTACAACATGACCCCCGACCAGTATCGCGAGAAGTGGGGCCTTGACGCCAGCTATCCGATGGTTGCCCCCAACTATGCGGCTGCGCGCTCGCAGCTTGCCAAGAAGATGGGCCTAGGCCGCAAGCGCAAGGGCAAGTAAAACGCCCTTCGAAAGAGTTTCAGCTTGCGGCGCCCAAGGGCGCCGCATTGCGTTTTGATCTGATACTGCGCGGCCGCAGGGATAACCGTGCCGGCTGGTTTGGAAAGACGCCCTTCAGCCGGTCGCGTACCTGCTTGAGCGCGATGTGGCGATTGAGATCATAGCTCCAGTGGCGATTGACGCCTCGGAGCCGCTCGCGTTCGATTGCCCGCTCGAGCCGCTTGAGCAGGGCCAATGTCGATGCCGGCTCTGCCGACAATGCACTTGAAAGTTCGATCCCGCAGCAGAGCTGCAGGGCTGCCCTTTGCCTGGCGTCGGTGAGCTCGCTCAGCCTGTCTTGTCTGAACGCTGCAATTTCCCCTGAAAAATCCCGCATCGCGATCCTGCCTAGTCTGACTCTGATCGGGCAATGATGCGGAAGGTTTTCGGGGCGGGGAGAAACTGAGCTGAGATTTCCGCACCGAAAAATAAAAGTCTGAATGATTTCAGCGTGTTGAAGTTACCGTCGATGCTGGAGTGTTCATTTTTTGTTCACACCCTATCGCGCCATAGATATAAGAACTTATTCCTATTTTTGAAAAGGAACGAGTTTGGTGGGATCCACGTCGGCAATACTGGTGAAACGGCAGAACGAGGCGCGCGAGGCCGCTGCCAACGATGAACGTTCATCACTTGAGCTGCTTGCCGAAATGCGCCGCGACGAGGTCGTGGAGCGTTGCGACGCGATGATCGATTTGATGGCCGCGCTTTTTGGCGTGCCGAGCAAGGAGCTTCGCCGGCTGGGACGGACCAGCAACGACATCAGCCGGCTCAGGCAGATCGCCATGTATGTCGCCCATGTCGTTCTTCGCTTTTCGATGAGCGACGTCGGCCGCGGTTTCGGGCGCGACCGCACGACGGTGCTTTATGCCTGCCATACGGTTGAAGACCTGCGTGACGACCCCGAGTTCGACCGGATCGTCGCCCTTGCGGAGCGGGTGGCGATCGCAGCGTTTCGCGATAGGCTGGAGCGCTGACATGAGCAGGGAGCTGGCCGAAGAAAAGCTGCGCAAGCGAGTGCTCAGGCTGCTGGCCAAGGGACCTGCCGGCTGTGAGCCGGCGGCCGGCGGCGGCAAGTTGTTGCTGGAGAATGACAAGGGTGAGCGCATCGGCGTCGATACCGGTACGCTGGCGGCTCTTGCTCGCGAAGGCCTCATTAGCCGCGATTTGCGGACGATATGCCTGTCACCGGAAGGGCAGGCGGCTGCGCGGCGCGAGGCGAGCGTGGCCGATCCCTTTCAGGATCAGCATCGCGAACTGGACACTATCTCTGTCGACACTGCGTCGGGGCGGCATACCGCGTCGATCAATCTGGCGGAATCACCGCTCAGCCAGCTCGCGCGCCGCAAGACCAAGGCTGGCGATCCGTTTCTGAGCCATGGTGAGTTCGTTGCCGGTGAACGGCTGCGCTCCGACTACACGCGCGGCCAGATCATGCCACGCATGGGCGCAAACTGGGTGGCGAGCGTGTCGTCGGGCAAACGCGGCGCCGGCGGCGGGCTGGTCGACCTGACCGATGCGGCGCTGGCTGCAAGGCAGCGTGTCGACATGGCGATCGACGCGGTCGGGCCGGAGTTGTCGGGCGTGCTGATCGACGTCTGCTGCTTCCTCAAGGGGCTCGAACTGGTCGAGGCCGAGCGCGGCTGGCCGGTGCGGTCGGCAAAGGTCATGCTCAAGTCGGCACTGGGCGTGCTGGCACGCCACTACAATCCAGGCGCTGGCGTTCGCCGAGACCGCAAGGTGCTGCATTGGGGAGCGGAGGATTACCGCCCCAGGTTGGGCTGATCGTAAGGCTCAGGCGACCTGGTGGAGCGCTGCTTCGGCGTCGCGCTTGATGCGTTTGACCATTGAACGCAGCCCGTTTGCGCGCTGGGGCGACAGATGCTCGTTGAGGCCGAGCTCCTTCAGGGTCGCCTCGGCGTCGATCGCCTTGATCTCGCTCGCACGGTGGCCCGAGAACAGCGCAAGCATGATGGCAACGAGGCCGCGCACGATATGGGCGTCGGAATAGCCTTCGAAGCGGATGACCGGGTCAGTGCCGTCGCTGAGATGGGTCACAAGCCAGACCTGGCTGACGCAGCCTTGCACTTTGTTGGTGTCGATCTGGGCGCTTTCCGGAAAGGATGGAAGCGCTTCACCGAGTTCGATGACATAGCGATAGCGGTCCTCCCACTCCTCAAGGAATGAGAAATCGTCGCGGATGGTGTCGATCGAGGCGCTCATGATGAGTTGGATATAGTCGCAGCACCGCTGCCCGTCACGAAAAAAGAAAGCACCGCAGGTGCCAGAGGCGGGCGACCTGCGGTGGGCCTGACGCATGAGGCGCCGTCGTGCGGCTGCCCTATGCGCTGAACCAAAAGGATTGGCTACCCCGGCGCGCCTAGATGCGGCCGCGGGAGCGCCTGGATCGGAAATCAGCTGGCCGGAGCCACGGGCCTTGGGGTCGGCACGGCGGCAGCTTCGGGCACGGTCGACACGACGGCAGCCTCCGGCACGCTGCCGGTCTGCGTTGCCGTATCGGGCTGGCCGAACTGCTGGTCGAGTGCCTGATAGGCGATGCGGGCGCTTTCTCGGGCCCTGACGCCGATGGTCTGCATCGCAGCCTTGCCCGTTTCGCAAACGTCCGGCTTGCGCTCGCAGATGCCAGCGAGGTCGCCGACGGCTTCGCGTGCGGCGAAGATTGCCTGCAACGGGCTCACGCTGTTCTCGCCATTGGGTCCGGTGCCGAGCGGCAGCAGGAGAAGGACAAGCGAGAACCAGAATGCGGTCCTGATGAGAAAGCCCATTGTGTGCCTCTTATGGTCTGGCGGGCCTTCTTGTTTTTGTGGGCCCACATCTTGTTGAGCCGACAATGACATGAAGGAACAAAGGAGCGATTGCTGCAAACGGTGGCATTTTGCGCAGGCTTTTCACCAAAGTTTAACGGACTGGCCCGGCTTGCGGACGTTGTCGCGCAGGTAATGTCTCACGGGTCCGTAAGCATTTGATTTAAATTGCAAAACAGCATCAGGGCGGGCTCGAGACAGATTCGGAAGCGCCAAGTCGGCAAATAACCCCCTGTTTACCATGGCGATAACTGTTCTCGAATGTCGGCGCCATGATCCCGATATTCGCCGCGTAGCCGGGTTTCGGTCGGCCAGCTTTATCCCTTCATTAAAGGCTCGGTGCGAGTTTGGGACAACTACAGAAGAGCCGCAAAGCGAGCCACGGAAGAGTGCGTAGCGTTGAGTTTTGTCATGACCAGATACGGTGAGTTTTCCGGCGCGATGGCCGGCGGCTGCGACCGGCTGGTCCATCCGTCGGCTGATGGTACCGAGCGTGCGCGCCAGAGGCGCCTTGTAGGCCTGCTGCTGGCTGCGCCCTTTCTGGTTGCAGGCGCGGGTGTGTTCCTGGTCTCGGCCAATCTCGGCGCGGCCTCGACCTTTGCCGTCATCTTTGCTGCCTTCAGCCTGAGCTGGCTCGCCGCATTGCTGATTGCCGCCACGGGCAAGACCGAACAGATCGGTGGGACGTCGCTTGTCGTGGCAACGGCCGCGATCGCAGCGATCGTTGCCGCGGGGGGCGGACTGACGTCGCCGGCGACATTGTTGGTCGCAGCACTGCCGCTGGAGGCGCTGTGGGTCTGGCGCACGCGCAAGGCGGCAAAGCTTGGCGCAATCGCAGCCGTTGTTGCCCTGTTGTCTCAAGGTCTTCTTGGCTTCATGCCTTTCGCTGAGGGCGCAACGGTATCCGCATGGCATTGGCTTCTGCCGGTTGCCTGGCTCGCCACTTTTGCGGCGCGTGCCAGCACATTCCTGGATCGTCGCGTCGAAAAGCAAGACGCGCCAGCCGACATGCTGGAAAGGCTCCTCAAGGCAGTCGTGCTGCGCGTTGCCCACAATGGCGACGTGACCGACGTGTCTGACCAGGCGCGGGCCATGCTCAGGCTGCAGCCGGAGCTCCTGCTGGGAACGGCGCTTTTCGACCGCATCCATGTTGCGGATCGTGTTGGCTATCTCTGCGCCCTGGCAGACATGCGCGACGGTGCTCAGTTGCGCGAGGTCGAGCTGCGCCTGCGCCTGCCCAGGCAGAACGAAGGTGACGCCGGCGATAATTTCCAGCCGTTCGTGCTCGAGCTGATGAAGGCCGAAGGGCAGTCGTTTGTCGCGGTCGTCCGCAACAACGACACGGTTGCCGATCTGCGCGACCAACTGGCCACGGCAGCCGATGCGGTGAAAAGCGCTGAGCTCGCCAAGAGCAACTTCCTGGCCGCCGTCAGCCACGAGCTGCGGACGCCGCTGAATGCGATCATCGGCTTTTCCGACATGCTGCTGCACGAGATGTTCGGTGGCTTCAAGGAGCCGCGCCAGAAGGAATATGTCGGCATCGTCCGCGACTCCGGCCAGCACCTGCTCGACGTGGTGAATTCGATCCTCGACGTCACCAAGATCGAATCGGGCTGCTACGCGATTACCCCGGAGCCGTTCAAGTTCCGCGATGCGGTCGACATGTGCGCTTCGATGCTGGCGCTGCAGGCACAGGCCAAGTCGCTTGACCTGGCGGTCGAAGTGGCCGCCGGCACGGGTGAGGTCAAGGCCGACCGGCGCGCCGTGCAGCAGATGCTGATCAACCTCGTGTCCAACGCGGTCAAGTTCACGCCGGATGGCGGCAGGGTCGAGATCGGCGCCAAGCGTCTCGGTTCGCGCCTGCACTTCTGGGTGTCCGATACGGGCATCGGCATTGCCCAGGACGACCTGTCGCGCTTGGGCACGCCCTTTACGCAGATCCAGAACGACTATACCCGCCGCTTCGAAGGCACCGGCCTCGGGCTATCGTTGGTCAAGGGACTGGTTGCCCTGCACGATGGCACGATGTCGATCGAGAGCGCGCCGGGTGAAGGAACGACCGTCACCATCAGCCTGCCCATCGAGGGACCTAGCTTCCGGCCCGAGCCCACAAGGGGCGAGCTGATGCGGCTTCCTGCTGGCAGGAACAAGGAGATGCGCAGTGGCCCGCTCCGCAAAGCAAGCTAAACGGCAGGTCATTGAGGAACGTAGCCCGCTCCAGGACGGCGTCCTGGCACTGGGCGGACTGATTGCACGCAACCCGGTGCTGGTCGGTGGATCGACGGCGTTTATGGTAGCGCTGTTTTATGTCTCGGCGAATGCGCTTTGGTATCAGCCCTACGCGCATAAGGGCGCATTCTTCTCGACCCGCGAGGCGGTTGAGTTTCCCGACATGAACCAAAACGCGCCCGAGACGACGATCAAGATCGAACGCCCGCAGGAGGCCACGGAGGTCGTCAGGCCACTGGGCGATCCGCGCATCGAACGGGTGCAGGGCATTCTCAAGGACCTCGCGTTCTACGACGGCACGGTCGACGGGCTGAACGGGCCGGCAACGCGCGGCGCCATCCAAGCCTACCAGAAGAAGGTCGGTATGGCGGCAACCGGCGAAATCGACGCGCAGTTGCTCGAGCAGCTGGGCGCGGCCGACACCACTGCTGGCATAGCGCCACGGCCGACACCACGCGAACAGGCGATACCTGCGGCGGCGCCGAAGTTGACACCTTCTCCAACGCCAGCACGTGCCGAACCTGCATCCGACGCCAACATCAGCGCGCGGATCATGAAGATCCAGGCCGGGCTGAAAGCCTTTGGCAATGATGGCATCGAAATCGACGGCGTTCCCGGCGCCAGGACCAAGTCGGCAATCCGCGAGTTCCAGGCTCTGTTCGGCCTGCCGGAAACCGGCGAACCCGACCCTGCCGTCTACGTCAAGATGCGCGAGATCGGCTTGACCAACTGATGCCGGGCGGCTTCGGCCCGGATTGTGCGCATGCACGCCAAGCCGCTATAGAGGCCTAGTCGAAACTACGATCGGGCCGGTCCTATGCGTCTAACCACTGACTTTTGGGTGTCGGCCCTGCTGCGTCGTGTCTTTGGCGAAGGCGGCTTTGGCGCGATCCTCAACCGTGGCGCACTGGAAGCAGGGGCCGTCTTCATCCTCACCCGCGATCGTTTCGGCCGTTCGAACCTCTACGGGCCGGCGCCGCAGACCAGCTACGATATGGCGCGGCCGGGCGAACGCCAGTTCAGTCTGCTTGAAAGCGATGATGACGGCACGGCGATCGACAAGCGGCTCGAACGCGAGCGGCGTTTCGATCCGGACATCTGGGTGGTCGAGATCGAGCCCGGCAAGACCGAGATCGTCGACCTCGTTTCGATTACGACGCCTTGAGCTGGTCGCCTTCTGGCGTCGAGGACCTGATCCTCGGCTGCAGCCGTTCGGCATTGCTGCGGATGCGGGCACCGACGGACGCAGCCTTCCAGTCGCGAACGCGATCAAGCGCCACGTCGCGATGCAGGGCGCGGTAGCGCTCCAGGAACAGCCTGACCGATTCCGCATGGGCAAATTGACCGGGCAGGATGGAGGCAGCAAGCAGGAATGCCTGCTCTTCCGCCAGGTCGAGCGCCTTGAGCGCGTCAATGAGCGAGGAATAGCCTGACTTCTCGGTGATCGAGCGGGCGGCAAGAAGATCGATTTCCAGCGCGTCGGCCAGTGCCGTCTGGAAGAATGTGTCGTTGCCCGTCAGCGCTGTCGCCTTGAGCCTGTCGTAGGCCGGCGCGCGCTCTTCGTCAGCCACGGTTTGGCGGGGGGCGGCCGGCGTCATCATCGCGCGCAGCTTGCGGCGGACATTTTCGGCGAGCTGGCCGGGAACGGGATCATTGGACACGTCGGGTGCCACGACCGCTCCGGACGCTGGGGATGCGGCTGTTGCCGGCTCGGCCCGCTTGGCGCCTTCGGGATAAACCAGGCGCGGGCGCTCAAGCACCCGGATCAGGTCGGCAATGGTCTGGTGAAGGTTCGGGCGGCGGGCGATGGCACGCGCATGCGGCAGGCCGTGGCGGCCGAT
>Ga0209902_101503_pt1 | contig 10746 bp, 7 predicted proteins | sample FECB27metaG_FD_188304 | JGI IMG/M metagenome (GOLD analysis project Ga0209902, IMG submission 188304) | Cyanobacterial communities from the Joint Genome Institute, California, USA - FECB-27 (SPAdes) (version 2) | ecosystem: Environmental > Aquatic > Thermal springs > Hot (42-90C) > Microbial mats ...
CCAGCCGGTCGAGCTTGGCGGCGCCGGCGATCTCATTGCTGACGAGCACGTCGGTGACGCCACCCTCGACCAGGATTTCGGCCTCGGAGACCTTCTGGCAGCACTGGCCGACCGCGCCATGGGCGATCTGGCGGAGCGCGATCTCCGGACTCTTATGGGTCTTGGCATGGGGCCGCAGCCGGACGCCGTGGCCCTGCGTATAGGCCGCCATGGTGACGAGGTTGCGCTCGAAGGCGTCGAGATCGAGGATCAACGCCGGGGTGTCGATCTCGTTGAAGCTCTGGCCGGCCTGGGCCGGCGGATGCAAGGGCATGGTTCTGTCGCGCTTTCCTGAATCGGTCGCGCGCATGGGACGCCAGCTTCTTGTCGGGGGCAAGGCCCGACAGCGCCGGTAGCGCTCCCGCCACCGCCATGATAGGTCGCGCGCCATGAAGATGGGCCGCGTTACCGACGACACCTTCGCGCTTCTCCTCCGCGTCTGGCGCGAGCAGGTCAGGGCCTATCTGCCGCAGATGGCGATGATCCTCGGCCTGGTGGTGGTGATCGCGACGACGACGAGCTTCTACCCGCTGCTGATCAAGGCGGCGTTCGACGCCTTCGCCGACCCGATGACGGCGGAGGCGACCGGCTTCGTCCGGCGCATGGAGCGGCTGGTTTCGAAATCGCTCGGCATCGAGATCGGCGTCGTCAACGCGGTCGCGGTCGTGGTCGTCATCGTCACGGCAGTGAAGGGGTTTTCGCTGCTGGCGCAGACGGTCATGACCAACAGCGTCGTCAGCCGCATCGAGGCCGACATGCAGACGGCGCTCTATACGCATCTCATCCGCGCCGATCTGGCGCAGCTCCACCGCGAGAACCCGGCTTCGCTGACGCAGCGCTTCACGACCGATTTCACCTTCGTCAAGGAGGCGCTGACCCGGCTGATCAATATCGCAGTGCGCGATGTGCTGACGGCGGTCGCGCTGGTGGGCGCGATGTTCTGGATCGACTGGCAGATGACGCTGGTCGTCATGCTGATCGCGCCGATCGTCGCGCATCCGATCGGCAAGATCGGCCGGAAGCTACGCCGCATGGCAACCTCGCAGCAGGAGCAGACCGGGCTGATGGCGAGCCTGGTCACCGAGAGCCTGCAGGGCGCCCGCGCCGCCAAGACCGACACGCTGGAGCCCTATCTCGAGCGGCGGGCCGCGGCGGCCTTCGAGACGATCCGGGCGCTCAAGATGAAGGCCGCCAATGCGCGCGGCCGGCTCGATCCGCTGCTTGAGGTCGGCGGCGGCATGGCGGTGGCGGGCGTGCTGGCGGCGATCGGCGTGCGGATCACTGGCGGCGGTTCCACGGTCGGCGATTTCACCGGCTATGTCTCCGCGCTGCTGCTGGCAGCGCAGCCGCTGCGCTCGCTCGGCAATCTCAACGCCATCGTTCAGGAGGCCGGCGCCTCGCTGAAGCGCTATTATGCGCTGCTCGACGAGAAGCCGCAGATCGTCGAGCCTGCGGATGCGAGGCCGTTGCAGGTCGGCCCCGGCGAGGTCGCCTTCCGCCAGCTGCGCTTCCGCTATCGCGACGATGCGCGCGCGCTGGAGGGCGTCGACCTCGTGGCGCAGGGCGGCAGGACCACGGCGCTGGTCGGGCGTTCGGGGTCGGGGAAATCGACGCTGCTGGCGCTGGTGCCGCGGCTCTACGACCCGACGGAGGGCCGCGTCGAGATCGACGGTCAGGATCTGCGCGGCCTGACGCTGACCTCGCTGCGCGCCCAGATCGGCGTGGTCAGCCAGGATGTCGTGCTGTTCGACGATACGGTGCGCGCCAACATCGCGTTCGGGCGGCCCGGCGCCAGCGATGCGGAGATCATCGCTGCGGCAAAGGACGCCGCCGCGCATGACTTCATCATGGCGATGCCGGAGGGCTATGCTTCCTCCGTCGGCGAGCGCGGCCAGAAGCTCTCGGGCGGCGAGCGCCAGCGCATCGCGATCGCGCGGGCCATCCTCAAGGATGCGCCGATCCTGCTGCTCGACGAGGCGACGAGCGCGCTAGATGCGGAATCCGAGCGGCTGGTACAGCAGGCGCTTGGCCGGCTGATGAAGAACCGGACCACGCTGGTCATCGCCCACCGGCTCTCGACTGTGCGGGAGGCCGATCTGATCGTCGTTCTCGAAGAGGGCAAGATCGTCGAGACCGGCAGCCATGAGACGCTGCTGGCGCGCGAGGGCGCCTATGCGCGGCTGCATCGGCTGCAATTCATCGAGGATTGAGCGCCGGGCTGCGCCGCCGCGGCTGATGTCGTGCGTTTGTCATCAAATCCTCATCGGCCGCGCGGATTCTGCGGTCATGGCTGATTCGATCCACCGGCTGCATGCCGCCATCCTTGGCGCCCGCTCGCTCGACCCGGCCTTGTCGCGCACGGCGAGGCTGGCGGGCGAAGGCTTGCCGAAAATGGCCAAGAAGCTGGCGGAGGAGGCGTTTGAGGTCGGGCTCGAGGCGGTGCAGGGCAACCGCCAGCGGACGATCCTCGAAAGTGCCGATCTGGTCTACAATCTCGTGGTGCTCTGGAGCGAGATGGGCATCGCGCCGGAGGATGTCTGGCGCGAGATGGACCGCCGCGAGCAGCTCTACGGCATCGCCGAGAAGCTGCCCAAGAGCCGGGGGAAGGCCCTCGCGCGCCGGGCGACGACGGCGCTGCCGCTGCTCGCGCTCAAGGGTTGAGGCGCAGGGCGCATTCGTAAGGCCCCGGAGCGCGCCGCGATCGGGCGCAGGCGTGCTTACGGCGTGGCCCCGGCAAAACTTTCCGGAGCCGGCGACATTGAGGGTTGCCAAGACGCGGGAGAGCGGCTAAATCCGCCGACATCGGGCGACAGGCGAACCGCCGTGGCCCCGATACGCGCCCGTAGCTCAGCTGGATAGAGCATCAGACTACGAATCTGAGGGTCAGAGGTTCGAATCCTTTCGGGCGCGCCATTTCTTCGATCGATCTGCTGGTGTCGTGTGCGGTGGTCGGGCCGATCGCGGCCCTCCGCGCATCCGCCCGCACTTTGTCTGCGCGGGTGCGAGCAGAGTGAGCGGGAGCGGGTTTCGGTGCCTCTGCGCGGCTCAGGCGGATCGTCGAGGCGCTAGGCGCTGCGCGCGCCTCGACTTTGCGATGCGACGCCGTCTCAGTTCCAGCCGGCTTCCTGCTCGCAGGCTCGGCGGGCGTTCGGATTGGCCTTTTCCCATTGCGTGATCGAGCGCGTTTCGCCGTCGCTCATCTTGTTGTTCATGCAGCTGCAATACGTCGCCACCACCGCGGTGCTCACCTTGGCGGCCTGATTGTCGCTCAAGCACTGGGCCACCCATTTGCGGTCGTCGGCGCTCTGCGAATAGGCGGCCGAGGCGAAGCAGAGGCTGCCGCCGAGAAGCAGCGTAACAATCTTGATCTTCATGATATTCCCTCGAATGACGAGCCGCTTGTCACGGCGCCGCGCCTATCCCACTGGCATTTGCTGCTCGTCAACGGCGTCTTCCCTGAACTCCTGAAGAATTCAAAAATGGTCACTCTACGCAGCGTAATCCAGACGAACTCCGATGTTACTTCATGTGAGAATTTGTACTCTGATAACCAAGTGCTTGTTGGATTGTTCGAGGGCGCGATCGGTTTGACGCGCAAGGGAGGCGGGCGTCCTGCGCTCGACGCACGGCGTCGCGCTGTCGAGGTCCGACGCGACGCCCCGTCTTCCCTAAGGTCATTATCCGGTGGATGATGGGGGGAAGTGGCCGGTTCATCCATTGCTTTTGCCCCGCGGCGGAGGGCAGGAACAGCCATAGGGGGGTATTCTCAAGGCGAATGGGATGGCGTGGCCGATGGGCCGGCCATCATCGGGAACATCAGATGGTGACACGCGTGGAACTCTCATCTCGGCTGGAGCGAGCGTTCCTCGATCACGGCTACCAGCACATCACCATGACCGGCCTCGCCAAGGCGATCGATGTCACCCGGAGGACGCTCTACAATCACATCAGCGGCAAGGAGGACGCGTTCCGTCTCCTGATCGAGGACGTCAACCACAGGGCCGTCGAGCAGGGCATGGCGGCCGGCCGCGCCGCACTGGCCGAGGGTAGCGATGTCGTGACGATCGTCGCGACCATTCTCGATACCCGCTACGGCCATACCCGCCGCCGCCTCGCGAGTTCGCCCCATGCGGTCGAACTAAACGACCAGGCGTTCCGTCGCTGCCGCGATCTGATGATCGCGTCGGCCGTGTCCTTCCAGGCGCAACTGGCTGATGTTCTTGTCGAACTCGAGGCAGCGAACCGGCTGCAGCTCAAGCCCGGCATCTCAGCAGACGACGCAGCCCAGCTTCTCGCCGACGGCGCGCGCGGAACCAATCAGAGCCTCCCCCCCATCGACCCCGAGCAGATTCACCGGCGGTACCGGGCCATGGTCGGCGCACTGCTTCATGGTTTGCTGGAAACCGGGAGCTGATCTGCAAGCCAGCGGCGGACGCTGTGGCGTGGCCATCCGGCGCGAGCCTGACTTCGCATAAGGCCGATGATCCGCGCACCATTTCTTGTGTTGCTCTGGATCATGTCCTGTGTTCAAGGCGGGACTGCAAAGGGTGCCGTTCCGGGGGGTCGGATGCCGAAGTTGGATGCGCGGGTCGCAGAAATGCTGGCCGATCCGCGATTTGCCGGGCTGGTCCAGCGTCTCGCCGGCGGATTTCTGGAGGTCCAGAACGCCGCACCGCGGCTGGTCTCGCAGTTTGCGGCCCAGCAGCGCTGCCTGATCTCGCATGCTGTACTCGGCGCCTATTTCCGCGGCCTTGGCAACGGCAAGCCCGGCTTCACCCAACGCGAGTTCGTCGATCTCGCGCTCGACCACGACCTGTCAAGCCGGAACACGGCGGCGGCCTTCTTCGCGGAGGCGCTGCATTACGGGATCATCCAGCCGTTGAGGCCCGGTGGTGGTGGCCGCGGCCCGGCCGAGCCGGCCGCAGCCACGCTCTGGGGCCTGAGCGAATGGTACAAGCTGCATCTGTCGGCGATCGACGGCCTCGATGGCGGCGACCGGGCGACGCGCCTGCAGGCCGACGGCGCAACGCTCCTGGCCAGGCTTCAGCCCGCCGTGGCGGAGCGCTTCCTGGCCAGCGCCGTGATCCGGACCCCGCCGGCAACTTACCGGATCTTCGCCTCGGTCGACGAGGGCAGCAGCCTGATGGACCGGCTGATCATCGGTGTCGACGCCGCCACCGCGCGGGATGAGGAGCGGGCGCTCACGGATGTGACTTCGGTTTCGGCCCTGGCGCGCCCGTTCAATATCTCGCGGACGCATGCCGGTCGCATCCTCGCGGCCGCCATCGAGATCGGCGCGATCGGCTGGAGCGGCCTTCCCGGGCGGTCGCGACTCTGGCTCTCGCGCGCGTTCCGAGACGATTTTGCCCGCGTGCAGGCGACGAAGCTCGCGGCCATCGAAGCGGCCTTTCGGGAAGCGACCGAAACGCCGATCGGGCCCCACGCCATGGCCCATCCCAACATCACCGCGACCGGCATGGCGGATTGTTCCGCCCACCCGTCTCTCTGAGGGACCGGGAGAGGACAGGCGACAAGCGATGGCGTCAGCCAAGGGACCTTCCGTGGCCGCGCTCTCAGTTTCACATATTGCTCCAAACTGTGTCATGTGTTCAGGATGTCGCTGAAAGTCATGCCGTTCCGGGGGGGTCGGTTGCCGACATTGGACGCGCGGGTTGCAGTCATGCTGGCCGATCAGCGATTTTTCGGCTTGGTCCACCGCCTCGCCGGCGGGTTTCTGGCGATACAGGACATCGCACCCCGGCTTGCGTCCCAGTTCTCATCCCAGCAGCGCTACCTGATCTCGCATGCGACGCTGGCAGCCTATTTCCTGAGGCTTCGCAGCGGCCAATTCGGCCTCACGCGGCGCGATTTCGTCGATCTTGCGCTCGCTCACGGCCTGTCCAGCCGCAACACGGCTGCCGCCTTCTTTGCCGAGGCGTTGCAGTACGGCATCATCCAGCCCGTGAGGCCAGGCAGCGGCCGCGGCGGCCCGGCCGAGCCGTCGGCCATCACCCTGTGGGGCGTGGGCGAGTGGTACAAGCTGCATCTGGCGGTGATTGACGGGCTCGATGGTGGCGACCGGGCAACGCGTCTGCAAGCCGATGGCGCAGCCCTCTTGGCCGACCTGCAGCCCGCCGCGGCGGAGCGATTTCTGGCAAACGCTCTGATCCGGACCCCGCCGGCAGCCTACCGAATCTTCGCTGCGGTCGACGAGGGCGGCAACCTGATGGACCGCCTGATCGCCGGGGTCGACATCGCCATCGCCCAGGACGAGGACCAGGCGCTCACCGACGTGACCTCAGTCTCGGCGCTGGCGCGCCCCTTCAATGTATCCCGGACCCATACGGGCCGCATACTCGCAGCCGCCATCGAGATCGGCACAATCGGATGGAGCGGCCTGCCAGGACGGTCGCGGCTCTGGCTCTCGCGCGCGTTCCGTGACGATTATGCCCGCGTTCAGGCCACGAAACTCGCGATCATCGACGAAGCCTTTCGTGAGGTGACCGAAGCCCCGACCCTCGCCATGGCCAACGCCAGCGTCGCGGCCGGCGGCATGGCCGATGGTTTCGCGAGTCCGCCCGGCTGATCGACGGGGGAAGCCCCCTCGTCCACGGCCACCGAAGCCGAGTCGTCCGTCGCAGCACGGCTCGATGCATTGTCCTTCTGCAGAACGCGGCTGGCGCTCTTCGCCGATGTCCCCCAGGTCGCGCTCGGCAACGCGCTGGCAGCTGTTTTCCGGTCACCGCCGCGCCGCATCATGCAGACGGCTGGCTCTCCGGCTCAGTGCGATCCTGATCGCGGCCGCAGGCCCACGAGGTCGCGCGGTTCCTCGCTCGCCGCGCCCCTTGGCTGACCATTTTTGACTCCGCATTGCACGGATCGCGCAAAGTTGAGAAACCCTTACTTCCCGGATGGCAGTAACCGCTGCCTTTTGCGGGGCGGGGGCTGGGGAGCAAAATCTTGAATCGCATTCTTGTCGGGCTGGCGCCGTTGGCGCTGGCTCTCGTCGTCTCCGCGGGCCCGGGCCAAGGCCAGGCACCGGCGCCCAGGCCAGGCGCACAGGCGGGCCCGTCCGTGCCGGCGGCTCCGGCTCCTCAGCCCGTCTCCACCGAGCCGAGCGTGACCACTGCGAGCTTCGGCGACTGGACGCTGCGCTGCCAGCGCGTCGACGAGAATGGCAAGACGTCCCGGGTCTGCGAGGTCGCACAAATGATGCAGGCGCAGGGTCAGCAGACCCCGATCGCCCAGATCGCGTTGGGGCGCCTGAGCGTCGGCGAGCCCATGCGGATCACCGCTGTGATGCCGGTCAGCGTCTCGTTCCCGAGCAGCGTTCAGATCACCTTGGGCGACAAGGACGCCAAGCCGGTCGAACTGGTCTGGAAGCGCTGCGTTCCGGCGGGCTGCTTTGCCGAGGCGGTTCCCGGCGACGACGTGCTGCGGCAGTGGCGCAAGGCCGGCGAAGCAGGGCGTATCGTCTTCAAGGACGCCGCGGGGCGTGACCTGGCGCTGCCGCTCTCCGCCCGGGGGCTCGAACCCGCGCTCGAGGCGCTCGCGAGAGAGAAGCTCTGACGCCATGCCGTTGCGCCGCGCTCCCCGTTCCCGAAACACCGCCCCGGCGCAAACCGTCGCCCCGGTCGCCACGCTGCGCACGCCGGCGCTGCGTTCGGTGCTGCGGGCGTCGCGGCAGCGCTGCCTCGTCGGGCAGGCGATGGCGCTGGCGCTCTGGAATGTGCCGGCCTTCGCGCAGAACCTGATCACGCCCGACGGCCGCACGCAGACCAACGTCGCCGTCAGCGGCACGACCACGACGATCACGACACAGACGATCTCCGGCGGGGCGGGCTACAACTCGTTCTCGCGTTTCGAGCAGGCGGCAGGGACAACGGTCAATCTGCACCTGCCGCAGAACACGGGAGTGCTGGTCAATATCGTCCGGGAGGGGCCGGTCGTCGTCGACGGCATCCTGAATTCCTATCGCAACGGCCGGATCGGCGGCCATGTCTACTTCTCCGATTCAGCCGGCTTCACCGTCGGCCCCAACGGCGTGATCAACACCGGGCAGCTCACCGTCAACACGCCGACGCGCGACTTCCTCGAGCGGGTGATCGGACCCAACGGGGTCATCGACGAGACCCTGGCGGCGCGCCTCAAGGCGAACGACGTGCCGGTGTCGCCGGACGGGCGGATCACCATCGACGGGACGATCAATGCCCGCCGCGGCGTGACGCTCAACGGCCATTCGGTCAGCGTCGCCGGGCAGATCCGTGCCAACGCCGCCCCCGTCGATGTCGCCGAGCGCCGCCAGCGCCATCGCACGGCCTTCTCCGAGAGCGTCAACACGGCCGGCCTCCGGCATGGCGGGGCGATGGTCGCCCGCAAGGGCGGCGGCATCGAGATCGTCGCGGCGGGCACCATCACCGTGTCGGGCGCACTCAGCGCCAATGCGACGGGGCGCCGCGCCGCGGGGACCGTCACCATCCGTTCCGCCAAGGGCACCACGATCGCCTCGACGGCGAAGATCACCGCCACCGGCGCGGCCCCGTCGCCGCAACTGGCCGCAGCGACTGCCCCGGCTGTCAACACGGGCGAGGGAGGCAAGGTCTCGATCACCTCCGAAGCCGCGATCTCGATCGCCCGCGGCGCGGTTCTCGACGTCAGCGCGGCGGCCACCGTCGCTGCCAAGGCGGGCTCCGCCATCGTCTTCGCGGGCACGAATCTCGACGTCGCCGACGGCGCGATCTTCCGGGGTACGGCGGGAACGAGCGGCGATGGCGGCTTCCTCGAGCTCAGCGCCAAGAACACGGTGACGCTGGGCGCGGTCGATGTCGACCTCTCGGCCCGCAACGGCAAGGCCGGCCTGCTCTTCATCGATCCGACCGACATCGTCATCGGCAGCGGCGGCAGCGCCAACATGATCACCAACGGCACGAATGTGTCGTTGCTGGCGACCAGCAGCATCACCATCCGCAGCGACGGCCTGATCGACACGCGCAACTTCAACCGCTCCGCGGGAGCGCTGTCAGTGTCGAACCCGTCGCTCGGGGCTTCCGGCTCGATCACGCTCGAGGCGCCCAAGATCGAAGTCGCGGGCCAGTTGCTCGCGGGCGTCAGTGCGGGCAGCGCCTTCTCGGCCGGCGACGTGACGCTCACCGCAAGCCAGTCGCATAGCCTGATCTCGGGGGCGGCCAGCGCCGAGGCGGGCATCAAGGTCTCCGGCACCGTCACCGGCCGCGACATCGTGATGAGGGCTGATGCGCGCGCGGTGTCGTCCTTCATCGACCCGAATGCGGGGACGCTCGCCGCTTTGGCCGCGCAGACGGTCGCCGGCGCCATGTTCGGGTTGAACGGCTCCTATGTCGGCAGCACGATCTCATCGAAGGTCGAGATTCTCTCTGGAGCGGTGATCGAGGCGACGCGTGACGTCTCGCTCGTCGCCAGCGGCCGGCAGGAGGCGTCGCTGCCGGCGATTACCGTCTCGGGCGCGTCGCCTTTAGGCGCAGCCGTTGCGATCGGCGAGATCGCGGGCGAAGTGAAGGCGGACGTCGCCTCCGGTGCCAGGATCACGGTCGGCCGGAACCTGGATGTCAGGGCCTCCAACGACGTCAAGCTCGGCGTGACGGCGCTAACCGTCACCACCGGTCAGAGCATCGTCGCTGCGACCGTCGCCTATGGCGCGGTCGATGTGACCACGGCGGCGAAAGTCCATTCCGGCGCTCTCATCACCGCCGGCGCGAGCAGCAACGTCACCGTCTCCGCTCTCACCACGAACAGCTTCTCGACCTCCGCCACGGCGATGGCGTCGGCTGGCGGCGCCGTCGGCATCGCCTTCGCCTATTCAGACTACAAGGCGGCCACGGAAGCGCAGTTCGGCGCCTCGCTTGGTACGAGCACGAACAAAGTCGGTAGCCTGACGGTCGCGGCGGTCTCCGACACCACGAAGAACGCAACCAGCGCCACGACGACCGTCGGCAACAACGCGCTGTTCAACCTCGGATCGCCCGGCTCGACGGCCTCGGATCTCCTGACCACGATCCTCGGCAAGGTCAGCAGCGGCAGCAGCAGCGTCCCGGCCAAGGTCGGCAGCGCCATCGCCATCGCCGAGAGCGGCCTGAGCGCGAAGGCCTTCATCGGGGCCGATGCGGGCGGTGCGGCCCCCGCGATCCACGCCTTCGGCAATGTCGCGGTGGCGAGCCGGCAGTCGGATTTCGGGGTGCGCCTGATCGCCGACAGTTCGACCAATTCGACGTCCAAGGATCCGACCGCCGCCAATCCATCGGCCGATATCTCGCTCTCCTTCGGCATCGCCGTCGGCAATTACTCTCACGACTCGACCGCGTTCGTCGGCGCGGGTGTTGGGATCAATGCGCTGCGCGTCGGCGTCGGCGCGACCAACGAGATGCCGATCTCCAACACCTGGACGAACTGGGCCGGACTCTCGGAAGCGGTTTCGCACCTCAACGGCAATCTCGGCGTCGTCAACAACATCCTGACGAGTTACGTCAACGCCAGCTCGCAATCCTCGCAACTCGGCCTGGCGGGTTCGGTCAATTATTTCCGCGTCAACAACGAGACCTCCGCCTATATCGCCAGCGGCGCCACGATTACGGCGGCCTCGCTGGGCGGCGACTGGCGGACGACGCTGGACGACGGCCATGTCCAGGAATGGAGCCGCGCCGTCAGCGTCGCTGCTGACACCACTGTCCACAG
>Ga0209902_101504_pt1 | contig 10739 bp, 11 predicted proteins | sample FECB27metaG_FD_188304 | JGI IMG/M metagenome (GOLD analysis project Ga0209902, IMG submission 188304) | Cyanobacterial communities from the Joint Genome Institute, California, USA - FECB-27 (SPAdes) (version 2) | ecosystem: Environmental > Aquatic > Thermal springs > Hot (42-90C) > Microbial mats...
TAGATCATGCGGCCGTTTTCCTCGAAGGCGACGAAATCCTGGCCATAGACCTCGAGCGGGCAGTTCAGCCGCTCGGCGGTGTCGATCAGCACCTGTTGCGCTGCTTCGGTTTCCTGCGCGCCGACGACGACAGGGCAGCCGCGCTTGATGATGCCGGCCTTCTCGGCGGCGATCAGCTCGACCTTGTCGCCAAGATAGGCCTCGTGGTCCATCGACACCGGCATGATCACCGACACCGCCGAGCGCTTGATGACATTGGTGGCATCGAAGCGTCCGCCAAGGCCGACCTCGATGATGCAGGCGTCGGCCGGATGCTCGGCAAACAGCACGAAGGTCACGGCGGTGAGGATTTCGAAGACGGTGATCTTTTCGCCGCGATTGGCTTCGCCGACACGGCGCACGGCGTCCGCCAGCACGTCGTCGGCCACAAGCTTGCCGCCACCCGGTGCTGCAAGGCGATAGCGCTCATGCCAGTTCACCAGATGCGGCGAGGTGTGGACGTGAACCAGCAGGCCCTGGGCTTCCAGCAAGGCGCGCGAGAATGCAGCACACGAGCCTTTGCCGTTGGTGCCGGCGATGTGGATCACCGGCGGCATGTGGTCCTGCGGATTGCCCAGCCTTTCGAGCAGGCGCGTGATGCGGTCGAGCGAAAGGTCGAAGCCCTTCGGATGGAGCGCCAACAGGCGCTCGATTTCGAGATCGGCTTCGAGCGTGGTCATGGCATTCCCCCGGGCGCTACGCTGCTGCGGTCAGATCAGGCTTGCGGGCGGCGTTCCGGCACAGGCACGATGGGCGGCAGGATCTCGGCCTCGACAGCCTTGGCCGCCACCGGCGCCTTGGTCAGGATCTTGAGCAGGTTGGCGACCGTCGACTTCATTTCAAGCCGCGACACCACCATGTCGACCATGCCGTGGTCCATCAGGTATTCGGAGCGCTGGAAGCCTTCCGGCAGCTTTTCGCGGATCGTCTGCTCGATGACACGCGGGCCGGCAAAGCCGATCAGAGCGCCGGGCTCGGCGATGTGGACGTCGCCCAGCATCGCATAGGAGGCGGTGACGCCGCCGGTTGTCGGGTTGGTCAGCACCACGATGTAGGGCAGGCCGGCTTCCTTCAGACGATCGACGGCGACCGTCGTGCGCGGCAGCTGCATCAGCGACAAGATGCCTTCCTGCATGCGCGCGCCACCGGAGGCAGCAAACAGGATCAGCGGGCGCTTCTTCTCAAGCGCAACCTCGAAGGCGCGGATGATGGCGTCGCCGGCAGCCATGCCGAGCGAACCGCCCATGAAGGCGAAGTCCTGCACGGTGACGACGACGGGCAGGCCTTCGATCTTGCCGGTACCCGACAGGATCGCGTCGTCCATGCCGGTCTTGGTCTTGGCGTCCTTCAGGCGGTCGACGTAGCGCTTCTCGTCGCGGAACTTCAGCGGGTCGGTGACGACTTTCGGGTTCTCGATGGCCTCATAGCGGCCGTCGTCGAAGAAGAAGCGCAGCCGCTCCTTCGCCGAAATCTTCATGTGGTGGCCCGAGGACGGGATGACGTACTGGTTTTCCTCGAGGTCCTTGTGGAACACCATCTCGCCGCTCTCGGGATCCTTGATCCAGAGATTGTCGGGCATTTCCCGGCGGCCAAGCATCGAGTTGATCTTGGGGCGGACGTAATTGGTAATCCAGTTCATGGCAGTGGTCCTCTTCGAGCCCAGGACATGGGGTATTTATTGGGCGGGAGCAAGGCGTGCGGCGCGAACGCCTTGGGACAAGCCGGTGACCAGCGTCGCCACGGCCTCGGCCGGGTCGGCGGTCTTTTCGCCCTTCGGTCCGATGACATTGGCCACCGCATTGACGATTGCCGTGCCGACGACCACGCCGTCGGCGGAGGCGCCGATGGTGCGCGCCTGCTCGGCGGTCTTGACGCCGAAGCCGACGCAGACAGGCAGGTCGGTATGTGCCTTGATGCGGTTGACTGCCTCGGCCACCTTCGAGGTGTCGGCCAGCGCCGAGCCGGTGATGCCGGTCATCGACACATAATAGACGAAACCGGAGGTGTTCTCGAGCACCTTTGGCAGGCGCTTGTCGTCGGTCGTCGGCGTTGCCAGGCGGATGAAGTTGATGCCGGCCTTCAGCGCCGGAATGCACAGCTCGGCATCCATCTCGGGCGGCAGGTCGACGACGATCAGGCCATCGATGCCGGAGGCGACTGCCTCCTCGAGGAAGCGGTCGACGCCATAGATGTAGATCGGGTTGTAGTAGCCCATCATCACGATCGGCGTGTCGTTGTCGTCCTTGCGGAACTCGCGCGCCATCTGAAGCGTCTTGGCCAGCGTCTGGCCCGCCTTCAGCGCGCGCAGGCCGGCGGCCTGGATCGCCGGGCCGTCGGCCATCGGATCGGAAAACGGCATACCGAGCTCGATGACGTCGCTGCCGGCCTTGGGCAGCGCCTTCATGATCGACAGCGAGGTCTCATAGTCGGGGTCGCCGCCCATGAAATAGGTCACCAGCGCCGGGCGTCCCTCGGCCTTCAGCTTCGCCATGCGGCGGTCGATGCGGGTGGTCGTCATGATCAGATCTCCATGCCCAGCATCTTGGCCACCGTATGCACGTCCTTGTCGCCGCGGCCGGACAGGTTGACGATCATCACCTTGTCCTTGCCCATCGTTGGCGCGACCTTGACCGCATGCGCGATCGCATGGGCGGATTCGAGGGCCGGGATGATGCCTTCGACCTTGGTGGTCAGCTGGAAGGCGTCGAGCGCCTCGTCGTCGAGGATCGGCACATAGTCGACGCGGCCGCTGTCGCGCAGCCAGCTATGCTCGGGGCCGACGCCGGGATAGTCGAGGCCGGCCGAGATCGAGTGGCCGTCGAGGATCTGGCCGTCGTCGTTCTGCAGGAGATAGGTGCGGTTGCCATGCAGCACGCCCGGCTTGCCGGCGCTCATCGAGGCGCAGTGCTCGATGCCGTCGAGACCACGGCCGCCGGCTTCGATGCCGACGATCTTGACGCTGCGGTCGTCGAGGAACGGGTGGAACAGGCCGATGGCATTCGAGCCGCCGCCGACGGCAGCGACGATCATGTCGGGCAGGCGGCCTTCCTGTTCGAGGATCTGGGCGCGTGCCTCGGTGCCGATCACCGACTGGAAGTCGCGCACCAGTTCCGGATAGGGATGCGGGCCGGCAGCCGTGCCGATCAGGTAATAGGTGTCATGCACGTTGGTGACCCAATCGCGCAGCGCCTCGTTCATGGCGTCCTTCAGCGTGCCGTGGCCGGCGCTGACCGGGCGCACTTCGGCACCCAGAAGCTTCATGCGGAAGACGTTGGGCTTCTGCCGTTCGACGTCGGTGGCGCCCATGTAAACGAAGCAGGGGAAGCCGAAACGCGCGGCAACGGTGGCCGATGCTACGCCGTGCTGGCCCGCACCCGTCTCGGCGATGATGCGGGTCTTGCCCATGCGCTTGGCGAGCAGGATCTGGCCGAGGCAGTTGTTGATCTTGTGCGAGCCCGTGTGGTTCAGGTCCTCGCGCTTGAAATAGATCTTGGCGCCGCCGAGATGCCTGGTCAGGCCTTCGGCGTAATAGAGCTTGGACGGCCGGCCGGCATAATAGGTCGACAGCTCGTTGAGTTCCGCCTTGAAGGCCGGGTCGTTCTTGGCCTCGTCCCAGTGGCGCTGCAGCTCAAGGATCAGCGGCATCAGCGTTTCGGCGACGAAGCGGCCACCGAAAATGCCGAACATGCCCTGTTCGTCGGGACCGGTACGGAAGGAATTGGGCTCTGCCGGCTGGTTCAAGGCCGATCTCCTTGCGGCTGGAGGCTCACTCAGGCGGCGCTGTCTTCGCGCGCGGCCCGGACGGCCCTGAAGAAATTGTCGATCAGCGCCGCATCCTTGACGCCGGGTGCGCTTTCCACGCCCGAGGAGATGTCGATGCCGGGCGGGTTTGCGAGCCTGAGGGCGTCGCCGATATTGGCGGCGTTCAAGCCACCGGAAAGCATGTAATCGACGGAGGCGTCAAGGCCCGCGAGCAACCGCCAGTCGAAGGAAACGCCATTGCCGCCAGGCAATTCGGACCCTGCGGGCGGCTTGGCGTCGAAAAGCAGGCGGTCGGCGACCCCGGCATAGGGCACGATGGCGTCGAAGTCGCGGGCTTCGCGAATGGAAAAGGCCTTCATCACGGGCAGGCCGTAGCGGACCTTCACCTCGGCCACGCGCTCGGGCGTTTCCTTGCCGTGCAACTGCATCATGTCGGGCCTGACGTCAGCCACGATCGCATCGAGAAAGGCGTCGTCGGCATCGACGGTGACGGCTACGGCCTCGGCACGGCCTTTAGCGGCCTGGCGCAGCTGTCCGGCGAGTGCAGGCGACACGTTGCGCGGGCTCTTGGCAAAGAAGATAAACCCGACATGGCTCGCGCCATTGCCTAGCGCGGCTTCGAACGTTTCGGCGGTGCTGAGGCCGCAGATCTTGATGTCGAGTGCCATGGGCCGGAATTGACACGAAAAGGCGGCGAAGTCGAGAACAGCTTGCGAAAGGCAAGCGTCAGCCAGCGACGCACCGCGCCGGGGAATGCTGAAATGGCCTTGCGGCGCTCATATGCGGCGATCGCCCGGTAGCGGTCGTAGTCGATCGGCTCGCGCGATGACGGACTGGATGCTGGCGGCTGTCGGTCGGGCTGCATGGCAGGTCCTCGGTTGAAGACATGCCGATGGACTATCATTTCCATCATTTCACATAATCAGCTAGTTTGACTGTACATTGATGACTCGAGATCATGAATATGGCGTCCTCGGATGACATGAAGGCCTTTGTGCGCGTCGTTGACCTCGGCTCCTTCGCCAAGGCGGCAGATGACCTGCGCGTCACCCCGTCGGCCCTGTCCAAGCTCGTGTCGCGGCTCGAGGACCGGTTGGGCGTCCGGCTTTTGACGCGCACGACGCGCCGGCTGGCGCTGACTTCGGAGGGATCGCTGTTCCTGGAGCGGGCACGCGAGGTACTCGAACTCATCGACCTTGCCGAGGCCGACGTCGCGTCGGCGCGGGCGAAGCCCAAGGGCCTGCTGCGCGTCAATTCCAGCACCGGTTTCGCCCGGCAGACCCTGCTTCATGCGGTGCCGGAGTTCCTGCGACGCTACCCGGAGGTCTCAGTTGACCTGACCCTGATCGACCGCCTCATCGATCCTGTCGCCGAACAGGTCGATATCGTTCTCCGCGGCAGCCCGACGTCGGGTTCGGAGATGGTGTCGCGGCAGCTGGCCGAAGGCCGCCGCCTGATCTGCGCCGCGCCTTCCTATCTGGCCCGTGCAGGCACGCCGCGCTCGGCCGCCGAACTCGTCGGGCACAATTGCGTCCCGCTTTCGGGCCAGTCGGCGCCGACCACCTGGCCGCTGGCAAGCGGCGACAGCATCGTCCGCTTCCTGCCCTCAGGCAATTTCACCTGTGACAATGTCGGCATGCTGTTCGACCTCGCCATCGAAGGTCATGGCATCGTCCGCCTTGCCGACTTCGTCGTCGGCCAGGCGGTGCGCGACGGGCGGCTGATCGAGATCCTCGCCGACATCAACCGCTCGGATAGGATCTCGCTCTGGGCGCTCATGCCCAAGGGGCGTTTCCGCGCGCCGCGTGTGCAAGCGTTTCTCGATTTCATGGAGCAGTGGCTGAGGGCGTAGTTACCCTCCCCCTTGTAGGGAGGGTCGGCCTCATTCAAACACGATCGCCTGCAGTGCCCCGCCATTTCGCTTGAGCCAGGCCTTGCAGCGCTCGGTGTCGGGGCACAGCTCTTCGCACAGCTTCCAGAATTTCGGGCCGTGGTTCATCTCGCGGAGATGCGCGACCTCGTGGGCGACGAGGTAATTGATGACCGGTGTCGGCGCCATCATGATCCGCCACGAGAACGACAGCACGCCGTCGGAGGTGCAAGAGCCCCAGCGGCTCGTCGTGTCGCGGAAGCGGATCGCCTTGGCGCGGCGGCCGGCGGCCTCGCAGTGTCTGGCGACCATCGCTTCGATGTCGCGTTTGGCCTCGCGCTTGAGGAAGTCGGCGATGCGGCGCGGCAGGTGCATCCGGTCGCCATGGACGACCAGCGTCGGCCCGCTTTCATCCTGCGACAGGCGCACGGTGCCGCGCGTCCCGCCTTCATGGACGATGAGATGCGGCACGCCGCGGATCGGGATCTTGATGCCGGGGCGCACCTGCGGCCGGTCGGGCACCTTGGCGAGGCGCTGTTCCAGCCAGCCCTGGTGGCGGTCGAGAAAGCGGTCGACTTCGCCCTGGCGCAGGCCGGGCGGCACGGTGATACGCAGGCCGCGGCCGCCGGCGTCGATGCGCAAAGTCAGTCGGCGCGCCCGGTCGTTCTCGACGATCCTGAGCGGCAGCGTTCGGCCGGCCACGACATGGTCCCGTTCCAGGACGGGTGTCGGCGCCGGCTTGGTCAGCTTGCGGAAGAAGCCAAAGGACATGGTGCGAGACTAGATGATTCGAGTGACATCGGCGCAATAGAAACGGCGCCGCGTTCACGGCGCCGTTGGCATTCAGCAGTTTGGGCTGGCCTTAGTCGTCAAGCAGGCCCGACTTGCCGCCCTTCTTGGGCGTGACGGTGGGGGCCGTCGGCTTGTTGCGGTTGGCCATGAAGCGGTCGAAGTCGTCCTGGTCCTTGGCCCGGCGCAGTTCGCGGGCATAGGAGTCGAATTCGTCGCGCATTTCGTCGAGCTTGCGACGCTCTTCGTTCAGGCGCTCTAGTTCCTTCTCGCGCCAGTCGTCGAAAGCGACGTTGCCGGTATGGGCGCTGGCCCGGTACGAAGCCTTGCGGCAGCCGGCGAAGATGCCGTCGGTCGCACGGTTGACGTCGCGCTTGAAACCGTCAAGCCGGTCGCCCCAGATGATGTAGGCAAGCATGGCGAGGCCGAGCGGCCAGAACACCATGAAGCCGATCACCATCAACGCGATGGTTGCCGGCGTCCAAGCCGGACGGATCAGTGCAGTCGTGTTCATAGTAGATTGCCGTTCCTTTGTTCGAGGCAGCAGGGAAAAATGCTGCTCATATCGACATGGGAAAGCAAAAATGGCGATTCAAGACGGTGCCGGCCAAAACCGGACAAGACCTTGTCAAACCTAGCCTTTTTTGAAGTTCTCGAGCACCAGTACGACAACCCCCGCGACCAGCCCCCAGAAGGCCGAGCCGACGCCGAGCAAAGTCAGCCCCGAGGCGGTGACCACGAAGGCGATCGTCGCCGCCATGCGGTGGTGGTCGTCCTTGAGCGCGATGGCGAGTGCGTTGGCCAGCGACGACACCAGCCCCAACCCCGCCACCAGCACGATCAGGCTCGGCGGCAGCACGGCAAACACTGCCACCAGCGACGCGCCGAAAGCAGCGAAGACCAGGTAGGCGAACGCGTAGAACGGCCCGGTCTTCCAGCGCTCCTTCATGTCGGGGTGCACGTCGGGGCCGGTGCAGATTGCAGCCGAGATCGCGGCAAGATTGGTGGTCGAGGCGCCGAACGGCGCCGACAGCACCGAAAACAGCCCGGTCACGCCGATCAGCGGGCCGGGCTCGGGGTTGTAGCCGGCGGCGCGCAGCACGGCGAGGCCCGACAGGTTCTGCGAGGCCATGGTGACGAGATAGAGCGGCAACGCCAGGCCGATCGTGGCGGTCAGCGTGAATTCCGGCGCGATCAGTGTCAGCGTCGACAGTTCCGGCACGGGCAGGGTGCCGACACGGCCGGTCAGGAACGCAGCCAGTCCGCCGCCGACAAGCACCACCAGCACCGACAGCGCCGGATTGTAGAGCCGAACCAGGAAAAACGCGCCGATCAACGGCAGGATCAGCCACGGGTCGGAGGGCACGGCCTTGGCCGCATTGATGGCGAAGGTGACGACGATGCCGGCCAGCATGCCCGAGGCGACCGAGGCCGGGATGCGCGAGATCAGCTGCGTCAGCGGCTTGATCAGCCCGGTCAGCACCAAAAGCACGCCGGCGACCAGGAAGGCGCCGACCGCCTCGTTGATGGTGAAGCCGCTGCTGGCGGCGATCAGGGCCGCACCCGGCGTCGACCAGGCCGAGATAACAGGCATCTTCGTCTGCCATGACAGCCAGGCGGTCTCGAACGCCATGGCAAGGCAGATAGCGGTGACCCAGCTGGCGGTCTGGATATGCGTCGCGCCCACTGCGTCGGCGGCGGCAACGATGATGGCGAGCGTGCTGCCGAAGCCGACAATGGCCGCGACGAAGGCCGAGATCGGGATCGAGATGCGCATCGGCTCAGCCAGCCCGTGCGATGGTTTCGCCGACCGCCCGCGTCAGAAGATCGAGATCCTCCGGCCGCGACAGGCGGTGGTCGCCGTTCGGCACCAAGGACAGCGTCGCGTCGTCGGCGGGCAACAGGCTCATCAGCTTGAGCGCATGGCTGTGCGGCACGTCGGGGTCGGCAAGGCCCTGGATGATGTGGACGGGGCAATGCGTGTGGATCGGTCCGGTCATGACCAGATTGTTGCGGCCGTCCTCGATCAGGGCGCGGGTGTAGATGTAGGGCTCCGGCGAATATTCCGACGGCTCCTCGAAATAGCCCTTCTCGGCCAGGTCCTTGCGCTGGGCCTCGGTCAGCTCCGGCTCGATCAGCTCGGCGGTGAAGTCGGGCGCCGGCGCTAGCAGCACCAGCCCGGCGACGCGGTCGCCCTCGCCTGCCTTGTTGAGCTCGGCATTCATCCGGAGCGCGATCCAGGCGCCCATCGACGAGCCGACAAGCACTTGCGGTCCGGTGGTGACTTTGCGGAACACAGCGAGGCTCTCGGCCAGCCATCTGGAGATCGTGCCGTCGGCGAATGCGCCGCCGCTCTCGCCATGGCCGGAATAGTCGTGGCGCAGGAAGGCGCGGCCCTCGCCCGCGGCCCATGCCGCCAGCGTCTCGGCCTTGGTGCCCAGCATGTCGGACTTGTAGCCGCCGAGCCAGACGACGCCGGGCGCAGCCCCATCCTGATGCCTGAAGGCAATGCGGGTGTTGTCCACCTCGATGAAGTCCGGCGCGCTTGCAGTCATGTCAAATCCCCTCGGCAGCGACTTGTGGCACAGCCGGCCTGATGCGGAAAGTGCCCCAAGAATCGTTCTTTTGGGGCAGTTCGCATGCGCGGAAGCAGGTGATTTGTTGCGAGTGCTGTGTTATTGACTTCGCCCGCGCGCTACCCACATTGGCGCGTCAGACATTCAACAACTTCAATGGCTCGAGGAGACAACGACCATTCGCAGACCTTTTAAAGCAGCCGCGCCTACCAAGGACGGCCCGCGCTCCAACCGTGACATCCGGGTTCCCCGGGTCCAGCTGATCGACGTCGACGGTTCCAACCGTGGCGATGTTTCCATCAACGACGCACTCCTGGCCGCCGAAGAGGCAGGCCTCGATCTCGTAGAAATTTCCCCCAACGCCACGCCGCCCGTCGTCAAGATCCTTGACCTCGGTAAGCTGAAATACGCCAACCAGAAGAAGGCGGCCGAGGCGCGCAAGAACCAGAAGGTCATCGAGATCAAGGAGATCAAGATGCGCCCGAACATCGACAGCCACGACTACGAGACCAAGATGAAGGCGGTCCGCCGCTTCTTCGAGGAAGGCGACAAGGTCAAGCTGACGCTGCGTTTCCGTGGCCGCGAAATGGCGCATATGGAACTGGGCATGCAGCTCCTCAACAAGGTGCGCGAGGAAACCGCCACCATCGCCAAGGTCGAAGCCGAGCCCAAGCTCGAAGGCCGTCAGATGATGATGGTGCTCGCGCCACGCTGATGCCGTCTTGCGCGCCCAGACGGACGCGCAATGCACCGATGCCCCGGCGTTCGCCGGGGCAATCCTTCCCGACAGAGGTGCCGAAAGGCTGACCTGCCCGCGCAGGGGCGGCTGGAGAGTTTGGCCGCCATGAGCAGCAACGACACGTCTGGCCTGGGCCGATACCAGAGCATGCGCCGGCTTGTGCTGGCCGTGCTGGTGGTTGCGATGTTCGCGGCCTTGCTGTTCGGCCAGTCGACCTTCCCGCCCGATACCACCGTCCACGAAGTCGTGGAGATGGTTGGCATCCTGCTGATCTTCCTCGGCATCGTCGGCCGTCTGTGGTGCACGCTCTATATCGGCGGGCGCAAATCGGGCGAGGTCGTCATTGGCGGCCCCTACTCGATCACCCGCAACCCGCTTTATGTCTTCTCGACGCTGGCTGCTGCCGGTGTCGGCGCGCAGATGGGGTCGATCGTCGCCACGGTCGGCTTTGCCGTGCTGTGCGCGGCAGCCTTCCACGTTGTCATCCTGCGCGAGGAACGGCACCTCGGCGAGCTGTTCGGTCGCGCATATCAGGCTTATGTCGCCCGGGTGCCGCGCTTCTTCCCGAAGCTCTCGCTTTATCAGGAAGGCGACACCGGCAGTTTCCGGCCAAAGCTTTTGCTCAACACCTTGCTCGACGGCCTGGTGTTCCTCGTCGCTCTGCCGGTTTTCGAGCTGATCGACCACGCCCAGGTCACGGGCGCACTGCCGGTGCTGTTCCGCATCCCCTGAGGCCGCGGAAACATTGCGGTTGCGGCCGTTTCAGGGTGTTGCGCTGCGTCAAACTTCCGCGTATATAGCCGCGTCCCAGAACCGCCCGGCAGGGCATGCCGTGGCGGTTTCATTTGCTTTTCGGGCTTTGGTCGGCCTGAAAACAACAACATGAAGGGATTTCGAAGCACTTTCGGGTGCTGCGCGATCCTGAAGAACGGAGTAGCAAAATGCCCAAGATGAAGACCAAATC
>Ga0209902_101505_pt1 | contig 10728 bp, 9 predicted proteins | sample FECB27metaG_FD_188304 | JGI IMG/M metagenome (GOLD analysis project Ga0209902, IMG submission 188304) | Cyanobacterial communities from the Joint Genome Institute, California, USA - FECB-27 (SPAdes) (version 2) | ecosystem: Environmental > Aquatic > Thermal springs > Hot (42-90C) > Microbial mats ...
CGTCCAACTCAATCGCTTGCATTACTTTTTGCCGGAAGTCATTACTGTAAGGTTGAGCCATTGAAATTGGGTAGAAGTGATCGCAATTATTATAGTCCACGTCCTAATTAGACTGGCTATAGCTATAAATGTCTAGACTTGTCTAGCTTTTATATAGCAGTACCATCTCGATAACCAATTTCAATCTGGTATTCTTTATTTTTCTTATCCAAAGAAATGTTTAAATCCACTACTCCTGGAATCAGGGAAGTCAGTGAAGCTGCAATATCTGCTATCGCTCCCTTTGGTTGACTACGAGTTGCTGTCTCACTTTGAATTCTAGCCAACACTGTGGCAAGATTTGCTCCATCTGGTTCTAGTTCAAGAGCAGCAGTAGTGGAACTCGGACGCCGCAGCAAGTAAGGGTCGAGCTGAAGAAAGCGCACCTGACGCATTTCCTCACGAATGGCGTAAAGATGAGGGTATTCAGTACTGGTGATACTGGAAAGCACTGTTGCCTCAGCACTAGTAGCTGAACGAGTGCGACCCACGTCATAAGCATCTGGCATGATTTGAAAACTACGGTAGCCATCCGTTTCTACAGTCGTTAGCCAAGGAGAAGATTGTCCATATTTGAAAAAGGCTTGCCGGAATTGAGGTGAAATTTCTCGTGTTGATGACCACAAATCCCTTTCAGGGAGGATAGGCTCTGCTGCTTCTTTAACTACGACCAGCCGTTCTAAGCCAAAGGATACTTGCTGTAGTTCAATTTCTACCTCGTAACGCACGCGAGAATGAGAAATTTTCACCGTCTCACCCCAGGGGTCGCGCACTTCGGGAGCAAGGAGTAATTCAACAGCAAACGTCATTCGGGTGCTTCTTGAGCCATCCGCCTGGATGCGAAATAGCTCGACAGGTTCGCCACGTAAATCTCTAACAGAGGAACGCAGATCACTTCCGGCTAAATTTGAAAGCAATCGAATCGCATCAAACAAGTTGGACTTACCAGAAGCATTTGGTCCAAGAATCACCTGCATGGGTCCCAAATCTAGACCAAATCCTTCAAACGTCTTGAAGCCGTCAATCTCAATTCGAGTAAGCATCTTTAATTCCGAAGCAATTTCATCAAATATTTAGCTATCTAGTAAGACCTCAATTTCTGCCAAAAGTGCTTCTAAACGGCTCCACTTGTGCTGGTCTTCCCAAACCCGCGCCTGCTTCACTCGGCGGATTGTTGTCTCTATACGCTCTTTGCGCTCGTCGGGTTGAGAAGGTGGAAGTGTGCCCTTAAGGCGTGCAGTAATCTCACTTAGAGATAAATTTTCATTAATTGCCGCTGACAGTAGTTCTTTGCGTGCTACTTCATCTTTCAGACGGGCGATCGCTTTCGCTTTTGTGTAGGCAATCAAACCATGACGCAACGCCGCCAATATATCTTCAGGCAGATTCAGTAACGGTAGGCGGTTCTTGACGAAAGATTCCCAGGTCATCAACCCCAAGCTGGTAAAAACTTCTTCAACTAACTGCGCCTCTGAGTTAGGCATAACGTTATGCCTAAACTCGTCGTGTTTGTCTGCGGCGTTCTTCATTTTATAAAGCAGGGGAGTGACATCCGCAACATCACTTCCCAAACGTAGTGCCAGAAGTTGTAGAATACCTTCCGTTTCCTCTACTGGATTTAAGTCCTCACGGCAAAGATTCTCAATCAGAGAAAGTTGCATCGCCTCTTCATCACTGAGTTCTCGAATAACAACTGGCACTTCAGCAAGCTGAACTTCTTTCGCAGCTCGGTAGCGACGCTCACCAGCCACCAGCTCATACTGGTCATCCGAACGAGAACGCACAAGAAGAGGTTGCAGAACTCCGTGCTGTCGCACAGACTCTACTAACTCCTGCATTGCAGAGGGGTCAAAGTAACGCCTCGGCTGCTGCTGGGGCAGACAAATTGCTGAAATCGGAACCATCTGGGCTACGGCTTGCGAGTCCCCAAACAGGATATCCAAAGACTTCATTTGCTGATAGGGGCGATCGCGCCTACTCATTTGATTTTCTCCAAACTTTGTGCAATTTTTTTGAGGATAGGCACGGCAGGATGTTTACGGTTAAGGACAGCCAATGGTACATGGTCTTCAGATGCATCGGCAAAAGCAGTGGAACGGGGAATAGGGGGGTAAACAATACCTACTTTCGTTAATTGCTCTTGTATGGCTTGCAAAGTGCGAGCATCCTGAACATTTCGACCATCGTACATGGTAGGAATAAACCCTGCTATTTGCAACTTGCGGTTGGGGCGAGAACGAACTCTAGCTACTGTACTCAACAATAACTCAGTTCCACAAAACGCTTTGTATTGAGTTTGAATTGGAACAAGGACGTGAGTTGATGCCACCAAGCTGATATAGCTTAAAAGCCCTAAACTGGGTGGACAGTCTATCAGAATAAAATCATATTGGTCAAGCACTGCCTCTAGGGCTTCCTTAAGCCTGACATCTCGCATATCTGCCACTACCAGTTCTAACTCAGCCGCACTGAGGTTGATATTGGCTGGAGCTAAATCGATGCCATGAATTTTAGAGTGAACAGGCAGAGGTTGACTGTGCAAAATCGAGTCATAAACAGTTTGCTTTAGTGAAGTGGGGTCTAAACCCATAAAAGTCGTCAATGAACCTTGCGGGTCCATGTCTACCAAAAGCACCCGATGTTTGCGCTCTTGCAGATGGTAGGCAAGGTTCATGGCTAAACTCGACTTGCCCACGCCGCCAGATTGATTGAATAGTGTTACAACGCAAGTCAAATTTTTTACCTCTACAATAAAGTCTTTGAGTCAACAATAAAGTCCTTGAGTAATTGATACAGTTGGCTCTCAGGACACGCCAAAATATTTTTTTTCTTATTTTTCAGTTAGCAGATGCTCTAACCGAATGGCTAGATTTTCAGCGTTGCTCTTGTGTCACCGTTAATCAATACCATAGCAGAGCTACTGGTACAGATAAGCTGTCGCAAAGCATTGTAAAAAATTCAGTTACTCCGGTAAATTGCAATTTTGCTTAGTTACTCTAGCAGTTACTAAAAAATAGTAACTGCTAGAATCCTTGCATATTCTAGGTTTTAGCTCTTTTCTATTTTTAGTTACCATAGTTACCATACAAAAATAAGTTTTTCCAAAAAATAGCTTTCTTTTTCTAAATATAAATTTTGTATTAAAAAAGTATAGTATTTAGACTGAAAGAAAAAATTAACGCGCAACTCTCAAACCGTAAATCTAGACATATCAATAACTTAAGTTGGTTACTAAAACTTGCAACTTCGTTTTCATTTAAAATTTAGTGCTGATTTATACCGCTTTTTCAAGAACTCATGAAGGGTTTAATGGATAATTGCAAACCGTACTGCACTTTCCAAACGTAATCAATACACCTTTGAAACGCAGGTTGACGCTATTAACTATGTCTAAATATCTGTAATCCAGGTTGAGCAGTTACCAGTTACCGCCACAAGTAAACAAACACCGACGGTATAAAGACCCGCAGCATAAAGAAGAGTTTTGGTTACTAAACCTAGTGAATCAGTTACCGCTTGTTTTTCACGTTAAAAATAAGCAGTTTTTTTCTTAAACGCAATAACTGTGGTAACTGAAGTTAGATAAAACGCTAAAATGCTTATCCTGCCTATATTCTAGCAGTTACCACTTTTTACGGTAACTGGTCATTATCTGTTTCTTCGGGCGTAGTAACTGGGTCTGAGTTACCGCCATTATCGTCACTCATCGAGTCAACAGAAATAGATGGAAAATAAGGATAATCAGGTAACTCAAAGCCGTTAACTCGGTCTAAAAGCAACTGAATCGGTATCTCCACACAGCTGCGAGTTACCATTTCTGGTGGCGTTGGGAGCATGATCTCACCATCAGCATCAGCCCGAAGACTAACCTTGAGCCGCTGGTAGGTTATGGAAGAGTCCTTATCACAGTGAAATTTCTGCTTGCTACAGGTCTTGCCTCCCGCCTTCTCAATTTGCTGCCGAATCATTTTTTGACTGTAGGGCAAGTCATTCTTGAAGTAACGGGATATCACTGGCCAAACTCCGTGCATATAAACTGCCAGAGATTTGTAATTTCGATTTTCGGGGTTACCATCTTCAGTAATGAGACGGCAGTTCCATTCACCAATTTCAGTTTGCGATCGCAACACCAGAAGTCGATCAATAAAGTCAGAGAGCGAAGATTTCTTCGATTCGTCCTCATTGGCTTCACCGCACAAGGAAGCAAGGTAAGCCCACACCTCTTCAGCTGACACAGCACATGAGAGTTCAGCCAAGCGAAAAGCGTAGAAACTAACAAGGGCCAAACTGGATGCTAATCTTGCGTGCGCTGCAGGTAGCTTTGAAATGAGTTGAGATTCTAATTCCTTAACTCCTTCCTGAAAGTAACCAATTTTAATGAATTCAGGCAAGACAGACGAACAATGACGTGAAATAAAATGTAATTCCTGGAAAGCATTTGGGTTGGGAGTTCCCTCAAAAACCAAACGAATCAATCTGGATAGAATAATTGGGTCATCATCCCCAATTGAAAAATTAGAAGCGACCATCAAGGCACTATGAGGGTCTTGGCTATTTTCCCGTACAAGGCGCGACCCACCACCGTATTGAGTTTTTACTTGTTGACAAATCCAATCGACTTGAGCTTTGTCTGGGTCGTCGAGAAACTGCGTTAATCCTCCCATCAACTTAAATCGTTCATAATAACCGCTTTCAGAGGTCTTATGGAGTACAGCCCGATGGTCTAACCCTAATAAAGAAAGTGCCGTCACCGCTGCTACCGTCTTCCCGGTTCCAGCATCGCCATATAGTCCCAAAATCGGGAAAAAGCCTTCCTTTTCCAGGATTTCGTCATAAAACAAACCAGCCACTACAAACGACATTGTAAATATTGCTGGCATAAACCCAGATTCCCCAAAAAAGCTACGCATGGCATTAACCAAGCGCTTTAAAACTTCTGGTTCTTGCTCTATATAAATGTTGGGGAGAGGAATTTTTTCCTTCGCAATTAATGCTTGGTTGAAAACCCAACCCGACTCTTCCTCGCTGATGAAGCGTCCATCTACAGAAATTTGGCAGTTGGGGAATACCCAAATTCCGTCTGCTTGCCGACCAATGCGATCGCATAATTTGTAAGGTCTGCCTCCCCGTTCTCGATAAGCTGCCAATTCCTTATGCAAGTATTTCTGAAGTTCCTCTGGCTTTAGCTTGTTGACCAAATAAACCTTTCCGGTAGAACGTGCCAGACAATTTACAAAATCCGTTACCTTATGCAGCGCTTCAGCTGGAACTACGACTCGGTCTTGCTCTTTTGGAGAGTCATAACTGCGCTTGACCTGCAACACAAATCCACCAAAGGCATTGTTAGTACCTACTAACTCCCGCTCAATTTTAAAACTGAAGCTTGCCTTAGGAATCCATTGCCACTCTGAACCTGTATCATCAAAACCCTTACCCGACTTAATCCAATATCCTAATTCAGACCTATCGGGATGTTGCACCGGCGCTAGCCAATCAGAAGTATCAAACTGTTTATCGTTACACAGTAACGAATAGCGCGAGTCGTTAGGCGACAGTGCAATCCACTCCTCAATTGAAATATAAGTTATTTGGTAACGACCTCCTTGAATAATTAGGTCGTCAATATCTGGATCTTCCTTAGTGAACTGTCCCCACCAGCCGACACGAGTTTTACATCCCCATTGTTGCAACAGTTTAATCGTTTCATAATAACGATGCATAATATGCCCATTTGCAAGCATCCCGGCATCAACATACAAATCGATAACTAAAGCAGAGAGGGACACATTTCGTTCTTGGGCTACTTTTTGGAGGTAACGTTTCAACAAGTTCGGACTACAGTCCCAAGCAGCTCCAGGTGCACCGATAATTATTTGCTGTAAATGACAAGCAACTGACCATGCTTTTAATACTCCCTCAGCCAAACCAATAGACGGAAGTTGAACTGATGGGGGACGGCAGAATGCCAGTGGCATTTCCCCATTGTCCAATCTTGGTCCGTTTCCTTCCGCAGGTGCTGATGATCCCCATTTGTACTTGCCGCTGCTGGGGTCATCTGGGCGTAACTGGAAAGCAATGATTTGTCCGCACTCGTTATAAATTGGCAAGAACATCCCTGGCTGACCATACAAGTACAACGAACCATTCCGCTCAACGACGCCGGGTAAATCAGCACTTACATTTTCCACCTGGGTTTCCTGCCATGAACAAAAACCGATAAAGTCAACAAACTCACCTAGTCCGCGCCCATCCTTCAATTGAGTCTGGTGAACGTCTTTCAGTGGCAGTTGTTCTAATATCTGTCGGTACTGCTTATCCCGTTCTTGCTCGCTAAGAACTTTACGAAAAGACGCTTGTGGAAAATTTTCCACAAGCGTCTCTTGGCTATGAGAAGATGCATCATTGAATTTATTCGACCTATGCTTTGCTTTTTCCCCAAATTTGGAGCGATAGTAATTAGTGCGACTGGAGTTGTTCCACTCAGGGAATTGTGATGGATAAGCTTTTTGCACTGCCATCACCCAAGACGAAGGCAGTCCAGTCAAATTTGCCATGTCTTTGCTAGATGCTCTTTTACCCTGACTTTGAAGGGTGATTGCTGCTCTTAACAATTCATCTACAATATGAGGCTCAATAAATTCTTGTCCCATTCCACCTGATAACTCTCGAATATAAACGTAACCAGATGGAGCGGAATGGGGATCACAGTGATAACAATAAATGCTTCCGTCGTAATTAAGCTTACAGCTTCCTGTTGTATTTCCACAAAGTGGACAGGGATTTTTTTTAGTGGAATGTTTACCTTTTTTCCTAGTTCCTGGCATAAGTATATTCAATTTTTAGTTGCATTTTATACTAACTAAGAGACAGTACTAAACAGTGAAACTCGTGCTTTTTCCTAAAACTAATTGCAACGCTATGCTCAAAAAACAAACTTAAGTCATTAACTTTCAGTTCTTTGCCAAGCGTTGATCCAAGTGTGTCTCAATTAGGTATAAATGCAGGATTTTATACTTCTAAAACTGTTTTGGTGGATTCAGCTGCTTGTAAAAGGTGATGACAAGCCCAGTCCACAAGAGCCATTCCAGACGCTCGTGCAGCATCTTCAAAAATAGGTTGTAAGTGTAATGGAAGTGTGAGGGTAAAATACGAAGAGTTTGGTATAGATTTATTTTTGGCAGGCTCGTTCCACCGATAATTCCACCCCTGACACTCGGATGCTCTTGTCTGGGCATCTTTTTCGAGAAAACTCAAAAAACCAAATTTGTAGCAATAAAAGCTGTGGTTATCTTTGACTGGCTCTCTACTACAGTATTGGCAATTCCAACAGCTGCGTTTTTGGACGGTTCTTTCTTCAGCATTCTGATTGGATGAAGATTCCTTGAGAAATCTTGTAGCTGCATCAACACTCCGCTCATTGAGTACTTTTCGTAAACTGCTTGCTGATTCAGTGTTGCCTTGTTGCAGCAACTTGTCTATGGCTGCAACTACCTTTTTGGCTTTGGAATAGGTGCGACCGCTACCCAAACCCACAAGTGTAGCTACGCGCTCGCGGCTTTTTCCTCCAGACGCTTGTGGAAAATTTTCCACAAGCGTCTCCTTGTTATCTCTTCCTAATTTTTTATTGGTAGCAGCAGCTGCTAGTTGTTGCCGCTGCTTCGCTCTAGCCTTTTCCACTTGTTCCCAAGCTAAGGCTTCACGCACTTTTTGTTCAGTCGTCTTGCTACGACTGGCATTTTCCAGCAGCAGAGCCTCCAACTCTGCCTCCGGACTGGAAAAGTCCCTTACTTCCACAGGAATACTTTGCCAACCCAGTAACTGCACAGCCTTCCAACGTCGGTGTCCGCTGATGATCGTGTTCTGTTGGTTAATAACTAAGGGCTTGACCCATTGCGAGTTGCGAATAAAGTCAACCAAGTCCGAAAGGTCCTCTGTTGCTCCATAAATGGACGAATTGAACTCATGTGGTTTAAGGGAGGCTGGGTCAACAGACTTAAAGACAGAAGCCAGCAGATGATTATGTTGACCGTTGCTGCTCAACTTTGATGAATCAGAAGAAATACTCATAAAGACTCCTAGTCCTATGAAGAAATTGCAAAAAACTCTTTCTTGTTACTTTCTGCTTCGCCACAATTAGAAAGTGTAGTAGAGTGAAATCGACAAAGCTCTTACCTGCTATGGCACTCTATGCCAAACTAGCTTTTTTAGCGCTGTTGGCTATTAGTGGCACTGCAAGGGGGCGAACTATATCAAAAAGCCCATAAATCCCTGAAACTAAGGTTTTTAACCTTATGTGGTTATTTACACAAGACAATATCATTTCTATTAAACCACAATGCCTAAAGTATCAGTCATTTTTGTCTAAAGCTCTGGACACTTATTTTCAACAATTTATCGTATTGAGTAAACTTGATTAGTGATTCCTCTAAAAAGCAACCGAAAAAGTATAAAATCTTAATATGATTACTAAAGCAGAAAGACTAGCGGCTCTAATTAAGGAATTGCGGGGTGTTTGCTCTCAGCGTCGATTTTCTCAGCAGTTGGGAGTGAGTAAATCATGCGTCAATTTTTGGGAGTCTGGCTTGGCTTGGCCAGATACAGATAATCTGGAAAAGCTGGCACAATTAAAAGGCTGGACTCTTGCCGAACTGCAAACTTACTTGGTGAAGGGAGAGCTACCATTAGAGGAACCGTTAGAGCAGATTTTGAACCAACTGCGATTACTTCCCACAGAAGCAGTGGCTCAAGTAGCATCTGTGGCGGTGCAAACGTTGGCAAGTAGGACTAAATCAACGGGTAGTGCCCAAGATGTAATGATAGTAGGGTAGACTCCAACGGTTGCTGATTCCATTGCCCGCGATGCCCACTTGTCCAAGCTGTACCTCTAAAAGGCACTATCAAAAATGGTCACATCCACAATAGCTAACAACGCTTCAAATGCTGCAACTGCGGTAAGCAATTTGTGGAAGACCTGCAAAACAAGGTGATCCTCAAGCCACTGATGCTGTTGGCGAAGTCGGGTAATCCCTAATTCCTCGTTATGGTCAGCTACAGCAGAATCAAGCTTTCAGAGCTTTAAATTCACTTGGCCAACAATATCTTCGGTGACACTGTTGGTCAATGTACTACATATTTGTCAATTCAAGTATTACGTAGGTCAAAATCTCCAATCTGTCGTTGCGGCTTTTTCTTTGTAACACTTTTGTCTATGCCTTTGTAACACTTTCGCCAACAGTGTCTTCGCTACTTTTACCCCGTAATCGCCGATTAAAGCGTGATTTTTCCAACATCTTCGGTATGAAATTATGGTCTTTCATGTAGGCGCAAGCCTTACTGTTATTACCATTGAAGAAGATGGCTGCAATCAGCGCCGTTGTAATAATTTCTGCATCACTCATCTGACGTCGAATATCATCGTCATGCCCAATCGCCTTTAACAGATCATCAGTGATAGCATAAATGGCAATAATTTCATTAAGCATAAACCCCTCCTTATTTCTCTGTGGAGGGGATTTTATTGCTGAAATGACCTCGTTGCGATTGCGCGGAGCGCACTGCCCCTTGGGCAATCGCCGATAAGAGTAACTAGCAACTTGGGTTAATATAGCTCTGCATCGAATCGAACAAGTGTTAGGCATAAAATACAAAAAGAATAGCGAACTCATAAGTAAACGCGCTTTTGTACGCTATGCCGATGACGTGCGCCACTTAACCAGGCGCTAGAACCCTCTCACAGAGAGGAGAGGTACGGAATCATATGACCTCTGGGCCAACAACTAACCTAATGGTGAAAGCCAGAGGGGACAGTAGCATGTTGTTAAAGCGGAAGAAGTCAGAAGATGCTTATGATTTGGTTCTGCAAGACCCGTGCGATATGGTGAGAGCCAAACTGCCCAAACCTCAGTTTCCAGTGATGGAAGCGTACATTCTCCGACTACAGCATCTCATGGCGGGGTCACTGTGATAGGGTGGCTAAGTCGTCGCCACCTGAACTTTCCGCACAGTACCGAGAGAGAATGACCTCACCTAAGGAAACGGAAGAGGCACCTAAGTCGCACTCGATACATCTAGTGTCTAGGGAATGTGGGATTGCCCTAAGTGCCGAGAGGCACAGGGTAACGGAGCCACCGTAGTACTCTGAGAACGGGAAAGCCGTCTACATGGGGAAGGGTGGCAGGTGTTGCAAAACTCAACTCATATCATGTCCGGCTAATCACTTACGATTAAGCTCCAATTTGAAGCCACCAATGGAAACCCGTTAACCCGCGAATTAAATCTTGCTGTTGGAGTAAACCCACATTCCGCAGGTAAGCGAAGAGATTAATGGTATTTTTTATGAATGACACCATCAGTATCAGAAATAAGAGCGCGTCGCCGCATTACCGATGGTTATGGGTCTGTGCTTGTTAGTTTACACTTTAGGACAACGGGCACTGCGGCAGGCACTTGAGCAAGCCAAACAAACCATCAGCAATCAATTAGGCAAGCCGACTGCTACCCCCACTATGCGGCAGGGCTGTTTCATTCCACAAGGGAGAAGAGTTTGTCAATATCATTAGAGGTATAGCCATAGCCATCTTCATTAGGACGCAGCTTGCTTGAGAACGACTTCGATGGCATCGCGTAAATGATCTGAGTTGGGTAATAGTTTGCGAATCCGACTTTTCAACCAGGCCCAACACTTTTCAA
>Ga0209902_101506_pt1 | contig 10722 bp, 9 predicted proteins | sample FECB27metaG_FD_188304 | JGI IMG/M metagenome (GOLD analysis project Ga0209902, IMG submission 188304) | Cyanobacterial communities from the Joint Genome Institute, California, USA - FECB-27 (SPAdes) (version 2) | ecosystem: Environmental > Aquatic > Thermal springs > Hot (42-90C) > Microbial mats ...
CGGCCACGGCTGGCAGGCTGACGATGGGATCATCGCTGATCGGCGCGATGCTTTCCAGCGTGATGTAGCGGGCGCGCTGGACGGCCCATTCGTCGTTCTGTTCGAGCAGGATCGCGCCGACGAGCCTGGTGATGGCGGCCTCGTTGGGGAAGATGCCGACGACCTCGGTGCGGCGCTTGATCTCGCCGTTGAGGCGCTCCAGCGGATTGGTGCTGTGAAGCTTGGCGCGATGCTGGGTCGGGAAGGTCATGTAGGCCAGCACGTCGGTCTCGGCCGTGTCCATCAGGGCGGCGAGCTTGGGGACGGTCGGCCTGAGTTGGTCGGCGACCCTGCGCCATTGCTGGCTGGCGGCGGCCGCATCATCCTGGGCAAACGCAGTGGCGATGAAGGCCGAGACGACGCGCCGCCCGGAACGACCCGCATGGGCCAGGGCATTGCGCATGAAGTGGACCCGGCAGCGCTGCCAGGTCGCGGTCAGCACCTTCGAGACGGCGGCCTTGATGCCCTCATGGCTGTCGGAGACGACGAGCTTCACCCCGCGCAGACCACGCCGCGCCAGCTTGCGCAGGAAGGCCGTCCAGAAGGTCTCGGCCTCGGAGTGGCCGATATCCATGCCCAGGACCTCGCGCCTTCCGTCGCTGTTGACGCCGACGGCGACGATCACCGCCACCGAGACGATCCGGCCGGCCTGGCGGACCTTCACATAGGTCGCGTCGATCCAGAGATAGGGCCAGTCGCCCTCTATGGGACGATCCAGAAAGGCTTGGCCCGTTCGTCGATCTCCTCGCAGAGCCGGCTGACCTGGCTCTTGGAGATGCCGCTCATGCCCATCGCCTTGACCAGGTCGTCGACCGAGCGGGTCGAGATGCCTTGGATGTAGGCCTCCTGGATCACGGCGGTGAGCGCCTTCTCGGCCATCCGGCGCGGCTCGAGGAAGCCGGGGAAATAGCTGCCCTTCCTCAGCTTGGGGATGCGCAGCTCGACCGTGCCCGCGCGGGTCTCCCAGTCACGGTCGCGATAGCCATTGCGCTGCGCCAGACGCTCCGGGCTCTTCTCGCCGAAGCCGGCGCCGGTCTGCCCGCCGACCTCCAGCTCCATCAAGCGCTGGGCTGCAAAGCCGATCATCTCGCGCAGAAGATCGGCGTCAGGGCTCTTCTCCAGCAGCCCGCGCAGGTTCATCATCTCGTCGGTCAACGGGGATCTCTCGGTTCAGGGTTTGCGTTCGCAACCCAAACCTAACCGGCAATCGCCGATGACCACCTCAACTACACCACGCTAGGGGACACGACCGCATGGTCGCCGACTAGCTCTTCGCCGAGGGGCGAATTCACGGACTCCTATGCCTCGGCTATCCCTTCCATCCGCCAGCGAAACCCGAACAGGTCAGAACGAAGCACCTGGCGGAGCTCAGGACGCCAACGCTGATCATTCACGGAAGGCAAGCGACCACGCGCCGGTCTGGATCGAACTTGCAAGTCTTTCGACGCCGGCGCGGCACCTGCGATCGTCGATCAAGCGCGCCTGATATGGATCGTTATTCGGCCCGCAGCGTTCGTACAGCGCGGTCGTGCACGTTCGGCTCCGCACTCAGTTGGTTGGATGACAGCAGCGAGATCATGATCCGAGATCGCGCCAGGTCAGAGACTGGGGAGCATGCCGATTGACCGGCAGGATTTACCCCACGACGCCGGATGGTCGGTACTTCATTGTCGCGGGCAGGCTGTGGAGAACAACGAACCCGGCAATCCCAGTAGCCGAGAGGCAGCGGCTGGTCAGCCGGCTGATGGAAGCGCGACGCGCGGTCAAGGAGGCCAGGTCGGGCCGGGGCGACATGTCCTTGGCAAGAGCCGAAGTCGATGCGGCCAAGGTCGCGCTAGGCGAGCGCGGTCCGGTTTGGTGGAATGACGGCGCGCCTGATTTCAATCGCCGGATGGCTAAGAACACACCCTACGCGGAGTGGGCTGAAGCGAGAGTGACCTACCACTCGCTTTCGGGTCGACCGACCTTCGAGTAGCCGGGCTCAAGCCCTGTTTTCTTTGCCAACTGGCGTGCGACACGTCCCCAAAGCCGTGCTGCATCAGCGTCCCCCCACTCTCGGGCGAGCCGTGCAATCTGACGTGCGGTGTAATATCCGGCGTCGGCTTCGCGTTCGACCAGTACTGTCGCCTCTTGGTCGACAAGCTGGTTGAATGCGCGGCGTCGGGCGAGCCAGGAGCTGATCATGTGCAACCTCTATAGCCTCACCAAAGGCCAGGCCGCCATCGTCGCACTTGCACGCGCCATGCGCGACACGACGGGAAATCTGCCGCCGCTACCGGGTATCTTCCCGGATTATCCGGCTCCCATCGTCAGAAATGCTCCCGACGGCGTGCGCGAGCTCGCCTTTGTGCGCTGGGGGATGCCGTCGTCGAAGAAGGCGATCTTCGAGGCGGCGAAAAAGCGGGCCGCCAAGCTGGAGGCAAAAGGTCAGGCAGTCGATTTTGAAGCGCTTCTGCGGATGGAGCCGGATGGTGGGACAACGAATGTGAGGAACACGTCTTCGTCGCATTGGCGGCCTTGGCTCGGGCCTGCGAACCGTTGCGTGGTCCCCCTCACCAGCTTCAGCGAGTTCGACCATGGATCGAAGCAGGATGTCTGGTTCGCGCTCGGCGAGGACCGGCCCCTCGCGTTCTTCGCTGGGATCTGGACTGCGGGATGGACCGGCGTTCGCAAGATCAAGAACGGTATCGAGACGACGGACCTTTTCGCGTTTCTCACGACGGACCCCAACGCCGAAGTCGGCGCGGTTCACCCCAAGGCCATGCCGGTTATTCTGACCGAGCCCTGGGAAATCGAGACGTGGATGACAGCATCATGGGATGAGGCCAAGGCGCTGCAGCGGCCGTTGCCGGATGGCGCGCTGACGACGGTTCAGCGGGGCGGAAAGAGGGACGATATAGCCCTGCTGTCCTAGGGCTCTGCGACGGAACGTAATGACGGCGAGCCGGTTGAATCCCAGGTTTTGTTTTGAGTGAGTTGTTTGGAGTTCGGCATGGCGCGTCGCATGCTCAAGGTTGGTGTCGGCGGAGACTTATCGAAAAGCCCCGCCGTCGTTCCGCGGCGAACCCGCCGGCAGGCTGCATTAGCGTTCGATCCCATGCCCGATCGGGTCGAGCCGTGCCTGGCCCTGCTGGCCGCTAAACCACCGGAGGGTAACGAGTGGCTCCTCGAGGTGAAATGGGATGGATATCGTCTCGCCATCCACATCGAGCACGGTAGAGTTCGCATCTTGACCCGAGGCGGGCACGACTGGACAGCCCGCTTCCCGACCATCGCGCACGACGCGCTCGAACTTGGCCTCGATAGCGCCATCCTCGATGGGGAGGCGGTGGTCCTCGACGAGCGGGGCGCTTCCGATTTCGGAGCGCTCCAGCGTGCCTTAGGCGGTCGAGGCGGGAAGAAATCCGCAGCCGGAGCGATCCTCTACGCCTTCGATCTGCTTTATCTCGATGGCCGCGACCTGCGGGCCCTGTCCCTCGACAAGCGGCGGGACATGCTGACCTCGGCGATCAAGCCGCATGCCTCGATCCGCATGAGCGAGGAGCTCGACGCCGACGCTGCGGAGTTCCTAAAGCTCGCCTGCACGGTGGGCCTGGAAGGCATCATCGCGAAGCGACGCGACGCGCCATACCGCTCCGGGCGGGGCGGGGACTGGCTCAAGATCAAGTGCATTCAGTCCGATACGTTCCTGATCTTCGGATATGAACCCTCGTCGGTCGCGCTGGGCGGCATCGGACGCCTCCTGCTTGCCGCGCGGAGAGGAGAGGGCCTGACTTATGTTGGCAGCGTCGGCACTGGCTTCACCGTGAAGACGGCGACGAAGCTGCGAAAGCTGCTTGCCGATATGACGATCGAGAAGCCTGCAATTCCAATCAAGGAGAAGGGAGTTGTCTGGGTGAAGCCTTCTCTGCCCGCTGAGATCGCCTTTCGCGGTTGGACGAATGACGACAATCTTCGGCACGCCTCCTATAGGGGACTGCGAGAGGAAGCCGACGCTGACGATGTCTATGCGATCGGGGTTGCCTAGAGACGCTTGCCGAGAATATGCACGACCGCGCCCGCGCTGGAACCAGCCATCTCCACGGCAGCCGCCAACTCCTCTTTCGTCACCGCGAACTTGTTGGTCCAGTACCGGATTTCATAGTCTTCTGAGAGATTGATTCGGGTACGGTCCTGGGGACTGCGGAGCGTCTAATCATCTGCCAGGATGGCCCTCCTGTGTCATTGTCACAGGATTCCCTGAATCGAGACGTTGTTCCTTACCGCCATGCGGTGGCATCGTCGTGGGACTGGTCCCAATCCATGATGGCCTGGAGGAGCGCCTCCAATTCGCGTTGCTCCGCGCTGTCTTCGACGTGCCCGGCGAGCTCCGCGACCCGGACGGTCGCCTTTTCGTAATCTTCCAACGTGCTGATCTTGATCGCTGCGAGCGGCATGTCCGCTGGAATGCCCTCTGGTTCGATATCGGTTCTCATCGGGGCCACCTTGGGAAGCGCCGTCCCTCGCGCACCGCGCTGTGCACGAGGACGGCCGTTGAAAGAAGGATCCCCGAGACCAGGGCGGTGACCGCCAATAAGCCGGTGCTGCTGACATCGACGCTCCACTTGATGTCGATGGCCCGGCCGACGCGGAGATGGATCTCGCTCCGCTGCCGGTCGGGCACCGGGGGTTCAGCAATCTGCAATGCACTGGTCATTGCAGCGGAACGCACGGATCAGGTTCCGGTTCGCAGAACGTCTTCGCCGGTCCGGAACGCGTCGACGGCGGCGGTCGAAAGGTCGCTGATCGATCTCGACCGGTCCGACATAAGCCGCACGACGATCCCACCAAGGCGCGACTTCGCCGCGTCCGGATCCAGGCCGGTGACCGCTTGGTCAGAACTCAGCGCGGCCCAGGCTCGGGCAAGTATCGCCTCGGCAACAAGGAGCTCCTGTGAATTGAGAACACCGGGAAAGCGGAATGATGGGGTCGGCATAGGCATGGTCTCTTGGCGGGTGTGAGCCGACAACGCCGCTGAGAGAAGGAGGTTCACCGACGCCCCTGCCATTCGGTCGCGCGGGGTGTTGCATTTGCGCGTCTTGACTCCAATGCGGTTAGAAAGAACAAACAGAGAACAAATTTAGAGGGAGGACGACCGCTTGGGTCATGTGCCCGTCATGGCGCGCCTTCGGGAGCAGATCGACCGGATCCAGGGAGGGGCATCCCGCCAACGGAAGGTCCTCACCTTCGGGCTGCGCGAATTGGACGACCGACTGCCCGCGAAGGGGTTGGAGCTTGGTGCGCTTCACGAAGTCGCCGGGGGCGGGAATGGCGCGATCGACGGCGCCGCCGCCTCGCTGTTCGTGGCCGGCATCGCTGCGCGGACGACGGGCAAGGTGCTCTGGTGCCTGACGCGTGCGGACCTCTTCGCGCCGGCGATCGCGCAAGTCGGCCTCGCAGCCGATCGCGTGATCTACGTCGAGGCCGGTGATGACAAGACGGTGCTCGCCTGCGCCGAAGAGGGCCTGCGACATGGTGGTCTCGGCGCTGTCGTGGGCGAGGTCGCGCGGTTGTCGATGACCGCTTCCCGTCGCCTTCAGCTGGCAGCCGAGGGCTCCGGGACGATCGCGCTCGCGATCCGGCGATGGCGACGGCAGACGGACGCGGTCGACTTCGGGCAACCGACAGCCGCGGTGACGCGGTGGCGGGTTTCTGTTCTGCCTTCCGCCCCACTCCCAGTACCGGGCGTTGGACGGCCCCGTTGGCTGATTGAACTTATCCGTTGCCGCGCCGGCGAAAGCGCCGATTTCGAATTGGAGGCCTGCGATGGCACGGGTCGTCTCGATCTACCTACCGACCTGGGCCACCGATCGCCGGAAAAGGAGATCTGGCGACGCTTCGCCTCCGCCTGAGGGCGGCCTTGCGCTCGCGGCCCATGACGGACGCCGACGCGTCGTCGTCGCCGCCGATCTCGTGGCGCAACAGGCCGGCGTGCGGATCGGTATGCCCGCAACGAAGGCACAGGTCCTCGTGCTGGGTCTGACGCTCGAAGATGCCGACATCGCCGCCGATCTGGAATCGCTCGATGCTCTGGCCGGCTGGATGCTGCGCTATTCGCCCATCGTCGCGGCCGACCCGCCAGACGGCATCGTGTTGGACACGACGGGTGCCGATCACCTACGCGGGGGCGAGGAGGCCATGCTGGATGGCCTGGTGGTGCGCTTGGCCGCGTCGGGCTTCGATGCTCGCGCCGCGGTCGCCGATACCTGGGGCGTCGCGCACGGGCTGGCTCGGTTCGGGCCGACCAGGATCGTCATCGCGGAGCCTACGGCCGGCGAGGCGGCGATCGTGCCCCTTCCGCTGGCAGCCTTGCGGCTCCCGCCCGACATCGTCGCAGGCCTCCGGACTCTCGGGTTCGACACAGTCGGGGATTTGCTGCTTCAGCCACGCGCGCCGCTGGTCCTGAGGTTCGGGCCCGAACTGGGGCGGAGGCTCGATCAGGCCCTGGGGCAGGTCCGGGAGCCGATCGAACCCATCCGGCCGCCAGATATCATTGTCGTTCGACGTGCCTTCGCCGAGCCGATCGGGGCGGCTGACACCATCGCGCGCTATGTCGGCAAGCTCGTGGGCGATCTCTGCAAGCAGCTCGAGGCGCGGGGCCTTGGCGTCCGGCATCTCGACCTCGTCTGCGAACGCGTCGATAGCCGGACTGGAGCCGTACGCGTCATGACGGCGACGCCGGTTCGCGATTCCAGGCGGCTGACGCGCCTGCTGACCGACAAGATCGAAAGCATCGATCCTGGGTTCGGGATCGAGATCATGTCGCTGGCGGCCACCTCGGCCGAGCCCATGGTTAACACGCAGCACGTCGCCTGCCTGATCGAGCCCGCCGTGCCGGACGTCTCCGGCCTGATCGACACGCTCGCCAACCGGGTCGGTGAGCGCAGGCTCTATCGGATCGCGCCGGTCGCCAGCGACGTGCCCGAACGGTCCGTCCGCAAGGTCCTGCCGATGGCGATCGAGACAGGCGAGAGCTGGAACGGCGAGTGGCCTCGTCCCTCGCGCCTCCTGGCGCCGGCAGAGCCGATCGAGACGGTCGCGCTGCTGCCCGACCATCCACCGGTTACGTTTTCCTGGCGCGGCGTCCGTCGCCGCGTGAAGCGGGCCGACGGCCCCGAGCGGATCTTCGGCGAGTGGTGGCGCCGTGATGCCGAGTTGTCGGCGGTGCGGGACTACTTCCGGGTCGAGGACGAGGCCGGTGAGCGCTACTGGATCTATCGCGCCGGCGACGGCGAGAACCCCGGGACCGGGTCGCATCGCTGGTTCATCCATGGAATCTTCGGATGACCGCGCACGCCAGCTACGCCGAGCTGCAGGTCACCTCGCATTTCAGCTTCCTGCGCGGCGCGTCCTCGGCCGACGAGCTCTTCGCCACGGCCGCCGTGCTTGGCATCGAGGCGCTGGCCGTGGTCGACCGGAACAGCCTGGCGGGCATCGTCCGGGCGCACGAGGCCGCCAGGGCGACAGGCGTGCGCCTGATCGTCGGTTGCCGCCTCGACCTCTCCGATGGGATGTCGGTCCTGGTCTACCCGACCGATCGACCTGCCTATTCCCGCCTCTGCAGGTTGTTGACCTGTGGCAAAAAGCGCGGCGGCAAGGCGCGCTGCGTCCTCGAATGGGCCGACCTCGTCGCCTATGGCGAAGGCCTGATCGCAATACTCGTCCCAGACCAGGCCGATGAGATCTGCGGGGTCCGCCTTCGCCGGCTCCGGGACGCCTTCGGCGATCGCGCCTTCATGGCGATGACGCTTCGGCGTAGGCCCAACGACCAGCTGCGCCTGCATGAACTGTCGAACCTTGCAGCCCACCTGCGTGTCCCGACGGTCGTGACCAATGACGTCCTCTTCCACGAGCCCGGACGCCGCATGCTGCAGGATGTCGTCACTTGCATCCGCCACAACGTCACCATCGACGAACTTGGGCAACGGCGGGAGCGGCACGCCGATCGCTATCTCAAGCCGCCCGAGGAGATGCAGCGCCTCTTCCAGCGCTACCCCGAGGCTCTGGCGCGGACGATCGAGATCACGCAGCGCTGCCGTTTCACCCTGGACGAGCTCGCCTATCAATACCCGGAGGAGAGGGACGACCCCACGCTGACCCCGCAGGAGACCCTAGAGAAGCTGACGTGGGAAGGTGCGCAGGCGCGCTATCCGGAAGGGCTGCCCGACCGCGTCCGCAAGGCGCTGGAGCACGAGTTGCGCCTGATCGCGAAGCTCGCCTATGCGCCGTACTTTCTTACCGTGAACAGCATCGTCCGCTTCGCCCGGTCGCGAGAGATCCTGTGCCAGGGCCGGGGCTCAGCCGCGAACTCGGCTGTCTGCTTCGTTCTCGGGATCACCTCGATCGACCCAGGCCGCAACGATCTGCTTTTCGAGCGCTTCGTCTCCGAAGAGCGGCGCGAGCCGCCCGACATCGACGTCGACTTCGAGCATGAGCGCCGCGAGATCGTCATGCAGTGGATCTTTGAGACCTATGGCCGGGATCGCGCCGCATTATGCTCGACGGTGATCCGCTACCGGACGAAGGGCGCATTGCGCGATGTAGGCAAGGCACTAGGGCTGACCGAGGATCTGATCGCGATGCTCTCGTCGCAGGTCTGGAGCTTCTCGAAGGAAGGCGTCGGCACGAAGGAGGTGCGGGACCTCAAGCTCATTCCCGACCGCCGCCTGCTCCTCGCGCTTGATCTTGCCCAGCAACTGATGGGCGCGCCGCGGCACTTGTCTCAACACCCCGGCGGTTTCGTCCTGACGCATGACCGGCTCGACGAGCTCGTACCGATCGAGCCGGCTGCCATGGCCGACCGGCAGGTTATCGAGTGGGACAAAGATGACATCGATGCGCTGCGCTTCATGAAGGTCGACGTACTGGCGCTCGGCATGCTGACGGCGATGAAGCGCGGCCTCGATCTACTCGCCGACCATAAGGGCATCGCGCTCGACCTGGCCACCATCCCCGCCGAGGATCCGCGCACCTACGCCATGATCCGCAAGGCCGACACGATCGGCACATTCCAGATCGAGAGCCGGGCGCAGATGTCGATGCTGCCGCGGCTCAAGCCCCGAACCTTCTACGACCTCGTCGTCCAGGTCGCGATCGTGCGGCCGGGCCCGATCCAGGGCGACATGGTCCATCCCTACCTGCGCCGGCGGTCGGGACTAGAGCCGGTCCACTATCCTACTCCGGCGCTCGAGAAGGTGCTGGGCAAGACCTTGGGCGTGCCGCTCTTCCAGGAGCAGGCAATGAGGGTCGCGATCGAATGCGCCGGCTTCACGCCGGGCGAGGCCGACATGCTGCGCAAGTCGATGGCCACGTTCAAGTTCACGGGCGGAGTCTCGTTGTTCAAGGACAAGCTGATCGACGGCATGGTCGCCAACGGCTACGAGCGGGACTTCGCCGAGGGGACATTCAAGCAGCTAGAAGGGTTTGGCTCCTATGGCTTTCCGGAATCGCACGCCGCCTCCTTCGCCCTGATAGCCTACGCGTCATCGTGGCTAAAGTGCTGGCATCCGGACGCCTTCTGCGCCGCTCTTCTCAACGCCCAGCCTATGGGGTTCTACGCTCCTGCCCAGATCGTTCGCGACGCCCAGACCCATGGCGTCGAGATCCGTCCCGTCTGCGTCAACTCTTCGCGCTGGGACTGCACGCTGGAGCCTACCAGGGACGAGGATCGGTTCGCCGTTCGGCTTGGGCTGCGGCTGGTGAAAGGGCTCGCCAACGTCCAAGGCGCTCGCTTGGTGACGACGCGCTTTAAGCTTCCGTTCCTGTCCATCGACGACCTCTGGCGTCGAGCGGCGCTGCCATCCTCGACCTTGGTACAACTCGCGGAGGCCGACGCCTTCCGTCCGGGACTAGGTCTCGCGCGGCGGAAAGCCCTTTGGGTCATCAAGGGACTGAGGAACGCGCCGATGCCGCTGTTCACCGCAGCGGCCAACCGCGAGCAGAAAATCGTTCCGGAGGTTGTCGAGCCAGTTGTGGCGCTTCGCCCGATGATGGCCGGTAGCGAAGTCGTAGAGGATTACAGTCATATCGGGTTAACCCTTCGCGACCACCCCGTCTCGTTTCTGCGCGCTGACCTCTCCAAGAGGAAGATCGTCACTTGCAGTGATGCGATGCGCACCCGGGATGGACGCTGGATCGAAGCCGCAGGGCTGGTCCTCGTTCGCCAGCGGCCGGGCTCGGCCAAGGGCGTCATGTTCATTACGATCGAGGACGAGTCGGGCATCGCCAACCTCGTCGTCTGGCCCAAAGTCTTCGAACTTAACCGGCGCACGATCCTTTCAGCGGGCATGATCGCGGTTAGAGGCAGGATTCAGCGCGAAGGCGAGGTGGTCCATCTTGTCGTGCAGCGCCTGACGGACCTGTCAGGCGAGCTGGCTAGTATCGGCGATCGGGAGATAGCGTTCCCGCTGCCGCATGGGCGCGGGGACGAGTTCCACCAAGGGAGCTCATCGCCGGATCCACGTAGGTTACCGCCTAACAGGGCGATGAAAAAGGCCCTTCCCAAGTGGCGTTTGGCATGATTCCGTCGTCTTGAGGGATGACGGAGTGGTTCGATGCGCGGTTCTGCCGAGAAGTCGGGGACGCTATTCAGCTATGTGGATCTGGAGAGCCGGATCCCTGAGAAGCATCCTCTGCGAACGATCC
>Ga0209902_101507_pt1 | contig 10722 bp, 13 predicted proteins | sample FECB27metaG_FD_188304 | JGI IMG/M metagenome (GOLD analysis project Ga0209902, IMG submission 188304) | Cyanobacterial communities from the Joint Genome Institute, California, USA - FECB-27 (SPAdes) (version 2) | ecosystem: Environmental > Aquatic > Thermal springs > Hot (42-90C) > Microbial mats...
CCTGTCGGTGGTCAGCCATATCTGCGACCGCATCGCGGTGATGTATCTGGGGCGGATCGTCGAGATCGGCACCCGCGAGGAGATCTTCGAGCGGCCGCAGCACCCCTACACCCAGGCGCTGCTCAGCGCCGTGCCGATCGACGACCCGGACCTGCGCGGCAAGCGCCAGCGCATCGTGCTGCAGGGCGATCCGCCCAGCCCCGCCAATCCGCCTTCTGGCTGCGCATTCCGTACCCGGTGCTGGAAGGCGACGGACATTTGTGCCGGAGAGGTGCCGGCGCTGGCGCCGAGGCCACCAGCGCCACAGGCAGTCGCCTGCTATCACGCGGGTGCGCTCACGCGGTGAGCCATGCGCCAGGCGGGTAGGAGATCGGGGCCGGATCGTGTAGACGGCTTATCGGTTTTCCCAAGCGGCGGTGGCTTGAGCATGAAACTGCAAAATCGGCGCGTGCTGCTGATCATCGGCGGCGGGATCGCTGCCTACAAAGTGCTGGAGCTGATCCGGCGGCTGCGTGACGAAGGCGCCAAGGTGCGCTGCGTGATGACGGCCGCGGCGGCCGAGTTCGTGACGCCGCTTTCGGTGGCGACCCTCAGCGCCGACCGGGTGTTCACCAACCTGTTCGATCGCAATGACGAGCACGATGTCGGCCATATCCGGCTGTCGCGCGAGGCCGACCTGCTCGTGGTGGCGCCGGCGACGGCGGACCTGATGGCGAAAGTCGCGACTGGAGCGGCGAACGACCTCGCCAGCGCCGTGCTGCTCGCCTCCGACAAGCCGGTGCTGATGGCGCCGGCGATGAACCCACTGATGTGGTCGGCGGCGCCGACCCGGCGTAACCACGCGACATTGCTGGCCGACGGCGTCCAATTCGTCGGGCCGAAATCTGGCGCGATGGCAGAAGCGGGCGAGGCCGGCGAAGGCCGGATGGCCGAGCCGGCGGAGATTCTCGCGGCCATTGTCGAGCAGCTGGCGCCGGCGCGGCCATTGTCGGGCAAGACATTCATCGTCACCTCGGGGCCGACGCACGAGCCGATCGATCCGGTGCGCTACATCGCTAACCGGTCGTCGGGGAAGCAGGGGCATGCCATCGCCGCGGCGCTGGCGAAGCTCGGGGCAAACGTGCGGCTGATCACCGGGCCGGTATCGATCGCCGATCCCGATGGCGTCGCCACCACGCATGTCGAGACGGCGCGTGAGATGCTGGCCGCCGTAGAAAGCGCCCTGCCCGCCGACGGTGCGGTGTTCGTCGCCGCGGTGGCGGACTGGCGGGTCGACAGCGTCGCCTCCGACAAGATCAAGAAGCAGCCTGGGACAAGCGCTGTGCCCAGCCTCAGCATGGTCGAGAACCCCGATATCCTCGCGACAGTCGGACACCATGCCCAGCGCCCCAGGATCGTCGTCGGTTTCGCCGCCGAAACGCGCGATGTGGTGGCGAATGGCGAGGCCAAGCTCAGGCGCAAGGGCGCCGACCTGATCGTCGCCAACGACGTCTCGGCCGAAGGCGGCGCCATGGGTGGCGACCGCAACAAGGTGACGCTCTTGAGCGCCGCGGGCGCCGAGGCGTGGCCCGAGCTGGACAAGCTTGAAGTGGCGGAGCGACTGGCAAAGGTGATCGCCGCGCGGCTCAATGGCGGGCCGACGCGCGCATGACGCAGCCGGCTGAACTCTCCCCCTACCACCACTTCAGCAAGGCGGAATGGGTGGCGCTGCGCGCCGACGAGCCGATGACGCTGAGCGCCGACGACGTGATGCGGCTGCGGGCCCTGTCGGACCCGATCTCGCTTCAAGAGGCCGAGCAGGTCTACCTGCCGCTGGCGCGCCTCCTCTCGCTCTATGTCGAGGCGATCCAGGGGCTGCATCGGGTGTCGCAGCGCTTCCTCAATACCGGTGCACCGAAGGTGCCGTTCATCATCGGCGTCGCGGGGTCCGTGGCGGTGGGCAAATCCACCACGGCCCGTATCCTGAGGGCGCTGCTGCAGCGCTGGCCGTCGAGCCCGAAGGTCGATCTCGTCACCACTGACGGGTTCCTCCACCCCAATGCCACGCTGATCGAGCGCGGGTTGATGCGGCGCAAGGGTTTTCCGGAGAGTTTTGATCGGGCGCGGCTGGTGGCCTTCCTCGCGGCGGTGAAATCGGGGACGCCGGCGCTCGAAGTGCCGATCTACTCCCACCTCGTCTATGACGTGGTGCCAGGCGAGCACCTGATCGTCGACCAGCCCGACATTCTGATCGTCGAGGGGCTCAACATCCTGCAGCCTGGGGCGCCGGGCAAGGCCGGCGCGCCGATCCTCTATGCCTCGGACTTCATCGACTTCTCGATCTATATCGATGCCGACCCCGAGGATCTCGAAGCCTGGTATCTCGAGCGCTTTTTCCGGCTGAGGGAGACGGCGTTCCGTAATCCCGACTCGTTCTTCAAGCGCTATGCCGACATGAGCAAGGACGAGGCGGGGAAGTTCGGCCTCGACAACTGGCGCTCGATCAACCTGCCCAACCTGATGGACAATATCGCGCCGACGCGGACGCGGGCCGACCTGATCCTCAAGAAGGGCAGCGACCACCTGGTCGCCGATGTGCTGCTGCGCATGGTGTAGAATGGCCCTTCATGGCGCGCCCGCAACGGGTTAGGCTCCGCTGCCTATTCATGCGGGGATGAACCATGGCCAGCCTGCTGACGCTCACCTATTCATCGCCAACGCTCGATGTCGCCAAGGGCGAGGAGCTGGTCACGCAGGGCACGCCCGGGCGCGATCTCTACGTTCTGGAGAGCGGCAAGTTCGTGGTCGAGCGGAACGGGGTGGCGATCGCGACGATCGAGCATTCCGACGCAATGATCGGCGAGATGTCAGTGCTGCTCGGCCGGCCGCACAGCGCCACCGTCCGGGCCGAGCGGGACAGCAAGGTGCGGGTGGTGCGCGACGCCATGCGCATCCTCGAAAAGCACCCGGAGCTGGCGCTCAGGATCGCCCAGTTGCAAAGCCAGCGGCTCGACGCCACCTCGGCGCTGCTGGTGGAGCTCAACCACGAGCATGTCGATAAGCCCGCCGAGCGGAACCTGATCGGGCGGATTTTCTCGACGCTGATGACGCCGGGGCAGCATTAGATATTTGGCACGGTGCTTCAGCTGTCGCCTCCCTCCCCCCGCGGCGCTACGCGTCCGCTAGGAGGGGAGGGATTGAGGGAGGGGTGGTCCGGTGATCACCGATGGACCCCCAGCCCCTCCCCTCAAGGGAGGGGAGCCAGGTCAGATCGCCACCAAGCCTTCGCGCAGGATGATCGACACCGCATCGGCGCGGTTGCGGGCGCCGAGCTTTTCGAGGATCGCGGTGACATGGAACTTGGCCGTGTGCACCGAGATATCGAGGGCGCGGGCGATCACCTTGTTGGAGGCGCCATCGACCAGCAATTCGGCGACCTGGCGTTCGCGCTGGCTGAGCCGCGGCAGGAGTGAGGCGGGCAGCCGCTCGTTGCTGGCGCGCTCGACGGTCTCGCGCTCCAGCGCATAGCCGGCGCCGATCAGCAGGGCGGCGGCGAGGATCAGGCCGGGATCGAGGCTGTCGATGGCGTTGCGGCGCGCTTCGTCGGCGCCGACGCGCAGCACGCGGTGCGCACCGGTGACGCCGCCCAGCGCGGCCGGGCGATCGGTAATGGTCACCGCCGCCTCTTCAGCGTCGGCTTCGTAGAGATCATGCCGGCCGGCGATCAGAGTGCGGAGCACCTGTTCGAGGGCCGGGTCGGTGAGATCGAAGGCGACGCCGAGGACCAGCCCGCCGAGGACGGACTGCCCAACCGAAGCTTCAGCTCCGCGGACGTTCGCCGATAGTGATCTCGAGTTCCAATGCACTGCCACCGCGTTGCACTCCCAAGCTGATAGTCTTACCGACGGTGCCGGCGTTCAGGCGATCGGCGATATCGCAGACCGAATGCACCGCTGCTCCACCCCATGTGGTGATTATGTCGCCAACAAGGAAGCCCCCATTGGCAGCCGGGCTCGCCGGCTCGAGACCGACGACGATGGCGCCGCCAGCCGCTGCGAGTGGATGGAGGCTGACGCCGAGCCAGCCGCGCGGGATATAGCCCTTCTCGCTGAGCGTCGCCACCGAGCGGGCGATGGTCGAAGCCGGAATGGCGATGGTGCGGCGGCGAGCCCCGGTAACGGCCATGCCGATCAGGCTGCCATCGGGCGCCACCACGGCGCCGCCTTCGCTGCGCGGCGAGAGCCGAAGCCCGAGCGTGATGCGCGCATCGATCTCGCCGCCGCGCATGCTGCGCCAGGCAGAGCCGACCTCGGTGACCGAGGCGAGGCCCGACAACACCGAGTCCTCACCGCGGCCGACCAGCACAGCCAACGAGCCCGGCGCCGGCAGGGCGGCGTGGGTCCAGTCGGCAAACTCCGGGGTATCGAGCTTAAGCAGCGCCACGTCGGTGCTGGGATCGCGGCCGATGATCTGGGCGGTGGCGAGCTTGCCATCGGCGCCGAGCGCGGCGATTTCGTCGTCGCCCTCCAGCACCTCATCGGCGGTGATGGCAAGGCCGGTGCGCCAGATGAAACCCGAGAGTTCGCGGCCATCACGGCCCTGCAGAGCGATGATGCGGGGGGCGACGCTGGCGGTGAGCGCCGCAAGGGAAGCGGAAAGCGCCTGGAGTTCGGGGAAGGACATGTGAGTGGCCTGGTTGCGGATGCTGGCGAAAACTTGCTCCCGGACCCAGCACCTCGAAAGCTCCCCATATGGGCAGGATCGCGGGCGGCGACCGCGAAACCCACATTTCTCGCTACACGAAACTGCCGGAGCATCCTAATGGCTCAGCCCTTGCCCTTCCCCACCGACCAACGTCTGCTCGATGTCTATTCGCTCACCGTTTCCGAGGTCGCCGAGACCGTCGGGCCGGCCGTCGGCATGGTGACGACCGACGGCAAGGGCCACGGCTCGGGCGTGGTGCTGTCGCAGGATGGGCTGGTGGTCACCAACTCGCACGTTGTGGGCAGCCACAAGGACGTGCACCTGGCGCTGCCTGACGGGCAGCGGCTGGCCGGGCGGGTGCTCGGCGCCGATCCCGACACAGATCTCGCCATCCTCAAGGTCGATGGCAGTGCGCTGCCGATCGCCTCGCTGGGCGACAGCAGCGAGCTCAAGCGCGGCCACATCGCCATCGCCATCGGCAACCCGCTGGGGTTCGAGTCGACGGTTACCGCCGGCGTCATCTCGGCGCTCGGGCGGAGCCTCCGCTCGCCTTCCGGGCGGCCGATCGAGGACGTGATCCAGACCGATGCGGCGCTCAATCCGGGGAACTCGGGCGGCGCGCTGGTCTCGAGCCTCGGCGAGGTGGTGGGGATCAGCACGGCGATGATATCAGGGGCGCAGGGCATCTGCTTTGCGGTGGCCAGCAACACGGTGAAGCTGGTGCTGGGCGAAGTACTGCAGCATGGCGGAGTGCGGCGCGCCTATCTTGGCGTCGCGGCCGACACAGTGAACCTGCCGCGGCGGGTGGCCGACGCCGCCCATGTCGGCACGCAGACGGCGGCAGTACTGCACTCGATCGTCGTCGATGGCCCCGCGGCCCGGGCCGGGGTGCGTGAGGGCGACGTGCTCTTGAGCCTCGACGGTCGTCCGGTCGAAGGCCCCGGTCCGCTGCTGCGGATGCTCACCGCCGACGCCATCGGCCGGCGCGTCCGGCTGCAGCTGTTGCGGCAGGGCCGGCTGCTGGAACTGGATGTGGTGCTGACGCAGCGGCCGAGCGGGCCGGAGGGACGCTGAGTTCCGAGCGTGTGGCCCACCCCCACCCTTGATCCCTCCCCACAAGGGGGAGGGAGACCCTCACGCCGACATCTCGGTTCCATCGTCTCCCTCCCCCTTGTGGGGAGGGCAGCAAAGCTTGTGAGCGAAGCGAACTAGCGTCGCTGGGTGGGGGCGCCCCACGCACCGGCTGGAGTAACCTCACCACCGTCTTGCTGCTGTGACGCCCGTTCACTACGGTGCCGCTCAATGGCGGAGGACATGTCATGGCGGCTGAGTGCAAGGTGATCCGGGGCGGCGAGGGCTTCCGCGGCAAGCAGGGGCTCGACTATTTCGCCGGTGTTTCGGCGCAGTCGGCCGGCGCGAAGGGCATCTGTATGCACATGGCGGTGATCCCGCCCGGCGCCGAGGCCAAGCCGCACTATCACGAGGCGCATGAGACGGCGATCTTCCAGATCGAGGGCTCGACCTCGTTCCGGCACGGGCCGAACCTCGAGTTCACCGATGTCGTGAACGAAGGCGACTATGTCTACATCCCCGCCGGCGTGCCGCACCAGCCGTTCAACCCGACCAACAGGATGGCGCGGGCCATCATCGCCCGAACCGACCCCAACGAGCAGGAAAGCGTGGTGCTGATCTAGCCCCCGCTGTTCGCCACTTTCCTCGATCCCGCTCAGTTTGTTTGTCGCGCAATCGATTTTCCTGATCACGCTCCGGAAGCTCCACGATGCAGAAACTCCTCGTCCTCCAATCGCTGTGGACCATGATCGGCCTCAAGGGGGCGCCGCGCGAGCGCTCGCTCGAGGCCAATGTCGAGATCATCGCCAATGCCGGGTTCGATGGCTTCGGCACCCAGTGGATCGATCCCGAGATGGCCCAGCGGGCGGGCCGGCTGGCGAAATCCGCCGGGCTGGTGGTCGAGGGTCTCTGCTTTCCCACCGATATCGACAGCCTCCTGCCGGTGCTCGAATGGGGCGCGGCCTATGGCGTGCACCACATCAACATCCAGCCCAACCTCCGCCCACGGACGCTGGCCGAAGCGGTGCGAGTGGCGGAGGGCTGGCTCAAGCTTTCCGAGCAGGTGCCGTTCCCGGTCTATGTCGAGACGCATCGCGACCGGATGACCAACGACCTGCATTTCACCCTCGACCTGATCGCTGCCCTGCCCGAGCTGAAGCTGCTCGGCGACCTCTCGCACTACGTGGTCGGGCGCGAGATCGCCTTGCCGGTGCCCGAGGAGATCGAGGCGCAGATGACGACGATCCTCGAGCATTGCTGGGCCTTTCACGGCCGGGTCGCCAGCAGCGAGCAGGTGCAGTTGCCGCTGTCGTTTCCCCAGCATGCGCCGTGGCTCGAGCAGTTCGGCACCTGGTGGCGCAACGGCTTTGCCGACTGGAAGAACCGGGCCGGCGCGGATGCGGAGCTCAGCTTCCTTTGCGAGCTCGGCCCGCAGCCCTACGCCATCGCCGGGGCGGACGGAACCGACCTCACCGACCGCTGGGCGGAGTCGCTGCAGCTGCGCGACCTGGCGCGAGCGGCGTGGGGCCGAACGATAAATTGATCGACAGGCAACTTGCCTGAGCCATAATGGTACGCAAGCTGAGGTAGTAATCAGCTCTGGTGGGCAGCCTTTCAGGGGGCGAGTTCCGTGCAGGCGAAGACGATCGGCAATAACGGCCCGTCGCGGCGGGCCTTTCTCTTGGGCGCAGCGAGTTTCGGCGGGTTGGCGCTGACCGGTTGCTCGACCACCATCGGCAATCGGCAGGTGACGGTTCCCAACCTGCTGCCGGCGATTATCTCGCCCTATTACCTGCAGATCTACGGTGCGATGCCGGAGGAAAAATTCCCGGTGCCGGCCGTCGACCTCAATAAGGTCGACCAGCGCTATCTGAGGACCGAGGTGGACGATCCCACTGGCGAGAAGCCCGGCACCATCGTGGTCGAGACTTCGGCGCGCTTTCTCTACCTGGTGCAGGACAATGGCACCGCCATCCGCTACGGCGTCGGCATCGGGCGCGACGGCTTCACCTGGTCGGGGCGCGGCAGTATCGGGCGCAAGGCGCAATGGCCGACCTGGTATCCGCCGGCCTCGATGATGCAGCGGCAGCCCGAAACGCGCGAGTTCGCCGGCGGCATGCCCGGCGGCATGAACAATCCGCTGGGCGCACGGGCGATGTACATCTACCGCAACGGCGTCGACACCATCTACCGGATCCACGGCACGCGCGAGTACTGGAGCATCGGCAAGGCGGTGTCGTCGGGCTGCGTGCGGCTGATCAACCAGGACGTGATCGACCTCTACTCACGCGTGTCGGTGGGGACACCGATCATTGTGCGCGGCTGATCAGTTCTGCTTGCGGATTGTCGCCTTGGGCACCGGGCAGTTCATCTTGCCGGTGAAGGGATCGAGGGTGCAGGTCGGCCAGATGTGGCAATTCAGCTTCTTGGTGAACGGGTCGAGCGTGCAGTTCGGGGGAATGCTGTCGCCGTTGTTGCGCTCGGCAAAGGCGGGCGCGGTGCCAAGGGCAGTGACGAGAACGGCGGAAAGCAGAGCAATGCGGAGCATGGTCTTGGTCCTCTCGGCTGGTTCTATGGTTCCGACCGTGCGCCGGGCCGACTGAACGAGCGCTGAGGAGCGCGTTCAGGGAACCAAAGCGGCCAGGACCTACTTGTTCGATCACCATCGGAGGGAGATGCGATGAGTGCCGACGTGAGACGAACGCCCAAGGTGGCGCGAGTGGATCAGTTGATCGACGAAAACGGCCAGCCGATCTCGCTGCCGGAGAACTCCACCCTCAGGGTGACGCGCGATGTCGAGGAGAGCATCGGCGGTACCGGGCCGACCAATTGGTGGAAACGCGGACTGATCGGCTTGGGGATCGTGGCGGTGATCCTCCTCGGCTTCCAGCTGCTCGCCAGCACCACCCGCTCGCCGGCCACCGCGCCGGCGGCCACGACCGCCGGGCAATGAAAAAGGCCCGGGAGATGCCCGGGCCTCGATCTCGATGTCGCCGAACTCAGCCCTGGATGGGCGAGAGCTGGATTTCGACGCGGCGGTTCTGCGCGCGGCCCGACTCGGTGCCGTTGGAGGCGATCGGATCCTCCTCGCCCTTGCCGGTGATGTAGAAGCGGCGCTGGTCGACGCCCTGGCTGGCGAGGATGGTCGCCACGGCCGTGGCGCGCTTCTGGCTCAGCTCCAGGTTGTAGCTGTCCGAGCCCTGGGAGTCGGTGTGGCCATAGACGTCGATGACGGTCTTGTTGAACTTCTTCAGCACGAGGCCCACCGAGATCAGCGTCTCGCTGAACTTGGGCTGCACCGTCGCCGAGTCGGTGGAGAAGGTGATGTTGGACGGCATGTTGAGGATGATCTGCTGGCCGACGCGGGTCACCGAAACCCCGGTGCCCTGCAACTGGGCGCGCAGCTCGGCCTCCTGCTGGTCCATGTAGCTGCCGATGGCCGCCCCGGTGAGGCCACCGACGCCGGCGCCGATCAGCGCCGCGACACGCGGGTCAGCGCCGGTCGCCGCGCCGATGATGCCACCGACCACGGCGCCGCCGCCCGCACCGAGCAGCGCGCCGCCGGTGGTGTTGGAGAGCTGGCTCTGGCCGGTATAGGGATTGATCGAAGTACAGGCGCTCAGCGACAGGGCCGCGAGGCCGGCGATCAGTATCTTGGATTTCATCGAGTCCCCCGTAGGTGTGGCGCACGTTCTCGCCACCGATTGCGGCAGCAAGGTGTCGCCTCGCCGCCTTTGCCCGCGGCGAGACTAGATCATGAACGCCCCGTGTTGAAGCAGTCGTTTGCGGCCGATCAGCCGTGCGCCCAGCCGCCATCGACGATGAAATCCTGAGCGGAGATCATCTTGGAATCGTCGGCCGCGAGGAACAGCACCATGCGGGCGATATCCTCGGGGTAGAGCCGCCCCTTCAGCGCCTGCTGCTGGTCGAGCGAGGCCATCGCCTCGGGAGTGGCCCAGAGCGAAAGCTGCCGCTCGGTCATGATCCAGCCCGGCACCAGGGTGTTCACGCGCACGCCATGCTGGCCATACTCCTTGGCCATCGAGCGCGACATGCCATGCATGGCGGCCTTGGCGGCGGTGTAGACAGTGAGCTGCGCCGAGAGCGTCATCCAGCTGACCGAGCCGAAATTGATGATCGAACCGCGGTTGGCGGCGACCATACCCGGGGCCACCGCCTGCGCGGCGAAGAAGGCGTGCTTCAGGTTGACGGCGATACGCTTGTCCCAATCCTCGGGGCTGACCTCGGCGATATCGTGCCGGTGGTCGTTCGCCGCGTTGTTGACCAGCGCCAGGGTCGGGCCGTGTGCCGCCTCGAAACCCTTGATGGCCGCCTGGTAGGCAGCAATGTCGGTGACGTCGCAGCGGGTGAATCTCACCGTGCCGCCGGCTGCGTTCAGCTCGGCCGCCAGCTTGTCGCCCGCCTCGCCAGAGATATCGACGAAGCCGACTTTGCTGCCCTGCGCCGCGAAGGCGCGGACCATGCCCTCGCCGATACCCGAAGCGCCGCCGGAGATGATCACCGGCATGCCCTTGAGACTGGGATAGATTGCATATTCAGACACGGAAACCCCCGGGAAACAGTATTGGCGGGGGATTTAGCGCGCGGTTAGGCGCGCGACAAGGCGCGATCCGTACGCCGGTGCGTTTCACCGTTTCGATGAAGCGGCGATACGCACAAGATCCTTGATTTGTCGCGCTTTCGAACCGGAAAAGTCTGCAACTTTTCCTGAAAGCGCTCCGGGTTACGCCAACCTACGATTTGTCACCGGGACGACATATCGGCTGGCTAGGGGAGGCGTTCCCCTCCTCGCTGACGAAGTGCCAACACCCATGTCTCTCGATCTCGTCAAACCCGCCCAGATTGCCCTGCTGCAAGGACCGCCGCAGGCCGAGCGCGACCGGCTGGACGCGCTGGAGCGGACCGAGGCCAACCATGCCGAGGCCCTCGCCGGCCTCGCCTGCCTGC
>Ga0209902_101508_pt1 | contig 10718 bp, 13 predicted proteins | sample FECB27metaG_FD_188304 | JGI IMG/M metagenome (GOLD analysis project Ga0209902, IMG submission 188304) | Cyanobacterial communities from the Joint Genome Institute, California, USA - FECB-27 (SPAdes) (version 2) | ecosystem: Environmental > Aquatic > Thermal springs > Hot (42-90C) > Microbial mats...
TGCGTTCCTGGCCCGGGAATTCGCCAATGGCGAGCTTGTGACGGTGCTGCCCGAGTGGCGCGGCGAGGCGCAGCCGATCCACATCGTCTATCTGCGCCAGCGCATCGTCTCCAGGCGCCTGCGCTCCTTCATCGACCACCTCATTGCGCATTTTCCGCGCCAGCTGTTCGCCGGCTGATCTTCCGTCGATCCGGAAGCTGCATCCTGAAATGTCCGGCTAATCGGGCCGGCCGCCTGTCCTTACTTTCGGCTCATCGAACCGAACGAAGGACAAGCAGATGCAAGACACACAGGGTTTCTACTCGATCATCGACTACACCGTGGACGGCGCCCAGACGCAGCGCGAGCTTATCGACGCCTTCGCCGGCCTGCAGGAAAAGTGGGTGCGGTTCTATCCCGGCTACAAGTCGGCGCACCTGTTTGCCAGCACCGACGGCACGCGCGTCTACAACATCATCCACTGGGAAAGCGAAGCAGCGCACCGCGAGTTCGAACGCGTTTCGGACAATGCCGCGCGCATCGCGGCGATCCAGGGCGTGATCGACGGCCTCAAGGGCAAGGCCGAGCCCAGGATGAGCGGTCCGCCACGCTACAACCTTGTTCGCGAGGTCGTGCCCGGCCCGCGCCCGATCGACGCCTGAGCCGGGAGGACATCATGCAGATCGAGATACATGCCGACGTGCTGTGCCCGTGGAGCTACATCGCCAAGCGCCGCCTCGAAGCGGCATCAGGGCTTGCCGACACGCCGATCGAGATCGTGTGGCGGAGCTTCGAGCTGTCGCCCGAAGGCCGCCCGATATCAGGCGACAGTGCCGCCGATATGATCAGGCAATGGCGCGGCGATGCTGCCGAAGCGCGGATCGCCCAGATCGTGTCACTTGGGGCAGCGGAGGGGCTCAAGCTCGACCTGGAGAACGCCCGCCCAACCAACAGCTTCAACGCGCACCGGCTCATTCATCTCGGTGCGGCGAGCGGCAAGGCCGACGCGGTGATGGAACGCCTGCTGCGTGCCTATCACAGCGAGGCGGAGAACATCGCCGTGACAGGCGTGCTGGACCGGCTCGGCCGCGAGGCCGGGCTTGCGCCCAGTACGGTGGCGGAGTTGCTCGCCGGCGACGACTTCGCTGAAGCCGTGCGCGCCGATAAGCGCCTCGCCGTCGAACGCGGCATATCGGGCGTGCCGGTGATGGTCCTGGCCGGGGCAACGCCGACTTCGGCGGTCAAGCCGATCGAGGAGCTTGCCGACCTGCTGCGACAGGCAGCCGGGAGCCAGGCAGGCGGGTAACCGGGGAGCATTCGGCGCTTTTGGCGGCGAGACGACCGGGGACATGCTTGCGTAATGCACCTCGACAATTGTCGCGGGCGTTACGTCAGACACGGTGGATACATGATCATTACGCTACGCCCGCTCGACGATGCCGAGCGGGCAAAAATGCTTGAACTGCAGGTTGCTCCTGCGCAGCAGGATTTTGTCGCCAGCAATGAAGATTCGATCGAGGAGGCCGATGACGGCGACCATTGCGTGCCCTTCGCCATCTATGCCGATGACCGGCCGGTCGGTTTCACCATGTACGCGCTCGACCCGGACGACGGCAATTACTGGATCTACCGGCTGATGATCGACCAGCGCTACCAGCGGCTCGGCTATGGCCGCAAGGCGCTGGTGGAGATGCTGAAGCTGATGTCGAAACTGCCCGGTTGCAGCCATGTCACCTTGAGCGTCGTACCGGAAAACGAAACGGCGATGGCGCTGTATCGCCAGACAGGGTTCCGTGCGACGGGCGAGATCATCGGCGGCGAGGTCGTCTTTCGCCACGACCTGTCGGCGATCGGCTGAGGCCAATCAGCGGTCGATTCGCGTCGACAGGATGATCGACGACAAGGTGCGCTCGACGCCTTCGAGCGCACCGATGCGGTCAATCAGAGCGTCGAGGTCGCGCACCGACGGCGCCTCGACGACGACGATCATGTCGAAATTGCCGCTGACCGAATGCAGCGTGCGCACCTCGGGAATGCGCTTCAGAACCGCTTCGACCGCCGCCGAGACCTTGGGCAGCGCCGTGACCAGGATATGGGCGCGGACGAGGTTCTTCTCGTAGTCGGGCGACAGCCTGACACTGTAGCCAGCGATCACCCCGCGCTGCTCCAGCCGCTCGATTCGGCTCTGCACCGTCGTTCTCGATACGCCGAGCTTACGCGCCAGCTCGGCTGTCGAGGCACGCGCGTTCTCGCGCAGCAAGGCAAGCAAGGCGCGGTCAGGGTCGGTCGTCATTTCGTCAATACCATACGTCGTTTCGCTCAAAACATATCGGCTTTTCGGCAATATCGATACTGCCTTTCGACGAGGCGCAGACGTAGAATCCGCGCGAAATTCCAGTTGAAGGGGACATGACCATGAAACAGATCGTTGTTGTAGGCGCAGGCAAGATCGGCTCGACCATCGCCGACATGCTGGCCGAAACGGGCGACTACAAGGTAACCGTGGTCGATCGCTCGCAGGCTGCACTTGATTCGCTCGAGACCGGCAATGCCGTCGAAACGCTGAAGGTCGAGATCTCGGAAGCCGGCGCGCTCGACGCCGTGCTGGCCGGCAAGTTCGCCGTGCTTTCCGCCGCTCCCTTCCACCTCACCACGCGCATCGCTGAGGCTGCCGCCAAGGCCGGCGTGCACTATCTCGACCTGACTGAGGACGTCGCTTCAACCCGCATCGTCAAGGAACTGGCGACGACCGCCAAGAGTGCCTTCATCCCGCAGTGCGGCCTAGCACCGGGCTTCATCTCGATCGTCGCCAACGACCTCGCCAAGCGCTTCGATTCGTTGGAGAGCGTGCGCATGCGCGTCGGCGCGCTGCCGCAGTACCCGTCCAACGCGCTCAACTACAACCTGACCTGGAGCACCGACGGCGTCATCAACGAATATTGCGAGCCCTGCGAAGCGATCGTCGAAGGCTCGCTGGTCGAAGTGCCGCCGCTGGAAGAACGCGAGGAATTCTCGCTCGACGGCATCACCTACGAGGCGTTCAACACCTCGGGCGGCCTCGGCACGCTGTGCGAGACCTACAAGGGCAAGGTGCGCACGCTGAACTACCGCACCATCCGCTATCCCGGCCACGCCGCGATCATGAAGGCGCTGCTCAACGACCTCGGCCTGCGCCACCGCCGCGAAGTGCTCAAGGACATCCTGGAGAACTCGCTGCCGGCAACCATGCAGGACGTCGTGGTGATCTTCGTCACCGTCAGCGGCCGCAAGGGCGGGCGCCTGCTGCAGGAAAGCTACGCCAACAAGATCTACAGCCGCCAGATGGGCAAGATGGTGCGCAGCGCCATCCAGATCACCACGGCTTCAGGCATCTGCGCCGTGCTCGACATGCTGGCCAACGGCGCGCTGCCGCAGCAGGGCTTCATCCGCCAGGAAGACATCGCGCTCGACGCCTTCCTCGCCAACCGTTTCGGCCACAACTACGCCCAGGCCGCGACAAACCATCTGGCAGCCTGATCACGGAACACCTTACGGGGAGGATACCCCGAAGGTCCGACTTTGCAGCGAGGGGTTGGGGGACCCCTCGCTTTCTTTTTGCCTGCATGGCTGCGGTGGTACCGCGGCTGCCTCAGGCGCCAATAGACGCGTTCATCCAGATCAGATCGCCGTCATCGGTCCGAAGAATCCGATGATGCGCTCGATGCGTTTGCCGTCAGACGTAAGCTCTACAAAGTCTATGCCTTCGGGCAGCGGCGTGCCGTCGGCCTCGATGACGCGCCAGCCGAAGCGGGCAACATCGTGGTGGTGATCAACCGCCGTGGTGCGGGCGATTTTCGCGCCGGGGCGGCTGGCCCTGATCGTTGCGATATGCGCCAAAAGCTCGTCTGCGCCAACAGTGTCGGCACGCGGGTCGGTGTATCTCGCGCCCTCAGCCCAGACGGCTTCGAGCAGCGCCTTGCGCCGCCCCTCGTCGGGCTCGTTCCAGACCGCGCAGTAGCGATCGATCAGGCTGGTGATATCGGACGACATGGCCGGCTCCCGCATCGCAAGCGCCGAAAATAGCGGAAAATCGCCGCTCAATCGCCGTGCAGGATGAATTCCAGGTAGAGATTGCGCTGCAGGATCGAATGGTTGTCGTCGGAGACCAACGACACCATCAGCGCGCCGTCGCTGCGCTGCCAGACGTCGAGCCCTTCCATATTGTCGATCTGGTAGCCCATATTGGCTTCCAGCAGCACCGGGCCGTCGGCCACCTGGCCCTTGGCGATGGTCTCGGACGCGATGCGCCTCAGCCGCATCTTGACGCCCGATGCCATCGAGAAACTGCGTTCGAGCAGCAACAGGTCGCCGTCGGGCAGGAAGGCGCCGTCTGTGATATCGAACTCACCGTTGCGCTTGACCGTGAAGACGCCCTTTTTGGGACCCTCGATGATCGCGGCGAAGATGTTGCCTGCCTTGTCGAGGCTCTTTTCCGACACCACCACCAGCCCGCCCTTTTCGGCGGAATAGGCGACAGTCTCGAAGCCGCGATTCGTGCGCAACTCGTTGCGTGGCACGAGGAAATCGAGCTCGCGGAACGGCGGCTGCATGTTGTCGGGGTCGATGCGGTACTGGGCGATGCGGTGGGTGCGCTCGAAACCGACGGTGGCAATTCCGTCCCGCACCGCAAGGCCCTCGGCATCGGCCTGCCATTTCTTTTCGATGGCACCGCCTGTCGCGTCTACCATCTGCACCATGCGGAAGGTCTCGATCCCCGTCGGGCGAAGGGCGGAATCGCGCGCGACGCGGCCGAAATACCAGAAGCCGGTGTCAGCCACGCCGATGAAATCGCTGCCCGGCTTGAGGAAGCGGAAGGCCGACAGGGCGCCGAGGTTGCGCGATGACGAGGTCATCTCCAGGCCGCCGACGAATTCGAGCGGCCCGAAGATCTTCTGATCAAGCCCGATCTGGAAGCGGGCGATAGGACGCGCCGAAATCTCGATGCGCTCGATCGCCAGCTGTTCGGCGCGCAACGAGGCGGTGAGCGAGGTCGAAAGCGCGAGCGCCGCCAAGGCAGCGGAAGCAAGGTGCCGCAGCCGGGTCATGGACAAGCTCATCCGGCGCGCCGGAAGCCGCCGCGACGGGTCTCGCGGGCGCTCTCCTCGCCAAACAGCGAGGCGAGCTGCTCGGTCATGGCACCAGCCAGTTCCTCGGCGTCGACGATGGTGACGGCACGGCGATAATAGCGCGTGACGTCGTGACCGATGCCGATGGCAAGCAGCTCGACCGGCGAGCGCGTCTCGATCAGGTCGATGACGGCACGCAGATGCCGCTCCAGATAATTGCCCGGATTGACAGACAGCGTCGAGTCGTCGACCGGCGCACCGTCCGAGATCATCATCAGGATCTTGCGCTGCTCGGGCCGCGCGATCAGGCGCTGGTGCGCCCACAGCAGCGCTTCGCCGTCGATGTTTTCCTTGAGCAGGCCTTCGCGCATCATCAGGCCGAGATTGCGCCTGGAACGCCGCCATGGCGCATCGGCGCTCTTGTAGATGATGTGGCGGAGGTCGTTGAGGCGGCCGGGATTCGGCGGCTTGCCGTCCTTCAGCCACTTCTCGCGCGCCTGCCCGCCCTTCCACGCCCGCGTAGTGAAGCCGAGAATCTCGACCGAAACGCCGCAGCGCTCCAGCGTGCGCGCCAGTATGTCGGCGCAGGTGGCGGCAACAGTGATCGGACGGCCGCGCATCGAGCCGGAATTGTCGAGCACCAGCGTAACGACCGTGTCGCGGAACTTGGTGTCGCGCTCCTGCTTGAACGACAGCGGCTGCATCGGGTCGATGACGACGCGCACGAGGCGTGCAGGGTCGAGATAGCCCTCTTCGAGGTCGAAGTCCCAGGAGCGGTTCTGCTGCGCCATCAGGCGGCGCTGCAGGCGGTTAGCGAGGCGGCCTACGACGCCCGACAGATTTGCAAGCTGCTTGTCGAGGAAAGCGCGGAGACGGTCGAGTTCGTCCTCGTCGCACAATTCCTCGGCGCCCACGGTCTCGTCAAAGGCGGTGGTGAAGACCTTGTAGTCGATTTCCCGCGGCAGATTGGCGAACGGGTTGTCCTGGCGACGTGCCTCGCCCGGCGTCTCGGAATCGACGTCATCGTCGTCGGACATCTCGTCGGAGGTAGCATCGGACGCCTCCATCTCGCCGGACTGCTCTTCGTCAGCGGAGGATTCGGCATCTTCGGACTGTGCCTGCTCAGAGCCGGAATCGTCTTCGCCGCCCTCCTCGCTCTGCTCCTCGCCCTGCGGCTGGTCGTCGTCCTGGTCCTCGTTGTCCTCGGTCTCCTGGTCGTCGCCATATTCCTCGGCCATCTCGAGCGAGGCCAGCATGTGGCGGACGACGCGGGCAAAGGCCTGCTGGTCCTCGAGGCTGCCAAGCAGGCCATCGAGATCGCCGCCGGCCTTCTGGTCGACCCATTCGCGCCAGAGCGAGACCATGCGCTCGCCGCTCTTGGGAACGGGCTGGCCGGTCAGCTTCTCGCGCACCATCAGCGCCAGTGCTTCCTCGAGCGGTGCTTCCGACTGTTCGGTGACGTCGGCGAGATTGGCCTTGGCGTATTTGTCCTCGAGCATCGAGGTGATGTTCTGGGCAACGCCTGTCATGGCGCGGCTGCCGATCGCCTCGACGCGGGCCTGCTCGACGGCGTCGAACACGGCGCGGGCCTGCTTGCCCTCGGGCGCCAGGCGGGCATGGATGCGGCCGTCATGGCAGGCGCGCTTGAGCGCCATGGAATCGCCGAGGCCACGGGTGACGGCGATGTCGCCGGCCGAGGCCTTCTTGGGCAGCTCGGGCAGGCGGGCGCGATTGCCGGCAAGTGCCGGCCGCTCCTTGGCGAAGGCCACTTCGAGGCCGTTGTCGCCCGAAATGGCGCGCATGCAGACGGTCATCGCGCGCTTGAAGCTGTCGGCTTCAGAGCCCGTCTTCGACTTGTTGCGTGTGTTGTCGCCCGGCCCCGCCATTTGAGCCTGTTCTTATCCCAACACGACGTTGGCGGATGATTCCGGCAGGTCCTCGCCGAAAGCGCGCTGGTAGAACTCGGCAACGACGGAGCGTTCGAGTTCGTCGCACTTGTTCAGGAAGGTGAGCCTGAAGGCCATGCCGACATCGCCGAAGATCTCGGCGTTTTCGGCCCAGGTGATGACCGTACGCGGGCTCATGACCGTCGACAGGTCGCCGTTGATGAAGGCCGAGCGCGTCATGTCGGCGACGCGGACCATCTTGTTGACGATCTCCTTGCCCTTGGCGTCGCGATAGTGCTTGGCCTTGGCAATGACGATGTTCACTTCGTTGTCGTGCGGCAGGTAGTTCAGCGTGGTCACGATCGACCAGCGGTCCATCTGTGCCTGGTTGATCTGCTGGGTGCCGTGATAGAGGCCGGTCGTGTCGCCGAGGCCGACAGTGTTGGCCGTGGCGAACAGGCGGAAGGCCGGGTGCGGACGAATGACGCGGCTCTGGTCGAGCAGGGTCAGGCGGCCCGACGATTCCAGCACGCGCTGGATGACGAACATCACGTCGGGACGACCGGCATCGTATTCATCGAAGCAGAGCGCGACATTGTGCTGGTAGGCCCAGGGCAGGATGCCGTCCTTGAACTCGGTGACCTGCATGCCTTCCTTGACGACGATCGCGTCCTTGCCGACCAGATCGATACGGCTGACGTGGCTGTCGAGGTTGACGCGGACCATCGGCCAGTTGAGGCGGGCGGCGACCTGCTCGATGTGGGTCGATTTGCCGGTGCCGTGGTAACCCGACACCATGACGCGGCGGTTGTAGGCGAAGCCGGCGAGGATCGCCATGGTCGTCGCCTTGTCGAACAGATAGTCCGGATCGATGTCGGGCACATGCTCCGACGAGGCCGAATAGGCCGGTACGACCATCTTCGAATCGAAGCCGAAGGTGTCTTTCACCGACACCGTCGTGTCCGGCAGGTTCGTGATGTCGCGATCGACCTTGTTCATAGCGTCTCCACGCGCGTGGTTTCAGGCCACGCCGGCAATCGAATTTTCTTCGGGGGCGGTCATAAAGCCTTTTCCGACCAGATGAAAGTTGGAAAAAGGCCGCGACCGCGGCTGGCTCAACACAATCCCGCTTGCTTGAGCACGCGATATGCCTGGAGCACATCCCTGAAGCGGTCTTCGGAACCCCTGTCGCCGCCATTGGCGTCGGGGTGGTGGCGTTTGACCAGTTCCTTGTAGCGCGCCTTGATGTCGGAACCGGTGGCGCGCGAATCGAGCCCTAGCGTCTCCAGCGCCTTGGCTTCCAGAGGCTTGGCCTTGCGCTGACGCGGCGCACCCTGGGCACCGAACGGATTATGCGGATCGCGCATGCGATTGTAGTAGCCGGCGCGGCCTGAGCGCTGCTGGGCGAAATCAGGCGCCGAGCGCGCCGAACCGTTGGAGCCGATGGTCCAGGTCGGCCTGTGGCCAGTCAGCGCTTCCTTCTGGAAGCGCGCAATATCGCCGTCGGCAAGACCGGAGAAATAATTGAAACCCTTGTTGTACTCGCGCACGTGGTCGAAGCAGAAGCGGAAGTACTCGCCTTCCCTCATGCGGCCGACCGGCGCCTTGTGCGTTCCAGGCTGCTTGCAGCCGTCCCACTGGCAGAGCGGCGCGTGCGACTTCACCTCCGCTTCCGGATCGGGCCGGACGCGGATCTTGTCGAAATATTTTGGGTACGGCTTCATCTGATCGTATTTACCGCCTCTTGGCGCGGCGAAACAAGAATTGACATTTAAAGGATGTTGGCCCTAACGCCTGATTTGCGGCCCTATTTTGCCCGAGGGCACGATTTGCCGCGGCGACACATGTGGTGAAAGGCGAGACCGATGTCCATACAGGCGACCATCGAAACGAAGCTGAACCAGGCATTTTCGCCGGAGCGACTCGTCGTGCTCAACGAAAGCCACCTGCACGCCGGCCACCACCATGTCGATGGCGGCCATCACGCCACCTTCGACGGATCAGGCGAAACGCATTTCCGCATCCGCATCGTAGCCCCCGCCTTTGCCGGCATGAGCCGCATCGACCGCCACCGCGCCGTCAACGATGCGCTGGCCGCCGAACTCAAGGCCGGCCTGCACGCGCTCGCGATCGAGCCGGCAGCCCCCGGCGAAGCGACGCGCTGGTAGCAGCTTTTCCCACCAGGTTTTGAGCGCGGACTAGATACCGCGCCGTCACTTGGCTGTCACCTATATCCATTAGTCTGGATATATGGATGCGAACGACACGATCGAAGCGCTGGCAGCACTGGCCCAACCGACACGGCTCGAGGCCTTTCGCCAACTGGCCGCCGCGGAGCCCGAAGGCATTGCCGCCGGTGACTTGGCACGCCGGCTCGACGTGCCGCAAAACACCATGTCCGCGCATCTAGCCGTGCTGACCCGCGCCGGCCTTGCCACAAGCGACCGCCAGGGGCGCTCGATCATCTACCGCGCCGACCTCCCTGCCCTGCGCAAGGTGCTGCTGTTCTTGCTGCAGGATTGCTGCGACGGCAGGCCGGAAATCTGCGCGCCATTGATTGCCGACCTATCCACTTGCTGCGTTCCATCGGAGTGATGCCATGACCCACCGGCCATTCAACGTGCTTTTCCTCTGCACCGGCAACAGCGCGCGCTCGATCCTCGCCGAGGGCATCCTGCGCAAGGACGGCGCACCGCATTTCAACGCCTTTTCCGCCGGCAGCCAGCCCAAGGGCACGGTCAATCCGTTCGCGCTGAAGGTGCTCGAAAGCTACGACTATCCGACCGACGGCTTTCGCTCGAAGACCTGGGACGAATTCGCGGTCGAAGGCGCCCCGGAGATGGATTTCATCTTCACAGTCTGCGACGACGCGGCGGGTGAAGCCTGCCCGGTCTGGCTTGGCCACCCGGCCAATGCGCATTGGGGCATCGAGGATCCAAGCCATGTCGAAGGCACCGACCTCGAAAAAGAAGCAGCCTTCGTCACCGCCTTCAAATACATGCGCAACCGCATCAGGGCGTTCACCGCACTGCCGCTCGCCAGCCTCGATCATCTGGCGCTGACCTCGCACCTCCACGACATCGGCAAAATGGAGGGCGCGAGCACAAAGGCGGGCGATTCTGGCAAATGAGCGTTTCGCTCCCGCGCCACCTGCTCGCAGAAGCGCTCGGCACCGCATTCCTGCTCGCGACTGTCGTCGGCTCGGGCATCATGGCGGTGCAGCTTGCGCAGGGTAACATCGCCCTGGCGCTGCTCTGCAACGCCCTGGCCACCGGCGCCATGCTGGTTGTGCTGATCACTGTATTCGCACCGATTTCAGGCGCACATTTCAATCCGGCGGTCAGCCTCGTGATGGCGCTCGACCGACGTCTGGCATGGTCTCTGGTCCCACCCTACCTCGCAGCGCAATTGGCCGGCGCTATACTCGGCGTGTGGCTGGCACACGCGATGTTCGAACTGCCGCTGCTGCAGGTCTCGGCAACCGCCCGCACCGGCCCGGGCCAATGGCTCGGCGAGGCGATCGCGACATTCGGCCTGGTGCTGACCATCCTCGGCTGTATTGCCCAGGCGCCAAAGACAACGCCCGCCGCCGTCGGCCTCTATATCTTCGCGGCGTACTGGTTCACCTCGTCGACGTCCTTCGCCAATCCTGCGGTGACTGTCGCGCGGGCGCTGACCAACACATTTGCCGGCATCGCGCCCAGCGACGCACCGGCGTTCATCGCGGCGCAGGTGGCTGGGGCCATGC
>Ga0209902_101509_pt1 | contig 10714 bp, 10 predicted proteins | sample FECB27metaG_FD_188304 | JGI IMG/M metagenome (GOLD analysis project Ga0209902, IMG submission 188304) | Cyanobacterial communities from the Joint Genome Institute, California, USA - FECB-27 (SPAdes) (version 2) | ecosystem: Environmental > Aquatic > Thermal springs > Hot (42-90C) > Microbial mats...
GTGAAGGACGGGGAGAAGGGACAAGCGGCGCCGTCGACGCCTCCCTCTCCCCGTTCTTCACGGGGAGAGGGTAAGGGTGAGGGGCAGTGCAGCCATCTCAATTCGGGGGCGCCACAATGACCCCCGACCCCTTCCGCGAAAAACTCTGGCGCCGCTTCGAGGGCGCCATCGACCCGTTCCAGGACACCGATCGCGAGGTCCTGCCGGAAAGCGCCTGGGCCTTCATCCTCTACTTCGCCCGCCAGGCGAAGGGGCCGTTCACGCTGCTTTTGATCAGCGGCTTCCTTGCCGGTGCCATCGACGCGGCACTCTACTGGTCGGTCGGCTGGCTCATCGACCTGCTCGACTCCACCACCCCGCAGCGGCTGTTCGCCGACCACTGGCCCGAGCTCGCCGGCCTGCTCGTGCTGATCCTCGTCGTTCGCGCCGTCATCATCATCGGCTCGGCGATCGTCGAGCAACAGGTCGTGGTGCCCGGCTTCTTCTCCATGGTGCGCTGGCAGGCGTTCCGGCGGGTCATCGAGCAGCCCTATGATTTCTACCAGAACGACTTCGCCGGCCGCATCGCCACCAAGATCGTGCAGGGCGGCGAGGCTGTCGGCGACTTCATCGTCAACGTGCTGCAGACGATGTGGGCGTTCCTCACCTTCGTGCTGCTGTCGCTGACAATCTTGGTCTCGCTCGATCCGCTGATGGGAGCCGTGGTGCTCGCCTGGTTCGCCGGCTACGCCGCGATCGTCTATTTCCTGTTGCCGGAGATGCGCCGCGCCGGCCGCGCCACTGCTGACCAGCGCTCGATCTTCAACGGTCGCCTCGTTGATGCCTTCACCAACATCATGGCGGTCAAGCTGTTCGACAGCGGCCGGCGCGAGCACGCCTATGTTCGCGACGGGCTCGAAAGCTACCTCGGCGCTGTCTTCCGGCTGACGCGCTCGATTACGACAGTGCGTTCGGCGGTTGCGCTCATCAACGGCGTGATGATGTCCGCCGTCGCCGCCATCTGCATCTTCAGCTGGTCGCGCGGCGAGATCTCCACCGGCGCCATTGCCGCGGCCCTCGGCCTCGTCTTCCGGCTCAACCAGATGTCGGGCTGGATGATGTTCAACATCAACGGCCTCGTCCGCAACTACGCCACCATACAGGATGCCACCCGTACCATCTCGGTGCGCCCGGCGATCCGCGACGCCGAGAATGCCACCGTCCTGCCGCGCGCTTCGGGCGACATCCTCTTCGACAACGTATCCTTCCACTACGGCAAGGGCAGCGGCGTCATCGAAAACCTCAATCTGCACATCCGCCCTGGCGAGCGTGTCGCGCTCGTCGGCCCGTCCGGCGCCGGCAAGACCACCATCGTCAACCTCGCGCTGCGCCTGTTCGACGTCGAGCAGGGCCGCATCATGATCGACGGCCGCGACGTGCGCGACATCACCCAGGCCTCGCTGCGCGCCCAGTTCGGCGTCGTCAGCCAGGATGCGATGCTGATGCACCGCTCGATCTCCGACAATATCGGCTATGGCCGGGCAGGGGCGTCGCAGGCCGAGATCGTCGATGCCGCCCGCCGCGCCGCGGCGCACGATTTCATCGTCGATGTCGCCGACCCGCGCGGCCGCCGCGGCTACGACGCCCATGTCGGCGAGCGCGGCGTCAAGCTGTCGGGCGGCCAGCGCCAGCGCGTGGCGATTGCCCGCATGATGCTGAAGGACGCGCCGATCCTGATCCTCGACGAGGCGACCTCGGCCCTCGACAGCGAGGTCGAGGCGGCAATCCAGGACAATCTCGACCGGCTGATGGAGGGCAAGACCGTCATCGCCATCGCCCACCGCCTGTCGACGATCGCTGCCCTCGACCGGCTGATCGTGCTCGACGAAGGCCGCATCGTCGAGGAGGGCAGCCACGACGCCCTGATCGCGAAGGGCGGGCTCTACGCCCAATTGTGGAAACGCCAGTCCGGCGGTTTCCTGGCCGACCGGCTCGCAGCGGAGTAGGATCGCGCCATGTCCTCCGTCCGCCCGCCGTCCATCCTGTCCAACCGCTCCGAGCAGACGCTCAACGTGCTCGAATACGAGCTGCTGGCCGAAAAGGCCGCAGCTCTCGGCCGCTCCGGTGATCGTGTGGGCGAAGCCATGGCCAAGCTCACCGCGCATCAGGGCGATACCGAGCGGCGTCGTGTGCTCGTCAAGGCTGCGGCGGACGCGGTCTATGCCTATTTCATCCAGCGCGAGCTGTGCGGCCTGCGCAAGCATGACGACGCCATCCGCGACTATGCCATCCCGCGCGAGGTGCTGGTGCGACTCGGCGCGAGCTGAGCCTTTGGCAGTGCTTTTCCGGTGCAAGGGCAGCCTGCCGCAGCCGACGCCAAACCGCGCTCATCTCAGCGGCTGCTGAAGAACCCGCAAACCCGCTGCGACAGGCACTTTGGCAGGGTTTTTCCACTGCTTTGTATCGCCCCCGCGACAATCTGCCCATGTGCCGTATGCCGTCTGGACAAAAAGGGCCTTCACGCCTAAACCGAAATCCAAATGCCGGAGGAATTCGCTAGCCTGGTTGCCATGCGCTGTCGGGCTTGCATCGTTGAGCGGGGACAATTGCTCAGCCTCTGGTTGGAATTGAGGCAAAAGGATCAGTCCCGTGAGCGCAACCGATACGAGCGAGCCAAATCGCCGCGATTTTCTCTATGTCGCAACCGGCATGGCCGGTGCAGTCGGCGCCGCCGCAGTGGCTTGGCCCTTCATCGACCAGATGCGCCCGGACGCCTCGACGCTCGCCGCTTCGTCGGTCGAGGTTGACGTCTCGTCGCTCACGCCGGGCATGTCGCTGACGGTCAAGTGGCGCGGCAAGCCGGTGTTCATCCGCAACCGCACCCCTGAAGAGATCAAGGCGGCGAAAGAAGTTCCGATGGCCGATCTCAAGGATCCGGTCGCGCGCAACGCCAACATTTCGAGCGACGCCCAGGCGACCGACATCGATCGCACCGCCGGCGAAGGCAAGGAAAACTGGCTGGTCATGGTTGGCGTCTGCACCCATCTGGGCTGCGTGCCGCTCGGCCAGCAGGGTGATTTCGGTGGCTGGTTCTGCCCGTGCCACGGCTCCCACTACGACACGGCGGGCCGCATCCGCAAAGGACCGGCGCCGGAAAACCTTCACATACCGAATTTCCAGTTTCTTTCCGACACGACGATCCGGATAGGCTGAGGCAGGGGGACATAATTCCATGAGCGGTGGACACTCGACCTATTCGCCCAAAACCGGCATCGGCCGCTGGATCGATGCACGCATGCCGCTGCCGCGGCTGGTGCACGACTCGTTCGTTTCCTACCCGGTTCCGCGCAACCTGAACTACGCCTACACCTTCGGCGGCATCCTCTCGATCATGCTGGTGGCGCAGATCCTCACCGGCGTCGTTTTGGCCATGCACTATGCCAACGACACGACGCTGGCCTTCCAGTCGGTCGAAAAGATCATGCGCGACGTCAACTCCGGTTGGCTGCTGCGCTACATGCACTCCAACGGTGCGTCGTTCTTCTTCATCGCCGTCTACATCCACATCATGCGTGGTCTCTACTACGGCTCCTACAAGGCGCCGCGTGAGCTGCTGTGGATCCTTGGCTGCATCATCTACCTCCTGATGATGGCGACCGGCTTCATGGGCTACGTTCTGCCCTGGGGTCAGATGTCCTTCTGGGGCGCGACTGTCATCACCGGCTTCTTCACCGCCATTCCATTGGTCGGCGAGTGGGTCCAGCAGCTGCTGCTCGGTGGCTTCGCCGTCGACAATCCGACGCTGAACCGCTTCTTTGCGCTGCACTACCTGCTGCCGTTCATGATCGCCGGCGTCGTCGTGCTGCACGTCTGGGCCCTGCATGTCACCGGCCAAACCAACCCGACCGGTATCGAAGTGAAGTCGAAGACCGACACCGTTGCCTTCACGCCCTACGCGACCATCAAGGATGGTTTCGCCATGGTCGTGTTCCTGGCCGTGTTCGCCTACTTCATCTTCTACATCCCGAACTTCCTCGGCCACCCCGACAACTACATCCAGGCCGACTCGCTGAAGACGCCGGCTCACATCGTTCCGGAATGGTACTACCTGCCGTTCTACGCGATCCTGCGCGCCGTCACCTTCAACATCGGGCCGATCGACTCCAAGCTTGGTGGCGTGCTCGCCATGTTCGGTTCGATCGCCGTGCTGTTCGTCGTGCCGTGGCTCGATACCTCGAAGGTTCGTTCGGCCGTCTACCGTCCGTGGTACAAGCTGTTCTTCTGGCTCTTCGTCATCAATGCGATCTTCCTCGGCTGGCTCGGTTCGCGCCCCGCTGAAGGTGCCTACGTGATCATGTCGCAGCTGGCCACGCTCTACTACTTCGCATTCTTCCTGGTCATCATGCCGGTTCTTGGCCTGATCGAGACCCCGCGTCGCTTGCCCAACTCGATCACCGAAGCGGTGCTCGAGAAGAACAAGGGCGGCTCGGCTCATCTGGCCGGTGCAAACGCTGCGCCCGAAACCCGCGGCTGAACCAACGAGAATCTGAAAGGGATTTTGGAATGAAAAAGATTCTCAACGGTCTGGCGGCCATCGGCTTCCTCCTCGTCGGCTCTGCCGGCGTGGCGGTCGCCGCCGAGGAAGCGAACCACGCTGCCGAGCCGACGCACTTCCCGATCCACAAGCCGAAGGAAATGGACTGGACCTTCGCCGGCCCGTTCGGCACCTTCGACAAGGGCCAGCTCCAGCGCGGCCTGAAGATCTACAAGGAAGTCTGCTCGGCCTGCCACTCGATGAACCTGGTGGCGTTCCGCACGCTCGAGGACCTCGGCTACTCCGAAGCCCAGGTCAAGGCATTCGCCGCCGAGTACGAAGTGCAGGACGGCCCGAACGGCGAAGGCGAGATGTTCACCCGCAAGGCACTGCCGGGCGATCACTTCCCGTCGCCCTTCCCGAACACGGCTGCCGCCGCAGCCGCCAACGGTGGCGCTGCTCCGCCCGACTTCTCGCTGATCGCCAAGGCGCGCGGCGTGGAACGCGGCTTCCCGACCTTCGTCTTCGACATCTTCACGATGTATGCGTCGAACGGCCCGGACTACATCCACGCGCTGCTGACCGGCTATGACGAGCAGCCGCCGGCCGGCATGGAAATCGCCGAGGGCACGCACTACAACCCGTACTTCATCGCCGGGAAGTCGCTGGCCATGGCCAAGCCGCTTTCGGACGGCCAGGTGACCTACGAGGATGGTTCGCCCGAGACCGTCGAACAGTATTCGCGCGACGTCGCTGCCTTCCTGATGTGGGCTGCCGAGCCGCATCTCGAGGCGCGCAAGCAGACCGGTTTCGCGGTCATGATCTTCCTGGTGCTGTTCGCCGGCCTGGTCTACGCCACCAAGCGCAAGGTTTGGGCAAACGTCGCCCACTAAGCCGCACCACAGATTGATAGAGAAGGGCGCTCGCAAGGCGCCCTTTTCTTTTGCCGTCCAAACAGTCACAACTTCCGCTGCATCCTCCGGTGCCGAACCGGGACGATGCGCGAACCACAGCGCCGGGGCGTTGAGTGCGGGGAGGCCCCCGCGGCGCCGCCGGCAACGGAGCCCCCGCCGATGAACACCTCGCTCGAACAGACGCTGCTTGGCGCCATCAGGACGATCCCCGACTATCCGCGCCCGGGCGTGATGTTCCGCGACATCACCACGCTGCTCGGCAATGCGCGCGCCTTCCGCCGCACCATCGACGAGCTGGTCCATCCCTATGCGGGTGCCAAGATCGACCAGGTTGCCGGCATCGAGGCGCGCGGCTTCATCCTCGGCGGCGCCATCGCCCACCAGATGTCGGCCGGCTTCGTGCCGATCCGCAAGAAGGGCAAGCTGCCGCACGAGACCGTGCGCATCGCCTACAGCCTCGAATACGGGCTCGACGAGATGGAGATGCACAAGGACGCGGTCAAGGAGGGCGAGAAGGTCATCCTCGTCGACGACCTGATCGCCACCGGCGGCACGGCGGAGGCTGCGGTCAAGCTGTTGCGCCAGATCGGCGCCGACATCGTCGCCGCCTGCTTCATCGTCGACCTGCCCGAACTCGGCGGCCGCAAGAAGCTCGAGGCGCTCGGCGTCGACGTCCGCACCCTGATCGCCTTCGACGGGCATTGAGGGGCGTACTGCCTCTTGCAGCGTGGAGAACTTCTCCACGCTTCGGCGCTTTTCCCATCCATTCGTTGCGCATTTGCTTGGTTGCTGGAAGGCGGTCTTGATGTCGCTTGCCTCAGCTCGACCACATGTCCAACCAGGGCGAAAGCCTAAAGCGCTAGCGCGGTTCCTTGCGCCACTTGCGGTCTCGCAGGCCGCTTTCAGCTGAAACAATCGAAACACTCCCACGCCGCTTCAGAAAAACGCCTGAAATCGACGCGGCGTAGGACTGGACGTGCCGCGAGTGCGGCAGGTTCAACCGGCCAGGCGCGCCCCCCATTGCCCGAACCCAAGATCGCGGCAGAGGTGCGCCTTGCTCCCCAACACGAGTGTTCGACAATGCTGAAGTCAACTGCTTCGCACGAGTTTCCCGAGCGGCTCCGCGCCCGCCTCATTGGCCAGGATGATCCCGGCTATGAGGCGGCGCGCAGCCTTTACAACGCCATGGTCGACAAGCGGCCGCGCTGGATCGTGCCCTGCGCCGACGTCGGCGATGTCGTTGCTGCCGTCAACCATGCCCGCGACCGCCAGCTGCTCGTCGCCATTCGCGGCGGCGGCCACAATGGCCCGGGGCTCGGCAGCTGCGACGGTGGCATGGTCATCGACATGTCGCCGATGAAGCGCATCGACATCGATCCGATCGCCCGCACCGTTCGCGTCGAAGCCGGTTGCACCCAGGGTGATGTCGACCTGGCGACCAGCGCGCATGGGCTGGCCGTGCCAGCCGGCATTGTCTCGAGCACCGGCATCGCCGGGCTGACGCTCGGCGGTGGCACCGGCTATCTCACCCGCAAGCACGGCCTGACCATCGACAACCTGCTCGCCGCCGAGGTCGTGCTCGCCGATGGCAGCGTCGTCACCGCAAATGCCCAGGACCATCCCGAGCTGTTCTGGGCGTTGCGCGGCGGAGGCGGCAATTTCGGCGTCGTCACCCGCTTCACCTTCCGGGCGCACCCGGCGAGGGACGTCTATGCCGGGCCGGTCTTCTACGACATCGCCCATGCCGCCGAGATCATGCGCTGGTACCGCGATTTCCTGCCCGGCGCGCCACGCGAACTCGGCATGTTCTTCGGCATGAAGACGGTGCCCTCCTGCGATCCGTTCCCGCGCGAGATCTGGGGGCGGCGCATCTGCGCCCTGATCAGCTGCTACAACGGCACCGAGGCGGATGGCATGCGGGCCATGCAGCCGATGCGAGATGCCCTTCCCAAGCCGCTGATGGACGGCATGATGAAGATCCCCTTCGCCGCCCTGCAAGGGCTGTTTGACCCGCTGCTGCCCAAGGGGCTGCACTGGTACTGGAAGGGCGACTATGTCGACGAGCTGTCCGACGCGGCCATCGCCGCCCATGTCGAGCATGGCTCGAAAAGCCCGAGCGAGCTGTCGCTGATGCATCTCTACCCCATCGACGGCGCGGTTCACGACGTGGCGCCTGATGCCACCGCCTGGGGCGCGCGGCGCGCCCGCTGGTCGATGGTCATCGCTGGCATCGACCCTAACCCGGCGAAGGGGCCGATGCTGAAGCAATGGGCCAGCGCCTACTGGGCCGCCGTGCACAAGCACAATCCGCATGGCGGCGCCTACATCAACTTCATGATGGACGACGAGGGCGAAGCACGCGTGCGTGCCGCCTATGGTGGCAACTACCAGCGCCTGGTCGCCGTCAAGCAACGCTACGACCCGGCAAACCTCTTCCGCGTCAACCACAACATCCGGCCATAAGCCGGGCGCCCGCGAAGGTACTGCCGGGGCGGGGAGAATTTCTCCATGCCCCGGCATGTTGCCGGGACTGCGGCGCGCCTGGTTTGGCGAGGCCTGTCAGCTGAGCCCGTAAGTCAGGCTCATGCGCCCGTTGCCTAGTTGCTCGACCTTGCGCAGCTCGAGTTGATGGCGGCGCGCTATCGTTGCAAAAAGCGCCTTTCCTTCGCCGGCAATCAGCGGATAGACGATGACACGCAGTTCATCGACAAGACCGGCATCGATAAGGCTCGTCGTGGTCCGGGCACCTCCAACCAGATAAATGTCCTTGCCGGGTTGCTGCTTGAGGGCAGCAATCTGTTCGGGCCCCCTGAGGAAGCTCGTTGTTGGCCACTGTGCCGCTGTAAACGTGTTCGAAAGCACATAGTGCGGCGTTTTCTTGATGAAGCTGGCCCATTCCAGCTCGGCCTTTGTCGGTGCGTTGCCGGTGATCCAGGCGGGAGTGCCCGGTTCATTCTGAATCGCCGTCCAGTACCCTTCATAGCCGGGATACATGCCTCCACCGAGCAGGCAGGCATCGATCTGCGGCGTCAGGCCGTAATCCTCCGACCAAGCCTCGACCCAGTCCGCGGTGCCTTCCGGTCCCTCCATCTTGCCATCGACGGAGATCTTCATTCCAGCAATCAGCTTGCGCATTTCAGCCTCCACTGCGTTCCGTCAGGTTTCGACGGTATCAAGGCTGAGACACGTCATGTGAACATTCAGCCATATGGTTGAATGTAGGGGCTGTCAAAAAATAGTCAACCAAATGGTATAATGATTGAGTCGCCTGCTGTCAGCAGAGTGCGTGGATAGCCGCCTCCGTTTTTCCACGCCCTCGCCACCTCCCGTACAATTCTCCTCGCGATCTTCCACGGGACCCCGGTGCGCACCGGGCAGCGGGGGGAAGCGTCGGTGCCAGGCTGGCAGGAGGTCGGATCTCCTGCTGGGTGATGAGCCCCCAAGCCCGGGCCTTGCGGCGGCTGGCGGTGAAAGCCGAGGCGACTGAGCGGGGCAAGAACACCGAGCGGGGCGCGAACGTCGCGCCACTAACATACTATCGGAAGGCACGGCCTCGCGCCCCGCTTCCCGAAGTTTTCACGAGCAATAGCCAGACCGGAAACGGGGCGTGGCGAAGACGGAGCGCGTCACCTTCTCCCCATGTGGGAGAAGGTGACCGAGCGAAGCGAGGTCGGATGAGGGGTGTTGGAAGGAATGAGAGGCCGCAGAAGGAAGTGCTGAGTGGCGCACATTCGGAAATGCCGCACTCCGTCCAACACCCCTCATCCGCCCCTCCGGGGCATCTTTTCCCACAGGGGAGAAGGAAGAACCGCTATCCCACCTTCACCAGCACGGCGCTGTCGAACTCGATGACCTTGTCGCCGGTGCTGTCAAACCCTTCGGAGTGCAGCGTCATCATGCGCCAGCCGGGGCGCGTGGCGAGGGGACGGTGGTCGATGCCGCGGCGGGTGAAGGTGACCGTCTCGCCGGCAAACACAGGCTTCAGCCATTTCAGGTTCTTGAAGCCGGGCGAGGGGCCGAATTCGGGCTTCGGGCCGGGGCCGTCCCAGGCGCGGCCGCGATGGGCAAGATTGAGCTTCATCCAGGCTGCCGTGGTGTGCCAGCCTGAGGCGCAGAGGCTGCCGAAGACGCTTCCCTTGGCTGCTTCCTCGTCGGTGTGGAGAGGCTGCGGGTCGTATTTGCGGGCGAAGTCCTTGATCGCCTCGGCGCTGAAATGGTGGCTGCCCAGCGTGATGGTGACACCGATGCCGAGATACTCGTCGAGGGTCATTGAGCTGCCTCGCGGGTCAGGAACATGCAGGTGTTGACCAGTTCGAAGACCGGTTCGCCCTTCTGGTTGGCCAGTTCGGCGCGCCAGGTGACGAAGCCGAGCCCGGGCTTCGACTTCGACAGGCGGCTCGACAGGATGGTCAGTTTGCCGCCAAGCCTGTCGCCGGCCAGCACCGGCTTTTTCCACTTGGCGTAGTCGATGCCGGGCGCACCTTGCGAGGTCGATTGGAGCAGAAGCGCGTCGCACAGCATGCGCATGAACATCGAGCAGGTGTGCCAGCCCGACGCCGACAGCCCGCCGAGAATGCTCGCCTTGCCGGCCTCCTCGTCGAGGTGGAAGGGCTGGGCGTCGAACTCCGAGGCGAACTCGATGATCTCCTCGGCGACGACAGTCTTGGTGCCGAGGTCGATGATCACGCCCTCGCCAAGGTCCTCATATGCCCATGTCTTGCTGGTGCTCATCGGCAATCCTGTTCAAGCTTGTACGATAATCTTGGACCGGCCCTGCGGGTCACGCAAGGCCGGCCGCAAGGCAATCGTTGGCTCAGAGCCAGCCGCGGCGGCGGAACCACCAGAACGGCAGGATGGCCGAAACCACCATCAGGCCGATCGCCATGGGATAGCCGAGCATCCACTTCAGCTCCGGCATCAGGTCGAAGTTCATGCCGTAGATCGAGGCAACCAGCGTCGGCGGCAGGAACACCACAGCGGCGACCGAGACGATCTTGATGATGCCGTTCTGCTCGATGTTGATCATGCCGAGCGTGGCATCGAGCAGGAAGGTGATCTTCTGCGACAGGAACGAGGCGTGGTCGGTGAGCGACAGCACGTCGCGCGACAGCGTCTTGACCCGCGCCTTGGCGTCCTTGCTGTTCTTGCCCTGGGCGAGTGCATTGGCGAGAAAGCCGGACAGGCGCTGCAGCGAGGTCAGGCTGTCGCGGATGTTGGATGTCAGCGACTCCTTGCGGCCGAGGTCCTTGAGAATCTGCTGGAAGCCCCGGTCGCGGCTCGAGGCCTT
>Ga0209902_101510_pt1 | contig 10707 bp, 8 predicted proteins | sample FECB27metaG_FD_188304 | JGI IMG/M metagenome (GOLD analysis project Ga0209902, IMG submission 188304) | Cyanobacterial communities from the Joint Genome Institute, California, USA - FECB-27 (SPAdes) (version 2) | ecosystem: Environmental > Aquatic > Thermal springs > Hot (42-90C) > Microbial mats ...
TCGATCCCTATCTTGCGCCGCCCGCCGCGATCGCGTCCTTGCCTGCACCCGCGGCAACGACGCCGACGGGCGACAAGCCCGCAGATCCGGCCAAGCCGGCGGCGACCACCACCGTCACGCCGGCGCCCGCAGCGCCTGCCGCAGCCGCTGCCGTGGTCGCCCCGTCCTTTGACGTGGTGCGTGTCGAAAACAACGGTTCCGTGGTGATCGCCGGCAAGGCTGCCGGCAATTCCAAGGTCGAGATCGTGACCGGTTCGAAGGTCATTGGTGCCGCCGTTGCCGGCGCCGACGGCGATTTCGCCGTCGTGCTCAACGATCCGCTGAAGCCCGGCGACTACCAGATCGTGCTGCGCGCTACCGCACCCGACAATGTCGTGGCGACCTCGACAGAGACGGCAGTGGTTTCGGTGCCGTCGGATCCGGGCGGCCAGGTGCTGGCCCTGGTCGAGGAGCCGGGCAAGCCGTCGCAACTGATCACCGTGCCGAAGGCCGCCGATGCGCCATCAGCGCCCGCCGCTGGCGAACAGCAGGCAAGCGCGCCTGCGGCAGCTCCGACAGCACCCGCGGCCACACAGCCTGCGCCGGCGAAATCGGAAGCGCCGGCAGCACAGGTCAAAGTGGCCGTCGAGGCCGTCGAGATCGAAGGCAAGAAGATATTTATCGCCGGCTCCGCCGACGCCGGGCGCAAGGTCCGCGCTTATGCCAATGAGATCCTGATCGGCGAGACGCTGACCTCGCCGGAGGGCCGCTTCCTGATCGAGGCTGAGCGCGAATTGCCTGTCGGCGACTACATCATCCGCGTCGATGCGCTCGAGCCGAACGGCGCCAAGGTCGTGGCCCGCGCCGCCGTGCCGTTCCAACGCGAGCCGGGCGAGGCGGTGGCAGCGGTTGCGCCGCAGCCGACGGCTCCCGCGGCGCCGGCCGCTGAAGCAACTGCGCCTGCGGCAGAGGCCAAGACGGCGATGGCTGGCGAAGTGCCGTCCAAGCCTGCCGACCCGGCTGCAGAAGCGACGGCACCGGCACAGGCAACTGCTCCGGCCCCCACTGCTACGGCCGACAAGCCGGCCGAGGTTGCCGCCGCACCTGCGACGGCCGAGACCACGGCGCCCAAGCTCGAGGCCGTCGACGGCGCCGTCATCATCCGTCGCGGCGATTCCTTGTGGCGGATCTCGCGCCGCGTCTATGGCCATGGCGTGCGCTTCTCGAATATCTATCTCGCCAACCAGGACCAGATCCAGGATCCGGACCGCATCTGGCCGGGCCAGGTGTTCCGTGTTCCCGAGAAGTCCAAGGAAGGCGAGGCGGCCAACATGGACGCCATGGGCGAGCAGGCGATGCCGGCCCCCAAACCGTAATCGCGGGAACGTCTTTCCGGACAATCCGGGTTGATTGGAATGAGTTCATCGTTTATCGTCGATAGACGATGAACTCATTCTCCACCACGTCTACCTGCTGTGCGCCCGTCAAGGACGTGACGCAGAAGCTTGCCGCGCTGTCGCATCCGGCACGGCTCGAAATCCTGAGATGCCTGGCTGGCGGCAGGTCATGCTGCTGCAAGGAAGTGGTCGAGCATCTCGATCTCGCCCAGTCGACAGTCTCGCAACATCTGAAAATCCTCGTCGAAGCCGGTCTGGTGCGTTACGCGCCGGAGCGGCAGCGGTCGCGTTATGAGATTGACCAGGCAGCACTGCTTGCCGTTTCCGCGTCGGTATCGGCGCTGGTCGAGACCTGCTGCGCCGTCGAAGGCGCAAACATCTAATCAAGGCAAGCACAGTGGCCAGCAAAACCGTATCCGCCGAGCGCGGCTCGACCCTCAGCACCATCAAGAACCTGTGGCCCTATATGTGGCCGGAAGACCGGCCCGACCTCAGGGCGCGGGTGGTGTGGGCGACAGTGTTCCTGTTCGTTGCCAAGCTGACGCTGGTGGCCGGACCATACTTCTTCAAATGGGCGACGGATGCGCTTGCCGGTGACCAGCGCACGCCGTTGCCGCTGCCGGCCTTCCTGGTGGCGCCGATCATGCTGGTGATCGCCTATAATGTCGTGCGCATCGTCCAGCTCGGCTTCAACCAGCTGCGCGACGCGCTGTTTGCCCGCGTCGGCCAATATGCGGTGCGCCAGCTTGCCCACCGCACCTTCGTGCACATGCACCAGCTGTCGCTGCGCTTTCATCTCGAGCGCCGCACCGGCGGCCTGTCGCGCATCATCGAGCGCGGCACCAAGGGCATCGAGACGATCGTCCGTTTCACCATCCTGAACACAGCGCCGACGGTGCTGGAATTTGGACTGACCGCCGGCATCTTCGGCTTCGCCTATGGCTGGGAATATGTGGCGGTGGTGGCGGTGACGGTGTGGCTCTACACCTGGTTCACGGTGTGGGCGAGCGACTGGCGCATCGGCATCCGCCGCGAGATGAACGATTCCGACACCGACGCCAACACCAAGGCGATCGATTCGCTGCTCAATTTCGAGACGGTGAAGTATTTCAACAACGAGGCCATGGAGGCCGAGCGCTTCGACCGCTCGATGGCCCGCTACGAGACGGCGGCAACCCGCATCTGGACCTCGCTCGGCTGGCTGAATTTCGGCCAGGGCGTCATCTTCGGCATCGGCATGACGATCGTCATGGCCATGTCGGCGATGGAGGTGATGGCCGGCACCCAGACCGTCGGCGATTTCGTCTTCATCAACGCCATGCTGATGCAGCTTTCGGTGCCGCTCAACTTCATCGGCTTCATCTATCGCGAAATCCGCCAGGGCCTGACCGACATCGAGCAGATGTTCGACTTGCTCGACGTGAGCCAGGAAGTGGTCGACAAGCCTGGCGCCAAGGCACTCGTCGTTGGCACCGGCCGTGTCGAGTTCCGCGACGTGCATTTCGCTTATGATCCGAACCGCCAGATCCTGAAGGGCGTGAGCTTCGAGGTGCCGGCCGGCAAGACGGTGGCGATCGTCGGGCCTTCGGGCGCCGGCAAGTCGACCATCTCCAGGCTGCTGTTCCGCTTCTACGACATCCAGCAGGGTGCGATCCTGATCGACGGCCAGGATATCCGCGATGTCAGCCAGCAAAGCCTGCGCGGAGCGATCGGCATGGTGCCGCAGGACACGGTGCTGTTCAACGACACCATCGCCTACAACATTCGCTATGGCCGCGTGAACGCCGACGAGGAGGATGTGCGCAAGGCAGCCGAACTGGCGCAGATATCGGGCTTCATCCAGCGCCTGCCGGAAGGTTACAAGGCAATGGTCGGCGAGCGCGGGCTGAAGCTGTCGGGCGGCGAAAAGCAGCGCGTGGCGATTGCCCGCACCATCCTCAAGGCGCCGCCGATCCTGATGCTCGACGAGGCGACCTCGGCGCTCGACACCCAGACCGAGCAGGAAATCCAGAGCGCGCTCGACCTGGTCAGCAAAGGCCGCACCACGATCGTCATTGCCCATCGCCTGTCGACGGTCATCTCGGCCGACGAGATCATCGTGCTCGCCGATGGTGGCATTGCCGAGCGCGGCACCCATGCCGATCTGCTGGCGCAGGGCGGGCTTTATGCCTCGATGTGGGATCGCCAGCGCGAAGCGACCGAGGCGGAGGAGCGGCTGCGCCAGGCCCGCGAGGGCGACGAGCTCGGCGTCGTCGTGCGCCGCCGCACGCCGGAGGTCACCAACGACGCGGAGTGAGCGGCCGGTCCCAAGCTGACATGATCAATTGTAATGCGAGCGGCGATTGCGCCGCTTGCGGCCTGCGATAGCGGTGGGCGCTGCCAATGCCGCGTTGCGGCTGACGGTCGTTTCCGGTAAGCACTCCGGGACTTCAACAGCAACGGCCTCCACTTCATGAGCATAGCCGACACGATCCGCAACGCCTTCGTTCCGGTCCATCGCGAGGGATATCCCTTCATTGCCGGATTTGCGGCTGTTGCCGTCCTGCTGGGCTTCTTTTCTACTTCGCTGTTCTGGATCGGCGCGATCCTGACTGCCTGGTGCGCCTACTTCTACCGTGACCCCGAGCGCGTCACGCCTGTCGACGACAAGCTGGTGATAAGCCCCGCCGACGGCGTCGTGTCGGCGGTAGGCCCCGCTGTGCCGCCGCGTGAGCTCAATCTCGGCAGTGCTGAAATGACCCGCATCTCGGTGTTCATGAACGTCTTTTCCGTGCACATCAACCGCGCCCCGGTGCGTGGCAAGATCGTGCGCATCGAACACCGTCCCGGAAAATTCCTCAATGCCGAGCTCGACAAGGCAAGCCAGGAAAACGAGCGCAACGGCATCGTCATCGACAGCCCCAACGGGCAGGTGGCGGCCGTGCAGATCGCTGGTCTCGTCGCCCGCCGCATCCTTTGCTGGGCCGATGTCGGCGGTAACATCGCCGTTGGCGAGCGTTTCGGCCTGATCCGCTTCGGCTCGCGCGTCGATGTGTTCCTGCCGACCCATGCAGTTGCCCGCGTATCCGTCGGCCAGACCGCGGTTGCCGGCGAAACCGTCCTTGCCGAGTTTGGTGGTGCCAGCCATCCGCCGCTAGTGCGGGTCTCCTGATGGTCGCGCCGTTCAAGCCCTTCGAACCGCATGGCAGCGGTGGCCCGCGCATTCGCGAAATCCCGCTGCGCATGGTGCTGCCCAACCTGATCACCGTGCTGGCGATCTGTGCCGGCCTGTCGGGCATCCGGCTCGCCTTCGAGGGCCGCTTCGAATCGGCCGTCGTGATGGTGCTGCTGGCTGCCTTCCTCGACGGCATCGATGGCCGTTTGGCCCGCATGCTCAAGGCGACTTCGCGCTTCGGCGCGCAAATGGATTCGCTCGCCGACATCGTCAATTTCGGCGTCGTGCCGGCACTGGTGCTCTACGCCTATCTGCTGGACAAGGCAGGCTCGCTGGGCTGGATCGCAACGCTTTTGTTTGCCATCGCCATGGGCCTGAGGCTGGCGCGCTTCAACGTGCTCGACGAGGATCTCGATCGGCCCGCATGGCAGGCCGAATATTTCGTCGGCGTGCCAGCGCCGATCGGCGCCATCACCTTGATGCTGCCGATGTATCTCGGTTTCCTCGGCCTCGAAGGCACCCGCACCGTGGCCTATATCGGCACCGGTTTCACCATTCTGGTCGCCTTCCTGCTGGTCAGCCGCTTGCCCGTCTATTCCGGCAAGAAGCTGAAGATCAAACGCGAGCACTTGCTGCCGGTGATGCTGCTGGCGGTGTTCTACGTGCTGCTTCTGACCGTCTATCCCTGGCAGACGCTGACCGCCTCGGTGGGCGGATACCTGCTGTTCCTGCCGCTCAGCGCCAGCGCCTACGCACGCCGCTCCAGGATCGAAGCTACTGCTGCAGCGGCTGCCGCCGAGGCGGCTGCGACCGAAAACAAGGCTGAAACCAAGCCGGACGCCTGATGGCGGGCGCGTTTGCGGACTGGCGCTAAGCCGCCAGGCCGAGTTGGTCGAGCGCCAGACGCCGGGCGGCGACATAGTCTGTCTTGCCCGAGCCGAGCACCGGAATCTCGTGCACCTTGATGATGTCGTGCGGCACCATCAGCTCGGTGGCGCCGGACTGCTTGCCATAGACGCGCAACGCCTCGGGATCGGCATTTCCGGCTGTCGTGACCAGCACGATGCGCTCGCCCCGGCGCTTGTCGGGCACGGCGACCGCGGCGTGGCGCTGTTCCGGCCACAGCGCCTGCACCAGCATCTCGACCGCGCCCAGCGACACCATTTCACCGGCGATCTTGGCAAAGCGCTTGGCGCGGCCCTTGATGGTGATGAAACCCTCGCGGTCGACAGAAACGATGTCGCCGGTGTCGTGCCAGCCCTCGAGCGGCTGCAATTCGCCCGGCCGGTCTGATGTCATGTAGCCCATCATCAGATTGGGACCGGTAAGCCAGAGCTGGCCACCTTCGGTAACGCCCTCGACGTCTTCAAGCCGCATCCGCATGCCCGGCAACAGACGCCCGACGGTGCCGTCGCGGCCATGCGTCGCCGTGTTGACGGCAACGACGGGGGCGGCCTCGGTCAGGCCGAAACCCTCGATGATCTCGGCATTGAAGCGGCTGCGCCAGACCCGGCGCGTCTCCGCGCGCACCGGCTCGGCGCCGGCGACGACGAAGCGCAGGCTGGAGAAGTCGCCATCCTCGGCGGTGCGGGCATAGGCGGCGAGGAAGGTGTCGGTGCCGAACATGATCGTCGGGCGGATCTTGCGCGCGACATCGGGGATGATCTTGTAGTGCAGCGGCGAGGGGTAGAGGAACAGCCTGATGCCGGTCAGAAGCGGCAGGATGGTGCCGCCGGTCAGGCCGAAGGAGTGGAACACCGGCAGCACGTTGAACAGCTTGTCTTCCGGCGAGATGCTGATGCGCGCCTCGGCCTGCATGGCATTGGCGACGAGGTTTCGGTGCGACAGAACCACCGCCTTGGGCGTGCCTTCGGAGCCCGATGTGAACAGGATCACGGCCGGCTTCGAGGCGTCCTGTGGCGCAAGCGGCCGCCACCATTGCAGGGCAGCCGTGAGCTTTTCCGCAGACGTGACGCTGTCGCGCAGCTCTTCCAGCCAGACGATCTTGGCGCCAGCCTGCTCGGCAGCAGTGACTACGTCGCCAAGGTCGGCCTTCTGGATGAACGCGCGCGAGGAGACGATGGTCTTGATCGCGGCGGTTTTGACGGCGGACGCGACATTGGCGGCACCCGCCGTGTAGTTGATCATCGCGGCAACGCGGCCAGCCGAGATCAGGCCGAGCATCGAAAGCACCACGCCATTGGCGTTGGGCAAAAGGATGCCCACGGCTTCGCCCGGCCTGGACATGTCTTCGAAGCGTTTGCCGAGCACGCGCGCGCCGGTCAGAAGCTTGCGATAGCTGAGCGCGCCGCTGACAACGTCCTCGACGATCGGCCGCGACGGGCCATAGCGCCTGGCAGCGTCGACCATCGAGCCGAATACACCCCGGTCGAGATCAGTGCCGGCAAGCCGCGCTTCGGCGAAGCGGTCGAACAGCGCGTTGGCGGTCGTCGTCTGGCTGTAGCCGGCGCGCTGGAGCAGCTCGGCCATGGTCATCGGGGCAAGGGCAGCGATCCTGAGGCGCTGGAACCAGTGGCGCGGGGCGCGTTCGGCAGGCGTCAGCGAGAAGGGCAGGTGGCGGGCGCCGCTGACGAAGATCGGCACGACGCGGGCGTCGGCCTGCATGGCGATGCGGGCAACGGCGCGGAACAGCCGGAACGATTTGACGTCGGGCTCGACGGTGTCGGGCAGGTAGACGGCGAGGCGGCCTTTGCCGCGCAATACCCGGACCAGCCGGCGGCTGACGAAGACATGCTCGGCGTTGAAGGCGATGGTGCGGCCAAGCTCGCGCCACGGCTCGAGCCAGAATGCCTTGGCTGAGGCATCATCGAGGATATGCAGCGTCTGGTCGGGCAGCAGCGACAGCATCAGCGCCGGTTCGAGCCGCGACTGGTGCGAGATGACATAGATGACGGGAGCCTCGGCATCGCGGGCCTGGCGGAGCGCGTCGTCCTTGATCCGATAGATCAGCTTGAGCGGCAGATAGAGCAGCGCCTGACGGAAGCGCATGCCGCGTCCGTGCATCAGAACAGCTGATGCAAGCATCCATGCCGCAACGAAGCCGAGCACAATTGCACTGGCCAGGACCATGCCGCACCTCCCAATGCACGCGAAGCCCACCGCGCGCATCGAAACTAGACGATGACGACGCGACGTCAATGCGCATCGTCATTCCATCCCCTTGGCATCAGGACAGGAAAAAGCCGGTCTTGCGACCGGCTTAAAGCAAAGGGACGGGTGGAGGGGATGGGGGGATGGGGCAACCCGTCCTGAGCACAAGAACGCGGCCGCTAACATTTGGTTCCACGGCAATTACGCTTTTTGCGATTCTTTTTCGATCGGGCTGGACGGGATGGCGGTGTCGCGGGCGTTGGCCCAGTCGCGCCAGGCGTGCCAGAACACCGCGCCCAGCACGATGGTGCCGCCGACAAGGCTTGCCATCGGCGGCAACTCGGCCAGGAACAGCCAGGCAAACAAGATGCCGCATGGCACCTCGGCTGTGCCGAGCAGGCCGGCTTCGGCGGCGGGAATGCGGCGCGCGCCCTCGGTCCACAAGATGACGGCAAGGGCGAAGGTGAAGCCGAAGGTGATCAGCGGTGGAATGCTGGCCGGCGGAACAGTGAGCGGATCGGTGACGAGCCAGGCAGGTATTATGCCGAGAAACGCCGAAACCGCGCCTGCCCAGACCACCGAAGCGTTGCGGAAACGCCTGACAAGGGCGGCATAGAGCGCAAACAGGAAGGTCATCAGCAGCGTCAGGCTGTCGCCGAAGGCATGGCCGCCGCCAAGTCCGGACCAGGCCATGATCGCGACGCCGACAAGGCAGACGGCCGCCGCCACCGCCGTCTGGCGCCGGAACACCTCGCCGACGATCAGCCAGGCGAGCAGTGCGACGACGAATGGCACGGTGGCGTAGATGACCACGACATTGGCGACATAGGTGTTCTTGAAGGCGGCGATGAAGGCGATGCTGGAGATCGTCCCCAGGATGGCGAGCACCCAGCCTTGCCAGCCGAGATGCAGGCTTTCGCCGACGCCGTTTCGCCGACGCCACAAGACATAGGCCGAGATCAGCAGGCCGCCGACCAGCCCGCGCCAGGAGGTGATGGTCAGCGGGTCGGCGTCAACAGACTTTGTCAGGATGCCGGCAAGGCCGAAGACGGCGGCCGAGGCTGCGACGAGCAGCATGCCGAGGCGGTGCTGAGCGGCGGTTTCGCTTGTTGTCGACATCTCGGCCTCCCAGGCAGTAGCGTAGCCTATCCCTGTGCCACTGACAGCCTGCTGTCAGGAGACCGGCGTGCTGGGATGGCGCGGAACTGGTTCAATCAGGGAGGAAGATGATGGATGCCGCACAGCTGAAGGCGTTGCAGGCGCCGATGAAGGATTCCTATCGCGACGATGCCGGCCGCGCGCTGATCACGCTAAAGGCACGCGGCGCCGTCGACGATCAGTCGATTTCCTGCAAGATCGACACCGGCAAGGCGATCGTCACCGCCGGCCTGCATCCGGCGACAGGCGGCAGCGGCATGGAGCTGTGCTCGGGCGACATGCTGCTCGAAGCGCTGGTGGCCTGCGCCGGCGTGACCTTGAAGGCGGTGGCGACGGCGCTCGAGTTCCGCCTCGGCGAAGCCGTGGTGTCAGCCGAGGGCGATCTCGATTTTCGCGGCACCCTCGGTGTCGCCAAGGACGCGCCGGTCGGCTTCCGCGCCATCCGGCTTGCCTTCAAGCTCGACACCGACGAGCCGAAGGAGCGCATCGATGCGCTGATCAAGCTGACCGAACGTTACTGCGTGGTGTTCCAGACGCTCAACGTCCGGCCGGACCTCAGCGTTTCGGCCGAACGTTAGGGTCCCTGGTCAATTGGCGGCGAAGCAGTAGAACAGGCCGTCGCCGCCCGTTCCCTTCAGGGCCTCCTGGCTGCAGCCGCCGCGCGAGGCATGCGAGGAGTTCCAGGATTTGGCTGCAGCCGAATCGTCGAGGCCCATGCGATCGTGGTGGCCCATCATGGCCGCACCGTCGGTACCATCCAGGGTCCAGTCGCCGCAGGTCTGCTCGGCGATCCTGGTGCCGTCGGGATTCGAGCCGGTCAGGATGTCGTGCTTGTTGGGCTGGTCGCCGCGGCCATTGACGGTGTTGCCCTTCTCATCGAGGGCGGTTTCCTTGTTGATGTTGTTGGCGTCGCTGTGCAGCGAGGCGACGTCGTCGGCGATCTTCTGGCCCTTGGCGTTGACCCACGGACCCTTGCCGATGCGGTCCTTGGCGTCGGCGTCCTTGGTCGAGAGATAGGCGTGCCAGGTCTTGCCGGTCGAGCCGGCGGCTTCGGCCAGGCTCTGGCAATGGGCGTCGGCGCCGGCCAGGCCGCCGAGATTGGCGCCCTTGCCGAGGCCGGTGCTGGTGACGAAGAAGCTCATCGTGGCGTCCTGGGCGCTGGTGCCCGACAGACCTGATAACAGCAGCGCAGACATCAGAAAAATGCGTTTCATCGAGTGGTCCTCCCTCATTTTCTTGCTTGAGGGCCGCAAAACTAGGACCGGCCGAAATCACCGGCCAATCACGCTTGCGTGTCGCTACATCGGCCAGACCAGCATCAGCATCGGTACGCCAACGACGATGACAAGCAGCGACAGCGGCAGGCCGAGGCGCGGATAATCGGAGAATTTGTAGCCGCCGGGACCCATGACCAGCGTGTTGCACTGGTGCCCGATGGGGGTGAGGAAATCGCAGCCGGCGCCGATCGCCACCGCCATCAGGAAGGCTTCGGGGCGAAAGCCCAGCGTGGTGGCAAATCCGGCGGCGATGGGCGCGACGACAAGCACAGTGGCGGCATTGTTGAGGAATGGCGTGACCGCCATCGCCACGACCATGATCAGCGTCAGCGCACCGGCAGGCGGCAACGTCGAGGCGAATTCAGCGAGCCAGGCGGAAATGATGTCGGTGGCGCCGGTCCGGCGCAGCGAGTCGCTGACCGGGATGAGGGCGGCCAACATCACCAGGATCGGGCCGTCTATGGCACCATAGACCTCGCGCAGCGGGATGACGCGGAACAGCACCATGGCGACCGCTGCGGTGAAGAAGGCGAGCGGCACCGGCAGCAGGCCAAGCGCGGTGGCGCCCATCGCCGCGACCAGGATGGCAAGCGGGACGATGCCGCGCCTGAAACTGCCGAGCAGGATCGGG
>Ga0209902_101512_pt1 | contig 10681 bp, 5 predicted proteins | sample FECB27metaG_FD_188304 | JGI IMG/M metagenome (GOLD analysis project Ga0209902, IMG submission 188304) | Cyanobacterial communities from the Joint Genome Institute, California, USA - FECB-27 (SPAdes) (version 2) | ecosystem: Environmental > Aquatic > Thermal springs > Hot (42-90C) > Microbial mats ...
CAGGGGTGTGAATAACCACACGAAGGCAGTCAAACTTATCAAAACATTGCCAAAAAGAACTATTTATGGGTAAGTTCTTTACATTAAATAGTGTGGGGAGTTGATTGTGTCGTACCCAACCATAAAGGGGTGAAATCAGCGAGTCTGTCATTTGCCGCCACTTGATGGTTGAAAGGTTCATCCTGATTGGGTTTCAGAAAAAAAATAGCATCAGGCAGCATCCAGTTGTAAGCGCTCATTCATATCCAGTCGAAAAGTACCGTAAGGATTGACATGCGCCCAAATCAAGGGTGATAACGCTCGCAAATCTTCTTTCGCCATCTGCTCCATCCAAGCAGGCTCCGCCAAAACGCTTTGAATCATCAGGGTATTGATGTAAACAAGACTTATTTGCAGCAAATGCAGGCACAACACCGATAATTCCTGTTCATCCAGGCGGTTGGTAGCAAATTCACTGTTCTTGCCGTAAAAAATAAAACCATTAGCACTAGTCCAATTCTCCACTACATTCAGCCCTTCATTAATCTCACGTCGTAAAGCATCGTTATGGAGGTAGTTACATAGGAAAACCGTTTTGACTGCTCTGCCTAACTCAGAAAGTGCCTTTTGTGTTGGATGTTGAGGAGAGGAACGATTAAAACGTCTCAAAATCGTGTCCGCTTCCGCCGTTCCCAACCGTAGTGCAGTAGCATATTTAACCATCTGGTCATATTGCTGGCGAATAAGTTCCCAATCAATCGCTTTGGCAAGTACAAGTTGCAAGTTGGGAAAATCTGGCTTCTGACCAGCAGTCGGCAGAGATAACTTTTGGGAGCCGATGCGTTTGATGCGAGGCATCAACTCAAAGCCCAGCAAACGACAGAAACCAAAAGCAATTTCACTTTGTCCGTGCGTATCGACATAGTTTTTCTTTACCTTCATGTCAGTGCAATGACGTATCAATCCCTCAATCATTGCTGCCACTTCACGCTTATGAACATGTTTTGAGTTGAGAATAAATGCAGGCAGATTTTTTCTCAACGTGCCAATAGATCATCACCCCCCGACCTCCGTATCGGATGTGCCATTCCGTCATCAGGTTTTGGTCCCACGAACCAAACTTTTTGGAATCACTAGCACATGCTGTAGTACCTTCACCCCAGATTGCAGACTTACGAACCCCAAAAATGGCATTTACAACAGCTGCAATAGCATTGCGTAAGTGTTCCCTGTGAATATAGTGCTTTTTGATATAACGCAGGTCATTTTCTTTGTCACCATCGATTCCGGCACAGACACGTTTAAGTCCCGTATTGCTACCCAAACCATACAAACATAACAATAGTCGTCGTTGTAAAATATCACTAGAGAGGTTGGAGCGTACACCCGTGTTCTTGAAATGTGACGTGAAGCCAATCCGTAAGTCAGCTTCTTTAAGTATGTCCAGTAAGCTTGTCATGTGCCAACGCTTGTCAACTTGGCGTTTGAGTTGCACAATGTTGAGCGGTTCAGGTTGTGCTTCCAGTGGAGAGACACAAATCCAGCCATTTTTCTTTTTCTGAATTTTCACATTCTTGTTGTTGGGCATTCCTTTATCCAGCATCGTTAAAGCTTGAGTCATCTCGGATTGAAGCTGACTGATAAAGGTTTCTGAATCCAATGGTTGCCCTAAAGCTTTGTAATATGTTTCTCGATGTATTTCAAAGTCTTGAGGTAGATCTTCTTCAGGGTTACAGTACCGTTTAGCCCCTACTACCCAAATTTCCTTAGAGCGTAGCCTATCCCGTAGTGCCTGTAGCACGCAGATTTCGTAATTGACCCGATTAACCCGTTCTTGCCCATCCTTATCCAATTCTACAACCAGGTCTCGCCAGCCACTTTTTAGGACACCATCAATAAATAATTCTTCCCCAATAGCGTAGTATCGCTGATTACTGCCTTGGTATCTTTTGAGTAATTCCAAAGCAGAAATTACCGGGCGATGTGTATCGTTATTAGAGCAAAATTCTAATGTAGAGAGCAGTTGGGGTATCATGCGTCGATAGTGATGCAGATATGATGAGCGCATCACAGTGTAAACTTTCTCCTGATATGTGGGAGTATTTGACTTATACTCTTTGACTAACGCTTGCAGTGTTTTTGGACTAGCAACTGGGTAAACCACATCCTTAACTGCTTCTTCTGGGTGTTCTAATGACGCAGTAGCAATTTCAAATAATAAGCGCGGCTTGCCAGAAACCTGTTTAAATTCTTCAATAAGTTGTTTATCCACCCGCCGTTCAGCATTAACGTAAATACGGTGAATAATTTGAACAAGTAACTCTACCAAGCTGTCGGTAATTTCTTGGCTGCGTCTTGAACAAAAAGCGGCTATGAGTGTGTAGCGAATGGAGATAGGATGACGACGTAGTTCGCCAGGAGTCTCTGCTGATGCTCTGCGGCGGTAGTGAGTAATAATTTTGGGTGGAACGCTAGCGAACAGTTTGGTTGGTAGTCCCAAATCCCGGATACATTGAAGTTTTTCTATTTCTTTGAGGATGCTTTTGAGGCTGGTTCGACCAGGGTCAGTCTTGAGAAAATTAAAAACTGATTGTTTAAATTGACTCATGTTATCCTCTAATCCTTCTTGGGTATTGACCAAGGCATCCATTTTCTTCAATGTCAGAGGTTGAATTTGCTTGAATATCCCAGCACAGAAGATTTTCTCATTCGTACTCACCGCTGACCTGATTAAACGCTCAAGCCGCTCTGGCGTCGGTGGTTCTAACTTCAACTCGCGCAAGCGTTTTCTAGCTGCTGCTTCCAAGTGGGATTCAGTACGGTCATATGCCAAAACTTTCTCGCATAGCCAAGTTTTCAAATCCTCTTTATCTTGAGGTGTGATTTCTCGGAAGCCAAAAAATAAACGTATGTCTGCCCGATGACGTTCAATGGTGCGTCCATTAAACGAGTATTCTTTAAATTGCTGTGGTGACAAAGAAAGAAGTCTTGCTATGTAGGAAACAACCATATAAGGCACATCAGCTCCGAAACGTGGAAATCTTGCTTCCATTTGAAAAAACTTGAGCAGAACAGCTTTGCCAAGACGATTCACTTCACTCTTATGATCTAGCAATGCTATTTCTGAAGGTTCGAGCGTAAAATTCTCGATTAGTTCTTCTGCATCCCATTGACGTTTCACTCCTTACCACTCCTCACCTTGGTCACAAGGATACAAAAGTTTATCTAATTATCGTATCAGGTAAAGTGTAAGTTATTTGGTACACTAAAATTGAACGGTGCAGTGCGGGTTTGAGACTTCCAAATTATGGAGGGTTCAATTGGTACAAAAAGTTGCCATTTATTGTCGGGTTTCCACAACTGACCAGTCCTGCGAGCGGCAAGAACGGGACTTACTAGAGTATGCTGCTGTTTGTGGTTTTGAGGTGGTTGGTGTTTGGAAGGAAACAGCCTCTGGAATTAAACACAACCGCTCTGAGCGACAAAAGGTTATGGCGTTAGCTCAAAGTCATAACATTGATGCCATTTTGGTGACAGAGATGACCCGGTGGGGACGTAGCACCATTGACTTGATTTCGACGTTGCAGTCACTCCATAGTTGGCATGTTTCTTTAATTGCCCAAACTGGATTGCAATTCGATTTGAATACACCACAAGGCAGACTAATTGCCCATCTAATGGCATCTTTGGCTGAGTTTGAACGGGATTTGGTACGAGAAAGGGTGCGGAGTGGGGTAGCCGCAGCTAAAGCACGAGGTCAGAAGTTTGGTAGGCAACCGGGACAACGGGTGAAAGCAGACAAGTTGGCTCCCAAAGTTTTGCAGATGGTGCAATCTGGGTATTCTTACCGTCAAATTGCCGCTTCGCTCCATCTCTCGAAGACAACGGTCAATTCGATTGTCAAACGACATCGACTTTTGTCAAACGCAACTATTTCCAACCAGGCAAAATTGATACCTGATATTGAGCAAGCAACTATGGCAACGAAAAAATCTGCTTCTCATCAAACCGTTTACCAACTCAAAATCACCCTCAAGGACATTCGACCCCCTATTTGGAGAAGGGTACAGGTATTAAGTTCAACGACGCTTCAACAGTTACATCTGATTGTGCAAGAGGTAATGGGCTGGGATAACTATCATATGCATTTTTTTTCGATTGCTGGCATTGATTACGGTCAATCTCAACCAGAGTTTAATGTGCGTTCAACAGATACTGTTAAGCTAAGTCAGGTGGTTAAGGGTGAGAAGTCCAAATTCTCCTACACTTACGATTTTGGGGATAGCTGGGAACACGAAATTTTGGTAGAAAAAGAGCTACCATCTTCTCCAAATACAAACTACCCTGTATGTATCACTGGGAAGCGTGCTTGTCCTCCTGAAGATTGTGGTGGTTCTTGGGGCTATGCAGAATTACTGGAAATTATTAGTGACCCGTCGCATCCAGAATATGAAGAGAGGATGCAGTGGGTAGGTGAAAGCTTTAATCCAGATACCTTCGACATCAATGAAGTTAATCAAAGGTTACAAGAATTCAAATGATCTACTGGTATTTTCAATAACAGTTTTGGTAGCTGTAGAAGCCATTTTTTTCTGGAATGCTTTCTATGCAAGCTTTTTAGCCATCAAGTGGCGGCAAACGACAGCCTCGCTGATTTCACCCCAACATCCAAGTTTTTGAGCGCAAACCAAAAGTGGAGGCTTCGTGATCCAAAAAGAACTTATCAAGCTAATGCATAAAGCCATCGTCGAAGAGATAACGCTTCTAAACAAACGCGAATCCGATCTGAGGGTATTTTCGGAAGTCGTTCAAAAAATACCTGCTGACTTTCGACTCAGGATAGTGGATTTATTCAAAGCCGATGATTTAAATTTTGAGAGAGATTGGGCATCCGTAATCCTTAGAAGGCAAGTATTGGTGAATTTCATTAAGGAAGAATATGGAATTCATATTCCGGTGGACTTCTATCACTTGAAGAAGCAGGATAGCAAAGATATCAAGCAAAGTATTCGCAATCACACAGCGTTTATCCAACAATCTCTTAAATTGCTGAAGATACTGTCTTACGATTACGGTATTAATCCATACCAGTATATTGAGGGATTGGTTAAAGAGCGTTTTATTTTCATCAATAGCGTGGATGTCGAAAAAGATGCTTTCTTGACGAGTACTGAGTTCAAAGCCAAATTGAAAAATGAAAACTCTAAGCTTTTTATTAAGCTTGGGGAGGACAATGAATACACGAACCCGTATCAGCGAAAAAAAGAACCTTACAGCGCTGATTTTATAGATATGTGCCTGGAAGAGTCGGCTAAAAGCTCCACTTTTGGAGACCAATACAAGCAGTTAGGCTACTTACGGAAGCTTTTAGTAAAATATATAGCCGATAGCTCTTGCGTTATTATCGGCAATGGCACGGAGGTGAAAGAGAATAGAGGGCGTAGCAAAAGAATGCAGTAGATATAAAACGCTTGTGGGGCAAGGCTTTTGCGACTTTTTAAATAGAGATCGACCTGGCTAAAAATACCCCTAAACTGAAGAAGTACACAAAAAACATAAAAAAAAAGGTGGTCCCTTAGCTTCCTCTTGCCCTTTCTCGATCTGACAGTCAAATGCTCAAAATCTCGTAAGAGATAAAACCCTGAGTTTCTCCCGCTCAAAATCAAAAGGCGAAGCGAAAACCTCGGAACACACAAACTACTTGTTATTGTCAGGTTAGCAATTCGAGAGGCGAAAAAGCTAGGGGTTCCACTCCACAAAAAGAAGGAGTAACCCTGTGAAAACCCTCAAAAAGCGAAAAACCCCTTATGCAGAGGGGCTTCCCAAGAAAAACACGAATTTCGATGCATCCATTGTATCGGATTTCGATAATGAAAAGCAAGGGGATTTTTGGAGAAGTTCATTCATTTCGCAATTAGATCACTTCATTGAACTCCAAAAACTCAGTGATTGCTTGGAACTGCTGGAATTGCACGGATTTCAGGGAGAAACAGCACTTTTCATGCTGAAGTGCCTGCAACAATCGGGAGGTGCGGCATGAGCTATTCGCCCATCACCTCTAATCCGGTTACAGGTTTTGAAGCGCTGCAGCGACAGTTGCGGCGGCTAGGCTACACATCGGACAGCCAAATCTGGATTAAAGTAAGCAATAACAAAATTCATACCGCAAAACTTACGGAATCTGGGCTTGCTGTATGGGAATGCAGAAAAGAGAAAGACGCTGAAGGTAACCCAATTCCAGATCCTAAAGGCGGATCAATATGGAATAAGGGCAAGTATCACCCTAATGGCTACCAGTACCTGCTTTCCCTCGCTCAGCAGGGGGAGGAAATGTTTTACATCGTCAATCACCCAAAAGACGGGATTGGCGCAGGTCACACGAGTAAATTTAATTGTATTTTTATTGAGTGTGACAGCGATGCTCTATCAGTTCAGTGGGAGAAAATAAACCGAAGGGCAGCAGAGTTTGGACTAGTTCCTTCACTGGTGGTCTTCTCTGGGGGGAAAAGCTTACACGTTTACTACAGCCTTACCACAGAAGTAGACCCAGAGACTTGGCAACGGTTACAAAGAAAAGCGATCGCTGTTTTCACCTCCGATCCGGTAATTCAAAACCATAATCGAGAGATGAGGTTGGCGGGGTTCCCTCGTATAAAGAAAGGGAAGTATCAAAGCTTAGAGTTTGAATCAGAGACAGCGTATGCGCCCGAAGAGCTTGAGTCAATCCTCGACAAAGCAGGGGGATTTACTCAAGGGCTATCCAAAGAACGATGGGGAGAAATTTTTCGCTTTCTGAGAAACAGAAAACTGTCTCACCAGGAAAAAGAAGCTAAAGTTCGGGAAGTCGCAGCGCTGCCAGAGGAAAACTTGCCTGAGAACATCCGTCACGTCAAACTTGAAATCAAACGCGCTCAACGACGCACTGGAACTATTGGTAGTAACAACTTACTTGATGCGGTCAACCAGGCTGCTGTAAAGCTAGGCTCCGACGCGTTTGACTGGGTAGGACACAAGTGGAAGTGGGATGGTTCTGGTAAAGCACGTGGCTGCTGTCCTTGGCATGCGTCAACATCCGGAACATCTGCGTGGATTGCCCCTCGAAAAAACGGCGATGGGTGGGGGTTTGCGTGCCTCAGTTGCACTGACAACCGACAGATAAATGCTTTCGCCTACTGGTGGCAGTTGAGACATGGACTTGGTGCAACTTACCCCACAGGGAAGGCGTGGGTAGAAGCGGCGAAAGAATTCTGTGAGTTTGCTGGCGTGATTGTGTCGGAGTTGCCACAACAGCAGTGGGATGAGCCGGATGAGGAACTCTACCAGGAATTTTTGAAGCGGGAAGCAGATTTTGAGCGGTGGCAGGAGTACTGCGATCGCCACATCGAGTTGCAGCAAGAAGAATCCTTCAAATCCTTCTTCAGCAACCGATTACAGAAGCTGAAGAGCAAGGCGCTAGCGTTACGATGTTCGCCTAAATTCCAAGCCAAAAAAAGTCGCTCGTTTTGGTCGGATGACAACGCGGTGACTTTTGAAGCCGAAGACCATCTTGCCACAATTCAAGCGTTAGCACAGCAAGCAGCAGCCGAAAACAAGCGGTTGATTGTATTAGACAACAGCGAAGGTGGTACAGGAAAAAGCCACCTAGCGGGTCAGCTAACTCTAGATCTGTTGGGAGTGAACACAATATTTTATACTTCACCAACCCATCGGAACCCCACAGTTGCCTCTATTGAGCAAAATTACACGGATCTACCCGTTCGGCACGACGGGCTAGTGAGCGATGCCACGCAACTAACCCCATTAAATGCTCCTTACGTCCGCTGGGCTAAGCCAGGTGAGGAAGCCAATATAGAGGGCAATTGCTCAAAAGCTCATCTGTTCCACATCTTTGCATCCAAGGGGTACGACGCAGAAACACAGGCGGAGGCTGCTAGTAATCCCATCTGCGCTACGTGCAAGTGGAAGTCGAACTGTGCTGGGGTTGACAAGTTACCGACGATACCACGGCATACTTTCCGTCAAGAGCGCCGAGACGCTCTTGCAAGCGACAGAATCCGCTGCAATTTGGACTCGTTGCCCGATATCACAAAAATGCAAAGCACCCCCAAAGAGGAGGGAGGGAACCCAAAACGGGTAGCTGTGATTGTAGATGAGTTTACACAATTTCGCGGGTACAGCCAAACTCAAACCACCTTATCGGATTTCGATAATGCTTGGATGTACTTTAAGAGCCAAGTTCACAACGCCGAGAAAACAATAAAGCAATTCAAAGAACAGCAAAGACACCTTCAAAGAGAAATTAATGCCAAAATGGCAGAAAGCGAGAAGCTTGAGGGGCATCTTGCTTTAATGAACGCTCACCAGCAGCTAGATCTAGGATTTTTACCTAAGAGTAAGGACGACAAAGCAGAAAAGATAAAACAACTGGAATTTGAGATTGCTCAACTAGATGCTGAAGTAGCTGATTTGATAAAAGAATCTGTTGCTATATCAGAAAAAATTGCCGAGGTAGAAAAGAATACCAAAGAACTGCCAGATGCGATCGCAGCACTAGAACCAATCATCTTTGCTCTACGCTCCATCCTAAACGGCGAACACGATATCACATCAGAAACCCGTTACGGATGGGATGAATCGGCTATCCGGACAATATTAGGTGATTTAACAGGGTTAGAGAAGCATCTTGCTGTTATCCGGGCGCTTAGCCCAAAACTAGCGACATTGTTAAAAGAATCGGATTCGGTCACGTTAGACGGGATGGCTAGTGAAGATCGCCGAGGCAGTGCTGCGGCACTAAGAGCAGCCCGCCACGCAATGCAGAAAGAAGCCGACAAGGAGAACAGAGAAGCGATCGCCAATATGCCCAGTAATTGCATAGTTCCGTTACTAGAAATTCTGCTTGGCGAGAAGCGCGGGTCCTTTCGAGTCAGCTTCAAAGAACTTACGATTTTCACTAGAGACGATCGCCACCGTGAGCAACTCAAGCAAGCAGATTTTACACTAATTCTTGACGGAACCAAAACTCGGGAGTCTTTAGCACAGGACTTGGACGTTGACCCAAGTGAGATTATAGTCATTCGTCAACAACGCAAGCGTCACGCGAATTTAAAAATTGTCCAAGTTACGGGCATGGGGTTGCTGGGTCGCGATCGCTCTGAAAGCATGAAGCAGCGAGTAAAAGCTATCACAGGGGCAATTCTTGAACAGCACGGAGAGGAAAACGTTGGGGTTCTTGACCACTCCGCGTGTGTGGGCAATTCAGCAGAGGAAGCGGAAAGCGGTTACTGGTTTCACGACAACCGTGGATCTAACGCGTTCCAGCAGAAGAGCGCGTTACTGACATTTGGGACGCCATTTTCAAATATTGGGCAATTGCAGCTAGAGTACACCACCTTAACGGGCGATCGTAACCCCAATGAGGGGAATCCCCAGTTCACTACATTTGTGCAGGAACGGGTACAAAGTGAGGTTGCTCAGTGCGGATGGCGATTGAGAAGCTCTCGCCGCGAAGGGGAGCAGCTTATCTGGTATGTTGCTTCCGATCAGGATTTAAATTATTTACGCGAGTACTTCCCAGATGCCGAGTTTGAACTGAAAACGGCATTCCAGATTACCCCCAGTGCTGGCAGTTTGGGGGAACAAACTTGCTGGGCTGTTCTTGAGGCATCCAAGCAGGTGATTGACGCAGGCAAGGAACTCACTACTAAAGCGATCGCTCAAATTGTTGGGTGTAATCGGAGCCGGATCAGCCAAATCGCCAAGGAGGTTGTTGGTGGTTTTGCCGCCTTCAAGAGGGTGTTAATGTTCCTATTAAAGTCCTTATATAGGACAACTAACACCCCTTTGAGTGACGGTGACGCGTTGACTGAGGACGAATTTTTCGCAGCTAAGACCTACTTGCCTTTGGTGCTGGAAGAAAACGCCCAGACTCCCGAAGATGGAGTTAAGCAAATCATGGAATCGGCTGAGTCTCTTGGTAAAGAAAGCTTTGAGCGCGTTTTAAGAGCATTGAGCTTCAACGATAGAGCGCAGCTGCTCGGACAGATGCTCACGATGTTACCTCAGGAATGGCAACAGGAATTCTTGGCACTTGGAAAACTACTAGAAGAACAGGTGGCTGATCAGGCGATCGCGTCTTAACCCTCTGCATAAAAATTAACCCCTAGCGAGATAAGGGCAGGTTCGCTGTCCGCATTTATTGATTTAATCATGAAATTACGCGATTATCAGCACCAAGGAATCAGAAATACTTATCAATTCTTCGGAAGTGGGTTAAAATCAGTTCTTATTTACGCACCAACAGGGTCAGGCAAAACCGTCATCGCTTCAAAGATGATTGCAGATGCCGTTAGCCGAGGACGGCGTGTTTTGTTTCTGGTTCACCGGACGAAACTAATTGACCAAACTGCTGCTACTTTGAAAAACGTATATGGCATTGAGTGTGGAATCATTTGGGCTAATGTTCCACTCACCCCCGCCGCACCTGTGCAAATTGGGATGGTGCAAACTTTGCAAAATCGAGACTTACCGCCGGACATAGGTCTGGTCATCGTTGATGAGTGTCACACGAGCATATATAGCCATAGCCATCTTCATTAGGACGCAGCTTGCTTGAGAACGACTTCGATGGCATCGCGTAAATGATCTGAGTTGGGTAATAGTTTGCGAATCCGACTTTTCAACCAGGCCCAACACTTTTCAA
>Ga0209902_101513_pt1 | contig 10671 bp, 7 predicted proteins | sample FECB27metaG_FD_188304 | JGI IMG/M metagenome (GOLD analysis project Ga0209902, IMG submission 188304) | Cyanobacterial communities from the Joint Genome Institute, California, USA - FECB-27 (SPAdes) (version 2) | ecosystem: Environmental > Aquatic > Thermal springs > Hot (42-90C) > Microbial mats ...
GATTGAGCAGCATGGCAATGAAGACAAGCTCCAGCGTGCTCGGCAGCACCTTTTCGAGGTCGGCCAGAACGGGCTGGAGGGTGACGATCGAAGTGCCCAGGTCGCCGCGCAGGAGGCGACCCAGGAAGCTCAGATATTGCATGATGACCGGGGCATCGAGCCCCAGCCTTTCACGCACCGCCTCGATCTGGGCGGCGGAAGCGTCCGCGCCGGCGGCCATCTGGGCCTCATCGCCGGGCATCAGCTTGATCATCAGGAAGACCAGCGAGGCCAGCCCCCAAAGGGTCAACAGTGTCAGGCCCAGGCGTCGGCCGAGGAACCAGGAGTAGGCGCGGAACGCGAGCATCTCAGACCTCGCTTACGGCTTGGCGAGCCGGAAGTCCGCCGGCTCGGCGGGCGTGGCGAGCATGCTGGCCTTGAGGTCTGCAAGCGTGCCGACACGGTAGGCGGCTGGCTTGTAGACACCATACATGTCGACCATCACTGAGTCATTGTCGAGAATGGTCTGGACCTGCTTATAGATGTCGCAACGCTTGGCGTCGTCTGCGGTGGCAAGGGCCGTGTCGAGCAGCTTGTCGACTTCAGGATTGGCATAGCCGGTGCGGTTGGTGCCAACTGCATCCGACTTGTAGCCCTTGACCAGCATGATGCCCGCTTCAGGGAACTGGGCGAAGTCTTCGAGCAGCATCATCTGCGGGATCGAGTTCGGATCCTTCAGGCTGGCGAGGTAGTTCGGGAAGGCGATGGGCTCGAGTTCGAGCTCGACGCCGATCTCGCGCAGGTTCGACTGGAACAGCGTTGCTTCCTGCTTCTGCAGCTCGAACACCGGCTGGAAGTTCATCTTGAGCTTCAGGTTGGCGGCACCGGCTTCGGCGAGCATCGCCTTGGCGGCGTCGAGATCGCGCTTCACCTCGGGCAGTTCGGGACGGCAGTCGAGGCGGGCCGGCAGCGGGCCGTTGGCGATCTTGCCGTTGCCGCCGCGGATGCCGCGCAGGCCGCCGGCATAGTCGTAGACCATGCGCAGAGCCTTGCGCACCTTGGGATCGGCGGTCGGGCCAACCTTGGTGTTGAACAGCACCTCGGTCTGGTAGCTGGTGTTGATCGGCACGACCTTCAGCGCCGGGTCGGTGGCCATGGCGGCGGCATCACGGTCGGCAAAGCCGAAGGCGACGTCGATGTTGCCGGCGCGGAGTTCGTCGCGGCGCGTCGAGCTTTCGTCGATGCGGCGGAAGACGATGGATTCGGGACGGCCGGCTTCGACTGCCCAATAGCCCGGGAACAGGTCGATCACCACGGCTTGCGACTGGTCGCCCAGCACGTAGGCGCCGGAGCCGGCATCATGCGCCTGCAGCCAACCCTGGCCGTCATCGGCGCCCTTGTTGGCTTCGACCAGCGCCGAATTCAGGATGTAGACCTTGCTCAGCGACGGCAGGAACAGCGTGTTCGGCTTGGACAGGTTGATGGTCAGGTGGGTGTCGTCGGTGACGGTTGTCGAGTCATAGCCGTCAATCAGCGAAGCGACGCCGGTGCCGAGGCGCTTCAGGCGGTCGAGCGTGTAGGCGACGTCCTTGGCGGTCAGTGCCGTGCCGTCATGGAACTTCACGTCGGGACGCAGGGTGAAGGTGATCGACTTGGCGTTGTCGGCATAGGCGTATTCGGTCGCCAGCGAACCGACGAGCTTGGTCTCGTCATAGGTCACCAGCGTATCGTAGACGGCGCTGATGATGGTGTTGGTCTGGTTGTAGTCGGCGCGCAGCGGATCGAGCGTGTTGATCTGGCCACCGAGGCCGACAATGATCGTGTGTTCGCGATCCGCGGCAAAAGCTGATGCGCCGCCGAAACCGACCGCCACGGCGAGGGCCGCGCCCCCGACTGTCGCCAGAAACTGCCGCCGGCTGCCTGACAGCGCGGAGAAGGCCGAGAAGAAAGCATGCATGATTGTCGCTCCCATATGCTGAATTAACTCTGCCTTTTCGCAAAGGCGCTCCCATCACTTTTGTATCCGATTTTTCTTCCAGTGGATACATAAATGTTGCGCGATGTGTGTACACGCTGGGTGATTGCGACACCGCCACGAAAATCACATTAAAACAATCGCTTAAGAAACTTACGCCCGAGCCACGGCGTCTACCCCGTGAAAAAACCGTCCTACATCGCAACCGCAAGGATGGATACAGCTCAGCACCGAGCGGTCATTTTTCATTCCGATAGGTGCCGGTTTCGAAGGCAATCTGCTTGCCTTCTGGGCAGAACTGCATCCAATTTTTGGATACAAACTTTACATCACATCTGATACAATGATATCAAGACCGGGCTGCAGGCGGTTCGCCCTCTTCGACGGGAGCGTACGTCCCCAAGCCCCAAGCTCGGTTGCGCGAGGGGCGGAAGCAAAGACCGTCATATCAAAGGAATTCGATGCGCCGCCTGCCTCGCCTGCTCGTCATCAACCCCAACACCTCGACCGGCGTCAGCCAGGTCATCGACGCACTCGTGCGCGACGAGGTGGCGGGCGCCGCCGAGTTGCAGACCGTTACGGCGGGCTTTGGCTTCAGCTACATCTCGACCCGCGTTGCGGTTTCGATCGCGGCACACGCCGTGCTAGATGCCGCCGCCAAGGCCATTGGTGAAGGAGCGAGCCCCGACGCGATCGTGCTTGCCTGTTTTGGCGACCCCGGTCGCGAGGCGCTTGCCGAAATGACCGGACTGCCGGTCATCGGGTTTGCCGAAGCCGGTCTGCTGGCTGCTGCCGCCCTGCCGGGAACCTCGCTCGTTTCGACCAACGGAACCGTCTGGTGCGAGATGCTCGGCGAACTGGTGCTGAAACTCGGCCTAGGAGACAGGATTGCCGGTATCCGGTCCATCGAAGCGGTAGCCGACGATGCCCGATCCATCGCCGACTTCCTGGCGAAGGAGGCCAAGGCACTCGGGGCTGAACGCATCGTCCTCGGCGGCGCCGGCCTGATCCCCGTTTTGCCCGAGGTCATCGCCACTTCGGAAGTGCCGGTTCTCGACCCTCACCGCATGGCCATCGGCAAGGCGTTGCGCCTGGCTGAAAATCCGCGACCGGCGACGAATGCACCCTTGGCCACGACCGAGACCTTTGGCCTGTCGCCCTTCCTCACGCAGGCACTGAGTCAGCCGGCACCCCAAATGCAGCGCCGGAGCGGCGGGCGCTGATCGGCAGAAAACTGGCTTATTTTCAAATCGTATTCAAAAGTCCTTACGATTGCGCGCAATAGTTTTCGCTATTGTATTAGAAAACATGTGCTAGAGTGGCCGTAATGCAAACAAGGCGCCTGCGCTGGCTTGCAGCGGAGGAAATTCGGCGGCTATGGCACGCCGGCTGCATCGTACGACACCGGCTAATATAAAACGAACAACGAAGCAAGGCTTGCATTCCTCTTGTCTTCCGCCGTGCGCCGATGCATCTGAGACGTAGCATTGTTACGCGCTGCCTGTACAACACTGGCTGGTGAGGGAATGGCGAAAGCTGCGAATACTGATCTCGACGAGAAAGCCGGATCGAAGATCGATGCGATCTATCATGCTCTGTTCAGGGCCATTCTGGCGCGCGAACTGACGCCCGGCACAAAGCTCAGCGAAGAATCGATCGGTGCGCTGTTTTCTGTCAGCCGCACCATCGTGCGCGCCGCGCTCAACCGCCTGCACACCGAATCACTGGTCGAGTTCCGGCAGAACCGCGGCGCTTTCGTCGCCAGCACGACGCCCGACGAGGCACGACAGGTGTTCGAGGCGCGCAATGCCATCGAACGCGAAATCTTTTCCAAGCTGGCAACCGTCGTCACCGACAAGCAGATCGGCATGCTGGAACAGCACCTGGAAAAGGAACACAGCATCCGCCACGCCGGCGACCACACGGCGGCGATCGTCGCCTCAGGCGAGTTCCACCTGCTCGCCGCCCAGATGGCCGGCAACGAGGTGCTCGCCGGTTTCCTCAAGTCGCTGATCTCGCGGACGTCGCTGATCCTTGCCCAGCACAGCACGCATCAGGAAACCGACTGCAGCGTCGACGAGCACGCGGCGATCCTGCAGGCGCTCAGGGCCCGCGATCCCAAGGCCAGCGCCGACGCGATCATCGAGCACCTGCAGCAGGTGTTCGAGCAGGCCAATATCGGCCAGACCAAGCGCACCAAGCGCAATCTCAGCGAAATCCTGTCGCGTTACGCCTGACGAAAGGCCGGCCTCGTGCCGGCCCTTCACAGTCACGCAGCGAACCGCGCCTCGACCTGGATCTCCGCCAGCCGCTCGACCTCGCCATAGGTAACGGCAAGTTCGGTGTCGCGATCCGTCTTGATCCGCGCGCCCAGCGAAGCCAGCAGGGAGGCGGTGGTGTAGTTGCGCACGACAAAGATGGCGCCGAAGCCGAACTTTTCCTCATAGGCGCCGAGCAGGTCCAGCAACCGCTGCTGCTGGTCGGCGGTCATGGCGTCGAGGCTGTTCGCGTCCGTCTCATCGGCGACGATCCTTGCCGCCTTGATGCGTGGGTCGAGCGGCGTGTACCCCTTCAGCACCTCGAACTTCTCAGCCGCGCTGGCAGCGCGGAACTGGGTGCGCAGCGCAAAGAACAGGCCATAGGGGCTGTCATTGACCGGGGCCAGCTCGCCGTCGAAGGCGCGTTCGGTCAGCAGTTCACCATTGCGGAAGCACTGGCCGAAGGTCTCGATAAAAACAGCCTTGTCCATCTTCGACGGCACCAGCTTCGGCTTCACATAGGGATGCTCCTTCACCCAGTGCTGGGCAATGTCGATGCGGCGCGCGATCCAGACCTTGTCGTGGCTTTGCACATATTCGATGAAGCGCTTGAGCGCAGCGACACGGCCGGCGCGGCCGACGAGGCGGCAATGCAGGCCGATCGAAAACATCTTCGGCCGGCCGGCGGCACCTTCGGCATAGAGATAGTCGAAGGTGTCCTTGAGATAGGCGAAGAACTGGTCACCCGAGTTGAAGCCGTTTGGCGTGCCGAAGCGCATGTCGTTGGCCTCGAGCGTGTAGGGGATAACAAGCTGCTCGCGGCCCTGGTGCTCGCGCCAATAGGGCAGGTCGTCGTCATAGGTGTCGGAGACGTAAGCGAAGCCACCCTCCTCGGAGACCAGGTCGACGGTATTGACCGAACAGCGGCCAGTGTACCAGCCGGCCGGGCGCTCGCCGGTGGCCAGCGTGTGCAGGCGGATCGCCTCCTGGATCTGGGCGCGCTCTTCGTCAGCCGGCATGTCCTTGTGCTCGACCCATTTGTAGCCGTGGCTGGCGATTTCCCAATTGGCCTGCTGCATGGCGCGCAACTGTTCGGGCGCACGCATCAAGGCAGTGGCGACGCCATAGACGGTAACCGGCACGTCGTGGTCGGTGAACAGGCGATGCAGCCGCCAGAAGCCGGCGCGGGCGCCGTATTCATAGACCGACTCCATGTTCCAGTGGCGCTGCCCCGGCCATTGCGCGGCGCCCGGGATCTCCGACAGGAAAGCCTCGCTGGCGGCATCGCCATGCAGGATGTTGTTTTCGCCGCCTTCCTCGTAATTGAGCACGAACTGCACGGCGACATTGGCGCCGCCCGGCCAGTTGGCATGGGGCGGGTTCTCGCCGTACCCACGCATGTCGCGGGGATATCGCATCAAGGCCTCCTTGGGTGCGCGGTCGCTTTCCGCGCGAATGACTGGGTGTTGACGTCCGACGTCGCGGCAAAACCCGACGCCTCAAATGCTACTCAGTGTAAAAATCGTATCCAATATCTCGGCGAGAAGGCTATGGCAGGCATCTACGCAATGCCTGTGTCAGCCGCGCGACAGGCGCTGCCTGATCCCAGGGCACCTCGCGCGTCCCAAACTTCGCCGCCATGGCCAGCACGGAAGCGAATTCCTCCCGGGCTACCGGCGGCTGCCGTTTGAGCCAATCCCGGTCGAACACCGGCATGGCAAACTGGCCGGCATGCATTTCGATCCAGACTTTTGCGTCAGGCAAAAGCAGCCGGATCGCATCCCAGGCGACGAACCCTTCGCCGAGCGGCGCCAGGAAGCGGCGGATGCCGTTTTCCTGGAAACGCATGACGGCATCGTCGACATAAAGCTGAGTGGCGAAAGGCGCGACACGCTTGGCCGCGGCGACCGGATCTTCCAGGCGGCACAACACGTTGACCGGGTCAAAGGCAACGCCCAGCACGTCGGCGCCAACCTGCTCGACCAGCGCCACGATCTCTGACGTCGCGATCTCCTCATGGGTCTTGAGCAACAGCTTCGCGCCGTGCCGGCGTAGGACAGGCGCGCAGCGGCCAAGCAGCTCAGTCACGCCGTCGAGCTGGGCCTGCCAGCTAACCTCAGCCTCGAAGCGGTCTTCGATCATGCCGATGATCAAGAACATGTCGTGGATGTCGATGCCGGCGGCGAGTTCGACCAGCCGCTCGATACCGGCCTGTATGTCGCCGCCGCCGGCGTCGACGATCGGCTGGCTGCGGGCGGGCAGCGCCGGATTGACGATGCCGAGCATCGACGAGATTTCCAGGCCCAAGCGGTCGGCCTCGGCGCGGGCAGCCGCCAGTTCAGCCGGATCAAGCGTCGGGCTGACGTCGAACAGCGAGTTGAACAGCAGGCCCTGCAGCCCGAGCTTCGCGGCAGCCTGCAGCGCCTCGGCAGCGGAGAGGCTCCGGCCGTCCGGCAATGAACTCTTGATGATGCCGATCATGCTGACGCCTCGCCGGGAAAAATGGTGCGCGGCAGCCATCTGGGCGCGGCGGACAGCGACCAGCCTGGCGACCCAAGCACTTGGATACTATCTTGTATCAACAAATGCTTGTCAATGGATACAATCTCTGCCATCAGCTTCCTATGGAATTGCCGCGCCTCGCGCGTATCGAAGGAGCCTCCCATGACCCAGACCTATGAAAGCGTCGCCGGCCTTTCAGTCCACCCGGCGCTGCGCGCCTTCGTCGAGCAGGAGGTGCTGCCCGGCGCCCGGCTCGAGCCAGCGGCGTTCTGGAGCGGGCTTTCGGAGATCATTCGCGACCTCGCGCCCCGACACCACGAGTTGCTTGCCATTCGCGGCGAACTGCAGACGCAGATCAATGCCTGGCATCTGGAGCACAAGGGCAAGCCTCACGATGCGACGGCCTACGAGCAGTTCCTGCGCGACATCGGCTATCTGGTGGCAGCACCGGCCGCCGACGCCTACCAGGTCGCGACCAAGAACGTTGACGCCGAGATCGGCACCATCGCCGGCCCGCAGCTGGTGGTGCCGCTGTCCAATGCACGTTATGCGCTGAACGCAGCGAACGCGCGCTGGGGCTCGCTCTATGACGCGCTTTACAGCACCGATGCCATTCCCGCGACCGACGGCACCGAGAAGGGCAAGGCCTTCAACCCGGCCCGCGCCAGGCTGGTCATTGCCCGCGTCCGCGCATTCCTCGATCAGGCCGTGCCGCTCGCTGCGGGCAGCCATGCCGATGCCGCCAGCTACATCGTCGAGCGCGGCAAGCTGCAGGTGACCTTGGCCGACGGCACGAAGACCGGCCTTCGCTCGGTTGCCCAGTTCGCCGGCTTCACCGGCCCGCGCCATGAGCCGAAGAGCGTGCTTCTGGTCAACAACGGCCTGCACATGGAGCTGGTGTTCGACCGCGAGCATCAGGTCGGCGCGCTCGACGCCGCCGGCATGTCAGACGTCGTCATCGAGGCGGCGATCTCGATCATCATGGATCTCGAGGATGCGGTGTCGGCCGTCGACGCCGAGGACAAGGTTGTCGTCTACCGCAACTGGCAGCGCCTGATGGATGGCAGCCTGAGCTCGGAATTCAGCAAGGACGGCAAGACCGTCACCCGCAAGCTGGTCGAAGACCGCGCTTTCACCGCCCCCGGCGGCGGTACGCTCACCCTGCATGGCCGCTCGACCATGCTGGTGCGCAATGTCGGCCACCATATGTTCACCGACGCCGTGCTTGACGAAGCCGGCAATCCGGTGCCCGAGGCGATCCTCGACGCTGCGATCACCGTTGCCAGTGCGGCACAGGACATCCGCGGCGAAAACGCGGTGCGCAACAGCCGCACCGGTTCGGTCTATGTCGTGAAGCCGAAGATGCACGGCCCCGACGAAATCGGCCTGTCCGACCTGTTGTTCAAGCGCATTGAGGAACTCGTCGGCCTGCCCAAATACACGATGAAGATCGGCGTCATGGACGAGGAGCGCCGCACCTCGGCAAACCTCGCCGCCTGCATGTCCAGGGTGCGCGACCGCACCGTCTTCATCAACACCGGCTTCCTCGACCGCACCGGCGACGAAATCCACACCTCGATGGAAGCCGGCCCGATGATGCGCAAGTCCGAGATGGCATCCGCCACTTGGCTCAAGGCCTATGAGGCGAACAATGTCGATGTCGGCATCGCCCGTAACCTTCCCGGCCGTGCCCAGATCGGCAAGGGCATGTGGGCGGCACCCGACCAGATGGCCGGCCTGCTCGACAAGAAGATCGCCCATCCGCTCGCCGGTGCCAGCACCGCCTGGGTGCCGACGCCGACGGCGGCGGTGCTGCATGCCATGCACTATCACCTCGTCAATGTCGCAGCCGTCCAGGACGAACTGCGCAGCCGGGAACATGTCTCGCTTGCCGACCTTTTGACCATTCCACTGGCAACCCGCAGCTACAGCTCAGACGAGATCAAGGCCGAGCTCGAAAACAACCTGCAGGGCCTGCTCGGTTATGTCGTGCGCTGGGTCGGCCAGGGCGTTGGCGTGTCGACCGTGCCCGACCTCGACGACGTCAGGCTGATGGAAGACCGCGCCACGCTGCGCATCTCTTCCCAGCATGTCGCCAACTGGCTGCGCCATGGCATCGTCGGCGAGACCGAAGTGCGCGAGACGATGCGGCGCATGGCAGCGGTGGTCGATAGGCAAAACGCCGAAACTGAAGGCTACAAGCCGCTGGCGCCAAACTTCGACAGCCCGGCCTTCAAGGCGGCCGAGGACCTTATCTTCAACGGCCGTACGCAGCCGAGCGGCTACACCGAGCATGTGCTGCATGCCCGCCGCCGCGAGGCCAAGGCGCCGTCGGCCTGAGTCTCCCAAGACGACATCGAAAGGCCCCGCTTGTCGGGGCCTTTCTTTTTGGCGAGCCGAACATCGGTTGCACCTCCCGCCCGGCTGAGGGAATGTCGGGCAACAGCAAATCGGCCGGAGGTGCGTCATGGGCGCTGGCATCCACCACATCACGCTCATCACCCGCAAGGTGCAGGCCAATGTCGACTTCTATGTCGGCTTTCTCGGGCTGCGGCTGGTCAAGCAGACCGGCGGCTATGAGGACGCGACGCAGTTGCACCTGTTCTATGGCGACGGTGCCGCCAATCCGGGCACACTGATCACCTTCCTGGTCTGGGAGGACGGCGGGCCCGGCCGCATCGGCCACGGCCAGCCGAGCGAGATCGCACTCGCCATCGATCCCCAAAGCATCGGCTTCTGGCTGACACGGGCGCTGTCGCATCACATCGAAATCTTGGGCCCGACGGAAGAGATGGGCGAGCCGACGCTCCGGCTGAAGGATCCCGACGGGGTGATCGTCAAGCTGGTCGGCGTGGCGGGCTTTCCCATGCCTGCAGACTGGGACCGTTCGAGCGTTCCGGTTGAGCACGCCATCCGCCGCATCCGCGGCGCCACCATCATGACAGAGGTGCCCGAGCTGACCGAGAGCTTTGTAGACCAGCACCGAGTTCATCCGCCGGCTGGTTTCCCACTCCGGCGACATCATCGACGTCAGGGACGCCAAAGGTTTCTGGTCGAGCGCGCCGGGCACCGGCACCATCGACCACATCGCATTTCGTGCCCAGGATGTCGCCGAGGTCGAACGGGTGCATGGCGAGCTGGGCTCCAGCAATTCCTCGATCACCAACGTCCACGATCGCAAATATTTCTACTCGCTCTATGTGCGCGAGCCGGGCGGCACATTGATCGAGCTGGCGACCGACGCGCCCGGTATGGCGGTGGACGAAGACCCATCCGAGCTCGGCACGCACCTGTTCGTGCCGCCCGACCGCGCCGACAAGATCGACGAACTGAAGACGATGCTGCCCCAGTTCGCCTGGCCGGGCGAGGAGCGTGTCATCTATCGCGAGCTGCCCTTCGTCCATCGTTTCTACACGCCCGAAAACCCTGATGGCACGACGATCGTGCTGCTGCACGGCTCCGGCGGCAACGAGACCAGCCTGTTGCCCTTCGCCGCCAAGGCGGCGCCCAACGCCACCTTGCTGGCACTGCGCGGCCGCGCCACCGACGAAGGTACGCCGCGTTGGTTCCGCCGCTTCTCCGCCAACAAGTTCGACCAGGCGGACATCGCATCGGAGGCGGAAGCGCTGGCTGCGTTCGTGGAGGGGGCTATCGACGCCTACCAGCTGGACCCCGCCAAGCTGGTCTTCGTCGGCCACTCCAACGGCGCCAACATGCTGGCGGCCACCATGCTTTTGCACCCACACGTCATCCGCCGTGCTGCACTGCTGCGCGCTGCGATGGTGCTGGAGCCGCTGCCGGCGGCTGACCTGTCGGATGCCGAGGTGCTGTTGGTCGCAGGCGATGTCGATGTGTTCAGCAGCTTCGGCCCCGAGCTAACAGGCCTGCTGCGCGATGCCGGTGCTCAGGTCGAAGCCCGGACCATCTCGTCCGGCCACGCTTTCGAGGCGGCGGACA
>Ga0209902_101514_pt1 | contig 10671 bp, 7 predicted proteins | sample FECB27metaG_FD_188304 | JGI IMG/M metagenome (GOLD analysis project Ga0209902, IMG submission 188304) | Cyanobacterial communities from the Joint Genome Institute, California, USA - FECB-27 (SPAdes) (version 2) | ecosystem: Environmental > Aquatic > Thermal springs > Hot (42-90C) > Microbial mats ...
TCGGCATGGTGCTGCAGGACGCGATGACCTCGCTCAATCCGCTGATGACCGTGGGCGACCAGATCGCCGAGGTGTTCCGCTACCACCACGGCATCCGCGACCGCGCCGAGTTGCGCCAGCGTGCCATCGAGGCGCTCGAGGCGGTGCAGATTCCCGCCGCGGCGCAGCGACTGGACAGCTATCCGTTCCAGTTCAGCGGTGGCATGCGGCAGCGCGTGTCGATCGCGATCAACATCGCCTGCTCGCCCGAGCTGCTGTTCTGCGACGAGCCGACCACCGCGCTCGACGTGACCGTGCAGCTGCAGATCCTGAACCTGCTGCGCGACCTGCAGCGCGAGCGCCGCATGACCATCGTCTTCGTCACGCACGACCTGCGGCTCGCCTCGCAGTTCTGCGACGACGTGGCGATCATGTACGCCGGACGCATCGTCGAGCGCGGCCCCATCGGCGAGGTGTTCCACCGGCCGGTGCATCCCTACACCGAGGGCCTGCTGCGCGCGGCGCCCTCGCTGGGCGCGCCCCGCGAGCGGCTGTCGACCATCCCGGGCACGCCGCCGTCGCCGCTCGCGCTGCCGCCGGGCTGCCGCTTCGCGCCGCGCTGCCCGCAGGCGAGCGCACAGTGCACCGAGGCCTACCCCGACTGGTTCTCCTGGGACCAGGGCCGGCGCGCCGTGGCCTGCTGGCGCACCGCCGAGCGGCTCGGCGTAGAGGAGGTCTCGGCCGACGGCGCCGTGCCGCCGCCGCTGCCACCGCGCGTGGCCGTGCCCGAGGTGACGTCGTGAGCGCGCCGTTCATCGCGGTCGAGCAATTGCGCAAGACCTACAGCGTCAAGCGCGGGCTGTTCGGACGCGGCCGTCCGCTGCACGCAGTCGACGGCGTGAGCTTCGAGGTCGAGGCCGGCGGCACCTTCGGGCTGGTCGGCGAATCGGGCTCGGGCAAGAGCACGATCGCCAGGATGCTGCTGGCGGCCGAGCCCGCGAGCGCGGGCCGGCTGCGCGTGGGCGAGCATGCGCTCGAGCGGCTCGGGCGCCAGGGTGCCCGGCAGTTCCACCGCACCGTGCAGCCGGTGCTGCAGGACCCGTACTCCGCGCTGAGCCCGCTGATGCGCATCGGCCGCATCGTCGACGAGCCGATGCGCATCCACCGCCTGCACCGGCCCTCGGTGCTCGACGCGCGCGCCGCCGAACTGCTCTCGCTCGTGGGGCTCGATCCCGCGATGGCGCGCCGCTATCCGCACGAGCTCAGCGGCGGCCAGCGCCAGCGTGTGGCGATCGCGCGCGCGCTCGGCGTCGAGCCGCGCGCCATGGTGCTCGACGAGCCGGTCTCCGCGCTCGACGTGTCGATCCAGGCGCAGATCCTCAACCTGCTCAAGGACCTGCAGCGCGAACGCGGCCTGACCTACGTGCTGATCTCGCACGACCTCGCCGTGGTCGCGCACATGAGTTCGCGCGTGGGCGTGCTGTACCTCGGCGAGTTCATGGAGATCGGCAGCCGCGACGAGGTGGTGGGCCAGGCCCGCCATCCCTACACGCAGGCGCTAATCGCCGCCAGCGAGAGCCGCGTCGATGCATCGCGCGCCGCGGCCGGCGAGATTCCCTCGCCGATGGAGCGGCCGGCCGGCTGCCCGTTCCAGTCGCGTTGCCCGCATGCGAGCGCGCGCTGCCGCGTCGAGAAGCCGGCGCTGCGGGCGCTGAGTCCCACGCACTGGATCGCCTGCCACCACGACGTGCCGGCGATCCGGATAGCGCCCGAAGCGGTGGCGGCCTGAGCCGATGCCGAATCCCTCCAGTGCTTTCGCGACGGGCCCGGCCGCCCGCCCGGGCCGTTCAGGCCGAGCGCGCGGTCTTGCGCGCGCGCGGCGCCGCGCTTTGCTTCAGCGGCGCGCACGACTGGCCCAGCGAGAGCTCGGTGTCGAGCATGATGCGGCGCATCGGCGCCCCTGGGTCCTTCAGGCGCTCGAGCAGCAACTGGCTCGCGAGGCGGCCCGAGGCCTCGATGTCCCAGCGCACCGCGGTCAGCGGCGGCATCGAGAACTCGACCGCGTCGGTGGGGCCGATGGCGATGGCCGAGAGATCCTGCGGCACCGTCAGCCCGGCCACGCGAGCGGCCTTGAGCGCGCCCGACAGGATGCGCGTGGCCGGTGCGATCACCGCCGTGGGCGGCGAGGGCAGGCGCAGCAGCGCGTGCATGTCGTCGAACGAGGACTGCATCCACGACACCACCGGGCGGATCAGGTTCTCGTCGATCGGCAGGCCCGCGGCGGCCAGGGCCTCGCGATAGCCCGCGAGGCGCTCGCGGCCCGAGCGCGCGCCCACGCCCGCGGTGAACAGCGCGATGCGGCGATGGCCCAGCAGCAGCAGGTGCTCCACGGCCTGCCGGGCACCGCCGCGCTGGTCGATCAGCACGCTGTCGCGCGTGCCGGCCACCTCGCGGTCCACGATCACCATCGGCGTCTGGCTGCGGCCGAACGGCCCCTGCACGAAGGCCTCGTTCTCGGCGCTGGGCGTGGTGATGATGCCGTCGACGCCGTGGCTCTCGAAGAAGCCCAGCAGCTCGCGCTCGCGTTCGACGTCGCCGCGCGAGCTGCCCAGCAGCAGCATGTAGCCCTTCTCGTGCAGGCTCGATTCCACCGCGCCCACGAAGCTCGAGTAGAGCTGGTTGCGGATCTCCGGGACCATGCAGCCGACGATGCGGCTGGAACCCATGCGCAGTCCGCGCGCATGCACGTTGGCGCGGTAGCCGAGCCGCTCGACCACGGCGAACACGCGCGTGCGCAGCAACTCGCTCACGTTGGGCCCGCCGTTGAGCACGCGCGAGACGCTGCCGATCGACACCCCCGCCTCCCGTGCCACGTCGCGCACCGAAATGCGTTTGCTCATGACGCCCTGATCCTTTTCATAACGTTTTCTGAATCATGCCATGGCGCTTCCGCCGTCGTGGCCGCACGGCTTCCTTTCCTTTCCGAACCTCTCTCGCCATGACCCAGGAAATCCGCCTCAACGCCTTCGCCCTCGCGGCGCCCTCGCATCTGTCGATGGGCCTGTGGCGCCATCCACGCGATCGCTCGCTCGACTACAACAAGCTCTCCTACTGGACCGACCTCGCGCGCATCGCCGAGCGCGGCAAGTTCGACGGCATCTTCCTGGCCGACGGCATCAGCCTCTACGACATCTACAAGGGCACGAGCGAGCCGGCGCTGCGCCTGGGCGTGCAGTTCCCGCGGCTGGACCCGTTGCTGCTGGTGTCGGCGATGGCGCACGTGACCGAGCACATCGGCTTTGGCATCACGAGCAGCGTGAGCTACGAGCCGCCGTACATGTTCGCGCGGCGCATGACCACGCTGGACCACATCACGAATGGACGCGCGGGCTGGAACATCGTGACGAGCTTCGGCGACAGCGGCACGAAGGCGCTGCGCGGCGAGGCGGCGCGCCCGCACGACGACCGCTATGCGCTGGCCGACGAATACCTGGAGCTGGTCTACAAGTACTGGGAAGGCAGCTGGGAGGACGACGCGCCCATGCGCGACAAGGCCACGGGCGTGTTCGCCGATCCGTCGAAGATCCACGAGATCCGGCACGAGAGCGAGCATTTCCGCAGCGAGGGGATCTTCATCTCGGAGCCTTCGCCGCAGCGCACGCCGCTGCTGTACCAGGCGGGCGCGTCGACGCGTGGGCGCGAGTTCGCGGCGCGCCATGCGGAGTGCGTGTTCGTGAGCGGGCCGAGCAAGAAGGTGGTGCGCGACCTGGTGCGCGACGTGCGCGAGCGCGCCGAGCGCAACGGCCGCGATCCCGCCGACCTGCTGTTCTTCGCGTCGATGACGGCGATTCCCGGCCGCACGCAGGCCGAGGCCGAGGCCAAGCACGAGGACTACCGCCAGTACGCGAGTCTCGAGGGCACGGCCGCGCTCTATTCGCGCTGGTCGGGCATCGACCTGTCGAAGTACCGGCTCGACGACCCGATCGAGTACGTCAAGACCAACCACCAGCAGTCGGCGGTCGAGGCCTACACCACCGCCGATCCGGGCCGCGTGTGGACCGTGCGCGAGATCCTCGAGCGCATCTCCATCGGCGGTGGCGGCGGCGGGTTGCTGGTCGGCTCGGCCGCGCAGGTGGCCGACGAGCTGCAGTCATGGGTCGAGGACACCGGCATCGACGGCTTCAACCTCGGCTATGCGCTCGCGCACGAGAGCTTCGCCGACTTCGCCGATCTCGTGGTGCCGGAGCTGCAGCGCCGCGGCGTCTACAAGACCGACTACCGCGCCGGCACCCTGCGCGAGAAGCTCTACGGGGCGGGCCGCGCGCGCCTGCCCGCCTCCCATCCTGGCGCGGCCGCGCGTCGCCCGGCGTCGCCTACCGCTTCGTCCCTCCCGAAAGTCCCGTGATGCTCCTCGGTCTTCTTCGCCGCGCGTCCTTCGCGTCGGCCCTCGTCTTTCCCCTGCTGGCCGGCCACGCCAGCGCGGCCGGGCCCGGCGTGCCCGCGGTCGACCGCAACACGGTGGTCGTGGGGCTGTCGAGCGACATCGGCTCGGTCGACCCGCACATCGCCATCACGCCCGACCTGTCGCGCGCGGGCTGGCAGCTGTTCGACACGCTCTACGGCTTCGACGTCGACGGTAACCTGCAGCCGCGCCTGGCCACCGCCTACCGCACCAGCGCGGACGGCCTCGAATATGCCTTCACCCTGCGCAGCGGCGTGAAGTTCCACAACGGCGATCCCTTCGGCGCCGAGGACGTCAAGTTCTCGCTCGAGCGCGTGCTCGACGAGAAGACCCGCAGCGCCTGGCGCGCGACCTTCGTCGACCTCGTCGACTCGGTGCGCGTGGAGGCGCCCGATCGCGTGGTGCTGCGGTTGCGGCACCGCGACGGCGCCTTCATCAACAAGCTCGCGGGGCGGCTGTACATCGTGCCGAAGAAGTACACGCAGTCGCTTGCCAAGCTCGAGGACTTCGCGCTGGCACCGGTCGGCAGCGGTCCCTACAGGCTGACCGCGCGGCGTGTCGGCCAGGGCCTGGAGTTCGAGCGCTTCGATGGCTACTGGGGTGCGCGGCCGGCCATCGGCCGGCTGGTGTTCCGGCTGATTCCCGAGCCGGCCAGCCGCGTCAACGCGCTCACGGCCGGCGAGGTCGACGTGGCGGAGGACGTGGAGCCCAGCGACGTGCGGCGGCTGCGCGCCCTCGACACGCTCGAGGTGATCGCGGCGCCCGCCGGCAGCCCCTATCACGTGCGCCTGTATTCCAACGTGCCCGGAACGCCGCTGGCGAAGCGCGAGGTGCGCCTCGCGCTCAACCATGCGATCGACAAGGAGGCGCTGATCAGGAACGTGCTGCACGGCGTGGGCGCGCCGCTGACCTCGTTCATCTCCTCGGCCTATCCCTATGGCGCGGTCAAGGGCGCGCCCGCCTATGCCTACGACCCCGCGAAGGCGCGTCGGCTGCTGGCGCAGGCCGGCTATCCCGACGGCTTCGAGACCGAGGTGCTGGCCTATCCGGCCTATCCGCGCGGGCTGGCCGAGGCGGTGGTGGCGTACTGGGGCGCGGTCGGCGTCAAGGCCAGGATCAAGGTGGTCGCGATGACCGCCTTCGTGCGCATCGACAACGTGCACCAGTCGGGGCCGATGAATTTCACGCAGTTCGCCAACTCGATCTACGACCCCATCGGGCCGGTGGGGAGCGGCGCGCGCAAGGGCGGCACCTGGAGCGACTACGAGAACGCCGAGGTCGAGGATCTGCTGCGCCAGGTCGACCCCGAGACCGACCGCGCGAAGCGCGACGCGCTGTTCGCGCGCATCGGCCAGGTGCTGACCGACGACGGCTTCGACGTGCTGCTGTCCGAGCAGTACTACGTGGTGGCGCGCAAGGCCGCGTTGGCGTGGACGCCGCAGCGCGGCGGCAAGTACTTCAACTTCCGAGAGCTGGCCTGGCGCTGATGCCGCGCGCAAGCCTCATCGACCTTTTCCGGGCCACAGCCTCATGTCCTTCGACAGCGACACCTCCAATCCCTACCTGCGCAGCGCCGCCGAGCTGCGCGTGCTGTTCGCGCGCGATGCCGTCGAGCGCGACAAGGCCGGCGGCCGGCCGCTCGAGCAGCTGGGGCTGCTCAAGCAGAGCGGCCTGCTCAACCTCGTGATCCCGAAGGCGCACGGCGGTGAAGGCCAGCCGTGGTCGACGGCGCTGCGCATCGTGCGCGAGTTCGCCAAGGTCGACGGATCGCTGGGCCACCTGTTCGGCTACCACGCCGCGGCCCAGCAGTCGGCCTACATCGCGGCGAGCGGCGCCCAGGCGGCCGCGCTCCACGAAGCCTCGGCGCGCGGGAACTGGTTCTGGGCCAACAACGGCAACTTCCGCACGCGCTCGCTCAGCGGACGCCGCGACGGCACGCACTGGATCCTCAACGGCCACAAGCCCTTCACCTCGGGCAGTCACATCGCCGACCGGATCAGCATCACCTGGCTCGACGAGGCCACGGGCGACACCATCGCCGGCTCGATCCCGAGCGACCGCGAAGGCTGGACCTCGCTCAACGATTGGGACGCCATCGGCCAGCGCCAGACCGGCAGCGGCACCTGCACCTACGAGAACGTGCGCGTCGAGGCCTCCGAGGTCTACGATCGCGGCGACGAAGCGCCCGATGCGGCCTTTCGCACGCTCACGCCCTTCCTGCAGCAAGGCGTGCTGCTCAATGTGTTCATCGGCTCGGCCCAGGGCGCGTTGCTCGCCGCGCGCGACTACACGGTCGAGAAGAGCCGGCCCTGGGTGCACTCGGGCGTGGAGCGCCACATCGACGACCCCTGGGTCAAGCGCGTGTACGGCGATCTCTACACACGCACCGTGGCCGCGACCCTGCTGGCCGACCGCGCGCTCGAAGTGCTCGACGGCGCGTGGGCCCGCGGCACCGCGTTGACCGCCAGGGAGCGCGGCGAGGCCGCGATACCCCTGGCGGCCGCCAACGCGCTGGCGGGCAACGTCGCGCTGGAAGTGACCAGCAAGATCTTCGAGGTGACCGGCGCACGCTCGACCGACAACGCGCTTGGGCTCGACCGCTTCTGGCGCAACGTGCGCACCCACACCCTGCACAACCCCGAGGAATACAAGACGCGCAACGTCGGCCACTGGTTCCTGAGCGGCGAGCCGCCGGTGCCCAGCATCCTGCAATGAGCGGCCGGCCTTCGCTTCGCACCGCCATCTTCCCACCGCTTTCTTCCTCCACCCCGCGCGCCGCGTGCCGCGCGCTTCCGGAGCCACCATGGACCCCATTCCCCTGCTGAACCCTTCCTTCGATCCCGACCGGCGCAAGACCCTGGCCGCCGCCACGGCCACGGCCTTCGCGGGCCTCGGCGGTGCGCTCGGCGCGCAGGCCGCCACCACTGGCCCGGCCTCGATCGAGCGCGGCGGCGTGCTCACCGTGCTGCAGCGCAACGAGCCGCCGGCGCTGGTCGCGGTCGCCAACGCCTCGGGCCCCACCAAGCTCGTGAGCTCGAAGATCATCGAGGGCCTGCTGACCTACGACTTCGACCTCAAGCCGATCCCGCACCTGGCGACGGCATGGCGCGTGAGCGCCGATCGGCGCGAGTACACCTTCGAGCTGCGCAAGGGCGTGAAATGGCACGACGGCAAGGACTTCGGTTCCGCCGACGTCGCGCATTCGATCCGCCTCGTCGCCGAGCTGCACCCGACCGGCCGCGTGAACTTCAAGTCGCTGGTGGAGGTGAGGACGCCGTCGCCGCTCACGGCGGTCGTGGTCTTCTCCGACCCCAACCCGGGCTTCCTCTCGCGGCTCGCGGGCGCCGAGACGCCGATCGTGCCGCGCCACCTCTACGAAGGCAGCGACTACGCGACCAATCCGGCGAACCAGCGCCCGGTCGGCACGGGCCCCTTCGTGTTCAAGGAGTGGGTCAAGGGCTCGCACCTGGTGCTCGACCGCAACCCGGCCTACTGGGATGCGCCGAAGCCCCACCTCGACCGCATCGTCATCAAGCTGGTGCCGGACTTCGCCGCCGGCTCCGCGGCCTTCGAGGCGGGCTCGGTGGACATCGGCTACAACAACCCGGTGGCCTTCGGCGACCTCGATCGCATCGCCAAGCTGCCGCACATCGGCCTGGAAACCCACGGCTACGAGATCGCGGGCGACTGGACCACTCTGATGTTCAACTTCGAGAACCCGTACCTCAAGGACCTGCGCGTGCGCCAGGCGATCGCCCATGCGATCGACCGCAAGGCCCTGCTGAACGTCGCCTGGTACGGCAAGGGCCGCGTGATCGATACGCCGATCGGCCCCGGGCTCGAGAAGTACCGGGCCAAGGACGTGGCCACTTATGCCTTCGACGTGCGCAAGGCCGAGAAGCTGCTCGACGACGCGGGCTTTCCGCGCAAGAACGGCGTGCGTTTCACGCTCAACATCGATCCGCTGCCCTCGGTCGACGGCTTTCGCAACACCGCCCAGTTCCTGCGCCAGGCGCTGGCGCGCATCGGCATCACGGCCCAGGTGCGCACGCAGGACTTCGGTTCCTACATCAAGCGCGTCTACACCGACCGCCAGTTCGACCTGGCCTATGCCTGGCTGATCACCGGGCCCGATCCTTCGGGCATCCAGTCCTACTACTGGTCGAAGAACTTCAAGAAGGGCATCCCGTTCTCGAACGCATCGAGCATCCAGGACGCCGCGCTCGACAAGCTGTTCGAGCAGGGCGCGGTGGAGCCCGACGAGAACAGGCGCATCGAACTCTACAAGCAGGCCCAGCGCCGCATCGCCGAGCAGCTGCCCTCGCTCGAGATCGTCGCCTTCGACCTCTACACCGTCTACAACCGCCGCGTGCACGACGCGGTGGTCGATGCCAGCGGGCTCGAGAGCACGCTGGCCGGCGCCTGGCTAGAGAAGGCATGAACCGGAGATACGCACCATGAGCTTCGACATCGACACCTCCACCCCTACCTGCGCAGCGCCGCCGAGCTGCGCGTGCTGTTCGCGCGCGATGCCGTCGAGCGCGACAAGGCCGGTGGCCGGCCGCTCGAGCAGCTGGGGCTGCTCAAGCAGAGCGGCCTGCTCAACCTCGTGATCCCGAAGGCGTACGGCGGCGAAGGCCAGCCGTGGTCGACGGCGCTGCGCATCGTGCGCGAGTTCGCCAAGGTCGACGGATCGCTCGGCCACCTGTTCGGCTATCACACCGGTTCGCAGAACTCGGCTCATCTGCGCGGCAGCGCCGAGCAGGCGGCGCAGCTCTACAAGGCCTCGGCCAAGGGCCACTGGTTCTGGGCCAACAACGGCAACTCGCGCGCGCGCAGCCTCACCGGACGCAACCACGGCGACCACTGGATCCTCAACGGCCACAAGCCCTTCACCTCGGGCAGCCACATCGCCGACCGGATCAGCATCACCTGGCTCGACGAGGCCACGGGCGACACGGTGGCGGCCTCGATCCCGAGCGACCGCGAGGGCTGGACCTCGCTCAACGACTGGGATGCCTTCGGCCAGCGCCAGACCGGCAGCGGCACCTGCACCTACGAGAACGTGCGCGTCGAGGCCTCCGAGGTCTACCGCCCGCTCGAGTCCCCGGACGCGGCGTTCCGCACGCTGACGCCGTTCACGCAGCAGAGCGTGCTGCTCAACGTGTTCATCGGTTCCGCGCAGGGCGCGCTGCTCGCCGCGCGCGACTACACGGTCGAGAAGAGCCGGCCCTGGGTGCACTCGGGCGTGGAGCGCCACACCGACGACCCCTGGGTCAAGCGCGTGTACGGCGATCTCTACACGCGCACCGTGGCCGCGACCCTGCTGGCCGACGAGGCCCTGGACGTGCTCGACCGCGTGTGGGCGCGCGGCTTCGCGCTCAGCGCGCGGGAGCGCGGCGAGGCCGCGATACCGCTGGCGGCCGCCAACGCGCTGGCGGGCAACGTCGCGCTGGAAGTGACCAGCAAGATCTTCGAGGTGACCGGTGCGCGCTCGACCGACAACGCGCTCGGCCTCGACCGCTTCTGGCGCAACGTGCGCACCCACACGCTGCACAACCCCGAGGAATACAAGACGCGCAACGTCGGCCACTGGTTCCTCACCGGCGAGCCGCCGGTGCCGAGCAACATCCAGTGACCGCGCACGAGGAACAACGGCCATGACCCGAGAAATACGCATCAACGCCTTCAACATGCTGGCGCCGTCCCACCTGTCGCCGGGCCTGTGGCGCCATCCACGCGACCGTTCCGTGGACTACAACAAGCTGTCGCACTGGACCGACCTCGCGCGCACCATCGAGCGCGGCAAGTTCGACGGCATCTTCCTGGCCGACGGGCTGGGCCACTACGACGTCTACAAGGGAACGCGCGACTCCGCGCTGCGCCTGGGCGTGCAGTTCCCGCGGCTGGACCCGTTGCTGCTGGTGTCGGCGATGGCGCACGTGACCGAGCACATCGGCTTCGGCATCACGAGCAGCGTGAGCTACGAGCCGCCCTACATATTCGCGCGGCGCATGACCACGCTGGACCACATCACCAACGGACGCGCGGGCTGGAACATCGTGACGAGCTTCGGCGACAGCGGCACCAAGGCGCTGCGCGGCGAGGCGGCGCGCCCGCACGACGACCGCTATGCGCTGGCCGACGAATACCTGGAGCTGGTCTACAAGTACTGGGAAGGCAGCTGGGAGGACGACGCGGCCGTGCGCGACAAGGCCACGGGCGTGTTC
>Ga0209902_101515_pt1 | contig 10667 bp, 17 predicted proteins | sample FECB27metaG_FD_188304 | JGI IMG/M metagenome (GOLD analysis project Ga0209902, IMG submission 188304) | Cyanobacterial communities from the Joint Genome Institute, California, USA - FECB-27 (SPAdes) (version 2) | ecosystem: Environmental > Aquatic > Thermal springs > Hot (42-90C) > Microbial mats...
GACGTCGACGTCGCCGAACAGCTGCATCAGGTCGGTCGGATAATAGGTATGGGCGCGTTTGCAGTAGGCGCAACTGACCGTGACGAGCTCGCGGGCATCGTTCAGCTTGGATAGTGGAAAAGGCGTTGCTCGGTTCGGCTGCGGCATGAGAACGAAATAGGAACAAACACCTTGCGGAGTCAATTCACATCACGCTAACGTATGGGCATCAGCGATAGAGGCCCTGATGGGATTGCACCTGAGAATCAAGGGAGTTTCCCCGGAGGATATCGAGCGTGGCATCGCCGCGGCGCAGGCGGTGCTCAATGCTGCCGGCATCACAGCTTATCGCGCCTGCGCAGGGATGTTTGCGCTGGAATGCTGGGATGACGATGGATTTGAAGGAGAACTGAGCGAAGAGGACTCGAAAGCGGCCAGCGCTTGGCTCGAGGCAGAAGGAGCCGCCATAGATGCCTGTTGCATTGGCTGGCCCGAGGACAAGAAGCCCGGCATGTCGTCGCTTGAATACTACAAGGACGGCAGTCCTCCCCACTGATTGACGGCGCGAGCCGCACAAGGCAGGTTTTGGCTCATGTGCAACCTCTACAACTTCTCATCGTCCCAAGATGAACTGCGCGCGCTGACCAAGGCGCTCGACGACATCGCCGGAAATCTTGAACCGTCGATCGACGTCTATCCGGGCCGCAACGGGCCGGTGGTGCGCAACTTCGAAGGCCGCCGTCAAATGGCCATGCTCAACTGGGGCATGCCCACGGCTTCAAACGTGCAATTCCAAGCGACTAAGTCCCGGGCGGCAAAGCTCGAGGCGAAAGGCCAGACCGTCGACTTCAAGGCGCTGTTGGAAAAAGAGCCCGACAAGGGCGTTACCAATATCCGGCGAACCGATAGCAAGCACTGGGCACCCTATCTCGGCATCGAGAGTAGATGTGTGGTGCCGTTCACAAGCTTCGCAGAGCCGAGCCCAGTCGAAGGCGACAAAGACCTACTCACCGGCCGGCATCGCAATTTCTGGTTTGCGCTCAATGAAAGGCAGCCGCTCGCCGTCTTTGCCGGGCTGTGGACGCCATGGCGTGGCGCCCGCACCATTCGCGACGGCGTGCTCGACTGGGAAGTCTATGCTTTCCTGACCACCAATCCGAACGGTGTCGTTGCCCCGATCCACGAAAAGGCAATGCCTGTCATTCTGACGACGCAAGACGAGATCGACACGTGGCTCACGGCGCCCTGGTCAGAAGCGAGCAAGCTGCAGCGTCCGCTGCCGGACGACATGCTGACAATCGTGGATCTTCCGCCGAGCCAACTCGTTTCAAATCAACCCCAGGCGTCGTTGATCTAGGAGATCCCTCGATGTCGAGTACCGGCCACGTCCTGCCGCAACAAAAGTTGCCGAAGCTGATCGTCGTGGCTGCATTCAACCGCGACGAAGAAGGCGATCTGAAGCCTGCGTTCGATCCTCGCCAGATGCAGAGCGAAGACGCTGCCAAGCGCTTAGCCAAGACGATGGAGAGCCAGCACGCTGGCGTCATCGCATGGAGCCGGGAAGCAAACCCCTCAATCGGGGAATATGGCGAGCCGACGATACTTTACCAAGCTGGCGAAGTGCCAGACATGGAATGACGTTGCCGATGCCCGGATCGATTTAGCCTACCTGTGCGTTTTAGCTGTCTCTAATGGAGACAGGCAATGGCAGACGATCCAACCAAAACGAAAGAGGACCGCAAACTCGTATCGTCCACACAGGAATACGAGGTCGACGACTTCGCCAGCAGATACGACCTGAGCCGAGGAGAAGCCGCTACCATCATCAAGCGCTACGGTCCATCGCGGAGCAAGCTCGACGCCATCATGGCGCAGCGGTTTTACGGCTAATGAGGGCCCAGCGCCGGTCTGCTTTCATTCCACCCTGCATCCCGACGCTCGTCGACAAGCCGCCAGAAGGGGACCGGTGGACCCACGAGATCAAGTATGACGGCTACCGGACGCAAATCCATCTAGCTGGCGGCCATGCGCGCGCCTTCACCCGCAATGGCCATGATTGGTCTATGAAATACGCAGCGGTTCTGGCCGCATCTCGCGAGTTGATCACGCGCGATGCAATCCTCGACGGGGAAATGGTCGTGCAGGATGAAAGCGGGCGCTCCAACTTCAAGAAGCTTGCAAGCGCCATTCGCTGGGAAGGCTCCAGCCTGGTATTCTACGCGTTCGATCTGCTCGGCCTCGACGGCAAGGACCTGACGAAACAACGCTGCGAAGACCGACGGATGCGCCTGCACGAACTCGTCGGCGATCCGCGTTCGACATGTGCCTTGCAGTTTAGCCAGGCGGTTGAAGGCTCGGGGGCCGAGTTCTACGCCGCAGTAGAGAAGATGGACCTTGAAGGCATCGTATCGAAACGCCGTGCCAGCATCTACCGAAGTGGCCCGTCCTTGGATTGGGTCAAGACCAAGACGTACATCATCAGCGAATTCACCGTGATCGGCTACGAGCGAAAGCGCGGTGCTGCTCCTTCTCTCCTACTCGCCGAAGAGACTGATGCCGTGATGCGCTATGTCGGTCGCGCCATTCCCGCGATACCGCAGAGCCAGCGCGACGAGTTGTGGCAGGCGCTGGAGTTCCTGCATAGCGACAGGTTCGCCACGCCCATAGGCGGCGGCAACAAAGCCGCCGTGCCCGTTCAGCCCATCTTGAAGGTCATGGCAAAACACCTGAAGGGCGAAGAAAATCTTCGCCATGCCACCGTGTCCGAGGTCTTGATGCCGCAATAGAGAGGCCTGCCGCGCCACGCCCTTTGCCGGAGATGCGGTACGACAGGCCCCGAGGCGCGCCGTTCGGAGAACGCGCTTCGGCAGGATGAACGCGCTCTGTTGAATGTCGTTCCGCCTCTGTTAACCTCGGGTACCTACCTGCCTGAGGAAATGCGAAAATGCCTGAATTACATCAACGGGGTGTCGATCTCGTTGTCGAATTGCTGGATATGTCCAGCCATCCAGGTGCACTGCCTGACTTGGAAACTCGAAATTTGCTTAGAACGGCCGCAACGGTGCTAAGCGAACTTTTGATGAGAGATAAGCCGCCTGCCGCCACCACGACGCCGGAACACCGCTAAGTCAGGACGGCTGCATCGCATCGCGGCGGACTGACTGGACGACCTTATCTATAAGAATTTCTGTCACCGACAGCAGAGCGTCTGCCTCCTCCAGGAGGACCTTAGACGCAGAATGGGCGATTCGTTTTCTCAAAGCTCGAAGTTCCACGCGAATGGCTTCGATCTCTTGTAGATGATGAGTCTCTGTCATGGCCCGTACTCCTGGGCAGCCAAGCGCCCACGAGCAAAATCGTTCCATTCACCTTTCTTGGCATATTGGCAAAAGGCCCGCCGCTTCCGGTTGGACAAGAAGCGGTGGGCGCGCTGCTCTGGAGCGTGGGCGCTGAGGGGTGTAGGCCAGCTCCGGCATCCTCAATTCGGCAATGTGAAAATGGTTCCGCCAGCTAACGCGACAAGCTCATGTCGAAGATATTGGACGCCATTTGTATGCTAGGTTAGCGCCCATGCCCAACCGCATCGACTTCGCCGACGAGCTCGAAGACGCAGCCAATCGGATCGCGGACATCAGCCGCGCCGATCTGCAGATCATGCTGCGACGGGCAGCCCTTAGATTGCGCAACACCGAGGGCATCGTGCTCGACCAGGATGTCAACGAGGCGGTCTATGCGCTCGCTGCCGATCTCAAGAAGACTAAGCAAGACCTGTTGCGGATCGTGATCCGAGAATGGTTGGAACACGGCGGGTATCTGCCGGTACCGATGCTCGACGAAGACGACGAAGTGGATGGGAACGCCTAAACGCAAAAAGGGTCAGGCCAGGGGATATGCCGATGCCGGAGACAAAAGACGTCAAGAGCCTTAGCCTGCTGACCAAGATACGTCTGATGGCGCGCGATGCAGACGACATCAAACTTGAGCCTTGGAAGTTTCAGGAAATGGGCGAGCGCTACCGTGAAATGCATGAAAGGTACGACTTGCTGCGCCCCCTGCAGACGTTTTGCGTCTTCGCCATGATCGTGCTGATCGCCATTATGATTTGAACCTTCTCTGGCCCTCTCTGAGTTGCGGAGGGGGTGTCGGACGCGGTGATGTGACCGGATCTAGCAAATGGCAAGCGAAGACCATCCTTTGTTGCGCGACTTGATTGCGGCTGTGTCCCTATTCGTCCTGCCTTTTCCGGCAGCGCATGCTTTCGAGTTTCCGATCGACCATACCGGATACGGGCAGCATCTTCGTGAGCGCTGCCTGACCAAATCCAGAAGTGCCATGCCGGACACAGCATTTGTTGCCTCGGCCCGCTTCTGCAGCCTGTATATCGAGACACCCTTGGTGTCGGCCGCATCCTGCGCCGACACGCCGGAAACATGCACGAGGCGCTTCCTGAGCGACTACTTCAACGTGCGCCTGTCGAGGTCGATCGATAACTTGACGCTCTGCGACGACCGGGGATGCAAGGTGTACTACAATTTTCGCGACGCGGGGGATCGCTACGAGTCGGCGACGGAATGCGGTTTCGACATCGGCGGCATCGCCGGGGTCGCCGAGGGGAAAGTTGTCACCTTTGTGGTGGCGGTTTCCATCAACAGGAACTGCCTGAGAGACGGATGATCTCGCGGCCTGCTTGAAAGCTGAAAACGTAAAAAAACGCCCCGCAACCTTTCCGCCGCGGGGCGGCACCATGTTGGACGGTTCGCAGGACTAGCCGCGAACGATGCTCTTCCTCTCCCATCTTGGACGGCATTTTCTGCGACATAAGATTTTCAATCTCTGATCGGAGGCCATCGATTATATCCAGCCAACGGACCGTGCCAGTGAAGAAATCCCCGAGTGCAATTTGGCCAGCAATATTGGTCGGAGTTCCGACGGTGTTTCTGACCTACTACCTGCGGTATCTCGGGGTGCTGGGCTTATTTGCTCGTACCCTCTTCGACAGCCGTCGGCAGGCGCGTCAGGCTACGGATCTGGCTGGGCGTTCCGCCGAGCCTTTGCAAACCCTCGATCTGTCTCGATAAAGCGCTGGAGCATCGGTACGATCAGCCGGACTGGCTCGGCTGCCGGCTGAGCGCTCTCGCGGCCGAGAATATCAGCATAAATTTTGAGATCGCGATGCAGCGACGCTGGAAGCTCCAACGTCACCTTGACGGGCCTGTCGTCGGCGATGGGGCCTAACTTCAACTTGGTCATTGCGTTGCTCCATAAGGCTCGAGCACGAGGTCACGTGTGACGATGACGCGTACCGGGAAGCCCGGCCGGATGGTCAGCGTCGGCGCGACGTTGAGCTGCCTGCGGATTATCTGCTGGCCGGCATCGTTGATCGTGTCCTGCGCTCCATCTCGGATAGCGCGTAACAGCCGGTTCTCGTCGTCGATCGCCAACTCCGCACCGGCCGCAAGCAGTGTCGAGAGACCGGCAGCTTTGGCTAAATCCCACCAGTGATAATCGACCCCATCCTCAAGCCCAGCATAGCCTTGCGTATCGGCACCCGGCTGACGTCCGAGAACAATGGAACGGCCATTCGGAAAAATGAGCCGGTTCCAGACAAGAAGGACTCGGCGCTGGCCGAATTGAACGTTGTTGTCATACTGCCCGATGAGCCGCGTGCCCTGCGGCACGAGCAAGGCGCGGCCGGTTGGGCTGTCGTAAATGTTCTCCGTCACCTGCGCGGTGACCTGTCCGGGTAGATCGGACCTGATGCCAGTGATGAGGGCGGCCGAGATGACGGCGCCGGCCTGGAGAACGAAGGTCGATGCCGGTGGCATGACGCGGTCGCGCGTCGCTGTGCGTCTGTCAGCGGCGGCGTTGAGGAAAGCCAGTTGCTTGTCTTGTGCAATCTGCTCGCCAAGCTGGCCTCCCAGGCCAGCGCCTACAAAGCCCGACTCCGGTTCTTCCGTCCCGACCGTTGCGGCCGATCCTCCCCGTGACTGGAAAAAGACTGTGCTCGTCCGTGCGGCCTCTTCCTCAGCGCGCCGGCGCTGTTCCGCCTCGTCGACAGCCGGTGCCATGATCGCGGGCGGCACGACGGGTTGCCCCCTGTTTTGGGCGTTGAGAATCGGCCGGCCGAGATCACCCGGCAGCGCCGGCCCGAGGATCGGGCCGGTATAGTCGCGCGGCAGGCCGGCAAGACCGTCGGCCGGTTGCCGATTGGTGGTCGAGTAGAGCTCTTGGTCGTCGGCACCGGGCACACGCGTCTGAAGCGCATAAATCAGTGCGCCGCTGATGCCGAGCGAGGCGACGACGCCGACGCCGACGATGACTTTTGGCGACAGGCGGGTGATGCGCGGCGTTTCGGCACGAAGGCGCATCGGAGCGACATTGTCCTTTTCGCTCATGAGGACCGCCTTCCATCCGTGCGCACAATCCTGACGGTCTGCTGTCGATCTCCGCTGCCAAGACGCAACTCGGCCGCGCCGAACAGGCGATCGACGATCAGGATGTGTTGGTAGACACGGCTGTTGGCGATCTGGGCTTCGCCGTCTGGGCCGATGACCAGGAGTGGCGGCATCTCGCCCTGCACGATGCCGCGTGGAAACTCGACAAAGACGCGCCGGCCGTCGTCATAGACTGTGACAGGCCGCCACGGTGGATTGTCGCCCTTAAGTCCGTAGCGATAGTTCCTTGCTGCGACAGCCGGAATGAGGGGCGTTGCGGGAATGGCTTGGCGCTGTCCGGCTGGCTGCTTTGGATAGGCCCAGGCCACCGCCGGCATATATGGCTTTTCGCCGGAACGCAGCTCGATCATGTAGGTGCGTCGGTCGGTGGTGATGACGAGGTTGGTCGAGATGTCGGCGCTCGTGGGCTTAACCAACACATGGACACGGCGGCTGATCCCGTTACCACTTTCGGTGTCTCCGATGATCCACCGAGCGGTGTCGCCGGCGGCGATCGGGCCTGCGCCGGTCAGACTCTCGCCGAGCTCGAGCGCGATGTTGGTGATTTGCCCGGGCGCGGCATAGACCTGATAAAGAGCGCCTTCGCTCCAGGGATAAACCTGAATGGCATTGTAATAGCCTTCGCGGCGTGGCTGGACGCGCGCGGCGGCATTGGCATTCTCGACACGCGCTGTCGGTGTCGTGGCGGCGATGCCGCCATGTGCTGGGGGCCAGGCAGGCGGCATATGGAGAGGCTTCGGTTTGTCTTCTGCCGCAGCCGTGGGGATCGCTGGGAGAGGTGGTACGTGGGCGTCGTAGCTGATCACGGGCGGTTTGCTGGTGGCGCAGCTGGCGAGCATGGCGGAAAGCAAAAGGACTGGAGCTCCGGATTTGCGAAAAGATAGATTGCCACCTATGCGGATCGTCGGCCGGTTCATTGGCTCATCTCCTGCGACCAGTTAATGGCATTGACGTAGATGCCGAGCGGATTGGCGCGGAGCCTTTCCGCATCGCGGGGCGGCTGGATCATGTTGGTCAGGATCGCAGTCCAGCGCTGGGTCGTAGTGAGCTTGCCGCTCTCGTAGTGGCGCTCGGTCCAGGCGACGCGAAACGAGTCCGGAGACGCGCGGATCACCGAGGAGACCTCGACCGAGACCTGTTGCTTGCCGACCTTGGTGAACGGGTCATTGGTGCGAGCGTAATCGTTGAGCGCCGCGGCACCACGATCCGTGGTCCAGTCATAGGCACGCAGCCAATTCTGGCGGACGATGATCGGGTCAGCCGGGATCGAGCGGACCTGTTCGATGAAGCGGGCAAGATGCCATGCGATCTGCGGATCGGTCGGCCGGTAGTCGGAGCTTGCCGGTACGACAGCTTGCGCCTGACCGAGGTTGTCGACTTGCACGATCCAGGGCACGACGGTCCCGCGTGTAGACTGCCAGACGAGTGCCGCGGCGAACACGCCAGAAAGGATCAACGATCCAAACGCCATGTAGCGCCAGTTCTTGGCCTGAACACGGGCCGATCCGATGCGTTCGTCCCAGATCTGCGCGGCCTTTTGATAGGGGGTCTCGGGTTGAGGTGTCTTGCCGTAATGCGCGGCGGGTCGCCTGAAGAGGTTCATGAACGATCACTTGTCTGAAGGTTGACGGAAGAGGCGGAGGCATGGCTGTCGCCTGAGCGAACGGCATAGGCGGTTGTCTGGACGGCATGGCCGATGTGGCCGGACCGGCGCATGCGCTGCGCCCAGCCAGGCGGTGTGCTAAGCGCATGGATGACGGAGGCGGGCGAAGTTTCAGCTGCGCTTCCGACCGAACCCATGGTCGAGGAGCCGCCGGTCGCGCTGAAGCCGGCCTTAATGCCGTCGGTGAAGCTTGACTTGACACTGGTGGCAGCCCTGCGAAGCGGCGATGTCGCCGCGTTGCCGGCGGCATGTGCGATGCCCCCGAGTCCGGATGCGCTGCCGGCAGCGCCGTACTGACCAAGGGAGGCGAGCGAATAGGCAGACGACGCCGCGCCGGCTGCCGTTGCACCGCCACGGACGGCTGCCGCGCCAGCCGAGACAGCGGCTGCGCCGCCCTTTGCCGCAAGTCCTGCAGCGCCAGCAGCGGCCAGAGTCATGCCACCTGCGGCAAGACCCGTGCCCACCGCTGCGCCTGCGCCAAGCTGTGGCCCGCCGCTGACAAGCCCCGACGCAATGCCGGGACCGAAGATACCGAGACCAAGCAGCGACAGCGCAGCGAGCACGACAGCCATGGCTTCGTCGATGCTCGGGGTCTGGCTGCCGAAACCTTGCGTGAACTGGCTGAACAATGTCGAGCCGATACCGATGATCACGGCGAGCACCAGGACTTTGATGCCGGAGGAGACAACGTTTCCGAGCACACGTTCCGCCATGAATGCGGTCTTGCCGAACAGGCCGAAGGGGATCAGCACGAAGCCGGCCAGCGTGGTCAGCTTGAACTCGATCAGCGTCACGAACAGCTGGATTGCAAGAATGAAGAAGGCGAGGATGACCAGCGCCCATGCAAAGAGCAGGCAGGCGATCTGGATGAAGTTCTCGAAGAAGGCCACCCATCCCATCAGGTCGGAGATGGACTCGAGCAGCGGTCGGGCGGCATCCAGGCCGGTCTGTGCTACCTTGCCGGGGCGCATCAGGTCCGCCGTCGAAAATCCCGTACCGGAGCCCTTGAGGCCGAGGCCTGCGAAACTGTCGAAGACGATGTTTGCGAGATTGTTCCAGTTGGAGATGAGATATGCGAAGACGCCGACAAACAACGTCTTCTTGACCAGCCGCGCGATGATGTCGTCGTCAGCGCCCCAGCTCCAGAACAAGGCCGCCAGCGTCACATCAATGACGATCAGCGTGGTGGCGATGAAGGCGACTTCCCCGCCGAGCAGTCCAAACCCGCTGTCGATGTAGCGGGCGAAGACTTGGAGGAAGTTGTCGATGACGCCTGCGCCGCCCATGCTTCAGCTCCCTTCCTGAATTCGCGCAGCAGGAGATACGGGCATGCGACCAAGGAAGCGGTCGCGGGTTTCCGCCCAGACGCGCAGGCATTCAGCATCTTCAGCCGCCTTCAGCCCAAGCTGCTGGCAGATCCGCTGCCTCTCATGCAGCGGATCGGAATCTGGCTGCTGAACCAGCAAGGGCGTCGCCACCGGCACTGCTTCCTTTCGGGTCAATTCGACCACCGTTGCCGTGATGGCGACAGCGACGAACACGACTGCGCCGAGGCGCGCCAGCATCTTGCCGTCCATGATGTTCTCCTTTGGCCCTCAGTTGCCATTGAACATGCGGGCATTGCCGGGCTGATAGCCGGAACCCGGGGTCAGGAAGCGGCGGCGCTGCTCGCGGCCCTGTTCGGCAGCGGCTGTGCGTTCGGCCTCGGTCAGCGCCTGCGCCCGTCCATTGGCAGAGATGACAGCGGTGAGGTCTGCGAGTTGCTGAGCCTGGAGCGCAAGCAGCTGGTTGCCGGCTTGTGTTGCCTGAAGTGCGCCGGCGGCATTCTGGCTCTGGCCGATCAGCGCCGACATCTGAGCCCGATTGGTCTCGATGTTTTCGACGGCGCCTGCCTGGACGCGCATGGCGTCCTGCAAGCCGCCAACGGTGTTTTGCCAGCGTGTACGCGCGTCGGCGATGAGCTCTTGATCTGAGGCCGACAATGACACGCTGCCGTATTTCTGTTCGAAAATCTGATCGATCTGCTGCACGTCGAAGGCGATGTTCTGCGCTTGGCTGAGAAGCGCTTGAGTCTTTTGGACCGACTGCTGAAGCTGCTGGAGAGACGAGTATGGCAAGCTCGCCAGGTTCCTCGCCTGGTTAATGAGCATCTGCGCTTCATTCTGCAGACTTTTGATCTGGTTGTTGATCTGCTCAAGCGTGCGGGCGGCCGTGAGCACGTTCTGAACGTAGTTGGTCGGATCGTAGACAATCCGGCCGAAGAAGGCCTGAGCTGGGCTCGTCAGCATGGGCGAAAGCGCTCCGGTGATGGAAAGAACCGTTGCCGCAAGTAAGGCAGCACGCAGGGTCGAGGGTTGGACGGTCATGGCGTGGTTTCCTTTTCAGGCTGAGGGACGAGATTGGTGAGGCTGGGGATGAGGTCGACCGCCCAATCGACGCCGCGGGCGTGCAGCCAGGCGGCGAGGAAGCCGTTGCGGCCATGTTCACCGAGGATTTGCGCAATCAGCGTCTGGTCAGTTTTTGAGGATGCGGCGCAAAGCGCGAGAGCGACCTCGGAAAGGCCGAGTTCA